>Ga0209062_1000689_pt1 | contig 87036 bp, 81 predicted proteins | sample Coa_R2_2_FD_187158 | JGI IMG/M metagenome (GOLD analysis project Ga0209062, IMG submission 187158) | Surface soil microbial communities from Centralia Pennsylvania, which are recovering from an underground coalmine fire - Coalmine... | ecosystem: Environmental > Terrestrial > Soil > Unclassified... | reverse complement strand
ATGGATGATCTGTTGCGGGAGTTTCTGACGGAGACCAGCGAGAGCCTGGATACCGTCGACAATCAGCTGGTGAAGTTCGAGCAGGAGCCGAACAACGCCAAGATCCTGGATAATATTTTCCGCCTTGTTCATACCATCAAGGGGACCTGCGGCTTTCTGGGCTTGCCGCGGCTGGAGGCGCTCGCCCATGCCGGCGAGACGCTGATGGGCAAATTCCGCGACGGCATGCCGGTGCGCGCCGAAGCGGTGACGGTGATCCTGTCCTCGATCGACCGCATCAAGGAGATCCTCGCAGGCCTGGAGGCGACCGAGGCCGAGCCGGAAGGCAACGACCGCGACCTGATCGATCAGCTGGAAGCCATGGTCGTGCAGGGCATGGCGGCGATGTCGGATCCGGCTGTGGCCGCTGCCGCGCCGGCCAAGGCCGAGCCTGCGCCTGAACCGGTGCCCGCGCCCGCCCCGAGTGCCAATGTCAGCGAAGGCACGCTGGTGGTGCAGACGCTGGAGCGGCCGCTGCGGCCGGGCGAGGTGTCGCTGGACGAGCTCGAGCGCGCCTTCCGCGAGACCCCGACCGAAGCCGAGCCCGCACCGGCTGCGCCGGTCGCTGAGGCGAAGGCTGCGGAGACCAGGACGGGCACGGCCAAGGACGCCAAGAAGGAGGCCAAGAAGGACGCCAAGCCTGCGCGCAAGGCCGCCTCGAGCGCGGGCGAGGAGACGAGCGAAGGCGACCGCGTCGCCAACCAGTCGATCCGCGTCAATGTCGACACCCTCGAGCACCTGATGACCATGGTCTCCGAGCTGGTGCTGACCCGCAACCAGCTGCTCGAGATCTCCCGCCGCAACGAGGACACCGAGTTCAAGGTGCCGCTGCAGCGGCTCTCCAACGTCACCGCCGAGCTGCAGGAGGGCGTCATGAAGACGCGCATGCAGCCGATCGGCAATGCCTGGCAGAAGCTGCCGCGCATCGTGCGCGACCTCTCGGGCGAACTCGGCAAGCAGATCGAATTGGATATGCACGGCGCCGACACCGAGCTCGACCGCCAGGTGCTCGACCTGATCAAGGACCCGCTCACCCACATGGTGCGCAACTCCGCCGACCACGGCCTGGAGACGCCGGCCGAGCGCGCCGCCGCCGGCAAGCCGGAGATCGGCACCATCCGGCTATCCGCCTATCACGAGGGCGGCCACATCATCATCTGCATCGCCGACAATGGCCGCGGCCTCAACACCGAGAAGATCAAGGCCAAGGCGCTCCAGAACAACCTCGTCACCGAGGCTGAGCTGGAGAAGATGACGGAAGCCCAGATCCACAAGTTCATCTTCGCCCCCGGCTTCTCCACCGCCGCCACCATCACCTCGGTCTCCGGCCGCGGCGTCGGCATGGACGTGGTGCGCACCAATATCGACCAGATCGGCGGCACCATCGACATCAAGTCGGTCGCGGGCGAGGGCAGCTCGGTCACCATCAAGATCCCGCTGACCTTGGCTATCGTCTCGGCGCTGATCGTGGAAGCCGGCGGCGACCGCTTCGCCATTCCCCAGCTCTCGGTCGTCGAGCTGGTGCGGGCGCGGGCCAATTCCGAGCACCGCATCGAGCGCATCAAGGACACCGCGGTGCTGCGGCTGCGCAACAAGCTGCTGCCGCTGATGCACCTGAAGAAGCTCCTCAAGATCGACGACGGCTCCTCGTCCGATCCCGAGAACGGCTTCATCGTGGTGACGCAGGTCGGCAGCCAGACCTTCGGCATCGTGGTGGACGGCGTGTTCCACACCGAGGAAATCGTGGTCAAGCCGATGTCGACCAAGCTGCGCCACATCGACATGTTCTCCGGCAACACCATCCTGGGCGACGGCGCGGTGATCATGATCATCGACCCCAACGGCATCGCCAAGGCGCTCGGCGCCTCCGGCAGCGCTTCGCGCGACCTCGCCGACGAGGCAACCGGCCATCATGCGGCCTCCGGCGAGCAGCTCACCTCGCTGTTGGTGTTCCGCGCCGGCTCGAGCCAGCCCAAGGCGGTGCCGCTCGGCCTCGTCACCCGTCTGGAGGAGATCGCCGCCGACAAGATCGAGCTCTCGAACGGCCGCTACATGGTGCAGTATCGCGAGCAGCTGATGCCGCTGGTGCAGATGAGCGGGGTCGAGATCCGCGCCTCCGGCTCGCAGCCGATCCTGGTGTTCGCGGACGAGCGGCGTTCGATGGGGCTCGTGGTCGACGAGATCGTCGATATCGTGGAGGAGCGGCTGCACATCGAGGTGGCGGGCGAGCAGCATGCCGGCATCCTCGGCTCGGCCGTGATCAAGGGTCAGGCCACCGAGGTGATCGATGTCGGCCATTTCCTGCCGATGGCATTCCCTGACTGGTTCACCCGCAAGGAGATGAACCCGTCGCTGGCTTCGCAATCGGTGCTCCTGGTCGACGACTCCGCCTTCTTCCGCAACATGCTGGCGCCGGTGCTCAAGGCCGCGGGCTACAAGGTGCGGACCGCGACCGGCGCCCAGGAGGGGCTCGCGGCGCTGCGCTCGGGCCAGACCTTCGACGTGGTGCTGACCGACATCGAGATGCCCGACATGAACGGCTTCGAGTTCGCCGAAACCATCCGCGCCGACCAGAACCTCGGCCAGGTGCCGATCATCGCGCTGTCGTCGCTGGTGTCGCCGGCGGCGATCGAGCGCGGCAAGCTCGCCGGCTTCCACGACTATGTCGCGAAGTTCGACCGTCCGGGCCTGATCGCGGCCCTGAAGGAGCAGACGGCGCATGCCAGCAACGAGATGGACCGGGCGGCCTGAGGAATGACCCAGATGACCAGCAAGACCCAATCAAGCGAAGGCGCAATGGCCGAATATGTCACCGCCGTGATCGGCGGGCAGCTGTTCGGCCTGCCGATCTCCCGCGTGCAGGACGTGTTCATGCCGGAGCGGCTGACGCGGGTGCCGCTCGCCTCGACCGAGATCGCGGGCGTGTTGAACCTGCGCGGACGCATCGTCACCGTGATCGACATGCGCGCCCGGCTCGGCCTGCCCAAGGAGAGCTCCGGCAAGCCGCCGATGGCGGTCGGCGTGGACCTGCGCGGGGAATCCTATGGCCTGCTAATCGACCAGATCGGCGAGGTGCTGCGGCTGCCCGAAGACGGCCGCGAGGAAAACCCCGTCAACCTCGATCCGCGCATGGCCAAGCTCGCCGGCGGCGTTCACCGTCTCGACGGCCAGCTCATGGTCGTGCTCGACGTCGATCGCGTGCTCGAAATGGCGCATGACGCCAAGGCGGCCTGATCATAAAGGCCCGCCTGACAAAACCTGTACGTACGGTACGAAGGAAACGCTCCTTTAGGGACTACGGAAGTAAGAGGTTTACATGAGAACATGCCTCGTGGTTGACGATTCGAGCGTCATTCGAAAGGTCGCGCGCCGTATCCTGGAAGGTCTGGATTTTCAGATCACCGAGGCCGAGGACGGCGAGAAGGCGTTGGAGGCCTGCAAGCGCAACATGCCCGATGCCGTGTTGCTCGATTGGAACATGCCGATCATGGACGGCTACGAGTTCCTCGGCAATCTGCGCCGCATGCCCGGCGGCGACACGCCGAAGGTGGTGTTCTGCACCACCGAGAACGACGTCGCGCATATCGCACGCGCACTGCACGCGGGTGCAAACGAATACATCATGAAGCCTTTCGACAAGGACATCGTCACGGCGAAGTTCCAGGAAGTCGGGCTGATCTGATTTTTGTTTCGATCCGGCGGCTGAATGGCCCTCGGCCTAGTTGGTAATGCCGTCAGTCAGAGCTGGTGAAGAATGAGTGTTGCGTTGGCAGGTCCGCATGTCCCCACCGCTGCAAGGCAGGCGCCCTTGCGGGTCATGGTGGTCGACGATTCCGTCGTGATCCGGGGACTGATCTCGCGTTGGATCGCCGCCGAGCCGGACATGGAGGTCGCGGCCTCGCTGCGCACCGGGCTCGAGGCGGTCAACCAGATCGACCGCATCAAGCCCGACGTTGCCGTGCTCGACATCGAGATGCCCGAGCTCGACGGCATCTCGGCGCTGCCCAAGCTGCTTGCCAAGAAGCGTGACCTGATCGTCATCATGGCCTCCACGCTGACCCGGCGCAATGCGGAGATCAGCTTCAAGGCGTTGTCGCTCGGCGCCTCCGACTATATTCCCAAGCCGGAGACCACCCGCGAGCCCGCCGCCGCGGAGATCTTCCATCACGACCTGATCCAGAAGATCCGCACCTTCGGCGCCAAGCTGCGCCGTTCGCCGCAATCGCCCGCCCGCGCATTCACGGTCCAGCCGACGCTGGTGCCCGCGCCGCATGAGCCCGCGCGTCCGGCGTCGCAACCTGTCCCGTCGGCAATGCCGACGCAGGCCAATGTGAAGACCCGTCCGTTCAGCCCGCATGCCCCGCGCGTGCTCCTGATCGGTTCATCGACCGGCGGGCCGCAGGCGCTGATGTCCGTTGTCACCGATCTCGGCCCGGTGATCGACCGCTACCCGGTCCTGATCACCCAGCACATGCCGCCGACCTTCACCACCATTCTGGCCGAGCATCTGGCGCGCTCCTCCAAGCGCCCGGCGCATGAGGCTATCGACGGCGAGGTCGTGAAGCCCGGCACCATCTATCTTGCGCCCGGCGGCCGCCACATGCGCGTGGTGCGGCACGGGGCGGACGTCACGATCGCGCTCGATGACGGGCCGCCGGTCAATTTCTGCAAACCGGCCGTCGATCCCCTGTTCACCTCGGCAACTGAAATCTGGCAGACCGGCACGTTCGCGGCCGTCCTGACCGGCATGGGCTCCGACGGCATGCGCGGCGGCAAGGACATCGTCGCCGCCGGCGGCAACGTGATCGCGCAGGACGAGGCGACCAGCGTGGTCTGGGGCATGCCGGGTGCCGCGGCCAATGCCGGCATCTGCTCCGCCATCCTGCCGTTGAACCAGATCGCGCCCAAGATCGTGCGCCTGTTCGCAGGGGACCGCTCGTGACACCTGCGGACTATGATTTCCTGCGCAGGCTTCTGAAGGAACGTTCCGGTCTCGACCTCTCGGCGGACAAGCAATATCTCGTGGAGAGCCGGCTGGCGCCGCTGGCGCGGCGGGCAGGCCTCTCCGGCATCCCCGATCTCGTGCAGAAGATGAAGGGCAGCGCGGAGGCGCTGGTCAAGGACGTGGTGGAAGCGATGACCACCAACGAGACCTTCTTCTTCCGCGACAAGGTTCCCTTCGATCATCTGAACGGCACCATCCTGCCGGCGCTGTTGCCGGCACGCGCGGCGCGCAAGAGCCTGCGCATCTGGTCGGCGGCCTCGTCGACCGGGCAGGAGCCCTATTCGATCGCGATGTGCCTGAAGGAACGGGCCGCCGAGCTTGCCGGCTGGCGCATCGAGATCGTCGCCACCGACCTGTCGCAGGAGGTGCTGGAGAAATCCAAGGCCGGCATCTACAGCCAGTTCGAGGTGCAGCGCGGCCTGCCGATCCAGCTCCTGGTCAAGTACTTCAAGCAGACGGGCGAGCTCTGGCAGCTCAATCCCGACATCCGCGGCATGGTGCAGCATCGGCAATTGAACCTGCTGCAGGACTTCTCCCATCTCGGCAAATTCGACATCATCTTCTGCCGCAACGTGCTGATCTATTTCGACCTGGAGACCAAGCTGTCGATCTTCGAGCGGCTTTCCAGGATGCTGGAAGCGGACGGCACGCTGATGCTCGGCGCCGCCGAGACCGTGGTCGGCGTCACCGACGCCTTCAAGCCCCATCCCGACCGGCGCGGCCTCTACCAGCCGAACCCCGCGCGCGGAGCGCGGCCCGGCTTCGGTGCGATGCAGCCGCCGCTGAAGATCGTCGCGGCGCGCTGAGCAGGCGCCGGGCTCCGCCGACCTCGCCCCGCTTGCGGGGAGAGGTCCGAGCGCATCGAAGATGCGATCCGGGTGAGGGGGAGTTTCCGCAGACTGAGCTCGTGGAAAGAGCCCTCTCATCCCGACCTTCTCCCCGTAAGAACGGGGAGAAGGGGAAGTCACAATATCGCGTGCGGCAGGAAGCGCGACGTGTTGCCGGTGATCGGGGTCTCGTCCTCGCGGATCGAGAGGCCGCACGGCACGTGATCGACCAGCCAGCTGCCGAGCACCGGAAACTGACCGGAGAACGTCCGCAGCTGCGCGAAATCCTGGCGGATGAATCCTTCCGCGCCATAGGGCCCCTCGCGCTGCGCAAACGGCACCGCTTCGCTGACCAGCACGACATTGGCGCCCTCGCGCGAATAGAGCGGCTTGCGCACGAAGGAGGCGCCGAGCTCCCTTGCCCGCGGATCGTCCTCGAAATGGGCCGCAAGCAGATTGGGATGGCCGGGACACATCTGCCAGAGCAACGGCAGGATGCCCTTGTTGGAGAGGATCGCCTTCCATGGCGGCTCGATCCAGCGCGCGTCGGCTTCGGCAAGTTTGCTGCCGAACTCGTCCCTGAACATCCACTCCCAGGGATAGAGCTTGAACACCAGCGTCATGTCGCGATCGTCGAGATCGACAAAGCCGCCTGAGGCGCGCCAGCCGACGTCCTCGATATCGATCAGCGTGGTCGATAGACCTGCCTGCGTCGCGGTGTCCTGCAGGTAGACAAGGGTGCCGTAATCCTCGCTGCTGTCGGTCGTGCCGGTGAGATGCAGATGGCTGCCCGCGGCGACCTTCCTCCACGCCTCGATCAGCCGCTCATGGATCGAGTTGAACTGGTCGGCATGCGCTGGAATGATGTGTCGCTCGATCGCCTGTTCCAGCCAGGTCCACTGGAACACCGCGGATTCGAAGATCGAGGTCGGCGTATCCGCATTGTATTCGAGCAGCTTTGCCGGGCCGACGCCGGTGAAGGCAAGATCGAGCCGGCCGTAGAGGCTTTCCTCGTCGCTATGCCAGCTGTCGGCGATGAACGGCCAGAAATTCTCCGGGATCTTCAGCCGCCTCAGATATTCGTCGTCGTTGACCGCGCGGTCGACAAGCTCGAGACACATCGCTTCGATCTCGGCGGTCGCCGTCTCGATCTCGTTCTCGATCTCTTCAAGGGTAAAGGCGTAATAGGCGCGCTCGTCCCAGTAGCGCATTCCGTCCATGGTGTGGAAATCGAAGCCGCATGCCTCGGCGGTCTCGAGCCAATCATCACGCTCCGGGCAGGCGATGCGCTGCATCGCCTAGCCGCCGCCATGGCCGTGGCCGTGCCCGTGACCATGGCCATGCACGTGATGCAGCGTGCCGCCGAAGCCGCCATGGAGCGGCCGGCACCAGGGCTCGTTGTTCGGGCCGGGGATCGCCTCGTTGCCGGGGCCACACGCATTCTGCGGCGCAAGCCCCATCGAGACCGCGCCGACCGCGGCGCTTCCCATCATGGTCAACACGACCCGGCGTGAGCGTTTCATCGGCGCCGTCCCTTCCTGCTCGCGGTTGCCGTCATCCTCGCTGATCCCGGAACGGAGATGCAAGGCAAAGCAGGTGTTTTCGCGGCGATGTCGAACGCAGCTTCGGCCTGCTAGCCGCGGCCCGAGAAGCCGAAGGCGCGCGCGAGCGAACCGAAGCCGCCGCGGCTCACGCTGCCCTCGCCGGCCTCGGACGACGAGGCTCCCGACGGCGAACGGCCGGAGGACTCTCCGCCGCCGCCAAAGAAGCCATAGCGCGACGAGTGGTAGCCGCCGCTGCCGCCCGTCGAGCTCCGCGATGCGCAGCCGACGCCGTTTGGCTGAGCTACGGCAGGCTGGGCCACGCCGGGCGAAGCCGGTGCGGCCATGCCGGGCGAGGCCGGCGTGCAGCTCTGGCGCGGCATCAGCGCATAGGCGGCGCCGCCGACCGCAAACGTGCCCATCAGGAGCAGCGCCACATGCGAGGAGCGCTTGGGCGGCGGCTCCGCGGGCGGGCCGGGCGGCGCGCGCCGTCGCTTGCCGAACTCCTTCCGCGCTTGCTCGGCCATGGTCAGGTGATCATGCAGGCGGCGTTCAGCGCGCCGGCCGCAAGCGAGGACAGGCCGAGCCAGATCGCCGGCGCGAGCTCGCCGCCCGCGATCCGCTGCGACAGGTTGGGCACCGGGATCTTGACCAGATAATAGACGATCACCTGCACGATCAGGGCGATCAGGCTCCAGATCAGGCAGTCCACCACATTGGCCGCGTGCGCGATGGCGCTGACGACGGGCAGGGTAAAGCCGAGCAGGCTCAACCCCAGCGCAATCGCGGCCGCCGGATCATTGTCGCGGATCAGCTGAAACTCGTTGTGCGGCGTGATGCGGGTGTAGACGAACAGATACGCCACGACGGCGACGATTGCGGTGCAGAAATAGACCAGAAAGGCCGGCAGCCCGGCGAGCGATTGCAGGATCATGCGGAAGCGTCCCCCAGATGCCGACTCTTCAGCTGCAAAGAATGGCACGTTCCTTCGGTCGCTGCACGGCGGAGGACGGTTCGATCCCCCAACAACAAAAACCCCGCCATTTGCGGCGGGGCCAGTCCGGGAGGAGGAGCCGGAGTGACGCTCCGGCTCGCGGAAAAACCGATCAGGCGGGGATGCGCTCGTCGAGATCGTGCGGCTCGCGCAGCACGTAGCCGCGGCCCCAGACGGTCTCGATGAAGTTGCGGCCTTCGGAGGCGTTGGCGAGCTTCTTGCGCAGCTTGCAGATGAAGACGTCGATGATCTTCAGCTCCGGCTCGTCCATGCCGCCATAGAGATGATTGAGGAACATTTCCTTGGTCAGCGTCGTGCCCTTGCGCAGGCTGAGCAGCTCGAGCATCTGGTATTCCTTGCCGGTCAGATGCACGCGCTGGCCGCCGACTTCCACCGTCTTGGTGTCGAGATTGACCACGAGGTCGCCGGTCTGGATCACCGACTGGGCATGGCCCTTGGAGCGGCGCACGATGGCGTGGATGCGGGCCACCAGCTCGTCCTTGTGGAAGGGCTTGGTCATGTAGTCGTCGGCGCCGACGCCGAGACCCTTGACCTTGTCCTCGATGCCGGCGAGGCCGGACAGGATCAGGATGGGTGTCTTGATCTTGGACACCCGCAGCTGCTTGAGCACGTCGTAACCCGACATGTCGGGCAGGTTCAGGTCGAGCAGAATAATGTCGTAATCGTATAGCTTTCCAAGATCGACGCCTTCTTCGCCCAGGTCGGTCGTGTAGACGTTAAAGCTCTCGGATTTGAGCATTAATTCGATCGACTGCGCGACGGCACTGTCATCTTCAATCAGCAAAACGCGCATGCCAGTTCCCCATAGTCGCCGCTCCGGGCGTCAGGTCGGCCGCGACCCGCGGCACTCAACTAAACGCCTTTGACAACTGATTCGGATCCTGACGACTCATGGTTAACAAAAACTGATTCTGATCCGCAAGGTCTGTCGGTGCAATTTTTCTCGAATCGCCCTAAGATGTTGCGTCAAAGCAGCTTTTCGTGCCCATCCTCGTTCAAGTTCCACATTAAGAGCCGGGCCTAACCGACTCTCGAGACTCGCCGTTCCCTTATCGGGAGCAAACGAAAATGCTCAGTCATCAAAGACAGTGACGCAATGATTAATGACGCGGGTAAACACGAAGTTAAGCCGGGGGTTAAAATTCGCGGAAACTTAAGGTTTTTCCGATGAAAGCGTTGGCGGAGCAGATCGGCGACATCGACAGCGTCAACATATATGGCCGCGTGGTGGGCGTGCGCGGGCTGATGGTCGAGATCGCCGGTCCCATTCATGCGATGTCGGTCGGCGCCCGCATCGTGGTCGAGACCGGCGGCAACCGTTTCATCCCCTGCGAGGTTATCGGCTTTTCCGGCAACAATGCGGTGGTGATGCCGTTCGCCGGACTTGAAGGCGTGCGGCGCGGCTGTCGCGCGGTGATCGCGAATGCGGCGGGCCAGGTGCGGCCGACCGCCTCCTGGCTCGGCCGTGTCATCAACGCCATGGGCGAGCCGATCGACGGCAAGGGGCCGCTGGAGCAGGGCGCCTCTCCGATCCCGTTCCGCAACACCCCGCCGCCGGCGCATTCGAGGAAACGGGTCGGCGCCCCGCTCGATCTCGGCGTGCGCGCGCTCAACACCTTTCTCACCTGCTGCCGCGGCCAGCGCCTCGGCATCTTCGCCGGTTCCGGCGTCGGCAAGTCGGTGCTGCTGTCGATGCTCGCGCGCAATGTGGATGCGGACATTTCCGTCATCGGCCTGGTCGGCGAACGCGGCCGCGAGGTGCAGGAGTTCCTGCAGGACGACCTCGGCGAGGAAGGCCTTGCCCGCTCGGTCGTGGTGGTCGCGACCTCCGACGAGCCGGCCTTGATGCGCCGCCAGGCCGCCTATCTGACGCTCGCCATCGCCGAACATTTTCGCGACGAGAACAAGGACGTGCTGTGCCTGATGGATTCGGTGACGCGCTTTGCCATGGCGCAGCGCGAGATCGGCCTGTCCGCCGGCGAGCCGCCGACCGCCAAGGGCTACACGCCGACCGTGTTCACGGAACTGCCGAAGCTGCTCGAGCGCGCCGGTCCCGGCACCGGCGAGGGCTCCATCACCGCGATCTTCACCGTGCTCGTCGATGGTGACGACCACAATGAGCCGATTGCGGATGCCGTGCGCGGCATTCTCGACGGCCATATCGTGATGGAGCGCGCGATCGCCGAGCGCGGCCGCTATCCCGCCATCAACATCCTCAAATCGGTGTCGCGCACCATGCCGAAATCGGCCGATCCCGCCTACCTGCCGATCATCATGAAGGCGCGGCAGGTCATGGCGACCTATGCCGACATGGAGGAGCTGATCCGGCTCGGCGCCTATCGTCCGGGCTCCAGCAAGGAGGTCGACCGCGCCATCCGGTTGCATGAGCCGCTGGAAACCTTCCTGCGCCAGGGCAAGGACGAGGCCGCGAGCCTTGCCGACGGATATCGACGACTCGAACAGATCCTCAAGGATTTGGAAACGGAAAGCTAACTTTGTCACGCCATCATCCGCTCCAGCCGCTTCCGGCGGGCCCTGGTTGCAGGGCGGGCCGGCTTTGTCCCGCGTGTGAATTGGGACTTCTGGGGAGTATGAGTCGATGAAGTCACGCGAAACGCTGATCCGCCTGAAGAAATTTCAGGTCGACGAGAAGCGCCGAAGGGTCGCCCAGATCGAGGGCATGATCGCCGATTTCCAGCGCATGTCCGCCGATCTCGAGCGCGAAATTCTGACCGAGCAGGAGCGTGCCGGCATCAACGATCCCTCGCACTTCGCCTATCCGACCTACGCCAAGGCCGCGATCCAGCGCCGCGAGAATCTGATGCGCTCGGCCGAGGAGCTGCGCACCCAGCTCGAGGAGGCCAAGGGCCTGCTGGGCGAGGCTTTCGAGGAATTGAAGAAGGTTGAACTGCTCGACGAGCGCGACCAGGCCCGCGAACGGGCCGAGGAGAACGCCCGCGAGCAGGCCGACCTCGACAGCATCGGCCTGATGCGCGCCCGTCTCGGCGTCATCGCCTGAGCAGCCGCAACGCGCTTCAAGCACCGCCGGCAGGCCCGGACCGCAAGGTCCGGGTCTTTTTGCGTTTGGCCGTCCACAAGCGGCGCCGCGCGGCAACCTCGGGCAGCTTGGTGCGGTCGGCGGCGGCAGGATATGCTAAAGGCAAATCCGCGCGGGAAGGATGCGGTTCACCTCTCCCCAGCGGGGAGAGGTGAACCGCGTGGCACCCCCGGCTGCTAGTCTCGGCCAAAGGACGGCTCGCACCGGTATGAAGCGAATGGGGTATCGCGGTTGGGGAACGCCTTAAGATGACGCCGTCTGAGCTGGTCGGGCTGATCGCGGCAGTTGCGAAGCAGGATGAGGCGGCCTTCGAGCGCCTCTACGCCGCGACGCGCGCGAAACTCTACGGCGTGGTGCTGCGTATCTTGCGGCGGCAGGATCTCGCAGAGGAGGTCATTCAGGAGACCTACGTCAAGATCTGGTACAGCGCCGGCCGGTTCGACCCGGCGCTGGCTTCGCCGATCACGTGGATGACCTCGATCGCGCGCAACCGCGCCATCGACGTCGTGCGCAAGAAGGGCGAGGTCTCGATCGAGGAAGAGCCCGAGGCGATGGAGGTCGCGGCCGACAGTCCCGATCCGCTGGCGCGCCGGGAAATGTCGGAGGAGCTGAAACGGCTGCTCGAATGCGTCGGCCGGCTCGAGCCCGACCGGCAGAAGCTCGTGCTCCTGGCCTATTACAACGGCTGGAGCCGCGAGCAGCTCGCCGAGAAGTTCGGAAGCCCCGTCAACACCATCAAGACCTGGTTGCGCCGCGCCATGCTTGATATCCGCGAGTGCCTTGGACTTTAGCGATGATGACATTGACTCGACATAGCTTGGCATCGGCGGTCGACCTCTCCTCGGCGGGGATCCGGGCGAGACGCCTCGACTCCCGGTGCAACCGTAATCCTTCGCCCGCGCCTTCGCCACGACCTCTCTCGAAGGAAGAGCCGATCGTCGCGCGTGAGCCAAACTCAAAGGACGATAGCTCCAGCTGATGGCCCATAGCGAAGACGATATCGCGCTTGCTGCGGAATACGCGCTCGGCACTCTGGATGCGGACGAGCGCGCGCGGGCCGCGAGCATGATGGCGGCGGAGGAGGAGTTCGCGGCTCTCGTGCGCGCCTGGGAGTGGCGGCTCGGCGCGTTGAACCAGATGGTTGGTCTGGTCGAGCCGCGCCCGATCGTCTGGGAGAACATCAAGGCCGCGATCGCCCAATCCACCCCGCAGGCGCCGCCGGTCGCGCCCGAAATGCCGCCGCCACCGGTGCAGGAGGGCGTGGCCGAAGCGGTCGCGCCGCCGGTCGATGCCGCCGTGCCGCCGCTGCAGCCCGGCCTGTTGTCGTCCGAACCGAGCGCGCCTTCTGCACCAGCTGCGCCGGTGCGCGATGACTCAAATGTCGTCCGCCTCGATCGCGAGGCGCGGCGCTGGCGCGGTGTTGCCCGCGTCGTGTCGGCGCTCGCGGCGGCGCTGATTGCCATGCTGGGCTTGCAGATTTTCGCGCCCGATTATCTGCCGGACGTCTTGCGTCCGTCGCCACGGACCAGACTGGTGCAGGTGAGGCCACCGGCCGCGCCGAGCCCGCCCGCCGCGCAATATGTCGCGCTGCTGCAGGCCCAGGGCGGCGGCCCCGCCTTCATCCTCACTGTCGACGGCGCGACCAAAACGTTCAGCGTGCGCAAGGTCGGCGCGGCCCCCGCCGATCCCGGCAAGTCCTATGAGCTCTGGCTGATCTCCGACAAGCTCGGCCCCCCGCGCTCGTTGGGGGTGATCGGCGCGACCGACTTCACCGTGCGCCCGACACTCGCCGCTTACGACCCGGATATTATCGACAGTGCCACCTATGCCGTCACCATCGAGCAGGCCGGCGGCTCCCCCGACGGCAACCCGCATTCCGCGCCGGTCTATAGCGGCAAGCTGATCGAGACCGTGCCGCCACCGGCGGCGGTTCAGCAGCAGCAGCGGTAGCTGCCAAGAAGAACGAAGTTCTCCCGCGCCCCGCTCTTCGCGGGAGAGGGTTGGGGTGAGGGGCTCTATCCGCGGGATCAATCGTAGGGTGGGCAAAGGAGCGCTTGCGCCGTGCCCACCATTGTTGGTCCGACGCCGAGGCGCGGTGGGCACGCTTCGCTTTGCCCGCCCTACAACTCCGCAGCTAGCCGCTCGCCTTGCAGCTCACCGGACCATTGTCGAGCATGATCTGGTTGCCGCCGCTGTCGGTCAGGATCTGTCCCTCATAGCTCGTCTTGCCCTTGCTGCGCTGCGCCGAGATCACGATTCGAACTCGCGACTTCTGCGTCTCGTCGATGGCAACCAGGAGAAGGTTGTCGTCCCTGAAGCTGAACTCGGTGACCTTGGACGGATAGTCGAACTCGATTGCCGGCAGGCCGCCGAGCTTTTTCGGCACATCGAAAGTCAACTGCTGCCCACTGGCATAGCTGCAGGTGATCGATTTCGCCGCCGCGGCGCCTGTTTGGACAAGCGCGGCAAGCAGTAGAAGGCTAAGCGTGACCGATCTCATTGGAAAAATCCATCGTCATATCGCGTATGTCGCGTCAAGCCGCTGCTGCGTTCAGCTCGACCGATCAACTTCGGTCCGCCCGCAATTCCGGCATGGAAGTCGGTCAAGAGACGTCTATAGTCGACGGTCTGAGAACCGCAACAATGCGGTCGACAACGAAAGCAGGGAGGATCAGATGGCGACGCATCGCGGCGAGTGTTTCTGCGGCACGGTGAAGATCGAGGTCACGGGCGAGCCGGAGGGCATGGGCTATTGTCACTGCCGTTCGTGCCGTTCGTGGTCCGGCGGTCCGGTGAATGCATTTTCGCTCTGGAAGCCGGATGCGGTCCGCGTGACCGAAGGCGCCGAGCACGTCGCGATGTACCAGAAGACGCCGGTCAGCCAGCGTCAATACTGCAAGCGGTGCGGCGGCCATCTCATGACCAACCATCCGCCGCTGGGACTGGTCGACGTGTACTCGGCGACCATACCCACCCTGGAGTTCAAGCCCGGCGTGCATGTGAACTACGCCGAGACCGTGCTTCCGATCAAGGACGGTCTGCCGAAGTTCAAGGATTTCCCGAAGGAGTTCGGCGGGTCGGGCGACATGGCATCGGAGTAGGCGAGCCGCGACCAGCTACCCGAATGTCTTGCTGGTCGCGCGCAACCGCTGCGCCAGCACGCGCATGACCTTGAGCGCGAAGTAGGGCGTCTGGCCCACCATGAACAGGAACTGCTTTTCGCTCACCGGCACCAGCTCGACATCGGTGACGGCGACGGCAGTTGCGCTGCGCGGCTCGTTGTCGATCAGCGCCATCTCGCCAAAGATGCTCTCGGTGGGAAGCTCGGAAAGCGTGCGGTTGCCGAGCTGGATCCGCACCGTTCCGCGCTTGATCACGAACATCTCGTTTGCAGCATCGCCCTGATGGAAGATGATGCTGCCGGCCTTGAAGAACCTCGTCTCCACGTTGTTGCCGGTCAGCACGCCAAAGCTCGTGTCTTGCATCAGTTCAGACCCCCTATGACAATTGGATGACATGCTAGGACAAGGCCGGGGGTGAGGCAAGAAACAGCCGCCAGAATTGGTGCGGCTGAACCATTGGATTGGGCCGCCGGGACTCACTTGTGTCTGAGCCCAACGAACGTGCAGAGGCAAACGAGATGCGTCCGATCTTGCCAGTGGCGTTTGCTCTGCTCGCACCGGTTGTTGCGGCGCTTGCGGCGCAGGCGGTTGGGCAAGGCGCAGCCCCTGCGCCAGCCGTATTGGCGCCAGGGCAGGCGCCGCCGCTACCGGCGGCCGGTCCGCTGGCCGCGCCGCGAGCGTCGGCGCAGACCGGCCTTCCCGCGGTCCTGACCGCGCAGCTCGTTCCGCCGGGCAGCCAGGTGCCGGCGGTTCTGGCGCTGGGCGAGAAGCTGTTCTTCGAGCCGCGCCTGTCCGGTGACGGCACGGTTGCCTGCGCCACCTGCCATGATCCGGCGCGCGCCTTCACCGACGGCCGGCCAACCTCGATCGGCATCCACGGCCGCGCCGGTCAACGCAACGCGCCGACCATTCTGAATGCGCTCTACAACAAGACCCAGTTCTGGGACGGCCGGGTCGACACGCTGGAGCAGCAGGCAGCGCTTCCGGTCACCAACCCCGACGAGATGGGCGCGGCCAGGCTGGAAGAAGCCAGCTCTGGAATCGCAGGCGACAAGGACTATCAGGACAGGTTCATGCAGGCCTTCGGCCACGCCGTGAACCCGCAGGACATGCTGAGCGCGATGGCCGCCTATGAACGCAGCCTGGTCTCGTTCGATGCGCCCTTCGATCATTTCGTCGCGGGGGAAGCGAATGCCATTTCCGACTCCGCCAAGCACGGCTGGGAGCTGTTCAACACCAAGGCGCGCTGCAATCTCTGCCATGCGCTGCTCGACAATCAGCGCGACGTGACGCTGTTTACCGACAACGATTTTCACGACATCGGCATCGGCATCCTCAAGGCCGGCGTCAACATGCTGGCGAGCCATGCCCAGGGCATTCTCAGGCAGCAGGCTCCGCTGGATGTCGATGCCGCCGCGATCTCGAGCGAGCGGTCGGTGCTGGGCCGCTTCCTCGTCACCAGAAAGACGAGCGACATCGCTGCGTTCAGAACGCCCGGCCTGCGCAACGCCCTGGTTACCGGTCCCTACTTCCATGACGGATCGATGCAGACGCTGTGGGACGTGCTCGACCACTACAACAAGGGCGACGGCATCACCGACCCCTGGCTCGACCAGGACATGCAGCCGCTGGCGCTGACGGAAGCGGAGATCGACGACGTCATAGCCTTCCTCGCTTCGCTGACCAGCCCGCAATACAAGTCGCTCGGCGACGAGGAATATGCGCGGCAGCTCGCGCTCTCTAGGACCAGCCGCCCGCAACGAGACACTGCGCGCGCCTTCGCCCCGAAGCATCCGCAACCGCCGCCGCCGTTTTGACGGTCCGTTGTGGACGCGGAGTCGGGTGAGGTTGGCTGGCAGCCAAAGCGAGATTCAAGCGAAAGCGACATCCGGGAGCTGACCGCGGGTCTTCCTCCCTGATGTCGCCTTGCTCCTGCGCGCTGCCGGCGATCCGCCAGGCTGTCGCGGCCTAGTAGATCTTGGCGGAAGGCGCGCGGACGTGATGCCGCGGCTGCACCGCCAGCCGCAAGCCGCCGATGTTGCGGTCCGAGGGCAGCTGAGCGGCCATCGCGTTGCCGGGCCATGGCGGGTTCAGCACATCGGCATTCGGATGAAAGAAGGCGTAGTTGCCGGGCTCGTCGATCACCGCTTGCGCAAAGACCGGCGTTGCGAACTGCACGGACACGATCAAGGCTGCGCGGATGAGTGTATGGGTCATCGTCATCGATCTCCTCCTGTCGGCGGCCTCTGACCGGGTTGGCAAGGGCCGCTTAAGGACTGGACCGATCTTCGCGCGCCGGCATTCCCGGCTGAGCGGGCCATGCTCATCACTGTTCGGCGAGGGGGACGTTATCGCTTCGTGTCTTGCCGCTTGAAAAGCGCGTGCGCGCAAAATCGAATTCGCGCGAGTTGTCGGTCTTCCCTGCTTGCTCTGATCTTTCGGAGGGTGAGCACGATGCAAGACTCGGGCGACATGCGTCGCGAGAAGGCTGCCTCATGTCCTCACGGTCGTTCTGGGACGGGGCGATGTGCATCGACTACTTGGCTGCCAATTCGTACCCCCCAAAAGAGAAAACGCCCGTGGGGAGCGGGCGTTTTCCGTAGTCGACTTGGGGGTAGTTGGGTCTTCTACATATCCACGGGGCGACTTTGGGGGGCTGGTAAAGAGCCTCGTGAATTCCTTTAAACTCCTCTTTGACTCCTCCTTAGCGAACCATCGAGGTGTTTGAACTCGTGACCGCAACCGGCTTGCCGGCCTTGATGACGTGCGCGGTCTGCGTGTAGCCGTCATCGGAATTGGACAATCGGGCGGAGATCGAGAGCCCCGTGACAGCCACGGCGGCAACCAGAGCCACGACCACGATCTTCAGATGGGTCGACCGATCTGCGCTGTAGATCGAATGGTTCATGGAAGTCTCCTGCCTGCCTTCCTGCACGTTCGTGGATTCTCTGCCCAGCGTTTCGTCGAATAGTTCAACCAGAAGGTTCGACGTTTCGCACGTCACAAACGTAGGAACTGGCCATCCAGTTCCCAATATTTGATCACAAAGCGGTGATGAGGTGTGAAAGGTCGCGATCGGCAGGGTGTGCGATGCGACAAAAAGGTAAATCTATTCAGCTGATTAACGGATATTCATCTGAGCGGGGCGGTTTTGGTCCGCTGCCCGCCGAAAAGGCAGAAATCAGTTGCCTGTGACGAAAAAGCCCATGCAGTGCAACTGCTTCGCGGGAAGTTTCAGATGCTCCCGACCGTCTTCAGCCGGGCGCGGGGGTGAATCTCGGCCTGCGAGAGTACCGTGGTCTGGGCGCGAAAACGCTCGACCAGGGAGCGGACGTAGGGCCGGATACCGGCGGAGGTGACCAGCACCGGTGCTTCGCCTTCGCGCGCGGCGCGCTCGAAGGCGTCGCGCACGGCGGTCATGAACTCCGACAGCTTGGTCGGCTGCATCGCGAGCGTCCGCTCGTCGCCCTGGCCGACCAGCGATTCCGCAAAGGCCTGCTCCCATTTCGCCGACAGCGCGATCAGCGGCAGGTAGCCGTTGTGGGAGGTATTCTGGGCGCAGATCTGGCGGGCGAGGCGGGCGCGGACATGCTCGACCATGGTGGTCGGGTTGCGCGAGACCGACAGCGCGTCCGCAATGCCCTCCAGGATGGTCGAGAGGTCGCGGATCGAGATGCGTTCGGCGAGCAGCAATTGCAGCACGCGCTGGATGCCGGAGACCGTGATCTGGGCGGGCGAGATGTCCTTGACCAGCTCGGCCTGCTCCTTCGGCAGCTCCTTCAGGAGCTTCTGCACCTCGCCATAGGACAGCAGGTCGCTCATGTTGTTCTTCAAGAGCTCGGTCAGATGGGTCGACAGCACGGTCGCGGCATCGACCACCGTGTAGCCCTTGAGCGAGGCCTCCTCCTTCAGGCTGGCGTCGACCCAGGTGGCCGGCAGGCCGAAGGTCGGCTCGGTGGTGTGGATGCCGGGGATCGAGACCTGGCTGCCGGCGGGGTCCATGACCATGAACTGGTTCGGCCAGATCTTGCCGGTGCCGGCGTCGACCTCCTTGATCTTGATGACATAGGTGTTGGCCTCGAGCTGGACATTGTCGAGGATGCGCACCGAGGGCATCACGAAGCCCATCTCGATCGCCAGCGACCGGCGCAGCGCCTTGATCTGCTCGGTCAGGCGGTCGGTGCCGTCGGGACCGTTGACCAGCGGCAGGAGTGCATAGCCGAGCTCGATCTTGAGGTCGTCGATCTTGAGCGCGGCCGAGATCGGCTCTTCGGCGGCGGCTGCGGCGGCCTTGCCGGCCGGCTCCGCGGCAGCCTTGGCATCGGCGGCGGCCTTGGCGCGCTTCTGCTTGCTGGCCTTCCAGGCGAGCGCGCCGGAGCCGCCGGCGAGCGCGAGGAAGGGGAGGGCGGGAATGCCGGGCAGCACCGCCAGCACGAACATCACGGCCGAGGCCATGCCGAGCGCCTGCGGATAGCCGGAGAACTGGCGGATCAGCGCCTTGTCGGCGGCGCCGGAGACGCCGGCCTTGGAGACCAGGAGGCCCGCCGCGGTCGAGACGATCAGCGCCGGCACCTGGGTGACGAGGCCGTCGCCGACGGTCAGCAGCGTATAGGTCTGGGCGGCCTCGCTGAACGAGATGCCCTGTTGCGCAACGCCGATGATGATGCCGCCGATGATGTTGATGAAGACGACGAGCAGGCCCGCGATGGCGTCGCCGCGGACGAATTTCGAGGCACCGTCCATGGCGCCGAAGAAGCCGCTTTCGTCCTCCAGCGCCTTGCGCCGCTCGCGCGCCGCCTTCTCGTCGATCAGGCCGGCGGAGAGGTCGGCGTCGATCGCCATCTGCTTGCCGGGCATGCCGTCCAGATGGAAACGGGCCGCGACTTCGGCGATACGGCCCGAACCCTTGGTGATGACGACGAAATTGACCGTCACCAGGATCGCGAACACGATGATCCCGATCACGAAATTGCCGCTCATCACGAAATTGCCGAAGGCCTGGATGACGTGGCCGGCAGCATCGGTGCCTTCATGGCCGTGGGCGAGGATCAACCGGGTCGAGGCCAGGCTCAGCGACAGCCGCAGCATGGTCGAGATCAGCAGGATGGTCGGGAAGGAGGAGAACTCCAGCGGCGCCTGGATGAACAGCGAGGTCATCAGGATCAGGATCGAGAAGGTGATCGAGATCGCCAGAAACAGGTCGAGCACCATCGAGGGCAGCGGCAGGATCAGGACCACCAGGATGGTCATGATCCCGAGCGCCAGCGCGATGTCGCCGCGCCTCAGGATATTGCCGATCTCGGCGAGTGAGAATCCGCTCGGCGCCTGTGCGCCCTGGCCTGCCGTGACGTCGACCATGTCTGCCGCTTCCCCTCGCGAATGCCGTCCGCGCGCCCCAAAGCCTTGCGCGGCGGCCACCGGACCACCGCTTCGTAAGTGAGGCACAGCACTGGCGTCCACGGAGCTCTCCCCGTCTTACGCGGCCGACGACACTCGACTTCACCCGGCAATTTTTGCCCGGTGTATGGTTAGGAAAGGGTTAACGAGGGGGTAATGTGGTGCCTGGCCCGTCATTCCGGGCGACGCGAAGAGGCGAACCCGGACTCCCGCGATTCCGGGCGCGGTCGTTCGGACCGTCCCGGAATGACGAGCAAGCCACGCGATGACGTTGCCGTGACCACGATGATCGCCCGGCGGAAGGCCGCGGCGAGCTCGCCTCACCTGCTCTTCTGCAGCTTGGTCACGGTGTAGACGCCGTCGGCGCTCTCGGCCTCGAACTGCACCTTGTCGCCGACCTTGAGCTGCTTGAGCAGCGCCGGATCCTTGACGCGATAGACCATGGTCATGCCCTCGTCCATGCCGAGGCTCGGGGCAGGGCCGTGCTTGAGCGTGATCCTGCCTGCGCCCGTATCGATCTTCCTGACCTCGCCGGTGATCGTCGCATCCTGCGCAACAGCCGCGGTCGTCACGAGTGCGAGGGCGAGAGTTGCGGCCTTGATACGGCCGATGATGTTGTTCATGGCTTGCTCCGTTGCTGAGGATTCGAGGTGGGTTGCCGCGCCGGCCCGGCGGCCGGTGCGTCGACTTCGTAAGCGACGGTGCCGGCGGGGTGCTGATAGGGACCGGGGTCACGGTAATCGTCGTGCGCGAGGTCCTTGCGGACCTTCATGACCGTGAACATGCCGCCCATCTCGATTGCGCCGAACGGGCCGTGGCCGGTCATCATCGGCAGCGTGTTGTCGGGCGCGGCCATCTCCATCTCGCCCATCGCCATGCCGGTCGCGCCCATCACCATCGCGTCGGGCGCGAGCCGGTTGACGGCCCTGGCGAGATCGGCGCGCGACACGCCGATGAAATTGCGCATGTCATGGCCCATCGCATTCATGGTGTGGTGCGCCTTGTGGCAGTGAAATGCCCAGTCACCGGGATTGTCGGCGACGAAGTCGACGGCCCTGATGGCGCCGACCGGGATGTCGACCGTCACCTCCGGCCACTGCGCGCTCTCCGGCACCCAGCCGCCATCGGTGCAGCTCACCGCAAAACTGTGGCCGTGCAGATGAATCGGATGGTTGGTCATGGTGAGGTTGCCGATGCGAATGCGCACGCGGTCGTTCAGCCGCACGGCGAGCGCATCGATGCCGGGATAGACGCGGGAATTCCAGGTCCACATGTTGAAGTCGGTCATCTCGTTGACGCGCGGCAGGTAGGTGCCTGGGTCGATGCGGTAGCTGTTCATGATGAAGACGAAGTCGCGGTCGACCGAGCGGAACGCGGCATCGCGCGGATGCACGATGAACATGCCCATCATGCCCATGGCCATCTGCACCATCTCGTCGGAATGCGGGTGGTACATGAAGGTCCCGCTCTTCCTCAACTCGAACTCGTAGACGAAGGTCTTGCCCGGCTTGATGTGCGGCTGGGTCAGTCCGCCGACGCCGTCCATGCCGCTCGGCACGATCATGCCGTGCCAATGCACCGTGGTGTGCTCGGGCAATCTGTTGGTGACGAAGATGCGGACCTTGTCGCCTTCGACGGCTTCGATGGTCGGCCCTGGCGACTGGCCGTTATAGCCCCAGAGGTTTGCCGTCATGCCGTCGGCGAATTCGCGCACGACGGGCTCCGCGACGAGGTGGAATTCCTTCCAGTCGCCGTTCATCCGCCATGGCAGGGTCCAGCCGTTGAGCGTGACGACCGGCCGGTAGTCGGGCCCGCTCGCGGGATGCAAGGGCGGCTGCATGGCTGCCCTGTCCATGCTCGGCGCTTCGGGAATGGCGGCGGCCTGGACGCGCCCGCTGACGGCGGTCGCGCTCACCAGCGCAACGGTGCTCAAAAATCCTCGGCGTGAAAACATCGCAATTCTCCTATCAAAGGCCGCCGTCGGCCAGCGACATGGCCGTCGCGCCGGCCCTGTCGCCGCCATCCTCACCGCCGCCATTGACGACGGCCTGCAGCTCGGATTGCGCCAGCCAGAACGCCCGGTTCGCCTCGATCGCGGCGCGCTGCGAGCCGATGCGCTGGCGCGCCTCGACCAGCAGGGCGAACACGTCGACCTGCATGCTGGAGAATTGCAGCTGCATCTCCTCGGTGATGATCTTGCGCAGGGGCAGGATCTCGCGCTGGTAGTGGCTTGCGATGTCGTAGGCCGAGCGGTAGCTGCGATAGGCCTCGCGCGCCTGCGAGCGGATGTCGATGGCCTGCGCCGTCAGGCGGTTGAAGGCGCGGTCATAGGTCGCGCGGGCCTGGCGGACGCGCACCTCGCCGCCGTCGAAGATCGGAATCTGGAAGGCGATGTCGAAACCGCGCTCGCGGAACGGCGCCGTGTCCGGATCATGGGTGCGGCGGTCGATGCCGGCGATATCGAGCAGCGTGACGAAGCGCGTCGCGTCCGTCAGCTGCAGCGATTTCGCCAGTGCCGCGAGTTCGATGCGCGCCATCTGCAGGTCGATGCGGTGGCCGATCGCGTCCGCTTCGATGAAGGGCAGCGCCCGCGCACGGCGCGGCAGCGGCGGCAGGCGATCGGGAATGCGAAAGGCGAGATCGCCGTCCCACAGGCCGAGCAGTCGCGCGAGCTTTTCGCGCGCACTTGCCGCCGCGTCGCGCGCCGTCGCGAGCTCGGCGGTCGTCTCCGCGTAAAACACCTGCTCGCGCGCCTGATCGAGCTTGTTGAGCGAGCCGGTCTCGCCAAGCCTGGTGGCAAGCCGTGCGGTGGCTTCCGCGGTCGACCTGGCCTCGGTGAGCAGGCCGACCATCTCGTTCGCCGCGACCGCGCGCACATAAGCGCGCCGCACCTCGGCTGCGAGCCGCAACGTCTGCAGTGCCGCCTTCAATTGCGCGGCCCTGAACCGATCGTGCGCGATGTCGGAGCGGGCCGGCAGCGTCGCAAGCGCCAGGATGTCGCCGACGATCTGGCGCTCGACCTCGCTGGCGCCGTCGCCGGAGATGCGCGAGACCGAGAACACCGGATTTGGCGGCAGGCTCGCCTCGACCAGTTCGGTCTCGGCAAGCGCGAGCTCATTATAGGCCGCCTGCAGGCCCTTGTTGTTGAGCAGCGCGACCTGCACGGCCGCATCGGCGGAAAGCGGATGCGCCAGCAACTGCTTCACCCTGCCTTCGGCCTGGTTGGCATCATCTGCCGAGCGCACGAAAGCGGTGTCCTTGCCGATCGCGTGGCCGGTGACGTCGGACACCACGCTCATGCCGCTGTCCGGCGAGAATGACGCGCAGCCGGAGAGGCCGAACGCGGCTGCCAGCAGCAGGGCAGGCGCCGAGCGCCTTGTGACGAAGCTTTTCATCGGCGCGCTCCTACCGGTCAGGCCTGGTTGCTGGCGTGTCGCCGTCGCCGCGCTCGCGCCAGCGCGCAGGCGTCGCCGGCCGCAGGCTGGTGTAGGGCGCAATGGTCGAGCGGTAGCCGGCCGCGGCGACCTTGGCCGCGGGATCGGCCGGGTCGTTGCCAGCGAGCGGGGTTACGGGAACGCAGGCCGACAGCAGCATGGCAGCCGTCAATGCGGCCGCGAGCCGGCGATTGACTGGGGCGCGTCCACGTGCCGCGCGAACGGCAGCACGCTTCGCCGGGAATGGCGCAAACATGAAGAAATTCCTGATCTGTCGATGGAGCACGAGCGTATGCGCGCGATGACGCGCGACGCGAGCTTGCTTCTCGTCAGCTCAGGCGAATCGGAGGGCGATCGAGCAGCGGCGGTGCCTCGCCGGGCAGGCTGCGATCGGTCTCGGCGGCACAGGTGGAAACCGGCTGCGACGGCGCGACGACCGTGGGCAGCGGGCCCGGCAGCGCGCTCACGCACATCATGGCGCAGCACGGGCCGAGCGCGCCCTTGCCGTCATGATGATGCGCGGTCGAGGGATCGCTGCCATCGACCAAGTGATGCATATGCATCGCATGGTCGTGCATGGCGCCGTCGTCATGCATGGGCATGGACGTGTACATGGACCCGGCCGCGACGGCGAGATCGCCATCGAGGCAGGGCGCGGGCCCTGTTCCGAGCGCCAGCGCAGCGCCCGGTGCGAGCACGCAAGCGAGATAGCCGAGCGCGAGCAGCCACCCGGTCCAAATCCGAACAGATCTCGTGATGCGTAGAAACACGTCGCGCCGCTTCGCCGTCCACCTCATCATAGCAATACCGCCAAAGCCATAGCGCGCCAAGGACCCCCGAGGATGACCGCAAAGGGGCCTCGTTGCATCGCACGCGGGAGCGCTGCCTAATCTCGCGCCATTCTGGCCCGCCGATTTGGGCTTGCCTTATTGTATGGTTATGCCAACAATCATCCAATTGAGGGCGGACGATCGGGTTGGCGCCATGCAGGAAGATATCTCCGACGGCTTGCCGGTCCTCGAGGCGGAATGGGCCAACCCGCCGCTCGACCGGTCCTCGCCGCTGCCGCTCTACGCGCAAATCAAGCAAAGGCTCATGGGTCTGATCCTGCGCTGGGACCAGCCGGGGCGGCGCTTCTACTCGGACGAGCAGCTGTGTGCGCTGTTCTTTGTCAGTCGCGACACCGTGCGCCAGGCGCTCTCCGAGCTCGTCCGCGAGGGGATGCTCACCCGCAGCCGGGGACTCGGCACGTTTGTCGCGGTCCACAAGCTGGAGGAGCGGTTCGGGCCCGGCATGGATTTCATGCGGCAGTGGGCGGCGGCCGGCACGCCGATCCAGCCGACGCTGCTTGCGTTCGAGCGCTGCGGCGCCGATGAGCAGGTCGCGTCCGCCCTCGAGCTCGAGGTCGGCACGCAGGTCCTCTTCATCAAGCGCACGCGTGCGGCGGCGCGCGTGCCCGTCGCCATCGACTATCGCTATCTGCCGGCCGACCTCGTCACCGATTGGGATGAGAGTGCAGCCCTTGCCTCGCCCTTGCATCTGTTGTGGCAGCGCGTCGAGCTGCGCAGCGGCGACTTCGGCATCGAAGCCGGCATCGCCGGGCCCGAGGAGGTCGAATATCTGCATCTCGCCGCGGGTGACCCCGTGCTCACCCGCACGCTGCGCTATCGCGATGTGAGCGGGCGTTTGGTGATGGCCGGTCACACCGTGCATCGCGGCGACCTCGTGCGCTATTCGCTCAACGTGCCGCTGTCGCGGGACGGCGCCGCGCAGCCGAGCGAGATCGACAAGTCCGGCGTGCACGATGATTGAGCGACACCAATGACATCAGGGCGCCATGCGGCGGCTGTTTCGAGTGGAGGGGCTATCGTGGATTTCGCAAGACGCAATTTCCTGCAACTCATCGGCGGCACGGCGCTGGCGACGGCAGGCGCGCGGATCGGCCGGGCCGGCGACGAACCCTTGCGCATCGGCTCCATCCTTTCAGTGACGGGGCCGGCGGCCTTTCTCGGCGAGGACATGAAAGCCGGACTGCAGCTTGCTGTCGACGAGATCAACGCCGCGGGCGGCATTGGCGGCCGCAAGATCGCCTGGACCTTCTATGATGCGGAGAGCCAGACGCAGAAGGCGATCTCCGCAACCCGCAGGCTGATCAGCCAGGACAAGGTCGAGCTGATCGTCAGCGGCGGCAACATGAGCGGCATCGCGCTTGCGATGGCGCCGATGGCGGAAGCCGCCAATCTGCCGTTCATCTCCTCAGAGGGCGCGCTCGCCATCGTCACCCCGGTTGCCGAACGCAAATGGGTGTTCAAGAGCACCGTCGACGACGAGGACGTGCTGGAGCGCATCGCCGACTATCTTGCCAAGAAGAACATCAAGAAGGTGGCGCTCGTCGCCGACACCTCGGGCTTTGGCCAGGGCGCCGTCACCCAGATGAAGAAGGTCGGGCCGCGGCGAAATCTCGACGTGTCCTACGAGTCCTTCGACCCTGCCGACACCGACATGATGCCGCAGCTCACGCGTATCCGCGACAGCGGCGCGGAGGCGATCATCTGCTGGACCGTGACGCCCGCCGGCGTGGTGTTCCTCAAGCAGGCCCAGCAGCTCGGCCTCGACAGCCGCACGCTGATCCACAGCTATGGCTTCGTGTCCTCGCGCTACATGGAGCTTGCCGGCGATGCCGCCAAGCCGGTGCTGCTGGCCAGCCTCAAATTCCCGGTCGGGGACCAGCTGCCCGACAGCGATCCGCTCAAGGCCGGTATCCTGCGACTGTTCAAGGCCTATCAGGCGCGCTTCAACCGCGCAGCCAGCCTCTACGCTGCGGAATCCTACGACGCGGCCATGCTGGCGAAGGAAGCGCTCGGCAAGGTCGGCGGCGATGTCTCCAAGCTTCCGCAAGGCATGGAGCAGATCAAGAATTTCGCCGGCATGAGCGGAATGTTCTCGTTCTCGGCCGAGCGTCACTCGGGCCTGTCGAAGAAGGACATCGTGCTGATCAACTGGCGGGACGGCCGTTTCAACCTCGCCGACTATGAATGAACCATTCGAACAAGATGAGGGATGAGCGAGATGGAGGACAAAATGACACTCTCGCCTGAGATGTCGGACGCGCAGGCTTTCGAGCTCGTGCAGACGCTGCTCGATGCACCCGAGAGCCGTTTTCCGCTGACCTTCAATTCCGACCTGCCGCGAATTCGCGAGCTGTTCCAGTCCGCGACCCGCAACCAGTGGGATCCCAAGACCGACGTCGCCTGGGATCAGCTCAAGCCGGAGATGTACACCGAGGCGCAGCGCTACGCGGCGCGGCTCTACTGGAGCCGGCGCGCCTGGAGCGAGTATGGCGCCATTTCGGAGAGCCCCTCGCTGCAGCTTCGCTTTGGCCTGGAGAACCGTCCGTCGGACATGCAGCTGTTCTTCACCATCCGCTCGCAGGAGGAGGCGCGCCATGCCGAGGTCTGTCATGCGATGGCAGAACGGCTCGGCGGCTACATCGAGAAGCCGGTGCAGCAATTGTTCGAAGGCTCGGTGTCCACGCACGGCGTGCGCCGCGCCACGCTGAACGCCGAGGTGCCGCTCGAAGGCATCATCGCGGCGCTGGTGTGCACCGCCGAGGAGATTGCCTTCGACGTATTCAAGCATCTCGACGACGTCACGCGCGATCCCGTCGCCCGCCAGATCGTCCGCCTGATCATGCGCGATGAATCGCGGCACTGCGCCTTCGGCTGGTATTTCCTGGAGGCGATCTGCGACACGCTCACGGCCGAGCAGAAGAAGATGATAGAGAACTCGGTCATCACCATGATGGAGAAGGTCGAGCTCAACGGCTATCATTCGAGCTGGCTCGCGCCCGAAAATCCCGCCTCGCGCGCCGAGGTCGAAGCCGACCGCGTCACCTATGAGGCGGGGCTCGGCGCCACCGTGGAGGAGGTCGAGAAGCCGGTGTTCGTGGCGACGGTGCAGCGCATCCGCGACCAGATGAAGCCGCTCGGCATCAACCTGCCGCCTTTCAGCCATCCCAAGCTCGGAGTCATCTGATGCAAAGGGTGATGCACAGGGTCGAACCGAGCTTGCCGCCGTCGCGGCTGTTGATCGAGCGGCGGTTTCCGCTGCAGATGAATGTCACGCTGCCCGAGATCCGCGAGCTTTATGACAGCGGCAAGGCCGGACGCTGGAATCCGTATCGCGACATCGACTGGAATGCGCTTGCGCCGGCGCAATATGACGAGGCGGTGCGGCAGGCGGCGCGACGGGTCTGGAGCCGGCGGCTGTGGGTCGAGGCCACCGGCCTGACCGAGACGCCGGCGCTGTTGATGCGGTTCTGCATGGAGACCGATCGCGAGATCGATTCGAAATTCTATCTGACCGTGCGCAACACCGAGGAAGCCTGGCACGTCGAGTGCTTCGACCGCCTGGCCGAAGCCTTTGGCGGACGCATCGCGGCGCCTGCCGATCCCGCCTATCAGGCCGCCTTCAACCGCAACCTGCACCGGCGCGTGATGGACGCGGAGCAGCATCTCGACAGCTACGTCGCCTCGTTCGCGGCGTTCGAGGACGGCCTGGAGCTCGAGCTCTGCCGCATTTGGCGCAGCCATGCCACCAACCCGGTCGTCCTGGCCGTGCTCGACCGCGTCATCGCGGACAAGGAACGGCACGCGGCCTTCGGCTGGCACTATCTGACCGCGCGTGCGCCGCGATGGACTGCAAAGGATCGTGCGACCATTGCGGTGGAGCTGATCGAGCACGTCCGCGACACCGAGCTGAAGGGCTATCATTGTCCGTGGCTCGCGCCGGAGCATGCGGCGGCCGAGGCGGCGGCCGATGCGATTGCCGCCGACGCCGGCCTCGGCGGCGCGCCGCGCGCGGCCGAGGAGGAGACGCTCGCGACCTACACGGCGAACGTACGCGAGAAGCTCGCCGAGCTCGGCATCGTCCTGCCGATGTTCGAATCCAACCGCATGCGGGCGTTCTGATCGTGATGTCCGCCACCATCCTGCAGCTCCTGGTCGCAGGCATCGGCAGCGGCAGCATCTATGCCCTGATCGCGCTCGGCTTCAATGTCGTGTTCAAGAGCACGGGCGCGATGAATTTCGCGCAAGGCGAGTGGGTGGTGATGGGCGGGATGATCTCGGCGCTGCTGTTTGCGGCAACGAGCCATATCGGCCTTGCCTGCCTGCTCGCGGTCGTGATCGTGACGGCGGTCGGCATCCTCTCGGAGCGGCTGGTGATCTGGCCGCTGCGCCGCCCGAGCACGCTGCTGATCACGCTGGTCAGCATCGGGCTCGCCATTTTCACGCGCAGCATGGTGATGCTCCTGCTCGGCAAGCAGCCGGTCGGCTATCCCGGCTTCTCGCAGGTTTCGACCTTGATGGTCGGCGGCGTGACCGTGCAGACCCAGACGCTGTGGATCATCGCCCTGACCATCGCGTTCCTGATCGCCATGCATCTGTTCTTCGAGCGCAGCATCCTCGGCAAGGCGCTGCGCGCGGCCGCGGCCGATCGCGATGCGGCCGCGATCGTCGGCGTGCGCGTGGAGACGACGGTGATGCTGTCCTTTGCCATTGCCGCCTTTGCCGGCGCGCTGGCCGGCGCCATCATCACGCCGCTGACGCTGTCGTCCTACGACCAGGGCGCGCTGTTCGGCTTCAAGGGGTTCAGCGCGGCCATGCTCGGTGGCGTCGGCAGCCTGCCCGGCGCCGTCGTCGGCGGGCTTGCGCTCGGCCTGCTGGAGGCTTTCGGCAGCTTCTATATCTCGTCCGATTTCAAGGACGCCATTGCCTTTGCAGTGCTGCTGATGATCCTGTTCGTGCGGCCGTCCGGCCTGCTCGGCCGCGCCGACGTCGTGAAGGTGTAGCGGGATGACGCTCGCGCCCGCAAAATCTGCGCCATTGAGTGCCGCGCCGGAGGCGGCGTCGCCGCTCGTGATCAGGCCGCGTGGGGCCAGGGCGGGCCTGTCCGACCATCGACGGCTGCTGCTCGTCTGGCTTCTGCTGCTGGCGGTGCCGTTCGCAGCCCCCAACGCCTATTTGGTCTCGCTCGCCAACATGCTCCTGATCAACCTCATCCTGATCGCGAGCCTCAACCTGCTGATGGGCTATGGCGGCCAGATCTCGCTTGGCCATGCCGCCTTCTACGGGCTTGGCGCCTACACCAGCGGTGTCCTCAACGTGAAATTGGCCTTGAGCCCCTGGATCGGGCTGCCGGCGTCCGCGCTCCTTGCCGGTGTCGCCGCATTGCTGATCGGCATCCCTGCACTGCGGCTGCGCGGGCTTTACCTGTCGATGGCGACGCTCGGCTGGAATGCGATCCTGGTCGTGCTGTTCAGCCGCCTGATCGACCTCACCGGCGGCCCCAACGGGTTGCTCGGCGTCAAGCCTTTCGCATTGGGCCGGTTTGCGCTCGACAGCGACACGCGGCAGTTTCCGCTGCTCTGGCTGGTCTCGCTGCTCGTGATGCTGGCCATTCTCAATCTCCTGAACTCGCGGATCGGCCGGGCGATGCGGGCGGTCGCCACCAACGAGCTCGGCGCCGACGCCGTCGGCATCGACAGCTTCCGCACCAAGCTCCTGGTGTTCGTGCTGAGCGCGGGCATGGCGGGCATCGCCGGCAGTCTCTACGTGCACGTCAATCAATACGCCTCGCCCGAGACCTTCAGCGTCTCCAATGCGATCCTGCTGGTGGTGATGGTCGCAATCGGCGGCACCGGCCTCTATTGGGGGCCGCTCTGCGGCGCATTGATCCTGACCGCCGTGCCGCAGCTCCTGCTCGACTACGAGGATGTCGAGCTCATGCTGTTTGGCCTCGCCATGCTGGTCGTGCTGATCGCCTCGCCCACGGGGCTCGCCGGATTGCCGGCGGCGCTGCGTCGGCGCTTTGCAGGGGAGCCGCTGCCGTGACCGGGATCCTGCTCCGCGCCGAGGCGCTGAATTGCTATTTCGACGGGCTGCGCGCGGTGGCCGACCTCAGCTTCGAGGTCCGCCGCGGCGAGATCAAGGCCGTGATCGGTCCGAACGGCGCGGGCAAGAGCACGCTGTTCAACATGATCGCCGGCGTCACGCGGCCGAGCTCGGGCCGCATCTTCTTCGACGGCTTGCGCATCGACAGCTTGCCGACGTTCCGCCGGGCGAGGCTCGGCATCGCGCGCACGTTCCAGAACCTGCAGATCTTTCGCGAGATGACGGTGCTCGAGAACGTCATGACCGGGCGCCACACCCATGGTCGCGCGGGCGTGGTCGCAGCGCTCCTGCACGGCCCGGCGCTGCGGAGCGAAAATCGCGCGATGGCGGACGCCGGGCTCGCGCTGCTCGCGCGCTTCGAGCTCGACGGCAAGGCGCACATGCTGGCGGGAGATCTGAGCTTCGGCCAGGCCAAGGTGCTGGAACTGGCGCGCGCGCTCGCCAGCGAGCCGCGGCTGCTTTTGCTCGACGAGCCCGCCGCCGGATTGCCGCAGGCCGAGGCCGAGCATATCGGCAAGATCATCGCCTCGCTGAACCGCGAGGGCATGACGGTGCTGCTGGTCGAGCACAACATGCGCATGGTGATGTCGCTGTCGCACGACATCCTCGTGCTCAACAACGGCATGCGCATCGCCGAGGGCGATGTCGACAGCGTGCGTCGCCACCCCGATGTGCTGGCGGCCTATCTCGGGGATGGTGCCCATGCTTGAGGTGGAGGCGCTGACGGCGGGCTATGGCCGGGCGGCGGTGCTGCACGACATCTCGCTGCGGGTCGAGGCCGGCCAGTCGGTCTGCCTGATCGGCGCCAACGGCGCCGGCAAGACCACGCTGCTGCGCTGTCTCGCCGGATTGTTGCGCCCGAGCAGCGGACGCATCAGCGTCGAGGGCAGCGATATCGCCGGCAAATCCGCCTCGACGCGGCTCGACTTCGGCGTGACCCTGGTGCCCGAAGGACGGCGCGTCTTCGCGCCGATGAGCGTGCGCGAAAATCTCGAGATGGGCGCCTTTCGCAGGCTGTGGCCGCGGCGAGACCGTGCCGTCGCCGGCGACATGGAGATGGTGTTCGATCTGTTTCCGCGGCTGCGCGAACGGCAAAGCCAGCTCGCCGGCCTGCTCTCCGGCGGCGAGCAGCAGATGCTGGCGATCGGGCGGGCCCTGATGTCGCGGCCGCGGCTGTTGCTGCTCGACGAGCCCTCGATGGGACTGGCGCCGCGCATCGTGCAGGAGATTTTCGCCGTCATCCGCCGGCTCAACCAACAAGGCATCTCGATTCTGCTCGCGGAGCAGAACGCCAACATGGCGCTGCAAAGCGCCGCCCGGGGCTACGTTCTCAGCGAGGGCGAGATCGTGCGCGAGGCCGACAGCGGCTCACTCGCGCGCGATCCGATCGTCCGGACCGCCTATCTTGGATTATAGATGATGGATACTGACAGCGGGATCGCGCCAGCGATCGACGACAGGCTCGAACGCCAATTTGCGCTGCGCCGGCGCCATCCCGAGCGCGAGGAGATCTATCGCGATCACCAGGAGCGCAGCGCGGCGCTGCGTGCGGCGGGCGACTGCCGGCTGGACGTGCGCTATGGCGAGGGTCCGCGCTGCCTGCTCGACATCTTTCCCGCCGGCGAGCACGCCCCGGTGTTGTTCTTCATTCACGGCGGCTACTGGCGGGCGCTCGACAAGTCCTATGTGTCCTTCATCGCCGAGCCCTACCGCGACGCCGGCATGACCGTGGTGATGCCGAGCTACGATCTGGTGCCGGCCGTGCGCCTGTCCGGCATCGTCAACCAGATCCGCGCCGCCTTTGCCTGGACGGTGTCGCATCTTGCGCCCGCGCGCGCGGTCGTGGCGGGGCATTCGGCCGGCGGCCAACTGGCGGCGATGCTGGCGCTCGACCAGGCGGCGCGGGGCGAGGGGCCCATCGTCGGCCTTGCCGGCATCAGCGGCGCCTTCGACCTGCGCCCCCTGCTGAAGACCTCGATCAACCGCGACCTCATGCTGTCCGCGCAGGACGCCGCGGATGCCAGCCCGCGGCTGCGGTTGCGACGGCTGGAAGCCGCGGCACGCCTGGTGCCCCTGCTCGGCGTGGTCGGCGCCGACGAGACCGACGGCTTCAAGCAATGGACCGCCGATCTCGTCCAGGACTGGCGGGCGCAGGGCGGCGAGGCCAGCTATTGCGAGATCGCCGGGTCCAACCATTTCACGGTGCTGGACCATGTGGCGGATGCGCAAGGCGAGGTGTTGCGCGGTATTGCGGCGATGCTCGGGTGAAGTGGCGTAAGCAATCGTCGGAAGACTGCTCCCGCACACGGACTTGGTTGGCGATGGCTCCGGCATTGCCACCGCTTCCGCTCAAATAGCAAAAATAAGCTCTGAGACTGTGGAGCTATCGGCCTCTATGCAGCATTTAGTGCAGCGATCGACTCTCCAAGCCTTCTGAGAGCTCGAACGTCCGCCTCCATTCGTCCTGCAACGATATCGAGATATTGAACCAGATCCGCGATCGCGCAATTTTCGGGAACCGAGATCCAGACCGGCAGAGATGGATAATCATTCGGTTGCAGCGCGGTGCCCGGCCAGCATCCGTCGATAGAGACCGGCTCTAGTTGAGCAGGCGCATATTCAGGCCTTAGACCGAAGACAAGGCATCCTTCTTGTTGGGCGGCCGTTGCGGCCAACTCCTCGTACTCATTTTCTCCTGCGAGATCGGAACGGATATTCCGTGCAGCAAACACACGAGTGGCGACGACATTGAAGACTTGTTTCTGGACGCTGCCGGTGTGACACAGCACCTTGATTGGCCCACGTCGATAACCGACCGTGCTCCAGTCGGTTATTTTTCCCTCTAGGATTTCTTTCGTGAGTTGGCGAGTGAGATTGAGGCGACCGAGGGTGCGATCGGCATAAAGAATGGGCTGTGCATTATAGAGCGAGTGCAAGCGGCGGGCTGTGTTCTCCGGAACATGCCCGTGGTGAACGACGACCTCATTTCCGGTGCGCGACATAAGATCGTCGACGTCGAACGTGTACCTCTGGACAAAGTTATGGGTCTCGCCATTGCGAGGGCAGGCCCCTGTAGTCGTAATCGGGATGCCCGACGAACTGGCGGCAATGCGCCGCTGGAATGCAGAAAGAGCGATATCTATACTGTTGAATAATGCTGCCGTCATAGCTCACTCCCGATTGAAGGTTAATCGTGCCACCCGAGTTTGAGCCACTCGCGTAGCTTATTAACGCTCGCGGCTCCGTTAAATGCAGGCGATAGGGGCGTTCCTTGCGTCCAGGCGTCTGGATTTTGGAAACTGCGGAACGCAGTCGCTTCGTATAACGCTTGCAACCGAGTCTTGAGCGCTGGACACTGCTCAATCATCTTGATCTCATCGAGTCCTATGTTTACGGTCTGATTGCCGAAGTGCAAATACAGGTAGTATAAGAGGAGCTTCCCTGGAGGCTCCCACCACACCAGATCGGCCGCACTGGAAAGTCGCCGCCGGAGCAGAATGATCCGCTCGTAGTTGCCCACAATATCGTCATTGTATTGGCAGCGCTCGGTATCAGTCGTCCCTTTGGATTGCAGCGCAATCTTCAGGCTTGAGACATGATCGAGGCCCTGCTGGAAAATGTGGTCGGCGACCAGAGAGACGCTTGTAAAATCGGTATTCGATATCGAGCTCAAAAGGTTGTCGAATGCGTGAACGCTGTCGTAATCAGGCTCCTTTTTCGAGAGTTCGTCTTTCCACATCGCAACCTGAATCTTCGCTCCCGGATCGTCCTGCCGCAGATCGGAGAGGATCTTTACGGCCCATTGCTGATCTTTCTCTTCGTTCGTCTCGAATGCGACCGAAGCGAGGAAGCGGATCGGGTCTCGTCGCGGCAGGCTGGAGCTGTCGTTGCCGATTGCGATTCTATGGCGAGCGTTGAATTTGCTGAACCTCTTCAACAAAGCAGTTCGATCAACAGCATTGAGAAAGGCCTTATTATAGCGGCCAAATACAGGTGTAAGTAGGTCGATCGAGATCAGTCGCGATGCTCTGGTCAGGACAAACGGGACTTCGGGGCGATCGGGCTCAGCATTGAACGCCTTTGCTAAGAGTGCCGGTTCGGGTGGCGCAATGCCGTCGACGCCGATCGAGGACAGGGCCTCGTCCATGGCCTTCATGTAAGTGTAACGGTTGTAGATGCGATCAAACATGGCCAGAGTCCAAGCCGAAGCCATTGAGACGATGATGCCGGTTATCAGCCAAGAGAGGACCGGGCGCACCACCAGCGTTTGAAGATAGGTGTCCTTGAAGGGAAGAAATCGCGTACCGGCCGGAACGAGGTAGTTGGTCAGGAAAAATGCCGCGAACGCAATGGCGTAGGCCGGTGTGGCAAAATAGAACTCATGCGGGAAGAAGTAGAATACGACAAAAATGACCGCGAAAGACGCGAGCAACGAGTGGATCAGTATCAGAAAAAATGTGCTCGCGACGCGCACAAATTGCCCCGAGGCAAAATATTTGAAACAGCGAAATCAAGTTACACCTTAAAGTGGAATTTAAGTAATCTCAATAGTCGGATGACATCAATTCGGAATTCCGCGCCAATGGCGACGCAACTGTCGGCTACACCGCCTGCCCGGCCTTGATCAGCGTGCAGCCGGTGATCTTCAGGCTGCCGTCCGGCTCGCGCTCGAGCGTGTAGAGCGCTTCCCACATTTCGCCATTGGCGTCGGTGATGTGCACGCGCTGTGCGATCCAGTCGCCGTCGATTTGCGCCTCGCCGAATTCGAAACGCTTGTGGCGATAGACCGGCGTGTAGGTGTTTTGCACCATCGACATGAAGATGTCCGCGGCGGGGAACCGCTCCTTGATCGCGGGCGCGGCATAGGAATAGGCGGCGGCCGCGTCGTCGCGGCCGAAGGCCTGCTCCTGTGCGCTGATGACGCCCTGCGCCGCCGTAATGTCGTCGGCGCGGGCAGGCGCGGCAAGGATCAACAGCAGGGTGAGAAACAAGGCCACGCGCATCGGAAGCTCCGCTGGTCGCTGTGCGCTTTCAGCCCATCCTATCAGCAAAAAATCGCGCCTGCAGCTGCCAACCTGATGACGTCCGTGACGTGATATGTTGCAGCTATCGCTTTTTCTTCGCGCGGGTGGCGGCCTTTTTCGGGCCGCCTGTTCGCCGCGGCACCGCCTTGCGAGGCGCTTCCGGCCGCACCCGCAGGCCGTCGACGAACACGTCCATCAGCCGCACCACGGTGGACTGCCAGCCCGGCTGGTCGTGCAGATAGCACATGCCGACCAGCGTCCGCAGCAGGTCCTCAGGGCTGACATCGGCGCGGATCTCGCCGGCTTTCACCGCGCGATCGAGCAGCACGCCGATCGCCTGCGTCAGCCGCTCGAAGGACAGGCTCTGCAGATGCGGCAGGCCGTGCGCGGCGACCGCGAGTGCCGTGGCCATGCCCTTTTTGGTCGCGACGAATTCGATGTTGGAGGCGATCCAGCGGCGCAGCGCCTCGACCGGCTTCTCGTCCTTGAGGGTGTCTGCGAGATCGCCGAGCTGCTCCACCTCGCGGCGGTAGACGGCTTCATACAGGGCCTCGCGGGTGGGAAAATGGCGATAGAGCGTTCCGATGCCGACGCCGGCGTGCCTGGCTACGGCCTCCAGGCTCGCTTCGGCGCCGCCGGCGCTGAATACGGCCTTGGCCGCCTCCAGCACGCGCTCGCGATTGCGCAAGGCGTCCGCGCGCGGTTTCCGCGATGCGGCTTCGGTCTTGGCCTCAGTCTTGGCTTCGGTCTCGGCCTCAGTCTTGGCCTCGGTCCCGGCCTCGGTCTCGACGCTCATCTCAACTCTTTGTGTCCTTCGCCGGATTGAAATGCCTGGGAAATATTCGCCCGCTTCTATGCTCTTGTTCGAGCGTGAATTTTTCGGAAAGAGCAGCATTAGCCGTTCCGGCCACGCCGTGCAGCCCCTTGTAAAGCGGAGGGTGCCTCCGTATATCCGCCGACGCCAACCGGGCGGCAATCGTCGGCTCCCACCGCGAGTGGGAGCGCAGGCGATGACCATAGCACTGATCGGAGCCTTGCATGAACCACTCCATCAGCCTCACCGTGAACGGGGTGCGGCGCGAGATCGCGCTTCACGACCCGCGCGTGACGCTTCTCGACCTCTTGCGCGAACAGCTGGACCTGACCGGAACCAAGAAAGGGTGCGACCGCGGCCAATGCGGCGCCTGCACCATCCTGGTCGACGGCAGGCGCATCAACTCCTGCCTGGCGCTTGCCGTCAGCCATGACGGCGCCGACATCACCACCATCGAAGGCGTGGCGCGCGGCGATGAGCTGCATCCGCTGCAGGCCGCCTTCATCGCCCATGACGGCTTCCAGTGCGGCTTCTGCACGCCGGGCCAGATCATGAGTGCGCTCGGCCTCATCAATGAAGGGCAGGCGGGCTGCGACGCCGAGCGCATCCGCGAGGGGATGAGCGGCAATCTGTGCCGCTGCGGCGCCTATGACGGCATCACGGAGGCCGTGCTCGAGGTGCAGCAGACGCTTGCGGCCGACAAGGAAAGGCGCGTGGCATGAAAAGCTTCGATTATGTGAAGCCTGCGAGCATCGCGGAGGCGATCGCGGCTGCGGTTGCACCCGGTGCGGCCTATCTCGCCGCCGGCACCAATCTGCTCGACCTGATGAAGGGCGGCGTGAGCCGGCCCGATCGGCTGGTCGACGTCACCCATCTCCCCGGGCTCGATGCCGTCGAGCGGCTCTCCGACGGTGCGTTGAGGATCGGCGCCCTGGTGCGCAATGCCGACCTCGCCCATGATGCGGCCTTCGCGCGGGACTATCCGGCGGTGGCCGAGGCCCTGCTGTCCGGCGCCTCCGCGCAGCTGCGCAATGCGGCGACGGTCGGCGGCAATCTCCTGCAGCGGACCCGCTGCGCCTATTTCTACGATGTGGCCAGCGCCTGCAACAAGCGCGTGGCCGGCTCCGGCTGCGACGCACGTGGCGGCGACAACGACATGCATGCCGTGCTCGGCTGGAGCGAGGGCTGCATCGCCACCCACCCGTCCGACTTCTGCGTGCCGCTGGTCGCGCTCGATGCCACGGTCGAGGTCGAGGGCAAGAACGGCCGGCGCGAGCTGCGGCTGGAGGATCTGCACCGGCTCCCCGGCACCACGCCGGAACAGGAGACGGTGCTCGAGCCGGGCGATCTCATCGTCGCCTTGAGGCTGCCCGCCGCGGCGCGCGGTTTCGCTTCCCATGCGCGATATCTCAAGGTGCGCGAGCGGACGTCCTATGCGTTTGCCGTCGTCTCCGCCGCCGCGCATCTGACGCTTGCGAACGGCAGGATCGCGCAGGCGCGCATCGCGCTCGGCGGCGTCGCCGCAAAGCCGTGGCGGGCGCGTGAAGCCGAGGCTGCTCTCGCCGGCCAGGAGGCGACGACGCAGAACTTCCGCCGCGCGGCGGACGTCGCACTCGCTGCCGCAAGGCCGTCCGGCGACAACGCCTTCAAGATCGAGCTCGCGCGGCGCATCGTCGTGCGTGCGCTCAACCTGGCTGCTGCCGGCACGCCCGAGCGCATCGCCGCTCTGCCTGCCTCCCCTTTCTCGATTCATCCCGGAGCGTTGCATGACGCCTGATCTCCGCCTCAACCAGGCTCCCGCCCATCAGCGGCACGGCTCGAACATCGGCCAGCCGCTGACCCGCCGCGACGGCGTGCTGAAGGTGACCGGCAAGGCGCCCTACGCCGCCGATCATCATCCGCAGGGCATGCTCTATGCCGTCATCGCGACAAGCACGATCGCGCGCGGCCGCGTCACCTCGCTCGATGTCGCCGCCGCCAGGCGCCATCCCGGCGTGGTCGAGGTGATGACGCCGTCCAACCGGCCGAAGCTTGCCGAAGACCAGGACGCCAAGACCAATCCCTTCATGTTTCGCATGGAGCTGTTGCAGGACGACAGCGTCCGCTACGCCAACCAGGCGATTGCGGTCGTCATTGCCGAGACGCTGGAAGCGGCGACCGAAGGTGCGGCGCTGCTGTCGCCGCAATACGAGGCGTTGCCCGCCCGCGTCGGCCTCGACGGCGACGAGAGCTATGTGCCGCCGGCCGTCGGCATCGGCCATCCCGCAATCGTCGAGCATGGCGACGTCGAGGCCGGGCTCGCCAGTGCCGCCTATGCGATCGAGGCGACCTTTGAGACGCCGGCGCAATATCACAATCCGATGGAGCCGCACGCCATCATTGCGGCGTGGGACGGCGACAAGCTGTCGGTGGACACGCCGAGCCAGGGCATGGCGATGGCGCAGATGCGGATCGCCGGCCTGTTCGGCATTTCGCCTGATAATATCCACATCCGCAGCCCATTCCTCGGCGGCGGCTTCGGCTGCAAGGGCCTGTTCTCGGGCCCGCAGGTTCTCGGCATCATGGCCGCACGCCTGGTCGGCCGGCCCGTGAAGCTCGTGCTTCGTCGCGACCAGATGTATGGTCCGGTCGGCCATCGCTCCCCGAGCCGGCAGCGGCTGCGCCTCGGCACCGACGCGGCTGGCCGGCTGACGGCGATCGAGCATCAGGCCAGGATTCTGACCAGCAGCTTCGATGATTTCTACGAGGGCGCGGCCGATTCCTCGCACACGCTGTTTGCGAGTCCCGCGATCAGGACCGCCCATGAGGCGGTGCGAGTGGACAGCGGCACGCCGCTATTCATGCGCGCGCCGGGCGAGGCGACGGGATCGATTGCGCTGGACAGCGCAATCGACGAAATGGCTTTCGCCTGCGGCGTCGATCCGCTGCAGTTTCGTATCGACAATGATGCGCCGGTCGAGCCGATCACGGGCAAGCCGTTCTCCTCGAAGGCGCTGCGCGAATGCTACGCGCAGGGTGCGGCGCGGTTCGGCTGGGCCGGACGTCCACTCAAACCGCGCCAGATGCGCGACGATCAGGGCTTCCTGGTCGGTTGGGGCGTGGGCACGGCAACCTTTCCGGCCCTGATGTTCGCGGGCAATGCGCGTGCCGTGTTGCGGGCCGATGGCACCGGCGCGATGGAGACGGGCGCCCATGACATGGGGCAGGGAGCCTGGACGGCGCTGGCGCAGGTCGCAGCCGACGGGCTCGCGCTCGATCTCGACAAGGTCGAGTTCAAGTCCGGCACTTCCGATCTGCCCGACGCCGGCATCGCCGGCGGCTCGGCGCATACGGCGACCGTGGGCTCGGCGATTCACAATGCGGGTGCCGCAGTGATCGCAAAGCTCGCCGATCTTGCCACGCGTGATCAGCGTTCGCCGCTGTTCGGCGCCGGCAATGCCGGTGTCGTTGCGCGCAACGGCCGGCTGCACCGCCGCGATGACGATACGCGCAGCGAAGCTTATGCCGAGATCCTCGCCCGCGCCGGACTGGCCGAGATCGACGCGACCGGCACCGGCGCGGCCGACCCTGCGGCACAAGGCGAGTACGCGATGCATTCGCATGGCGCGGTGTTCGCGGAGGTGAAGGTCGATCCCGATCTCGGCCAGGTCCGCGTCACGCGGATGGTCGGTGCCTTCGCGGCCGGCCGCATCATCAATCCCAAGCTGGTGCGCAGCCAGCTCCTGGGCGGCATGATCTGGGGCGTGTCCTTCACGCTGCATGAGGAGGCGGTGATGGACCGCCGCTCGGGCCGCATCATGAATGCGAACCTCGGCGAGTACCATGTGCCGGTGAATGCCGACGTGCCGTCGATGGAGGCGCTGACCGTGGACGAGCACGATCCGCATGTGAACGTACTCGGCATCAAGGGCGTCGGCGAAATCGGCATCACCGGCAGCGCCGGCGCGGTCGCCAACGCCGTCTGGCACGCGACAGGCATCCGGCCGCGGCGCTTTCCGATCCGCATCCGCGATCTCGTGAGCGCGGCGTAAGACGGGCGCTGGGTCTCTTCTCCCTCTCCCCGTTCTTACGGGGAGAGGGTCGGGGTGAGGGGCCGTCTCCGCGTCTTCTTTGGCTGAGGAACTCGCGGAGAGTCCCCCTCACCCGGATCGCATCTGGTGATGCGATCCGGCCTCTCCCCGCAAGCGGGGCGAGGCAAAGAGAAACCGCGGACGCAGCTTTCTCCTAATAGAACCTGTCCGCGAACACATCGATGTCGGCCGACGGCTTCGCCGGAAACAGCCGCGCGGTGGACGAGGCGCTCGGCGAGCGCCGGCATTTCATCGCATCGATGCCCTTCTCGCCGGAGCGCTTGTTGGCAAACGCGTCGTCGCGCCGGTTGACGATCAGCATGGCATGATCGCGCTCCAGCGTGTCGGGGTTCCTCTCGGGGTCTTTGGGGTCGTCGTCGGCGCGGAACGTGCCGCCCTTGGCGGTGCCGCTCATGTCGTATTCGCAGCCGCCCTTCCAGTCCTCCTGGTCCCACTTCCAGCCCTTGGCTTCGAGATCGCCGTTCTCGGCCACGGTCACCTTGATGATCGCGGTGTAGCCGAGCCAGGTGCCGGCGAGGCCCTTGCGGTTCTCGTCGAAACCTTCCAGCAGCGCGATGCGGGCGCGCTGCAGCCTGGACATCCCGTCGCGCCCGGCGGCGAGGTGATGCATGTCATAGGTCGTTTTGTCCGGACCCGGATGCAGCGCCAACAGATACTGGTTGGTCTGCGCCTGCACCCAATGCCGCTGATCGTCGGTGAGCGCGCGGCGCGTGGCGTCGTCGAGCCGCGGCAGCAGCGCCTTCCAGGCGCGATTGAGCCGCTGGTCATTGTCGGCAAGCTCGGGGTCGGCGCAGATCTCCTCCTCGCTCGCACTGCCGGGGCGGGTGCAGTCGAAGGTCGGCGCCGTGAACGCGGCATCGACCTTGTCCGCCGCGCCAGCATCCTGTTTGCCGCTTGCAAAGAAGCTGCCGGTGACCTGCTCGGCGTTGCCGCAATGGGGAATCAGCGTCAGCGTATAGGCGCTGTCGTCGGGCACGCCGGCAACGACGCGCAGCGTATCGCCCTGGCGCCGCAGCTTGATGGTCGGCGGCTGCGACGGCTTGCCCTCGGCATCCTTCAAATCGCTGGCATCGGGATGTTTCGCCACGGCGTCCGGCTCGGGCAGCAAGGTGCCCGCGAGCCAGCCGGCCGCGTCCGGCCTGACGATGGCGCTCGCCTGGCATCGCCACTGGTGCTCGTCCTCCGGACCGTAGATCGAGCTGGTCGCAATCGCGACACGAAAGGCGCCAGCCTCGGCCGGCGTCACCGTGATGCTGCCGAAGGCGTCGACCCACTTGCCCGGAATGCCGCTGCGGCCGAAGCCGTCGCCGATCTGGGCGAGCGCCGCTACGCGGTCGTGCAGCATGTCGTCGAAGCTGTTGCGGATCTCGGCGCTGTCCGATCCCGGCATCGCCTCCGCTGCCATGACGATCATCTCATGAAAGAATGCCTGGTCGCGCCGGAGCAGCGGCCGCACATTCGCCGGCGCCTTGGCGCTTGCGGCCTGGATCGCCTTGTCGAGTTGGGCGACGAGCGCGTCATAGCCTCGGCTCTTGCAGAGCTCGGTCGTGATCGGTGCGCCGTCGACGGCCTTGCCGCATAAGGCAAGCAGCGTCGGCGCGCCCGACAAGGGCGCATTGTCGTCGTCGGCATTGGCGGCCGGCGGGCTCAGCAGGATGGCGGCGAGCGCAAGCGCTGCGATGGGGCGAAAACGGGACATGCGGGATCGGGGGACCGAGAAGCTCTGCTCTTCGGCATTGGTCGCCGATCGCGGCGGCGAGGTTCAGCCCGTGCCGGCAGGCCCGGCGCGCAACGGTACATTTTCCGGCCTGGATTGATCCGGATCAAAGAACGCGCGGCAGGTGCAGCGGAGAAAGTCCTCGAGCCTGGAGAACAGTTGACATGACCAAGACCATCAAGGTCGCGCTTGCCGGCGCCGGGGCCTTCGGCATCAAGCATCTCGACGGTATCAGGAACATCGACGGGGTCGAGGTGGTCTCGCTGGTCGGCCGCAGACTGGAGCCGACCAGGGAGGTCGCCGCCAAATACGGCATCGCGCATGTCACAACCGAGCTTGCCGACAGTCTCGCACGCGCCGAGGTCGACGCCGTCATTCTCTGCACGCCGACGCAGATGCATGCGGCGCAGGCGATCGCCTGCATGAAGGCCGGCAAGCATGTGCAGGTCGAAATCCCGCTTGCGGACTCGCTCGCCGATGCGCAAGCGGTGGTCGACATGCAGCGGAAGAGCGGCCTGGTGGCGATGTGCGGCCATACCCGTCGCTTCAACCCCAGCCATCAATGGGTGCACCGCAAGATCAGGGCCGGCGAGCTCAACATCCAGCAGATGGACGTGCAGACCTATTTCTTCCGCCGCACCAACATGAATGCGCTTGGACAGCCGCGCAGCTGGACCGATCATCTGCTCTGGCATCATGCCGCGCACACCGTTGATCTCTTCGCCTACCAGGCGGGCGCACCGATCGTGAAAGCCAATGCGATCCAGGGGCCGATCCACCCGACGCTCGGGATCGCGATGGACATGTCGATCCAGCTCAAGGCCGCCAACGGGGCGATCTGCACGCTGAGCCTGTCCTTCAACAATGACGGCCCGCTCGGCACCTTCTTCCGCTATATCGGCGACACCGGCACCTATATCGCGCGCTACGACGATCTCGTCGACGGCAAGGAGGAAAAGATCGACGTCTCCAAGGTCGACGTGTCCATGAACGGCATCGAGCTGCAGGATCGCGAGTTCTTTGCGGCGATCCGCGAGGGGCGCGAGCCCAATGCAAGCGTCGCGCAAGTCCTGCCGTGCTACCAGGTGCTGCATGAGCTGGAGCGGCAGCTCGCCAGCTAAGGCGTGGTCCCGAACGATCTCAGGCCTTCAGCTTTGCCGGCGGTTGTTCCAGATCAATTCCGCCGCCGGCGACAGCGGGCAGTATGGCCTCAATCAACAAGCGATGCGGGCCAACCCGCCCGCAAGAAGGGAAAACGCCATGCCGACAGCGAATCCGCGTCAACCCGTGCCCGGCACCACGATCTTCGACGGCGAGCAGGCCCGCAAAGGCTATGCACTGAACAAGATGTGCTACTCGTTCAACGATGCCAGTAATCGCAAGGCCTTTGTCGAGAACGAGGACGCCTATTGCGCCAAATACGGCCTCAATGCGCAGCAGCGCGAGGCGGTCCGCCACCGCAACGTGCTCGAGCTGATCGAGGCGGGCGGCAACGCCTATTACCTCGCCAAATTCGCCGGCATCTTCGGGCTCGACATGCAGGACATCGGGGCCCAGCAGACCGGCCTTACCAAGGATCAGTTCAAGGCCAAGCTTCTGGCGGCGCGGGAGTAGACCATGGCCAGCATTGTCGGGACCATCACCACCTCGCACGTGCCCGCGATCGGCGGCGCGATCGCAAAAGGCATGCAGGACGATCCCTATTGGAAGCCGTTCTTCGACGGCTTCCCGCCGGTGCGCGAATGGCTCGCCAGGGTGAAACCGGATATCGTCGTGCTCGTCTACAACGATCACGGCCTGAACTTCTTTCTCGACAAGATGCCGACCTTTGCGATTGGCGCAGCCAGCGAATACCGCAACGCCGACGAGGGCTGGGGGATTCCGACGGTGGCGCCATTCCGGGGCGATCCCGAGCTGTCCTGGCACCTGATCGAGTCTCTGGTCGGTGAGGAGTTCGATCTCACCACCTGCCAGGAGATGGTGGTTGACCATGCCTTCACTTTGCCGATGGCGCTGTGCTGGCCGGACCAGAAGTGGCCGGTGCGCACCGTGCCTGTCGTCGTCAACACTGTGCAGGCGCCGCTGCCGTCGGCCGCGCGCTGCTACAAGCTCGGCCAGGCGATCGCGCGCTCGATTCACGCATGGCCGGGCGATGAGCGGGTGGTGGTGATGGGCACCGGCGGCCTGTCGCATCAGCTCGACGGCACCCGCGCCGGCTTCATCAACAAGGATTTCGATCTCAAATTCATGGACAGCATGATCGACAATCCGGGCTGGGCGACCCAATATTCGATCGTGGAGCTGGTGGAAAAATCCGGCACCCAGGGCGTGGAGCTGCTGAACTGGATGGTTGCGCGCGGCACCATGCCGGAGAAGGTCAGGAAGCAGCACGCCAACTACCACATTCCGATTTCCAACACCGCAACCGGGCTGATGGTGCTCGAGCCCGCGGCGTGAGCCGGCAGCCTGCTGCCAGAGCGCGATGGGTTTTGGGTGAATCCGTGAGCCGCAGGCTGCCCGCCTCTCCCTTCGGGAGAGGCCGGATTGCATCGGGCCAGATGCAATCTGGGTGAGGGGTTACGGTCTATCGAGTGAGCTGCGGCCCCTCACCCGGATTGCGCCGGACGATGCTTCGCATCGCCGGGGCAATCCGACCTCTCCCCGCTGGGGAGAGGTGAACGCTGCGGCGACCAACTGAACCCGATCTCATCAGGCCTATGCCTCCGCCACCGCGTCGCCCCAGGCGTGGAAAATCTCCGTCGCGCCGCTATTGCTGTCGCCGTCGCGCAGCACGAGGCTCGGGAAGGCGAACTTACCGGGCCAGGACTGCACGCGCGCGTCCTCATAATCGAATTGCCGGCGCAGCTGTTCGCGCGCATCGGCCGGCAGGCGCACGTCGCCGATCACGATCGGTCCTTCGCTGGCGTCGATGCGCGGCTGGTGGATCGCGGCATCCAAGTCCATGCCGTAGTCCATGACGAAGGACAAGAGCTGCGTCACCGCAGGCAGGATGCGGCGGCCGCCGGAGGCGCCGACGGCCAGGCGGCGTCCGTCGGCGGCATGCGCCACCACCGGCGTGTAGTTGCAGAGGCAGCGCTTGCCCGGCGCCAGCGAATTGGCGCCGCCCGGCGTCGGGTCGAACCACATGATGCCGTTGTTCATGGTGACCCCGCTTTGCGGGGTGACGAATTTGGAGCCGAAAGTGGACAACAGCGTCTGCGTCACCGCCGCCATGTTGCCGTGGCGATCGACCACCGAATAATGCGTGGTGCAGCTCGGTGCCAGATGCTCGGCGCCGAGCGCGCGGCGGCCGTCGGCATCGCCCATGTCCTTGAGCCGCTCGCGATAGGCCGCCTGCAACGCCTGCGCGTAAGCCGTGTAGGCGCCGGCATCGGGACCGCTTGAGCCCGCCTTGAGATCGTTCAGCTGCCGCAGCGTCTGCGCCAATGTCGGGCCTGCGGTCAGCTCGGGCGTCGCATGGACCGTGCCGCCGCGATAGGGAATCTTCAACGGCTCGCGCCAATGGGCCTGGAAGGCGGCAAGGTCCTCATAGGACAGCGAGCCGCCGGCCGCCTTGATGTCGGCCGCCATGCTGCGCGCGAGGTCGCCCTGGTAGAAGTCGCGCGCGCCCTGTTCGGCGAGATGAGACAGCGAGGCCTTCAGCCGCTCCTGCGGCAGGCGCATCACCGAGCGGATGCCCCATTGCGGCTGCGGCGGCAGGCCGTCGCGCAGATAGGTGGCGGCGCTCGACGGATAGCGGCGCAGATCGGTGGCAGCGCTGCCGATCGACAGCGTCGTCCACCAGTCGACTAGGAGCCCTTCGGCGGCAAGCGCAACGCTCGGCGCGAGCAGATCGCGCCACGGCAATTTGGCGTAGCGGCGGTGCGCCTCCTCGTGGCCGGCGACCACGCCGGGCACCGCGATCGAGGAGGGACCATGCAGGTTGCGGTCATCCTTCACCCGCGGCCAGGGGAAGATGTCGGAGGCCGCGCCATCGCCGGTGAGCGGATAGTCGTCGACCCGCAGGCTCTGCGGCGCGCTCATGCCGTAGTCGATCACCTCATAGCGGTCTTCGCGGGCGCGGTAGAGCACCATCGCGCCGCCGCCGCCGATGCCGCTCATCCAGGGCTCCAGCACGCCGAGCGCAAACCCGGTCGCGATCACCGCATCGACGCAGTCCCCGCCCGCGGCCAGCACCTCGGCGCCGATCTCGGCCGCGCGGCGCGACTGCGAGGCGACGATGCCGCCCTTAGATTGGACGGCGGGCTTGCGGATCTGCTGGCGATTGGAAAGGTGGTCGGACATGGCGTGCTCGATGTTGAGGCGATCGAATTGGGTAACAGCCGGGTTGGCCCGTTGTCCAGATCGGTGCGGACGGGCCAGCAATGCGCGGATGCGAAGGTTGTCGACCCGGGTCGTAGCACAGGCACTGGGTCGTAGCATTGGGCAGAGACCGGCGCGCTCATTGATGATGTTTTTGCATTGCCGCGCGTTCGCCCGTCCGATCCGTCATCCTGAGGCGCCGGAGCGCTGCGCAGGCATCGAAGGATGAACGGCCCCGCTGTTGCAGCCGGGCCGTCGCCCTTCGAGGCCGCCGCTTTGCGGCGGCGCCTCAGCGTGACGTTCGAAATCTCGTGCGCTTTTGCCGGGCGACTCCCAGACACCTCACGCCGCGAGCCGCGCCAGTCCCCGCCAATCGAAATCGACGCCATGTCCCGGCCGCGTCGGCGCCAGCGCCATGCCGTCTTCGAGCACCAGGGGATGGGCGATGTAGCGATCGAGCCCGAAGCCGTGCGCTTCGAGGTAGGACCGGTTCGGACAGGCCGCGAGCAGATGCACGGTGATGTCGTGCGCGCCATGGCTTGTGACCGGCAGGTTGAAGGCTTCGGCAAGCCGCGCGATCTTCATGAAAGCGGTGACGCCGCCGCAATTGGTGACATCGGGCTCCGGATAGGACACTGCGCCGCTCGCGATATAATTCTTGAACTCCCACAGCGATCGCAGGTTTTCGCCGGCCGCGATCGGCACGCCGCCGGCTGCGAGAATGCGGGCGTGGCCTGCGACATCGTCGGGAATGATCGGCTCTTCCAGCCAGGTCAGATCGAAGGGCAGCAGCGCGCGGGCCGCACGCACGGCCTCCTCGACCGTCCATTTCATGTTGGCGTCGGCCATCAGCGGAAAGCCGTCGCCGAGATGGGCGCGCATCGCGCGCACGCGCGCGACATCGGAGGCGAGATCCGGCCGGCCCACCTTCATCTTGATGGCACGAAAGCCCTTGCGCAGGTTCTCGTCGGTCTGCGCCAGCAGCGCATCGACCGATAGATCGAGGTCGATGCCGCCGGCATAGCAGGGCACGTGGTGATCGAATCCGCCGAGCAGCCGCCACAGTGGCAACGAAGCGCGCCGCGCCTTGAGGTCCCACAATGCGATGTCGAGCGCCGAGAGCGCGAGCACGGTCGGCCCGCCGCGCCCGCCATAATGCAGGCCCCACCAGACATGCTGCCAGATCGCTTCGGTGTCACAGGCCTCGCGGCCCTCGACGAGAGCAGGCATCTCGCGCCGCAGGATGTCCGCGATCGCGCCGCCATTGCGGCCGACGGTGTAAGTGTAGCCCACGCCTTCCGCGCCATCCGCGTCACGCACGCGCAAGGTGATCAGCTCGAACGCGGTGATCTCGCCATGCGTGCTGTCGGACAATGTGACGGACAGGGGAATCCGGTAGTGCCCGGTCTCGATCGATGCGATGAGTGCCATTGCGCGTCCACCCGCGTGTTGTTTTGGCGGCAGGTTAGGCGTGCGGTGGCGGCGGGGCAAGCAATTGTAGGACGGGTAGAGCGCAGCGAAACCCGTCATGCTTTTTCGCGCCGTCATTCCGCGAGCCCGGAATCTCTAGATTCCGGGCTCGATGCTTCGCATCGCGACAGGGTGGCCGCCTTACGATCCCGCGATCTGCTGAAGCTCTATATCTACGGGTATTTGAACCAGATTCGCTCGATCCGGCGGCTTGGTTGACGATTTCCCGCCTCACCACTCCCTGTGGTCATGGGTCGAGGCTTTCGCCGAGACGACTACAGCGAGCGTCTGAGGCCACACAGTTCACAACGAACGCTTGCCGTCATCGATCTTCCCGGCATCGCCGTCATCCTGTGGATCCCCGATTAACACCGCCGGCTCGTCGTAGCCGGCGCGGCTGGAGTAGAACAGCAGGGTCATCAGGCCGACGCCGACGGCGAGCGAGAAGATGACGCCGAACGCCATCGCGACGTAGCCCGACAGCGGGACGCTGGTATCGGTGCTGGTCCAGCCGAGATAGCCGATGATTGCGGCGGCGACCAGCAGCAGCAACAGCACCGTCAATACAATCCAGGTGCCGACGCGGTTGCTGCGGGGCGCGCCCGATGCGGCGCCGGTTCGTTGCCGGCTGGCTGCGGCGTCTTTCATGCGACATGCTCCTGAACGACGAGGCGCCGCCCGCGATCGCTCACGGCGCGGTGGTTGCCTTGCCCGAGATCGCCTTCAACGCGCCCGCAAGGGCCGCGACCGCGGCCTTGGCCGCCTCGTCGATGCCGTGGCGTTCGGCGATCCAATGCGGATCGTTGTAGGAGAGCCAGGTCACGCCCGATGCGTCCTGCCAGACCAACGCTTTCAGCGGCAGATCGATGCCGATGGTCTGCTGCGCCTGCATCAGCGGCGTGCCGCCCCTGGCATTACCGAAGATCAACAGATCGGTCGGCCGCAGCGCCAGGCCGACGGCGGTTGCACCGGCGGCGTGGTCGATATGGGCAAACACCGTCAGCCCCTTGGCCCGCACCTCGGCCTCGAGCCGGTTCATCGTCTCGTCCGGCCCGAAGGCGCTGCGGAGGGTGATCAGTCCGTCTGCGGCCATGGCGCGCGCTCCCGTTGGCGATATCCGCATACTGAGCGCGAAAGTGGCGGCCGTCATCAGCCCGGCGCGCCGCGCCGTATCATTTTTTGCTGAAGGGCGCCCGCTGGAGCCATCGACCGATTTGCCCGACGAGATTGGGCAAGAATCCGGATACTCCACCTCCACGTCGTCCCGGCAGAGGCCGGGACCCATACCGCGGGATCTATCCGTGGTATTCAGTTGGAGACAGTCTTCGCAAAACGAAATTCTGTGATTATGGGTCCCGGCCTTCGCCGGGACGACGGCGGTGCCCCTGACGCCGGCCTGCAAGTGATTTGCCCGACGGGTGGCCCGCGCGCAGTGCTGTCAAGCCCGTCGCGGAAAAATATTCCTGTTTTCAGAATTTCGGATTTGACGTATCCTGCGCCCATCCCGCCTCGCTTTCCAGAGGGGCGTTTCGCGGACGTCACGAGACGTGAGGCGGGGATGCGGTGGACGTGGGGACGCTGTCCGACGAGCGGCGGCCTTTGCGTACGGCGAAGTCGTGTGGTCCTGGCGCCCCAAAGATCCGGCGCCAAGTTGCCGAGAATGCGGAGACGCATCGCGGCGATGACGGTGGCAAACGGAATGGTTCACCGGGGAGAGCGCGTATAAGTCGTAAAACCACCGCGCAGGGAAGGCCGGTTGTCACCGCCTGTACCTGTGGTTCACGCGCTCGCGCAAATCTTCTTTGCGCGTGCAGCCCCGGGTGCAGCGGCCACCCGGCCTTCCCTGCACCCTCTGTCCTTGATGAGGGTGAGACGCAAGCAAGGCTCGGGCGAAATCCGCCGCGAGAACGAGACCGCATGTCTCCCAGTGTCATATGTCTCTCAGTGTCATTGCGCACGAAGTCGCTTCATTCCGATCGATTCTCCCCACGCACGGCACGAGACTTGCACCATGCGTGCATCAGTTTCGGCAGCAATTGCGCGCAACCGATCCGCGCAAGCCGCACAGACAGGAGCAGGCCAATGAATCGCAGACAGTTGCTATTGAGCGGTGCATCCGCGCTCGCTTTCGCGGCCACACCTGGCCTGCTTCGCCCCGCGCGCGCAGACGCGGCAAAGGAGGTCACAATCGGCGTGCTCTACCCGATGTCGGGCGCCAACGCGCAGGTCGGCATCAATGCGCGCAACGCGAGCGAAACCGCGGCCGACATCATCAACAATTCCTACGACCTCGATCTGCCGACGGCGAAGAATGCCGGTCTCGCCTCGCTCGGCAACGCCAGGATCAGGCTGGTGTTCGCCGATCACCAGTCGGATCCGCAAAAAGGGCGCGCCGAGGCCGAGCGGCTGATCACCCAGGAGAATGTCTGCGCCCTGATCGGATGCTACCTCTCCTCGGTCTCCTCGACCGTCAGCGCGGTCGCCGAGCGCTATAACCTGCCGTTCCTGTGCGGCGATTCCTCGTCGCCGTCGCTGGCGCGCCGCGGGCTGAAGTACTTCTTCCGTCCCGCCGCGCAGGACGAGATGTTCTCCGGCGCGATGTTCGATTTTCTCGATGCGCAGAAGGCCAAGGGCAAGGCGATCGAAACCATAGGCCTGTTCTTCGAGGACACCATCTTCGGGACCGATTCATCCAACGTGCAGCGCAAGCTCGCGGCCGAGCGCGGCTACAAGATCGTGGCCGACGTCAAATACCACGCGAGCTCGCCGTCCTTGACGGTGGAGGCGCAGCAACTGAAGTCGGCCGATCCGGACGTGCTGCTGCCGTCGAGCTACACCACCGACGCGATCCTGCTGACCAAGACCATGGACGAGCTGGGCTACCGGCCGAAGAACATCGTGGCGCAGGCGAGCGGCTTTTCCGACAAGGCCTTCTTCGATGCCATCGGCGACAAGGCGATCGGCCTGATCACGCGCGCGAGCTTCTCGCTCGACATGGCGAAGAAGCGGCCGAGCGTTCAGGCCGTCAACGACATGTACAAGGCACGGTCCGGCCGTGACCTCGACGATTCGACCTCGCGCGAGCTGATGGGCCTGCTGGTGCTGGCCGATGCGATCGACCGCGCGGGCTCGACCGAGGGCGAGAAGATCCGCCAGGCACTGGCTGCGACCGACATCCCCGGCACCCGCACCATCATGCCGTGGAAGCGCGTGCATTTCGGCGCCGACGGGCAGAACCCGGATGCCGATCCGGTGCTGATCCAATATGTCGGCGGCGGCAGGTTCGCGACCATCTATCCCGAGGCCGCCGCGGTCGCCGATGCGCGCTGGCCGATGCGGGCGTGATCATTCGCGAAAAAGCGCATCGCTGCGCTGCGCTTTTTGCGATCGCGTGAAGCGGGAAGGCGTGGTTTACCATGCGCCATGTTGAACTTGGGGAGGCCGGCATGCCGACCGTCGATCTGAACTCCGACCTTGGCGAAGGCTTTGGCACCTACACCTGCGGCGACGACGCGGCGATGCTCTCGATCGTCACCTCGGCCAACGTCGCCTGCGGCTTCCATGCCGGCGACCCCGACGTGATGGCGCAGACCTTTGCCACGGCCAGGAAGCACGGCGTCAATGTCGGCGCGCATCCCGGCTTTCCCGACCTGCGGGGATTTGGCCGCCGCCGACTGCCGTTCTCGGCAGCCGAGATCGAACGGCTGGTCGCCTATCAGATCGGCGCGGCCGCCGCGCTCGCCGCCTATTCGGGTCACCGCATCACCTATGTGAAGATCCATGGCGCGCTCGGCAACATCGCCTGCGAGAACCGCGAGATCGCCGACGCCGTCGCGCGCGCCTCGCGTGCGGTCGATCGCACGCTGGCGTGTCTCGCGCCCGCGCTGAGCGAATTGATCGCCGCGAGCGAGGCGATCGGCATCGCCTCCTACCAGGAGATCTATGCGGACCGCGGTTACACCGAGACGGGCCAGCTGATTCCCCGCGGGCAGCCCGGCGCGATGATTCTCGATCCCGAGCAGGCGGCGACGCGGGTGATCGACATGATCAAGGCGGGCGCGATCATCACCGCGCGCGGCACCCATCTCGCCACGTCCGTCGACTCGATCTGCGTGCATGGGGATTCCGTTCATGCCGTCGAGACCGCGCGTCTCATCCGCACGCGGGTCGAGCAGGCGGGCATCGAGCTGAAGCAGTTCGCGGCCGGCAAGACATGATCAAGACGTGATCAAGACATGATGTTGGACTCCGGCGCGGCCCAATCGGCGCGGCCCTCCTATCCGCGCTTCCTCGACGCCGGCGAAACCGCGCTGGTGATCGAGTTCGGCGACACCGTCGATCCCGCGATCAATGCCGCGGTGCTTGCGCTCGATGCGGCGTTGCGCCTCGCTCAGCCGAAGGGCGTGCGCGAGTTCGTGCCGACCTATCGCTCCCTGATGATCCATTACGAACCGCTGGAGATCGAACGGAGCGAGCTGATCGGCATCGCGCGCCAAGCGATGGCGGCGGCAACGGTGACGGCTTCGGACGGCGCCAGCTGGATCCTTCCCTGCTGCTACGAGCCGCCGTTCTCCGAGGACCTCGACGAGGCGGCGCATCTGCTCAAGCTCGGCCGCGACGAGCTCATCGCCCTGCACACCGAGGCGAGCCTGCGGGTCTACATGTATGGCTTCACGCCCGGCCAGCTCTATCTCGGCGGGCTGCCGCAAGAGCTTGCGATTTCGAGGCGCCCTGAGCCGCGGCCGCCGCATCCGGCCGGCGGCGTGCTGATCGCCGGCGGTCTTTGCGTGGTGGCGCCGTTCATGATGCCGACGGGATGGTATGTGCTGGGGCTGACGCCCGAGCGGCTCTATGCGCCGGAGCGCGACAATCCGTTTTTCGTCCAGCCCGGCGACAAGCTCCGCTTCGAGCCGGTCGATGCCGCGACCTTCCGCGCGCTTCAGGCGCGCACGGCCCGCGGCGAAGTCGTCGCGCGCAGGAGCGCAGCATGATGTCGTCGGAAGCTGGCTTGCGCATCATCCAGGCCGGGCCCGGCACGACGTTGCAGGACGCCGGCCGCCACTTCTATCTGCGCTTCGGCATCACCGCCGCCGGTCCGATGGATCCGCTGGCGCACGCGACCGCAAATCTCGCGGTCGGCAACGTGCGCGGCGCAACGGCGATCGAGGTGACGCTCGGCGGCCTCGAGGTGACGGCGGAGGGCCGGCCGCTCACGATTGCCATCGCCGGCGGCGACTTCGCCATCAGCCTCGATGGCCGCCGGCTGCCTGCGGGATGCGTGCTGCTCACGCTCGATCCGGGCGCCGTGCTGAAGATCCGCGCCGGGCAGGGCGGCGCCTGGTGCTATCTCGCGATCGCCGGCCGCCTCGCTGTATCGAAGGTGCTCGGCTCCCACGCCACGCATACCCGCACCGGTCTCGGCGGCATCGACGGCCGCGCGCTGCGCGCGGGCGATCGTCTGCATGTCGAGCCGTCGGCAGCGCCCGCGGTGCCGCTCGGCATGGTGGCGGCGCCCTGGCTCGACCGTCCGCCGGGCGTCATCCGCGTGGTGCTCGGACCGCAGGATGATTATTTCGCCGCGGACCAGATCGCGGCCTTCCGCGATGGCCCGTGGCGCGTCTCGACCAGGGCCGACCGCATGGCCTTCTTCATCGACGGTCCGACGCTCGCCCATGTCAGCGGCTACAACATCGTCTCCGACGGTATTGCCATGGGGGCGATCCAGGTGCCGGGCAACGGCCGCCCGATCATTCTGATGGCCGATCGCCAGTCGACCGGCGGCTATCCGAAGATCGCAACCGTGATCGGTCCCGACCTCGGGCGGCTGGCGCAGACCCGCGCCGGGGTGGAGTTCCGCTTCGAGATCGTCTCGGTCGAACAGGCGGTCGCCGCGCGGCGCGCGGAAGCCACGGCGCTCGCAACCGGCATCGTGGTCGAGCCGCTGGTGCGAACGAGCTTGACCTCCGAATTCCTGCTCGGCCTCAACTTGATTGACGGAGTCGTTGCCGCTGGCATGCCATGACCTGAGGCCGCAGAAAGCGGCCTCCCGAACGGCCATTTTGGCCGTGCATTACCGGCCTGATTGTGCCACGGAGGGGCCCTCGCAGCCCGCGATTCTGCCCTGGCTGAGGCTTGCCTCGCCGGCCGTGCCGATTACATGCAGCAGGCTCAAGCGAGGCCAAACCGACGGAAAAGACCAGTGATCAACAGAAATTCGCTCGATTCCCAGCTGTCGCTTGCAAAGGACAAGATCCGCGTCCTCCTGCTCGAGAACATCAGCGAGACCGCGGTCGCGTCCATGCGCTCCGCCGGCTACACCAATATCCGCCAGCTGCCCAAGGCGCTCGACGGCGAGGCGCTGAAGGAAGCCATTCGCGGCGTTCACCTGCTCGGCATTCGCTCGCGCACTCAGGTCAATGCGGAAATCATCGAGGAGGCGGATCGCCTGATCGCGATCGGCTGCTTCAGCGTCGGCACCAACCAGGTCGATGCCGATGCGGCCCGTCATGCCGGCATTCCCGTCTTCAACGCGCCGTTCTCCAACACCCGCAGCGTCGCCGAGCTCGTGATCGGCGAGATCATCATGCTGTTGCGGCGGATCCCGGCGCGCTCGGCCGGCGCGCATCAGGGACGCTGGGACAAATCGGCGGAGCGCAGCTTCGAGGTGCGCGGCAAGACGCTCGGCATCATCGGCTACGGCAATATCGGCTCGCAGTTGTCCAACCTTGCGGAAGCGTTCGGCATGAAGGTGATCTATTACGATCACACCGACAAGCTTCGCCACGGCAATACCGAACCGGTCGACAGTCTGGCCGAGTTGCTTGCGCAGAGCGACGTGGTGTCGCTGCATGTGCCGGAGACGCCGGCGACCCAAGGCATGATCGGCGCCGCGGAAATCGCGGCGATGAAGCAGGGCGCCTATCTCATCAACAACAGCCGCGGCACGGTCGTCGACCTCGACGCACTCGCGGCGGCGCTGCGCGAGAACAGGCTCGCGGGCGCAGCCGTCGACGTGTTTCCGGTCGAGCCGGGCTCGGCGGCCGAGCGCTTCTCCTCGCCGCTGCAGGGCCTCGACAATGTAATCCTCACCCCGCATATCGGCGGCTCGACCGAGGAGGCGCAGGAGCGGATCGGCTCTGAGGTCGCGCGCAAGCTCGTCGACTACAGCGACGTCGGCGCCACCATGGGCGCGGTGAATTTCCCGCAGGTGCAGCTGCCGTCAAGGCCGATGGGAACGCGCTTCATCCAGGTCCAGCGCAACCTGCCCGGCATGCTCGGACAGTTGAACGAGGTGCTCGCGCGCCACTCCGTCAACATCGCGGGCCAGTATTACGAGGCGCAGGGCGATATCGGCTATGTGGTGCTCGACGCCGATGCATCGACCGCCGACAGCCGCAAGGTGCTTGCCGACATCCGCGCGCTGGAGGGTACGATCCGTGCCCGGCTGCTCTACGAGCGCGGCAGGTGATCTGCGGCGGCGAGGCTCGCATGGCCGGCGGGGATGGCATCCACCGGCTCCAGCGGCAATGTGAACTGAAAGACGGCGCCGCGTGGCTCGTTCGCAGTCGCCCACAGCCGGCCGCCATGGGCCTCGATGATCGAGCGGCAGATCGCGAGCCCCATGCCCATGCCTTCGGCCTTGGTGGTGAAGAAGGCCTCGAAAAGACGGTCCACCTGCTTCGGATCGAGGCCGGGACCGGTGTCGTGCAAGCTGACCATGATGCCGCCTTCGTCGGTCCTGGCGGTCGCGATCAACAACTCGCGCGAGGCTTCGGCAACGCCTCTCATGGCTTCGATGGCGTTGATGATCAGGTTGAGCAGCACCTGCTGCAGCTGGACCCGATCGGCCTGGACGACCGGCAGGCGCTCGTCAAGCCGGGTGCGCACCTTGACGCGGCTTTTCAGGACCTCGCCGCGCGTCAAAGCCGTGACCTCGAGCACCGTCCTGTTGATCTGCAGGCTCTCGCGCTGCGGCGGCGCCTTCTTGATGAGGCCCCGGATCCGGTCGATGACCTCGCTCGCCCGCATGCCGTCGTCGACGATGTAGTCGAGCGTCTGGCGGACCTGCTCCAGATTGGGCGGATCTGCGCCCAGCCAGTCGACCCCCGCCTGTGCGTTGGTCACGGCCGCCGCGATCGGCTGGCTGATCTCGTGGGCGATCGAGGCGGTGAGCTGCCCGAGCGTCGAGACGCGGTTGGCGTGCGCGAGCTCCATCATCGCTTCGCGGTAGCGCCGTTCGCTCTCGCGCGCCTCGGCCTCGGCCCGCTTCAGCCCGGTCAGATCGAGCACGAAGCCGACGCCCTGGCTGCTGCGCTCTCCGAACATGGCACCGCCGATCATCACCGGGATGCGGCTGCCGTCCTTGCGGAAATACTCCTTCTCGAACGGGTTCATGATGCCGAACTGCTTGAGCGCTGCGACGTTGCGCGCGTCGATGTCGTGCCACTCCGGCGGCGTCAGCTTCATGCGGTTCAGACGACCCGCCGCGAGATCCTCCCGGTCGTATCCGACGATCCGCAGGAACGCGTCGTTGGCCTCGAAGATCTGGCCCTCGACCTCCCAGATGATGATGCCGATGATGTTGGAGTCGAACAGGCGCCGGATCTTGCGGTCGCGATCCTCGAGGTCGCTGTAGAGCTGGATGTTTTCCTCGGTCGCCTTGCGCCGCCGCCCTGCTTCGAGCCGCGCCAGCAGCAGCGCCGTTGCGGCGAAGGCGGCGATGATGACGACGGCGGCCGTGATCAGCCAGGCCTTGCGCCGCTCGAGTGCATCGGCGCGTCGCTCCCGATCCACGAGCTGGAAGCGCTCCTGGTCCACCATCAGGTCAAGTTGGATGCGGATTTCGTCCATGGCGCGGACCATGGCGATCGCGGCGAGCCCCGATGCGCCGGCCGCCTGCTTGACCATGTCGTCGATCTCGCGAAGCTTGGCGGAGACGATCAGGGCGAGGTGTGCAGCGCGAAGGCTTTGCAACGGATCGTTCGCCACCAGGGCCTGCAGCGCCTGGGCTTCGCGCCGGACATTGTCGTCGGAGACGCCATAGGCCTTGAGATAGGTCGGGTCGAGGGTGAGCAGATACCCCCGCCGTTCGCCCTCTAGATCGGTGATGATGGTCTTCAGCCGGTCCAGCGTGTCCACAACCTGGCGGCCATGCTCGCGCGCCAGATCGAGCGCCTGCTGCTCCTGCCAGGCGCGGAAACCGAAAAAGCCGGTCGCGGCAAGCAGCACCAGCAGCACCGCGGCCGCCAGCATTGGCAGCCGCGTCATCCACCTCAAAGCATCGCTTGGTGCAAGGGCTGACATTGGCCACAGCTGTTCGAGGCTCGACCGGTCGTGCACCTTCTGGTGCCGAGACCGAAGCACTGCTAGAATAACAGCATGGACGGGCGGCCGTACAGGCGAGCCGGAAACCCGACATCCTCGACCAGCATACTGTACCGGAATTCGGGATCGGCTCGCTAGGTTACCTCCCGATAGGAATCTCCCGGACAGGGCCGGGAGCTCGGCCGTCATTCATTGCCGATGGTGAGGAGCACCAGCATGGCGCGGGATGGAAATCCAGGGAATGATCGTGTGCGGGCGAGCAGGCGCAGCTTTGTCAAGGGACTGGGCGCGGCAGGGGTGGCGCTGCCGGCGCTGGCCATCGCGCCGCGGTACAGTCTTGCCGAGGACGATGACCTCGCGCCCTATGCCACCGCTGCGATCGACTGGAAGCAATTTGCAGGTGAGACGATCACGCTCGCAGGCGCCATTCATCCGTGGTCGAACGCGATCGGTCCGCTGCTGCCGGACTTCACCAGGCTTACCGGCATCAACGTCGTGCCGGACTTCCAACTGGAAACCATGTATCTCAGCGCGCTGCCGGTCACGCTCGCGCGCGGCGCGTCCACGCCCGATGTCTTCATGTTCACGACCTATGGCCAGGGCGTCTCGGGCGGATGGCTCGAGCCGCTGAACGGCTATTTCGCCAACAAGTCGGTGACCGATCTCAGCTGGTATGACGAGAGCGACCTGCTCAAGACCGCGCGGGCTTTCCCGCTGTGGTCGGACGGCGAGCGGTATGCCTGTCCGATCACCTCCGAGGCGATGACGCTGTTCTTCAACAAGGACGCGCTGGCAGCCGAGAGCCGGCCGGTGCCCCAGACGTTCGACGAGCTGCTTGCGACTGCAAAGGCGGTCAAGACCGACGGGATGGCGGGGATCGCAATGCGCGCTTCGGCCGGAGGCAATTCCTCGGCGCCGGCGATGGGCTTCCTGTTCTCCTACGGCGCCGACATGGTCAAGGATCAGCTGGCCGCGTTCGCAAGCCCGGAGGGGATTGCGGCCGTCGACATGTATGCACGGCTGCTCAGCGAGGCCGGGCCGCCCGGCGTCGGCAGCTATGAATGGTACCAGGTGTTGGACGACTTCCTGCAGGACAGGACGGCGATGGCGATCGACAGCAGCAATTTCGCCACCGATATCTCCAATCCGGCGAAAGGCCCCGTGGCGAAGCAGGCCGGGTTCGCAGCCTTCCCGCATCTCCCCGGTCGCTCGCCGGTCCCGTTCATGTCGCATTGGCAGGCGTGCGTGAATTCCAAGTCGCAACACAAGCGGGCAGCCTTCCTGTTCCTGCTGTGGGCGACAAGCAAGCCGACCTCGCTCAAGACTGCGGCCGCGGGGCTTGCGACGACGCGCGTGTCGGCCTGGTCGAGCGACGGCTTCAAGAAGGCGTTCGGCGCGCAAGCCGCGGAGGCCGCGCTGACCAACCTGCAAAACGCCGACGTCGATCGCGCCAAGGCAATCCTTTTCCATCCGAGATCGCGGATCATCCTGGACGCCTTCATGATCGGCGTTAACGAGGCGATCTCCGGCGCGAAGCCGGCGAAGGTCGTGATGACGGCCGCTGCCGAGAGGGCCAATGCGGCGATCCGTGGATAGACGTGCGGCGTCTGCGTGGCGCGCTGGAATGTGCGCCAGCCGGGAAATGCGGCGATCCGAACGGTCATGGCATTCCCGCCATGGAGCCCTGCGCTATAGACTTTCGTCAGCAATGCTCCTATCGCAAATGCGAGGTCCCGCGCTTGCCGGGCGGGACCAAACGCGAACAGCGCAGAACGATGGGAGTTGAAATCCGTGGCTGACAGCAGGCCCTCTGCTACACCCTTGTCTTCACCCTTGGCCTCCATCGAAGCGGTTGAAAGCGGCCTCGCCTCGCAGGGCTACATTGCGAGCCGGCAGATCGCGACCGCCGTCTATCTGTCGGAAAAGATTGCAAAGCCGATCCTGGTCGAAGGCCCCGCGGGTGTCGGCAAGACCGAGCTTGCCAAGGCGATCGCGGCATGGCGCGGACTGAAGATGATCCGCCTGCAATGCTATGAAGGACTGGACGAGGCCAAGGCGCTCTATGAATGGAAATACGCCAAGCAGCTGCTCTACACCCAGATCCTCAAGGACAAGCTGGGCGAAGTTTTGGGCGGCGCGCAAACCCTGCACGCGGCGCTCGATCAGCTGCACGATTTCGGCGACGTGTTCTTCTCCAAGGAATTCGTCGAGCCGCGTCCGCTGTTGCAGGCCCTGGAGCAGCCCGGCGGCTGCGTGCTGCTGATCGACGAGATCGACAAATCGGATGCGGAGTTCGAATCGCTTCTGCTCGAGATCCTGTCCGACTTCCAGGTCTCCATTCCCGAGCTCGGCACCATCGCAGCCTCAGTTCCGCCGACCGTGATCCTGACCTCCAACAGCGAGCGCAACCTGGGCGATGCGCTCAAGCGCCGCTGTCTGCATCTGCATATCGGCTTTCCCGAGCAGAAGCTCGAGGAGCGCATCGTGGAAAGCCGCGTTCCCGGCATTTCACAGACGTTGCGCCGGCAGCTCGTCGGCTTCATCCACGAGCTACGCACCCTGGACCTGAAGAAACAACCCTCGGTGAGCGAGACCATCGACTGGGCCCGCGTTCTCGTTCTGCTCGAGGCCGCCGAGCTCGGCCATGACATGGTCCGGGACACGCTCAACGTGCTCCTGAAATACGAATCCGATGTCGAGGCCGCGCTGCCGCATGTGACGGCCTTCGTGGCCAAGGCTGCTCGCCAGAACGTCTTCGGCTGACTGCCATGAGAGAGAACCTGCATCGCTTCTTTCGCGCCGCGCGGGGAGCGGGGGTTCATGTCTCGCCGGCCGAGAGCATCGATGCGATGCGGGCGGTATCGACCGTGGGCATCTCCGACCGGGCCGTGTTGCGCGACGCGTTGCTGCTGACGCTTGCCAAGTCCGAGGACGAGAAGAAGGCGCTGGGCGCGTGCTTCGATTTGTTCTTTGCCGCGCCCGAAGCGTCGCAGGCGGGCGGTGAGGCGGCAGAAAACGGCGAAGCCGCGGAGCGGAGCGGCGAGGCGCAGGACGACGACGCTCAAGCTGCGCAAGATGGCGGCGGGGAACGCGGTGATGACGGCCGGCTCGAGGAGCTTGGTTCGCTCGCGCAGATGCTGCTGTCGCAGGATCGTGCCGCGATCTCGGCGGCGATCGCCAGCGCATCAGCCGCGTCCTCGCTGTCCGACATCCGGTATTTCACCCAGCGCGGCATCTTCTCCGGCCGCATTCTTGAACAGATGGGCATTGCGCGCCTCAACGACGATCTGGAGGGGTTGACGGCAAGCAATCCTGCGCTGGCCGAACGGCTGTCCGCCTTGACCGACGGCTTGCGCGAGAATGTGCGCGACGTGGTCGCGCAGGCGTTGTTGCTCTACGGTCGCGAGGAGGCCGAGAATCTGCGCAACGAGATCCTGCGCAATGCGCCGCTTGCCCGGATCGAGCCGCGGCGGATCGAGGAGATGCGCGTACTGATCCGCCAGATCGCGCGCCGCCTGCGCGAGCGCTATGCCAAGCCGCGCAAGCGCCAGCGCCGCGGCCATCTCGACGTGCGCCGTACGCTGCGCCGGAACGCGGCATGGGGCAGCGTTCCCTTCCTCACCGCCTGGAAGCGCAAGCATCGCGAGCGGCCGCGCATCATCGCGCTCTGCGACGTCTCGGGCTCGGTCGCCCGCGTCTCCGACTTCTTCCTGCTCCTGATCCACAGCCTGCACGAGGTCGTATCCGACGTCCGCTCCTTTGCTTTTTCCGGGCGTCTGATCGAGGTCAGCGACGTCCTTGAAACCAAGAGTGCGGAAGAAGCGATGCAGGACATCATGTCCAGGGTCGGCTTCGGATCGTCCGACTACGGCACTTCATTCGCCGACTTCGAGCGACAGTGGATGGAGACGGTGACACCGCAGACCACGGTGATCGTGCTGGGCGATGCCCGCAGCAACAACCTCGACCCTGGCGCGGACATCCTGCGCCGCATCTCCGAGCGCGCGAAGCGGTTGGTCTGGCTCAATCCCGAGGGGCGCATGACCTGGGGATTTGGCGACTCCGAGATGCCGCGCTATGCGACGTTCTGCAACTTGGTGCGGCAATGTGCCACTGCCCAGCAGTTGGAGCGCGCGATTACCGATATCGTCGCTACCTATCATTAACCGCTCTCGGCAACGTGATAAAATGTTGATTGTCATTTCATTGATCGTCAATGCGTTGCGACTACGTCAGGGTGACGTTCACAACGCGATGGTCATGGAGAATGACAATGGCCAGGAAACCCCACGAACTCGCCCAATATCGTTACGAACTCGTGCACGGCGATGACGCCGACTTCGTTGCCTATCAGCGCCTTCTCGGCGGCGTCTGGCAGACCTTCTCGACATGGATGGTCCCGCGCAGCGCCTGCCCGTAGCCATGTCCACCCCTCGCGAGCGGCTGGTGCTATAAAGACGCTGGCGGATCGAAGGCGCGAATTGGCGGGAGGTTTCCGGAGAACCTCTCGCACTCGACCACGGTGACCTGGCCACAGCAGCCTTGTGCGAGGCGCGATGTGCCGATGTCGCGGGTCAGTACGTTTGGATCGCGCAGCGGGCTGATGCAGACGAAGCGGGTGCCGCGGCGCGCGGCGCGCGCCATGGCGTCGCGCTCGATATGCCGGCTGAGGCCGCCGCTGGCGACAGCCGAATTCTTCAGTGCCATGCCGCCGAAGGCGAGCACGACGTCGGTGTGCTCGGCAATCTGGTCCCAGGTGACATTGCGGCGTGAGATGTCTTCGTAACCGCCCGTGACATGCGGCAGGATCACGGCCGATGCACCGGCGCTATAGGTGTCGACCGAGCGCACATAGCCGCCGAATGCCACGTTGAGAAAGCGGTGCACCTGGCTTTGCGCGTGATGAAATCGTCCGGCGCTCGACCAGCCATAGGAGCCGCCGAACACGGCGCCGCCGCCATATTCGCTGCGTACGCGCGCAAGCTGCGCCCCAATGGGCGCTGTGCAGACCCCAGATCGCCGCGCGCTCGTTCATTCATCGCTCCCGATTTTCGAAACTGCTCTTCGGCACGGGCCTTGCTTTCCCGCAAGCGACGACAGCGACATCGGCCCAGGTGATCATTTATGACGATGATTTATGACCCGATCGCCGATAGGCTGACAAGGACGACGGCCCGGCGCTGCGCGCCGGACGACATGTGACCATGACATGGCTAGTTGAGTTGTCTAACCAGGCCGGCCATTGTGCCGACTGATTGAGATTTTGATGGATTGAAGATGGAGGCGTTCGCGTGATCAAGAGCAGGCCGAATGATCTGGCGGAGCGGTTGCGCGAGGCGATTGATCGCAACTTCGAGGACCAGGTCGCCTTCCTGGCACGCATGGTTCAGTTTCCGAGCCTGCGCGGCAAGGAGCAGGCGATCCAGCAGTGGCTCGCCAAGCAATTCGCCGAACGCGGCTACAAGGTGGATCAGTTCAGCCTCGCGGACATCGATCTCTTTGCGCATCCCAAGGCCGCGCCGATGGACGACATCCCGCTCGAAGGCTCTCACCAGGTTGTCGCCACCTATGATCCGCAAGGGAAGGATGAAGGCAAGGGCCGCAGCCTGATCCTGCAGGGGCATATCGACGTGGTGCCGGAGGGCCCCGCCGAGCTCTGGAGCTCGCCGCCCTTCGCGGCGGAGATCAAGGATGGCTGGATGATGGGCCGCGGCGCGCAGGACATGAAGGCCGGCGTCTCCGCCATGATCTTTGCGCTCGATGCGATTCGCGCGGCAGGCTTTGCGCCGGACGGCCGGATCCATCTGCAGACGGTGACGGAGGAGGAGAGCACCGGCAATGGCGCGCTCTCCACCATGATCCGCGGCTACCGCGCCGATGCCTGCCTGATTCCGGAGCCGACCGCGAACACGCTGTCGCGTGCGCAGGTCGGCGCGATCTGGTTCCGTCTGCGCGTGCGCGGCACGCCGGTGCATGTTGCCTATTCCGAGACCGGGACCAGCGCCATTCTGTCGGCGATGCATCTGGTGCGCGCGTTCCAGGACTACACCAAGACGCTGAACGCCAGGGCGGCCGAGAACGCCTGGTTCGGTGGGGTCAAGAGCCCGATCAAGTTCAATGTCGGCATCATCAAGGGCGGCGATTGGGCAAGTTCGACGCCGGCCTGGTGCGACGTCGATTGCCGCATCGGCCTGTTGCCGGGCGAGACGCCGGAACAGGCAATGCGCGGCATCGAGCAGTGTCTCGCCGATGCGCAGCAGGCCGACGAGTTCCTCAGGGACAATCCTGCCGAGCTGGTCTGGAGCGGCTTTCAGGCCGACCCGTCCGTGTGCGAGCCTGGCAGCGAAGCGGAGGCGGTGCTGGCGGCCGCGCATCAGTCGGTGTTCGGCAAGCCGATGGAGGAGCGCCTCTCGACGGCGGTCAACGACACCCGCTACTACAAGGGCATGCCCGCGCTGTGCTACGGGCCGAGCGGCATCGGCCCGCACGCCTTCGACGAGCGGGTTGAGCTCGAGAGCATCCGCAAGACCACGCTCGCCATCGCGCTGTTCGTCGCCGAGTGGTGCGGATTGCGCGAGCTGTAACGGGCGGCTTGCGAGCGTGAGCTGGGGCGGCGGCGCAGGCGTCGATATGCGCGCACCAGTCCGGTCATCTCGTGGCCGCGGGCAGGCTTGAAAATTGCGCGTCGTGCGCGGGGCGCCTCGATGTAGTAGACTCGCCGCCGTGTTCATGTTCAGGGCGACGCAAATGGCAATCCGGGTTCCCTTGCTTGACCGCGTCCGCGTCGTCCTTGGCTTCGTCTGTGGGTTCTGTGCGTTCGTCGCCGCGGCGCACGCTGCGCCGCCTGCATCCGACCGGGTCTCTCTCAGCGAGTCCTCGATCAAATGGAGCACCGTCAAATATGCCACGGACGCGGAGAACGGATTTGTCCGCGGATCCCTCGACGAGACGACGATCGTCGATCGCACGTTCAAGACCTACATTCTCGAGAACAAATATCTGAAAGTGACGCTGCTGCCCGAATTCGGCGGCCGCATTCTGTCCATCATCTACAAGCCGACCGGCCATGAGGAGCTTTATCGCAACGAGGTCGGCGTGCCCTATGGGATCGGGGCAGGCAATTTCTATTACGACTGGCTGATGGTCTATGGCGGCATTTTTCCGACCTTCCCGGATCCCGAGCACGGCAAGACCTGGCTGAAGCCATGGGACTTCAAGGTGGTGCAACAAAGCGATAATGACGTGACGGTGGCGATGTCGCTCACCGACGATTTTGCTTATGGCGCCGCACCGCAAAAGTTCAGGCGCGGATCGACCGGCATCGAAGCGACCTATTATGTCACGCTCAAAGCCGGCCGCGCCGCGCTTGATGCACGCGTGGTGCTGAAGAATCCGAGGCGCGAGACGATCTCATACGAATACTGGACCTGCACGACGCTCGCGCCGGGATCGGAGCCGGACCATCCCAGAACCACCGGCGGCGCCGAAATCATCGCGCCGGTCAGGGCCTACAGCACGCCCGCCTGGTCGGCCAATATCGCCGAGGGCGACACTATTGCAGGCGCGGGCGAGCGCCGTTTCGAGAAGCTGCGCTACTTCAGGAACTGGCCGAGCATGGGCATCGCCTACGCGTCGCCGGACATGCAAGGCGGACATTTCTGGGGCGTGATCAACCACGACAACGAGGAGGGGATCATCCGCGTCGCCGACAACAGGATCACGCGGGGCCTGAAAATGTGGACCTGGGGATTTCCAACATTCACCAACCATACCCATGCCCGCAAGGCGCCGAGCGAGGCGCAACCCTATGTCGAGCTGTGGGCGGGCGTCTCCGACCAGTTCTTTCACAGCGCCGAGTTTCCCGCACTCGGCGAAGTGTCCGTGGCCGAAACCTACGGCCCGACCGTCGGCATGAGCAACGTGACCGATGCGAACGACGAGGTTCTGGTCAATCTCGAAGCCGACGGAGCCCGCGCCGCCGTACAGTTCGTCAGCCTCGAACCGGCCACGCCGTTGCGCGTCACGCTGAGACGCGGCGATACGCTGCTGTTCGAGGATGACGTGAAGGCCGATCCCAAGGACGGCAACCGCATTGCTGCGGCGATCCCTGCTGCCAGCAGCGGCGACCGGGTCAGTCTGACGATCAGGACCGCGGCGGGGAGGGAACTGATCGCGGCCGAGACGAAAATGAAGTGAGGCTCTAGCCGTCGGAAAGCGTCGCCTGGCCGGCGGACGCCCGCTCGATCATGTCGAGGGCGGCAACCGCTGCTGCCTTGACGTGATCGATGCAGCAGCGCTCGGCGAGCTCCTGGTCGCCGCTCTGGATGGCGCGCCAGATCGCGGTGACCTCGCGCAAGCTCTTGTTGATCCGCTTCGGCTGCGACATCGAGGTGATGCGGAGCAGCGTGATGCGGTCGTGCAACGGTTTGAGCATGCGTTGGATGAAGGCGTTGCCGCAACCGCCGATCAGCGCGCCGTAGAAATCGGTCTTGGCTTCGAGGCAACCGCCGAGGTCCTGCTTCGCGGCGGCTGCCTTCAGCCGCGTCAAGGCGTCGCCGATCTGGCGCACCACTTGCGGATCGCGCAGGCGGGCGCATTCGCGCCCGGCGAATCCCTCCAGCACCGCACGGGCGGCATAGAGCTGCCGGGCCTCGTCGATGCTGATGGTGCTGACCACCGGGCCGCGGTGGGGGACGGTGTTGACCAGGCCGTCGGCCTCGAGCAGCCGCAGCGCTTCGCGGATCGAGGGGCGGCTGACGCCCATCATCTCGCAAAGCTCGCGCTCGACCAGCCGCTGGCCGGGCTTGAGCGTGCCGGACATGATCGCCTCGCGCAGCTTCTGCGCCACCATCGCCCTGACCGTCGGGACGTCGTCGATGCGAAGCGTGGATTGAAGTTCGGCGCGCCGGTCCATGTTGCGAGATGCCCTGGTTCTACCGCTGTTGCCTCAGCCGCGCATCTCGACCCCGGCCCATTCCTCGACCACTCTGGCGATCGAGGTGAAATCGGAGGCCGCGCCATATTTGGCGTTCGTAATCGCGAGGATCTGCCGCACCACCGCGCCGCAGACCATCGGCACGCCCATCGCCTCCGCCTCGTCCACGCACAGCCGGACGTCCTTGTAGGAGAGGCCCGTGGTGAATCCGAAATCGAAGGTGCCGGGCAGCACCGCGCGCGGGAACTTGTCTTCGGACGCGCTGTTGCGGCCGCTCGAGGCGTTGATGATGTCGATCAGGACCTTGGCGTTGACGCCGCCCTTCACGCCCATCGCGACCGCTTCGGAGGTGATCACCAGCGCCGCGGCGGCCATCAGATTGTTGGCTAGCTTGGCGGTCTGCGCCACGCCGGGCTTGTCGCCAGTGTAGAACAGCTTGCCGAAATTCTTCAGGATCGGCTTGACGGTCTCATAGGTTGCCTGCGGGCAAGACACCATCACCGCCAGCGTGCCGTTGACCGCACCCTTGATGCCGCCGCTCACCGGTGCATCGACCAGCGTAATGCCCTTCGCTTTCAGGCCCTCCGCCACCAGCTTCGCCGCGCCCGGGCCCGTGGTGGACAGATCGACCATGATCCGCGCGCGGCTGCCGCTGGAGATCCCGTCCGGACCGAGTGCAACCGCTTTCACGATGTCGGGGGTCGGCAGGCTCGCCAGCACGATATCGGCGCGGGACGCCGCGTCGGCCGGCGATGTCGCGAGCGCCGCGCCGCGCTCGACCAGCGGCTGCGTCGCCCCGCTCTCGGTGTCGTAGACCACGAGCGAATAGCCCGCATCCATCAATCGTCCCGCCATGGGGCCGCCCATGCGGCCCGTGCCGATCACGCCGAGCGTCTCTCCCGCCATCATTCACTCCTTCACACGCATTTTCCTGAGCCGTCGGCCGACTGTCCAGATTGTCTGTCAATCTGTCAAGCTGAACATTTTGCCGTCGACAGTCGGCCGCGGCTCGGCATAATGTTGCGGCATCGGGAACGCTCCAGAGTGAAAGGGACGATCATGAGCAAGAGCGAGCTGTTCGAAAAAGGCCTCAAGGTTCGCAAGGAGGTGCTCGGCGAGGACTACGTCAACAAATCGATCGCGGGTGCCGACGAGTTCACCCGGACCATGGCGGAATGGTCGACCGAGTTCTGCTGGGGCGCGCTGTGGACGCGGCCGGGGCTTGATCGGCGCACCCGCTCGATCGTCAACCTCGCGATGCTCGGCGCGCTCAATCGGCCGCATGAATTGAAGCTTCACGTCAAGGGCGCGCTGAAGAACGGGCTGACCAAGGAGGAGATCAAGGAAATCCTGCTGCAGGTCGCAGTCTATTGCGGCGTGCCTGCCGGCATCGACGCATTCCGCAATGCGCGCGAGGCTTTCAACGAGATGGAGCCGAAATGAGCTGACGCGGGCTCGTCGGCGCACGGCTCGTGCATGCAGAGCCGGCGCAGGCGCTATCGCGCTCGCGCTCCGCGCGAATTGCCGAGTTGGACCGGTGCGATGATCGAATGACGCGCGGCAAAGTCGATCAACGCGATGCGCGCGGAATTGTCCGGCTGCAGCAATTCCCTGTGCGTGCCGAACAAGGTCACGGCGAGTTCGATCTCGCCTTGCCAATTCGTGATCGCGGACGAAATCGCGCTCAGGCCCGGAATGAAGCGCCCGTCGACATAGGCGACGCGCTCGCGCCGCACTTTCGTTGTCAAGGCCTCGACGCTTGCCGGATCGGGAGCGAGATCAGGCCAGCTGACCCCGGCAGAAGCGGCGCGCTCGAGTTCATTCTGCAGCCGCACGGTGAGTTGCGGCGACGGCAGATAGGAGAGAAAGACACGTCCGGTCGCGGAGTCCAGCAGGGGAAAGGTGCTGCCAAGGCCGATCGACGTGGTTGTCAGGTTGGGGCCTCTCTCCAGCCTGACGACGGTCGGGCCATTGTTGCTCCAGACGGCAAGCAGCGCCGCCTGCCCGGTCGCCGTGGCCAGTTCCTCGAGCTCGTCCGACGCGCCGGTGACGAAGTTGTTCCGGCTGATGGCCGCTACGCCGAGCTCTGCCGCTTCGCGACCCAGATCGTAGCGGCCGGACCGCTCCTTCTGCACCGCGAGGCCCGCATGGATGAAGCTCGCCAAATATCGATGCACTTTGCTTGGCGGCATCCCGGCTTCGCGCGCGATATCCGACAGCGTCGCGGGCCCATCGAAGGAGCGCAGCACGCGCAGGACCGACAGCGCCGCGTCGAGCGCCTGGATGCCGCCGGGAGCCATCCCGCCGCTGTCGCCAGCCATGTCCTTCGCAGGCATACGCTTCATTTCAGCAGTTCCTTGAACGCGCCCGGCACGCCCGCGCCGCGGAGCCCGCCGGTATCCGTGAGAGATGCCCAGGCACGCTGCTCGAAGCCGCTGGCGACCAGCACGGTCCCCACTGAAAGCTTGTAGTCGATTCGAAACCGCCGCTCCTGCCACTCAGCCACTTCCGCCCGGATCAGCAGTTCATCGTCGTAGCGGGCGGGCCCCACGAACTGGGCCCCGACATTGACCAGCGGCGTGAGGCTTCCGAAGCGGCGCTTGAGCTCGCGCTGGCTCAGGCCAAGCTGGCGCAGCCAGCGCTGATAGGTGCAGTCGAACCAATAGAAGTAATTGGGATAAAAGACGATTCCGGCTTCGTCGCAATCGCCCCATTCGATCGTGAAAGCCGTCTCAAACATTCTAAACCCTCCACAGACCGGCGCGGATAAGAGCCCAGGGCCGGCTCGAGCATTACATATAGTAAAATCATTTTCGTGCTGCGTAAAATGTATTGTATTTCCCGCAACTGATTCCATAATGTGCAAAAATTAACGATAGGCAAACCAACAGGGGAAGGAAGGTCATGCGGCTCGGTCGCATCGCTGTGCTCGGAGGCGGTCCTGCGGGACTGTATTTCGCCTATCTGTGGAAGCGCCGGCATCCGGACGCCCAGGTCGAGGTCTTTGAGCAGAATCCGGATGGAGCCACCTGGGGATTTGGCGTCGTGTTCTCCGACAAGGCGCTCGATTTCCTTCGCGCGGATGATCCGGAAACGGCCGAAATCGTCTCGGCCCGGATGGAGCACTGGCGGGACATCACCCTCGTTCACCGCGGTGAACGCGTCACGCTCGACGGCGTCGGCTTCTCGGCGGTCGGACGGCTGGACTTCATCACGCTCCTCGCCGCGCGCGCACGATCGGTCGGGGCTAAACTCCGGTTCAGTACGGTCGTGCGCTCCGTCGACGAGCTCGCAGGATATGATCTGATCGTGGCCGCTGACGGCGTGAACTCGCTGGTCCGACGAAGCCATGAAGGCGACTTCAAGACCTCTCTCTCATATGACGACAACAAGTTCGCCTGGTACGGCACCACGAGGCGCTTCGAGACCCTGACCCAGACCTTTGTCGCGACCGAGTTCGGCAGCTTCAACGCGCATCACTACCGGTACTCGCCGACCATGAGCACGTTCATCGTCGAATGTGATCGCGCCACGTGGTTGCGCGCAGGCTTCGCCGAGAAGTCCGAGGACGAGAGCAGGGCCCTTTGCGAGCAGGTGTTCGCCGACACGCTCGAAGGCCATCCCCTGGTCAGCAACAAGTCGATCTGGCGGAATTTCCCCTGGCTGTGGAACGACCGATGGTCGCATCGCAACATGGTGCTGGTTGGCGATGCGCTTCACACCGCGCACTTCTCTATCGGATCAGGCACGCGCCTCGCGCTCGAAGATGTCATCGCCCTCGTCAAGGCGCTGGATGGTGCGCCCCACGATCTCCGCCGAGCACTCGAGGCATACGAGAGCGAGCGCCGCCCCGTTGTGGAGAAGCTGGTCAAGGCCGCGAGGACGAGTGCGGCCTGGTACGCGCATTTTGCCGAGCACATGAAGCTCGCGCCGCTGGCGTTCGGCTACAGCTACATCACCCGGTCCGGCCGCATCGACGACGATCAGCTCCGTGCCATGTCGCCGCGCTTCATGGAGCGCTACGACGCGTATTCGTCGGCCTCCGCCGGCTCGCGACAATGAGGACCGCTCCCATGACCGACCGGATTGGCCACGCGATCGTTGATCATGTGCCCGACGATGCCCCGAGCGCGCGGGAGATCGGCTTTGCGATTCCCGATCGCTACAATGCCAGCGAAATCCTGTTCGGCAACCTGCGGGCAGGCCGGGCCGACAAGGTCGCGATCTACACTGCCGCGGGCAACACCAGCTACGGCGAGTTGTGCGTCCGGGCCGCCAGGTGCGGCAACGCGCTCAACTCGCTCGGACTCGCGGCAGGCGACCGCGTGCTTCTCCTCCTGAACGACACGGCGTCCTATCCGGCGGTGTTTTTCGGCGCGATCCGCGCCGGCCTGGTGCCGATGCTGATCAACACGCTTTCGCCAAAGGATCTCATCGGCTTCTACCTGCAGGATTCGGCGGCCCCGGTCGCGGTGGTCGACGCCGAGCATGCCTCGCTATTCGATCAGGACACGATCGCGAGAACGCAGCTCAGGACGCTCATCGTCCTCAACGGCGAGGGCGCGCCCGAACCATCCTCGATCCAAGTGCTCGACGGCGACCAATGGTTCGCCAAATTTTCATCGGAGCTGGAAGCTGCGTCGACAAGCCGCGACGACATGGCGTTCTGGATGTACAGCTCGGGCAGCACCGGTCGGCCGAAAGGCATCGTCCACCTGCAGCACGACATGGCCTATACGGCGGAGAGCTTCGGCCGCCACATCCTGGGGATACAAGAGAGCGATATCTGCTTTTCGGTGCCGAAGATCTTCTTTGCCTACGGCTTCGGCAATTCGATCACCTTCCCGTTCTCGGTCGGCGCCAGCACGGTGCTGCTCGCCGGCCGCCCCGAGCCGCATGCGGTGCTCGACGTGATCGCGCGGTTCAAGCCCACGCTGTTCTTCGGCCTGCCGACGCTCTACAACGCGCTGCTCAATCATCCGCGCATCGATACTGCCGATTTGTCGAGCGTGCGTCTTTGCCTGTCGGCCGCCGAGGTGCTGTCGCGGGACATCTTCAGCGACTGGAAACGACGCTTCGGTTTGGAGATCATGGAGGGGTTCGGATCGACCGAGGTCCTGCACATCTATCTGTCGAATACGCGCGGGCAGAAGAAAATCGGAACCGCCGGCAAGCGCGTTCCCGGATACGAACTCCGGCTCACGACTCCCGAAGGCGAGCCCGTCGCGCAAGGCGGTGAAGGGATCATGTGGGTTCGCGGCCACTCCAACGCGCCCTGCTACTGGAACCGGCCGGACAAGACCGCGCAGACCATGCGCGAGGAGGGGTGGATCTGGACCGGCGACAGGCTCGTCGAGGACAGCGATGGGTTCTTCACTTTCGTCGGTCGCGTCGACGATCTCATCAAGGTGAGCGGCCAGTGGATCTACCCGCTCGAGATCGAGCTTTGCCTGTCAGAACATCCTGCCGTCCGCGAGTGCGCCGTGCTTGGACTGGAGCTTCCCGACCGCCGGATGACGACGAAAGCATTCGTGATCCTTCACGAGGATCATTCGGCCAGCGAGGCGCTGACGCGGGATTTGCAGGATTACGTCAAGTCGAGGCTGCTTCCCTACAAATATCCGCGCCTGATCGAATACCGGACCGATCTGCCGAAGACGGGAACAGGCAAGATCGATCGGCACACGCTCCGCAGCGCAGGGTCCTGACCGGGCGACGGCGAGCCCGCGATCGCGCCGTCAGCCCCGACGGGAAGAGTATGCGGAGAGCGGGCGAGCACGGCTTCGGTGCTCGCCCGCCGATACGCGCAGCCGCCTCAGGCCTTCAAGGTCAGCAGGCCGCCCATTGCCGGATCCGACATGCTGTCGCATCCGGTCTCGACGTGACCGGCCAGCCGGTACTCAAGGCTCGAATCTTCCGCGACCGTGACGACGAGGTCGTACCAGCCGTGGAATTGCGTGAGCGACAGCCTGCTATCGACACGCCCCTTCGGGCCGAGCGTGCGGATCATCTTCTCGCCGCTGTATGCATCGAGCACGGTCACGCTCGCCTGATGCGAGCCGGCATTCTGCACGGAGAAGAACATCACGGCGTCGTCGTCATCTCCATATTCGGAGCGGACATCGAGCACCACGGCGCCGGCACCGACACTGCCCTTGAAGGCGCGCATGAAGCCGTTCGGACCGTACACGGTCAGGTCGTATGAGCCGGCGACGGTCCAGCTTCCCGATAGCGTCTTGCCCGCCTCGACCGTGTAGTTGCGGACCGTATCGGTGGTGTTGCCGGAGCGGACCTGGAACACCGCGCCTGCCTTGCCGCTGTTGACGAACTGCAGCGCGACGGTGCTGCCGGAGACCTTGCTGTAGACGTTCAGGTCGTAAGGCAGGGCCCGCGCCGGGCGGATGCCCTTTTCCTGCGCGGGAACGCCGATGATCACACTGTTCGCCGCGATTGGGAGGTCCGGCGGGCTGACGGTGCCGGACAACTCGCCCGCCGACGGCAGATAGCCGGCGGTGGAGGGCAGGTTGAGCCGATCGCCGGCGCCATCCGGATCCTTGAAGTTGAACGCCGAGGTGAGGTCGCCGCAGACGGCGCGGCGCCAGGGCGAGATGTTGCGCTCGTAGACACCGAAACGCTTCTCGATGAACTGGATCGTCGAGGTGTGATCGAACACCTGCGAGTTCACGTACCCGCCTTTGCTCCAGGGCGAGATCACGAGGCACGGCACGCGAGTCCCGAGCCCGATCGGGCCGTTCGGTGCGGACGTGGTGACGATCTCGTTGTGGTAGTCGACCGTCGAGGCGCCGGTGTTGGGCGTTGCCGGCATGGAGGACGGCGGGGTGGGCGGCACGACATGGTCGAAGCTGCCGTCGGCTTCGTCATAGTTGACGATGAATACGGTCTTGCTGAACACGTCGGGCTTCGACACCAGGATGTCGAGCACCTGCGAGATGTACCAGGCGCCATAGTTGACCGGATAGTCCGAGTGCTCGGTGTAGCCCGCCGGCGCAACGATCCACGACACCTGGGGCAACGTGCCGTTCTGCACGTCGGCCTTGAACTGGGAGAAAAGCCCCTCGGCCCAGGTTTTCCAGGCCGCGGCCGGCGCATTGGCTGCAGGCTGATTATACGCCAGCTGCGTGCCGGTGCAGGCATTGTCGAACAGCGAGCTGCCCGCGCTGGAGTTCGCATATTGCGCAAAATAAAGCAGCGAATTGTCGGTGTAATTGCCGTCGAAATTGCCGGCCGGGCCTCCGTCGCCGAAGTCCGGCGAGAACGTCGCACCTGCCAGATCCTGATAGATCTTCCACTTCACGCCGGCCTTGTCCAGCACCTCGGGAAACGTCTCCCAGGCCAAATAGTGTCCCTTCGGACTGAGGCCGTTGCCAGTGATCGGGCCCGATCCGAATCCGTCCGTTCCGCCGGCGCCGAGATAGTCGACGTTTCCGACGCATCCGGTCCACATGTAGCAGCGGTTCGGATTCGTCGGGCCCATGATCGAGCAGTAGTAATTGTCAAGCACCGTGAAGGCGTCGGCCAGCGCGTAGTGATAGGGAATGTCCGCGCGGGTAAAATAGGTCATCGCCAGCGGGCCCTTGTCGATCGCCCAGCGGTCGTATTGACCGAAATTCCAGGCGTCGTGGGTGCCGCTCCAGCCGTGATCGGTGCCCGGGATGTAGCTGAGGCCGAGGCTGTTGAGCCCGAACTTCGTCGGATCGATACGGAACGGCGGAATGACGGGCACGCCATTCGCCGGGCCGCCGAGGTTGCCATAGTTCGCCGGAACGCCGAAGCCGGCAGCGGTATTGGCCGCACCGGCCGGCTGCAAGAACACCGGCGCCTTGACGATTTCGCCGGACTGCAGCGGGAAGTTGATCTTGACGGCGCGCGGATCTGCGAAGCCGCGGACGCCGCGCAGCGTGCCGAAGTGATGGTCGAACGGGCGGTTCTCCTGCATCAGGATCACGATGTGCTCGACGTCCCTGATCGTGCCCGTGCGGTGGTTGGCGGGGATGGCGAGCGCTTTCGCCACGGTCGAGCCGAGGGTGCTGGCTGCTGCAGCGCCCATGCCCAACATTTGCATAAACTGACGGCGGTCGGTATTGGTCAACGAAATATCCCCCAAGTCATAATGCGTGCGGATTTGATCGAGGCGTGCCGAACGGCTCCGTCTCGAAATCGGGTGAGTGCCGCAAACTAGGAACGGATCATTGCGCTCCTGTGAACTAACCGTGAAGCGAAAGTGAAGTGGTTGTGACTGACCTCGCCCCCGCAGCGATGGATGGCGGCCCGTTCGCCCCGGAGTTGCGTCGCGTCCAGGATCTGACCCGGGCCCGCCGTCATGCCGAGGCGCTGGCGGCGGCGCGTGCGCTGTTGCAGCGCGCGCCGTCGCATCGGGCCGCACTTTATATGTCTGCATTGAACTTGCGTCTGCTCGGTCAGTCGAATCAGGCGCTGCAGGCGCTGGCGGCCCTCGAGCGGTCACACCCGGATTACAGCCTGCTCTTCCAGGAGCGCGGTCATTGCCTTGTCACACTCGGCGATTCCGCGCGGGCGATCTGGTCGTTCGAACGTGCGGTCGAACTCAATCCGGCGCTTGCGTCGAGCTGGGCGGCGCTCGAAGGGCTGTTCAAAGCGAATGGCCAGCTGCAGCGCGCCGGCGTCGCCTCGCAGCATCTTTCGAAACTGAATGAACTGCCGATCGCGATCGTCGAGGCGGGCAGCTGGTTCTGCGACGGCGAGCATCTCGCAGCGGAAAGCCGTCTGATGAGCTACATCGCCAGCGACGGACGGCACGTCGAGGCGCTGCGCCTGCTCGGACGGATCGCACAGCGCCGCGGCGCAACGTCGCAGGCCGAGGAATTTTTCCGCGAAGTGGTCGATGCCGCGCCGGGCTACGTCGCGGCACGGATGGATTTCGTGCGGATTTTGATCGAGCGTCAGAAATATGCGGAGGCGCTGGCGCAGGTCGAGCAGCGGCTGCTGGCGGCGCCGTCCGATCCCGAGGCGCGTTTCCTTCGTGCCACGATACTCGCGGGCCTCGTGCGCCATGAGGAGGCGGTCCCGATCTTTCGCGAACTGCTCGTGGAGACGCCGCAGCGTAACCATCTGCGGATCGTGCTGGGCCATTCGCTCAAAGCGCTCGGCCGGACCGACGAGGCGATAGCCGCCTATCGGGACGCAACGAGCGGCGAGGCCGATATCGGCGACGCGTATTGGAGCCTGGCCAATCTGAAGACGTATCGCTTCGGCGATCGCGAGATCGAGCGCATGCGGGCTCTGGAGGGGCGGCCTGGACCGGGACTGCCGGACCGTGCACATCTCTGCTTCGCGCTGGGAAAGGCGCTGGAGGATCGGGCCGACTTTGGCGCGTCCTGGTCATTTTACCAGCGCGGCAATTCGCTGCGGCGCGCCGGAAGCGGCTACCGCAGCGAGGCGATGGTGGACAACGCCCGTCGGCTGATCGCGACCTGCAGCGAGGACTTCTTCGCTGCCCGCAACGGCGTCGGCGCCGCCGACCGCGACCCGATCTTCATTGTCGGCTTGCCGCGTTCGGGCTCGACGCTGCTCGAGCAGATCCTGGCCTCGCACCCGGCTGTCGATGGGACGCAGGAATTGCACGACATCCCCCGCATCGTCGCGGACTTGCAGGAACAGGGGACGAACCGCGACAGCGCGCGCTATCCGGATCTGTTGCCGGGTCTCGACCCGTTGCTGTTCGAACGCCTCGGGCGCCGCTATTTGGAGGAGACGCGCGTCTATCGGCGGGATCGGCCGCATTTCATCGACAAGATGCCGAACAACTTCCGGCATGTCGGCCTGATCCACCTGATGCTGCCGAATGCAAAGATCATCGACATCCGCCGCGAGCCGATGGCCTGCTGCGTCAGCAACCTGAAGCAGTTTTTCGCCAGAGGACAGGAATTCTGCTACGGAATTGAAGAGATCGCGAGCTACTACAGGACGTATCTGGAGCTGATGCGTCACTGGAATCGGGTCCTGCCGGGACGCGTGCTTCGGGTCAGCTACGAGGACCTGGTCGAGGACCTCGAGGCGAGTGTGCGCCGGATCCTCGCGCATTGCGGGCTCGCATTCGACCCGGCCTGTCTGGAATTTCACCGCAGCCGGCGCGCGATCAACACACCGAGCTCGGAGCAGGTCCGCAAGCCGCTGTTCCGCGAGGGATTGTCGCAATGGCGGAACTACCGTCCCTGGCTCGATCCGTTGAAGGAGAAGCTGGGCGATGCGATTGATCGTTACCGCGACTAGTTTGGAAAACTGCGCGCATGTGATCGATCCCTAGATCGCGCCCGCTTGCTGCTCGGACCGGCCCATCCGCGCGCTCGACGGCTCGTTTCGCATGAGAACGTCGCCGCGTTGGCGCGGCAGCGCCCAGTGCATCTCCTTCTGGAGGAACGCGATCAGCTTCTCCCGGATCTCGCACCGCAGGTCCCAGGCCTGCGGCGCATTGCGGGTACTGACCAGCGCGCGCAATTCCATCGTCGTCGGGTTGGTGTCGACGACCTGGAGATTGACGACCGCGCCGTCCCAAAGCTTGGATTCGCGAACCGCCCCCTCGAGCTTCTTGCGGATGCCGGGAACATCGGCGGAATAATCGACAAAGAGCATGACCGAGCCGATCAGCGAGGCGCCGTCGCGCGTCCAGTTCCGGAACGGCCGCTCGATGAAATAGGAGAGCGGAACGACCATTCGGCGCCGATCCCACAATCTGACCACGACATAGGTCGAGGCGATGTCCTCGATCCAGCCCCATTCGTTCTCGATGATGACGGCGTCCTCGATCCGCATCGGCTGGGGTCACGGCGATCTGCACGCCGGCGATGAGATTGGAGAGCAGGGGGCGGGCGGCAAGGCCGACGACGAGGCCGGCGGCGCCGGCGGACGCGAAAAGGCTGACGCCAAATTGCTTCACTGAATTGAAGGTCATCAACGCGGTCGAGACCGTTCGCACCCGCCAAGCATCGTGATGCAGAGGAAAAGCACGAAGAGCCGAATGGTGGATGATCCGAACGCATCACGTCGAGAACGGCTCCGCAAAAGGTAGTTCCTGCGGCCCGACGTGCAGGAACCGGACACCGCGGCCGCGCTTTAGAACTTGACAGAACGGCAGGTTATTCAACTTCGGAACTGCACCATGTCCAGGACACGCCGACTGAGCTCCGACCTCGAAGTCAAGCCCAACAATGCGCCCTCGGGCGGATGGGGCTCGGTGCGGTCGCTCGCAAAGAGCTTGACCCGGAATCTGGTTCCGATCAGCGGGCCGCGGGTCCTGCTCAACCAGAACAAGCCGGATGGCTTCATGTGCGTCAGCTGCGCCTGGGCCAAGCCTGCCGATCCCAGGGTGTTCGAGTTCTGCGAAAACGGCGCCAAGGCGACGACCTGGGAAATCACGCCCAAGCGCGTGACGCCCCAGTTCTTCGCCAAGCATACCGTCACTGCGCTCGAGCGATGGGATGACCATCAGCTCGAGGATGCAGGGCGGCTGACCCATCCGATGCGCTTCGATGCGGCATCCGACAAATATGTCCCGATCGCCTGGGAGGATGCCTTCGCGGAGATTGGCCGTGAGCTGCGCGCGCTGGAACCCGATAGCGCCGTGTTCTACACGTCCGGCCGCGCCTCGCTCGAGACCGCCTTCATGTACGGGCTGCTCGCGCGGGCCTACGGCACCAACAACCTGCCTGACAGCTCCAATATGTGCCACGAGACCACCTCGGTGGCGCTGCCCGAAAGCATCGGCGTGCCCGTCGGCACCTGCACGCTGGACGATTTCGCCAAGACCGACTGCATCTTCTTCTTCGGCCAGAATGTCGGCACGTCGAGCCCGCGCATGCTGCACCAGCTGCAGGAGGCGGTGAAGCGGGGCGTGCCGATCGTGACCTTCAACCCCTTGCGCGAGCGCGGGCTCGAGTCCTTCACCAATCCGCAATCGCCGCTGGAGATGCTGAGCGGCACCTCCACGCCGATCACCTCGCAATATCATCAGGTCAGATGCGGCGGCGACACCGCCGCCATCATGGGAATCGCAAAGGCGTTGCTCGCGCTGGACGAGAAGGCGGGCCCGTGTGCGGCCGTCATCGATCGCGATTTCATTCGCGAGCACACCCACGGCTTTGACGAATTCATGACGAGCGTCAAGACCTGCGACTGGTCCGATATCGAGCGCCGGTCCGGGCTGACCCGTGGCGCCCTGGAGGCAGCAGCCTACGTCTACGCGCATCGCAAGTCGGTGATGTTCATCTACGGCATGGGGCTGACGCAGCACGAGAAGGGCTCGGAGACCGTGCAGACTCTGGTCAATCTCGCATTGATGCGCGGCAATGTCGGGCGCGCGGGTGCCGGCATCTGTCCCGTGCGCGGCCATTCCAACGTGCAGGGCCAGCGCACGGTCGGCATCACCGAAAAGCCGGGCATGGTCCCCGCGGACAGGATCAAGCAGCTGTTCGGCATCGATGTGCCGCAGAAGAAGGGCCTCAACACCGTCGAAGCCTGCGAGAAGGTCATCGATGGCTCGGTTCGCGCGATGGTCCTGCTCGGCGGCAATCTGGTGCGCGCGGTGCCGGAGCATCGGCTGGTCGAGCCGGCCTGGCGCAAGCTGCGCCTGACCGTGAACATCCTGACCAAGCTCAATCGCAGCGCCCTGGTGCATGGAGAGGTGTCGTACATCCTGCCGTGCCTCGGACGGATCGAGATCGATGAGCAGGCGAGCGGGCGGCAGGCGGTGGCGATGGAGGATTCGACCGGCTGTATGCACGGCTCCCGGGGGCAGGTGCCGCCGGCAAGCCCGCGCCTGCTGTCGGAGCCCAGGATCGTCGCCGAGCTCGCCAAGGCCGCCGCACCGTCGCGGTCGACCATTCCCTGGGATGATTGGGTGGCCGATTACAGCAGGATCCGCGACGCCATCGCCGCGACCTTTCCGGACATTTTCCACGACTTCAATGCGCGCATGTGGCAGCCGGGCGGCTTTCACCGTCCGCTCGCCGCGCGCGAGCGCAAATGGAATACCAAGACCGGCAAGGCGAATTTCATCGTGGCAAAGTCGCTCGCGGAAGACGTCGACACGAAGCCGGAAGATCGCGACATCGTCCAGCTCATCACGTTGCGCAGCAACGGTCAGTTCAACACCACGATCTACAATTATGATGATCGCTTCCGCGGCATTTTCGGCTCACGCGAGGTCGTGCTCATGCACCGCAACGACATCGATCGTTTCGGATTGAAGGAGGGCGACAGGGTTACGCTCGCGACCGCCGCCGATGACGGCGTGGACCGCAGGGTGGGCGGCTTGCGCGTGGTCACCTACGACATCCCGGAAGGTTGCATCGGCGGCTACTATCCGGAGTGCAACCCGCTCTTGCCGCTCTGGCATCACGAGGAGAAGGCCAAGACGCCGGCGGCAAAGTCGATCCCGGTGCGGGTGAGCGCCGAGATCTGAACCGTGCCGATGGACGAAAAGTCCCGCGACGTCGCCATGATTGCGGCGCCGCGAGCTGGCTCACGACGGTGGAGAAAGGTGCTGCTGAGCACACCGAGCTCGGCTGCCGCCCGCCAATTCGACTTTGGTTGAGGCATGTCGGCCGCGTGTTGCTGCTTGCTTCTGCGGCATCCAAACTTGGCTCTGCACAAGTCGTTCCTGGCGGCTCGTGGGTTGGCGTGACTGAAGCATCGGCTGTTGCTCGCACTCGCCCCCGCAGGCTGCTTACTCAAGTGGCGCAAAACATGCGTCCGGCGCCGCCCGCACAAGTCGGAAATGTGTCCGAGGGCGCGCTTCGTTTCTGCGGGTGCCTATCCTGTGTGAAAGACGGGTCACCAGCGGCGTGCCACTGTGAGCCCATGCAGGGAAGCCAGATTTGGAGATGCCACATGTTGGTGGAAAAAGTGCACCGCACCCGCAACCGCGCCAAGCAGGAATTTCCCCTCAAGACCCGGCTGGAGCGCGCTGCGGGTGCATGTCGCGATGCTGCGCGGCGGGCAGGCTCGGAAGCCGAGCGCGAGATGCTGCTGCGGCGCGCGCGACGATACGAGGTGACCGCCCATCTTGACGAATGGTTGTCGTCGCCCGGCCTGCAGCCGCCGGAGTAACGTGGAGTCCTTGCCCGGACCATCGGCGGGAAATGCCCCGCGGAACTTACCAATACGTCAAGGCGTTTCGGGCTAAAGGGAGACGCCGACATGACCAACGTATTCGTGGAGCCCCGGCCGAAGGGCAAGCCCGATGGAAGTGCGATCAGCGATTTTGTTGTCGAGGATCATGCGGACCATGTCCTGGCGACTTTCCGGACGCAGGAGGAGGCGATCCATTGGGCGCGAACGCACGGCTACATGACGCACGTCGCGCGCGTCCGCCATCTCAATGACAAGAGGAAGCCGGACCAATGGCGACGCGTCTAGAGCCCGCACCGCAATGACCAACCTGTTCAAGATTCCGACCTGGGCCGACAAGGAGCATATCTATGCCGTTGTCGAGACGCCGCGCGGCAGCACCTGCAAGCTGGACTTCGATCCCGAGCTCAAGGTCTTCACCCTGGCCAAGCCGTTGATGGCCGGTCTGACCTACCCTTACGACTGGGGCTTTATCCCATCGACGCAAGCGGAAGACGGTGATCCGCTCGATGTTCTTGTGGTCCATGACTCCAAGACCTATCCCGGCGTGGTGCTTCGCTGCAGGCCGATCGGGGTGCTCGAACTGAAGCAAACGAAAAAGGGCGACGACGAAGAGCGAAACGATCGCATCTTCGCCGTACCGGACCGCGCGCCGTTCGAAGGCGATCTGCAGGACATTCGTCATTTGCCGTCCAGGGCTGTCGAGGAGCTGGAGCAGTTCTTCAAGGCGACGGACGCGCTCGAGGACAAGAAGCTCAAGTTTCTCGGCTGGCGGGGTCCGGCAGACGCCGTCAAGCTGATCAAGAAGCATTCTGCATCGTGAGGCGCGACGCCCCGCTCGCTGCGGCTGCGACAAAGGAACCAATTCTTCTCTGCGTCTGTTGGCGCCACAGGGAGAGCCATTCATGCGCACTATGGATGAAGCCGCCGCAATGACCGAAGCCTTGGGGCTCTCTCTTGGGTCTCGCTGAGGAGCAGCCGCGCCTCGATCGCGCCGCCGACGCAGCCAGGATAACGAAGGACATGGCGGACGGCCAACCGGCACCGGCTGGCGGACATGCTTCGCCAAAGCACGACGGATGCGCCGCTGCAATCGCTCGCGATCGCCTTTCTGCTCGGCATTTTCGTTGCGCCCAGGCGATCGTCCGGCAGTCCGTCGGCTGGCGCAATTTGCTTTTGTTATTGTTCGCTGTGCCCCTTTGCGATACCCGTTGGCTCCTATGGCAAGGTCCTCAAAGCTCGTGACATCCAAACGTGGCCGCGTGCTGCTGGTGCGCCGCCGCTGTGACAGCCGTTGGATGTTTCCGGGTGGCCGTAAACGTGCGCGTGAGACCGAGTTGCAGTGCCTGCGGCGGGAGATCAGGGAGGAGCTGCCGGGACTGAAACTTGGGAAGCTGAGGCTTTGGAAGGAGATAACGAAGAAAAATCACCATTCCGGGCGCAAGATGAACGATGCCATTTTCGTCGCGCGAAAGGCCTGCGGCGGTTTGAAGATCGGAGACAAGCGCGAGATCGATCGGGCCGAGTGGCGAAAGCCGCGGGGCCTGAGACTGACGCCGACCTCGCGCTATATCCGCGACCGGCTGTTTCCGAAATGAACCAGAAGGCCGTTTTAAATCGCGGCATGCGTGGCGCGTCGTTGCAGCCGTAGGCGCGGAGGCAGACCGGCTCGCCAAGCCTGCACCGCCCAATCCAGATTATGCTCCAGGCTGGGATCGCTGGTCGGAACAGCGATGTGCGACACGGCCGCGCGAGCGAAGCGAACCAAAACCCACTTCAATCATTGGATCTGAGAGACCTCAGGGGCAGGCACTCGGAGGTTAACAATGACGACCGTCGCAACGCTCCTGGCGCGAAAGCAGAAGCTGCTGGAACTCCTGCACGAGCAGCCGGGGCCAGCTGAGCTCGCCGAAATCGACCGACAATTGGTGGAGATCAATCAGGCATTGGACCTGATCGAAAGCACAGGCGCTCCGACGTCGCCAGAGCGGCCGATAGTTCAGCCGGTGCATGGTTGAGGCTTTCGGCTTCGAACGATCTCCAAGGTGATGGCGGCGCGGTTGTGGGATCACGCAGACAAGGGATCCGATGTCGATCATCGGTGTTCTTTGCCTGCAGCGTGATTGTCGACGGGCAACGGGGTGATGTTCCCGGCGTTGCTCGGCGGCAGACACCTACGAAGTGCTAAGGCGACTTTTGACGGCCTGTCACGTTGCCCCAATGTCAATTGAATCCTCCACACCGCTTGCAATGAAGCCGTAGCGGATACGCGTGCAAGCGGCTTGCAGCGCTCTGGACAGGAAGAAGCGATGAAGCCTGAAATCTCGATCGATGGCGTGCGCGCTCGCGCCTTCGAGATTCCGACGGACAAGCGAGAGGCCGACGGGACCTTGAGTTGGACCTCCACTACGCTTGTGCTGGTCGAAGTCGCGGCGGGCGACAAGGTCGGCTTAGGCTATACTTATTCGGACGCCTCGGTCGTCGGCCTCGTCAACAGCAAGCTTGCGCCAATCGTAAAGGGGATGGATGCCCTTGCGCCGGGGCGCGCGTGGCTTGCGATGCAGCGCGCGGTTCGCAACCTGGGGCGAGAGGGACTCGCCGCAACGGCGATCTCGGCCGCCGACACCGCGCTCTATGATCTCAAGGCGAGGCTGCTGGAGGTGCCGCTGGTGTCGCTGCTCGGAGCAGTCCGCCGGGAGATACCGATCTATGGCAGCGGCGGCTTTACCAGCTATTCCGATCGCGAATTGGCCGAACAGCTCGGCGGCTGGGTCGCCGAGCAGGGCTGCGCCTATGTCAAGATGAAGGTCGGCTCCGAGCCCGCGCGCGACCCGCACCGGGTCAAGGTCGCCAGGCAAGCCATTGGCGATCGCGCAGTGCTGTTTGTGGACGCAAACGGAGCCTACGGCGAGAAGCAGGCGCTCAGCCTTGCCGAGGCGTTCGCCGAGCAGGGTGTCGGCTGGTTCGAGGAGCCCGTCTCCTCGGATGACCTCGTGAGCCTCGGGACGATCCGGCGCCGCGTGCCGTCGCCGATCGACGTCGCCGCGGGCGAATACGCCTACACGACCGACTACGTGCGCGCCATGCTGCAGGCGGAGGCCGTCGACGTTCAGCAATCCGACGTCACCCGCTGCGGCGGCATCACGGGCTTCCTGCAGATTGCAGCACTCTGCGAGGCCTTCCACACCGATCTCTCCGGACATTGCGCGCCCGCGCTTCACCTGCACGTCGCCTGCGCCGCACCGCGGCTGAGGCATCTCGAATGGTTTCATGATCATGTCCGTATCGAGCACATGTTGTTCGAGGGCGCCCCACGCGCGTGTGACGGCAGGATCGCGCCTGACCTGTCGCGGCCGGGAAACGGCTTGCAGTTCAAACACAGGGACGCCGAACGCTACGCGGTCGGGGGTGCATCATGAACCGGTCGCTTGGTCGCGAAATCGCCGCCTGTGCGGCGCTTGGTCTTTCCGGGCTTGCCGTGGCTTCGCTCTTGTCGTCGCGCGATGAGCAACCTCTGGCGTCGCCGGCACGGCCGCGCGCCAAGGCAACGCGCTTGCGGGGCTTCAGCACCCGCGCGACGGTGACCGCGGCACGCCGGCTCAATCGGGCCGCCGGCACGCTGGCTCTCTCGGTGCTCGCGGACTCCGGGGTCGAGCACTACCGCGGCTCGTTCAAGAACAAGGCGATGTTCACCCCGCTGGTCGTCTCCGCGCTGACCTTGGGCATCAGCCTGCACGGCACCGCCGACACGCGGCCGCTCGCGCACAGGGCGCGGGACGTCATCTATATGCTTGCGGCAGCAACCGGACTGCTCGGCAGCGGATTCCATTTCTACAATGTCGGCAAGCGGACCGGCGGCTTCAGCTGGCAGAACCTGTTCTATGGCGCGCCGCTTGGCGCGCCCATTGCGATCCTGCTGGCGGGATTGCTCGGTTTCTGCTCGGAGCGGGTGCGCGAAAGCCGCGCTGGCGAGAGGCCCGAGATTTTTGGCCTGCCGGCGGCACGAACCATTGCGGCGGTGAGCAGTGCTGGACTGCTTGGTACGGCCGGCGAAGCCGGGCTGCTGCATTTTCGCGGCGCCTACCACAATCCCTTCATGGCCGTTCCCGTCACCTTGCCGCCACTGGGTGCCGTCCTGCTCGGCAGGATCGCCGCAGCCAAGGGCGGTGGCAGGCATAATCTCGCGCGCTGGTGGATGCGTTTGCTCACCGCCGTAGGTCTGGCGGGCGTCGGCTTCCACGCTTACGGCGTCTCCCGCAACATGGGCGGCTGGCGCAACTGGAGTCAGAACGTCCTGAACGGTCCGCCGCTTCCGGCTCCGCCGAGCTTTTCCGCGCTCGCCATGGCAGGGCTCGCGGCACTCGGGCTGATGGAGGAGCATCCCGATGCATGATCCGAAGCGCAGCACAGCGGGCGGCCGCTATCCCGGCTATGACGTCCTCTCCAAATGGAGCGGCCCATCGTGGAATGAAAAGACGCGTGAAGTGATCAGGCGCCGGCTTGCAATTGCGCCCGACCCGCGTTTCTTCACGACGGAGGAATTCGAGACCGTCGGCGCCATCGCCGCACGCATTGTGCCGCAGCCCCCGACGCGGCCGCCGATTCCCGTCGCAGCATTGGTCGACCGCAGACTGGATGAGGGCACCATGGACGGCTATCGTGTGCCGGGCATGCCGCGTGATGGCGAGGCCTGGCGCATCGGCCTGCGAGCACTGGACGCCGAGGCGCACTCGGCCTATCAGCAGCGCTTTGCGGGGCTGACGGCCGAGCGCCAGGACATGCTGCTGCGCCGCGCGGAAGCTGGCGAGCTCAGCGCGCCGGAGTGGGGCACGCTCAGTCCAAGGGACTTCTTCAGAAAGCGTCTCGCCCGCGATATCGTGCTTGCCTATTACTCGCACCCCACGGCCTGGAGCGAAATCGGCTTCGGCGGCCCGGCAAGCCCGCGCGGCTATGTGCGGCTCGGCTTCAACGAGCGCGATCCCTGGGAAGCGGCTGAGGCCAATGGCGGTGACGACGCTGCCGCCCGCCGGAGCAATCGTCATGTCCGGTGAGGCCCTGCATCATCCGCGTGCGCGCGACGGCCGGGCGCCGGATGTGTTCCGGCCCGGCGGTTGGGTGCCGATGCGCGAGTATCGCGACAATGAAGCGGTGGATTTCGTCATCATCGGCACGGGCGCCGGCGGCGGCACGCTGGCCTGCAAGCTTGCCGAATATGGATTCTCCGTCGTCGCATTGGATGCCGGGCCCTATTTCCGGCCGCTGGAGGATTTCGCCTCTGACGAATCCGAGCAGACCAAGCTTTACTGGACCGACGACCGCATTGTCGACGGCGCCAACCCGCTGCAGCTCGGCAGCAACAACAGCGGCAAGGCCGTCGGCGGCTCGACCGTGCACTTCGCCATGGTCTCGCTGCGATTCCGTCCCGAATGGTTCAAGTCGCGCAGCCTGCTCGGCTACGGCGCCGACTGGCCGCTGGATTGGCGCGAGATGTGGAACTACTACGGCGAGGTCGAGCAGGCGCTGAAGATTGCCGGACCCGTGACCTATCCCTGGGGACCGCCGCGCCCGCGCTATCCCTACCGCGCGCATCCCTTGAACGCAGCCGCGCTTGCGTTGGCCCGGGGATGCGAAGCGATGGGCATCCAATGGACGGAGACGCCGCTTGCGACGCTCTCGGCGCCGCGCGGCCGCGCGCATCCTTGCGTCTACCGGGGCTTCTGTGTCACCGGCTGCTCGACCAATGCCAAGCAAAGCGCGCTGGTGACCTGGATCCCGCGCGCGCTCGCGGCCGGCGCCGAAATCCGCGATCTCGCGATGGCCGGCCGCATCGCGGTCGACGAGGCCGGGCTCGTCTCGGGCGTGCACTACGTCAGGGATGGTGCCTGGCGGTTTCAGCGCGCGCGCAATGTCGTCGTCGCCGGCTATGCGATCGAAACGCCGCGGCTGCTGTTGAATTCAGCCACCGACAAGTTCCGCGATGGGCTCGCCAACAGCTCGGGGCTTGTCGGCAAGAATCTGATGACGCAGTCGAACCAGGCGGTGTGGGGCGTCATGGACGACGAGGTCCGCTCGTACAAGGGGCCGCCGTCGCTGGCCATCACCGAGCACTGGAATTACCAGGACAAGGGCAAGGATTTCTTCGGCGGCTACGCCTATATGAGCCAGGGACCGCTGCCTCAGCTGTGGGCCAACACGCTGATGAGCGCCCGCGGCCTGTGGGGCGATCGCCTGATGAAGGCGATGAAGGACTACAACCACGTCGTCGGCCTGAAGATCGTCGGCGAGATGCTGCCGCTGGAGACGAACTGCGTCACGCTCGCCGACGAGGTCGATCAATACGGCCTGCGCATACCGCGTGTCACCTATTCCTGGTGCGACAACGACAAGCGCCTGATCGATCATTCCGTCAAATTCATGAGCCGGGCATTGCAAGCGGTCGGCGCCCGCGACATCTGGGTCCAGGACGACGACACCTGCCATCTCAACGGCACTGCGCGCATGGGAGATCATCCCGCTCGCAGCGTGGTCGATGCCGACTGTCGCAGCTGGGACATCCCCAATCTCTGGATTTGCGACGGCTCGGTGTTTCCGACGGTCGGTGGCGTCAACCCCTCGCTGACCATCCAGGCAATCGCCTGCCGGACCGCCGATCGGATTCGCACCCTCGCGCGGCGCGGCGAGTTGGAACCCTCGGGCAGCCGCGGTGGGCCAGGCCGGCGCAACGCGAAGGATCCGACCCGTGGCCTCGCGCTGGTGCGGCCGGAGCGGTGAGATGAATGGTCGAGATACATGAGGTATTGCGAATGAATGATCACAAAGCTTC
>Ga0209062_1000688_pt1 | contig 87043 bp, 86 predicted proteins | sample Coa_R2_2_FD_187158 | JGI IMG/M metagenome (GOLD analysis project Ga0209062, IMG submission 187158) | Surface soil microbial communities from Centralia Pennsylvania, which are recovering from an underground coalmine fire - Coalmine... | ecosystem: Environmental > Terrestrial > Soil > Unclassified... | reverse complement strand
TGAGATTTGCGTCGGTGAGGTCTGCGCGGGTGAGGTTTGCGCCGGTGAGGTCTGCGCGGGTGAGGTTTGCGCCGGTGAGGTCTGCGCGGGTGAGGTTTGCGCCGGTGAGGTTTGCGCCGGTGAGGTTTGCGTCGGTGAGGTTTGCGCCGGTGAGGTTTGCGTCGGTGAGGTTTGCGCCGGTGAGGTTTGCGTCGGTGAGGTTTGCGCCGGTGAGGTTTGCGCGGGTGAGGTTTGCGCGGGTGCCATTTTTATTGGCTTGTTCTACCGCTTCTAAGACCGCTTCTTTCATTGTGATCTTCGTTGACTGAAAGATGATAGACCCAGTCCATCGGTTCTTGATTTGAACGCCGACAGTTTTGGTCTCTGTTTCAGTCTCTTTCGGAATGTAGGTGATCCCGTCGATTACGAGTTCTTTCTTGTCCATAAGTTGAAGTGAATTTGCTAATTGAGGCAGTACGCTATTCCGTGAACCTGATGATAAGCGTTGCAGAGCTGCTCGAAGGCCATTTCTCCGACGAACAGCAAGGCCAAGAAGAGGCCGATGACGAGTAATCCGGCAATGTAGGTGAAGCCATTCTCTTTGAGATCGGCGATGATGGCTCGGGCGTACGTGTTGCGGCGGCGTGAATTGTAGTCTTGGCGACTGTGTTCGTTGTCTTTGCGGTAGCGGTTGATTTCGTCTTCGGATGGGTCGGAGATGTAGACTTCGGCTTTGTCGTGGTAGGTGTGGAATTGGAGGGGCATATTATTCTTCGATGTAATTGCTGATAGCTTGCACGAGCTTGTCCACTTCAGGCTTCGGAAGATGGTCAGTCTTTAAAAGGTGATCGTGGAAGTCGTTGGGGTTGGCGGTCGGGGGCACTACTTTCGGCAGATCAACAAGTGTGCCGTCTTCTAGTCGTTTCATAAGTGAGTTGATTAATCCCTCTGCGGCGCCCATTGGCCCGCTGGGTCGTCAACCTCTCGCGAGTGAGGACGACACCATTCCAATGAGCGCTGCGTAGGGCGCGAGAGAACTAATAAGAGTGGCGGGCTAAAGAGTTTTCAAGGAACCAGTAAGACAGAAAGAAGTGGGCGAGGATTTCCCGAGACTGCAATACTCGGTTGTGGAGAATATCGTCCCCTGTCACCTCGCACGGATGGCTGTCGCTTCACCATACTTTGCTGCGGCTTTCGAGGTTTGCAATGAAGTGTAAATCCTCATACGAGGCACCATGCCTAAACTCATCCGCTCCATTCCGACCTGTTTTCGGCCCGCGTCTTCTATTCCGCCACCGCCTCTTCCTGTCTGTGGTACAGTTTAACTCCTAACGAACGTTCGTCAAATTCTTATCCCCCGTTTTCCGGTCGCACGTTTCCGACGAGCGTTTGTCAACAGCAGCAGCGCGGACACGCTTCATGTGTTCGCTCTTTTGTTTCTTGTTCATTCCTTTGAAGCGTTTGCGGGCTGACTTCTTGCCCATCTGTGAAGCGGTGAGGGTCATATTATTTTTCAACGTGGATTTCGACTAATTCAATCCCTTGCTGCAAGTAGCGTTCCATGTTCTTGATCTGACGCTCAAGCTCTACTTTGCGCTGTTCCAAAAGACCGATAATTTTCCAAAGACCGCGAATGCTCACGCGGAGAGCACTATCTGCGTCGAGGATTTGCGGTGCGACTGGAATAAGTTGTCCACGCAAAAATCCTTTTTGTTGCGGTTTTAACTCTTGTGGCTGCGCGTCACTAGTTTGCTCGTCATCATCTTCTCGGTCATCGTCGTCTTCGTCAGCTGTATTAAAATGAGCTTCGTAGTCAGCAAAATTATCGTATTTCTTTATAATGTTCAGCGTCGGTCGTTGAATGCCGTAGTCATAAATGATGCGAGAATCGGTAGATGGCTCCTCATCAAGGGCGCTTTTTATTTCAGTGAAAGTGTGTTGGTCAACTTTGAACATGCTCATACTTGCGTGATTTTCGGACTTCAAATTCGATTATAAGGTGAGCGTAAGAGGCTTCAGGATGTCCGCGCGACATTCGCTGCGAAATTTGACACTTCAAACGATTGCACGCTTTGCATGTGGAGCCGTAACATACATTCCATGGCCAGCCTCGCTCGTCCTTCTCGTAAAATCGTCCGCAATAAAAGCAACCATCAATTTCCGAAGAAACGTACCTGATGGGAGTGGTGTGTTGCGGGTAGGGCTCCAACTCGCCAGCATGTTTCGTTCTAAGAAAGTATTTACACCACTCCTTGTGAGAATATGGTGTTGCAGACGATGCGCCATCAGGCAGACTACCACCGCAATAAGAGCAATTATCCCAGACATGGCTCACTAAAGGAATCCTAACAAACGCTCGTCATTCGTCAAATGTGGATACAGTTCCTTTACAATTCCCCGACGCCCAAGCCCCCAGAAAGAAGAGGTAGAATTAAGACAGGAGGCTCATTGAGGGCCTCATTTTGCGGCGAGCGTCCGGTGAGCACGCCCTGCCAACGGCACGGGAGCCAATACTCATAGCGTCGCTCGCCCATGCATGCTCTACCTCGGCCTTTTAAGTGAAGAAAAAATCGAACTGCCGAAGGGCGGCTGTCTTTTCATTGGCGACCAGCTGCCCGAAGTACCGGAATGGAGGCATCCGAGGATCTTTGACATAAACAAGAACCACATTAATCCGCTTCGAGGAATGAACGACCGGAAGGCGATGAGGATCGCCCGTGCGCTATATCAAGTGGAGGCGGATGCGGGCAAAGAGACGCTGACGGTCCGAAACGGCAGACGAGCGCTCGCCAAATACCTGAAGAAGGACTTTAAGACGTTCGCGAAGCTCGAGAGCCATCTGTGGGCAAAGGCGACTGATGAAGACAAGAAATTCTCGCCAACCGATGCCGAGGTCTTGGGCATGGTCTCGGATGTGCTCTATTGGGATTCGCTAAAGCGCATATTTTCCGACAAGCCAGATTTCACTTTTAACAAGAACTCTACGAACCTTGTGCGGCTCGACAGGTCAGAGATGGATGACAACGAGGCTCTGACGCTCGCATTCCTTATCATGCTGCAATTTAAGGGAACCGTCGTAATCCCCGACTTCGGTTTCTACGGCCGCGAGTTCCTCATTCCGTTGATAAAGGAAAATCGTCTGGTCGCCGGAGTGAAGACGCTCGAAGAGCTATCGCCGAGGCTCCGCCAGGCCGTGCTGCTCATCAAAGAGAAAGTTCCCTGCCAGACCACATACGAGGACGCTGTGACACTGGCACGGTACGCAAGGCTGAAGCCAGACCCCACGAGACAGGACAATCCGTACACCGCGTTTATCGAAGCTGCGATGGCGTAGGGCGTCGGGGAAAGGTACAGGAATGGTGAGAGGCGAGGGGATATTGGACGGCTGTGCTGTCCAATATATCCCGAGCCTCATTGGCTGAAGGAAAAGGACGGCTCGGCTGTCCTTTTCTCTACGACTGCTGTGTCCGTTTGGCGTCCTTGACGCGAGCCCATCGCGCTCTGATAGCGTTGCGGCCGATCTCCCGCCGCCGCTTCTTCGAGAGCTTCTTGGCGCGAGCTTTTCCGCCCATGCTGGAAAGTTGCGTGTGTTCCATAGATGGCCGATGAATCGGAGCATGCCGAGCGCACCCGACATGCTCCGAACTGGTAAATGCTACCGGAGCCGCTTCAAGAGTTTCTTGCGCTCGTCGTCCCAGTAGAGCGGGAGCAGAAGCGCGAAAATCATGCGAACCTTACCCAAGTTGCCGTGCGTCTCGGCGAACTTGCGGAGCGCGGCAGCGTAGTCGCGTCTGCCGTCCTTGTCCTTCTCGACGGTGATGCCGAGCAGCCTGCACAAGGGCTGGTACGTTGAGTATCCCGCCTTCTCGAAAACCAAGTCGTAGAGAACGTCCATGTGCTTCTGCGGAAGAGGGAGCTTGATGCCCTGCAAGGCGGTCGTGACATCTTTCGCGGCCTTCTCTGCGTCCTTTTTGTCTTGCTCTCGCTGCTTCTTGCGAGCCGCACGCTCTTCGGGGGTCGGCTTGTAGTGGCCGCCAGGCGACCGATGCGCCCAGTGCTTGTCGCACTCAGGTGCTCGGCAGATGGTCTTGGTGTGGCCGATGCCGCGGCCGAGGACGATGATGGCTTTCTCGGAGTGGTCGCAGCCGTCTTTCTTGCCGTTGATTTCGTGGTACTGGCCGCTGCCGATTAAGCCATCGGCACCGGAATAGTCTCCGGAAATGCTGATGAGCTTCGGATTGGCTTGCAGCTTGGCCTCGATGTACGCCGCCATGCGGTTCGCGAAGCATTTGGGATTCGTACAGGCATCGGCCGCAGCTTTGCCGAACAGGTCGCCGCCTTTGCCTTTGCACTCCTCGCAGCCGCCGAGAGTGGCCTTCATCTCCTCGTCGTTCTGCCACGGCGGAGTGTCCATCGCCGCGCGGTACGTCTCTTGCTGTATCCACTCCCGCAAGTCGTTTGCGGAAGGGACATTGCGCCATTGGTCATTGTGACTGACGTTCAGGAATTGAAGCGCGTCCTTCTGCTTCTTCTCGTCGAGGCGGGCGACCATCGAGGCGTGCGAGGCGGTTATGATGTCGTCCCGAAATGCTTTCTGGGCTGGCTTGATGAGGTTGGTAAGGACGAGACGGTTTCGGACGTAGCTTTCAGATTTGCCGACTTTCGCGGCCACGGCTTCGACATCGTAGCCGGATTGTTCGATGAGATTGCGGTACGCCGCGCCTTCTTCGAGAGGGTGAACGTCTGCGCGCTGAAGGTTCTCGACGATCTGCGCCTCTCGTGCCTCGATATCCGTCATCTCGGAAACGTGCGCGGGAATTTCCTCGAGTCCGGCTTGTTTGGCAGCGCGGAGACGGCGGTTGCCGGCGACTACCTCGAACTTGTTTTTGTGAGGTCGGGCAAGGACGGGCACGAGGATGCCCTTCTCTTTTATGCTCGCCACTAATTCGGCGAACTCTTGGCCCTCGAATTTTGTGCCGCGAGGGTTGGTCGGCGATTCAAAGCACTCTGCGATCTTCAAAGATCGTAAATCCATACATCTGAATGAGTGACATTAATTTGTAATGACGTAATTATACTTGCTAGCAAGTATACGTCAAAGGTCGCGTGACGAGCGCGCTGTACGTCCTTTGCGGAAAAGCAAGCTGCGGCCGAGGTACTTGCTTGGCCAAGTCTCGAACTCGAACGAGGCCGCTATCGGCCTGTGTTCGGAATGTAGGTGATGCAGAAGCAGCAGGTGCACTTGCCTCGGATACGGCCGGTATCGAGAGTGTGGGTGCAGACATTGACTTTCCTGCCGCGTAACGGTGTGCAGATTCCACAGGGCGGGTAGACCCAGTTGTGGTCTTGGCCTTTGTGTCCGCAGTTCTTGCATCTTGGCATATCGAATAATGTGAGCTGGTAATCCTCGCTTTCGCGAGACGGTCTTCTTTTGCCTGGCAGACGGGTGCCCTGCCGTCATAGTCCGAGGATTGGGTGCAACTCAACCCCAACAGTGAAGGGATGAAGTACTAACTGTCAGACTCGAAAGCCCTACTGCGCGATAGTCGCGGCAAGAGTTGTGCCCATTCCGATGCGACTTGACGGGAGGGTGCTGCCGCCAAAATTAAAAGACCGACGCGGAAAGAGGATGAGAATTGTCGAGCTGGACAGGACGCGCGGCACCGCACATGTACTCATGGGCGAGTGCCATTGCGGACTGGACGGGTTGTCCTTTAGGAAAAGGACAGTGGTGTCCGATAGGGTAATGTGTGAGAAAGGTGGGAAACGGTAGCCACCGTAGAACTGTCCGCACCCGTGAGTCGTGGGGCGTCAGCCCCGACTTCCCTATTTTGTGCTGGAAGTGTAACCGAGGTTATGTGTAACCGAGGGAGATGACAGCTTGCTGCGTCTCTACAGCGAGTCCCCTTGGGGACGAGCTGAAGGGTTTGAATAGGGGGAGTGTCCGTGAGTATCATGGAAAGGAAGAATAGTAACCAGCCAAAATAGGGAAGTCGGGGCTGGATAGCCCGACGAACGGTGTGCGGAACGTGTTGAATTGTCGAGGCTTTTAGCCTCGGAATGATACAGAACAGGCATACAAACATAGTGTAGTGTAGAGTGTAGGTCGGTTTGTAGGGTGGATTGTGGGGAGGAATGACCTTGTCCGATATCCACAGGCTGAGGAACTGGTGAAGCTGTCCACATGGTAGGCTTCGTGAATGGTTCAAGGGAGTGTAGAATTTGATGTGAGAGCTGCTTCAACCACAGCTTTCCTCCATTCCCATGGAGCCATTCACAATCGACCCCTGTCCGCGTAAGCGGCAGGGGCTTTGTGATTTCGGACATTCCACACAGCGCCGTCGGATCGAGCTAAAACGACGAACGGTGAGAAATCGCCGGGAAAATACGGCCGCAAAAAATCAAAAGCTCTTGCAAAGGCACTGATGCGAAAGCAGGGAAAAAGACGCCGACTGTCTCCCTGCCATTGGATCAGTGTCGTTGCCTGGGAACAGGGATGAGGACTGGCTACCAGGACTTTGCCTCAGACCTTGTAGTCTGTGTGGTTCATGAGATTTAATTCAGCCCCGATCTTGCGATCCAGGGGAAGAGTCGGATTTTAGGAGGGGTTTATGTCGGAGTCGAAAGACGCAATTGTCTCTACTTTTCTGAAGCCCATCATGGAGTTGTGGGCTGGGCGAGACGAAAGAAAAGCGGCTAAAGAGTCAGCAAAGTTGCGCTTTTGGAAGGACGGAATGCTGGAGGAATTAAAGAAGATTGCGGACGGGAAAGGAAAGGAAAAAGCCTACAAGGAGTTGCGAGTCAAATTACGTAAGAGTGAGGCGGATGTTTCGGCCGTGATTGTTGTCCTGAAAAAAGTAAGGGACAGGCTGGGCGGCGGGGCCGTGGCTAAAGCGATAGACGAAGTGTTGCACAATGAAGACTTTGGAAAGGGAAATATCAGGCATCAGATCAAGCTGTTTTTGGAAGAAGATGAGACGCAAGAGGCGAGGCAGAGTAGGGCTAAGGAGATATGCTTTCTGATCGAAAGGCTGAACGGGGCGTTGGATCGGCTATATCGATTGGTCTATGAGTAGTGTCACAACGGACGGCTCTTCGATATTGAAGAGCCGCGGCGCCGAGACGCTAGGAATTGGCGAAGGAAACGAGATCGGTGTAGAGGATCTTGCCGACACCACCGATGGTGAGCGTAAGCGCGGGATTTCCGGACGTAAGAAACCAGCCAAGCACGACGGATGCGATGAGTGCAGCGGTGTGCGCGTAGCCGGTGTTCAGAAATTGAACGATAGTCATAAATGATTCGGGATGGCTCTTAATGATCGACCAATTCATGAGAGGAACGTGCTGATCTGGACGTTCGGGTCGCCTCCCATGGCCTGAACGATTGCGTCGATGTAGCCCTGCGGCGGATTGCCGGCGTAGACTTTCGTGAATTCCGCCAGCGTGCGGGCTTGGTGGAAAGCAATGAGTTGGTCCTCGCATCCGAGAACAAGGAAATTGCAGAGGGCCGTGAGGCCGGCTTCGGCCGTGGCAAAATGGCAGAGATAGCCGCCGTCCTTGGCAGGATTGCCCTGCGTGGCGCCCCATCCGGCCGTGAGGTCGCTGTATTTGAGATTGCCAGGATTGTTCGAGGTCGGGTTGGCGCCTTCCTCTTTCGCGATAATTGCCGCCCACGTGGTGATTTTGGAAGGGAATGAAGGCTGAACCGGATTAGTCGGCTTCGAGGTCGGAGAGACGGAATTTTGCGATTCCAGGGGCTTTGGGTCGCCGATAGGCGGAATTTGCCTCGCTTTGAGCAGCTCTAGCTCCTTTTCGAGGTCCTGAATGACCTGCTGGTACCAGGACAGCTCCTGTTCATCGAAATCGAAGTCCGCGAGGACCTTCTCGGGTGTGCCGGCGAAGAAGTAGGGGTGGGTGTTGTCGGTCTTGGTGAGCATGGCATAAAAGACATGTGACAGTTCGTGCTCGGCATAGACGACCGAGGTTTCGCCTTGATCCACATCGGTTCCGTTTTCCAAGACATACGTGTGGCTAGTTTCGTCGGTGAAGACCGTCGTTTCCCATGGGCCGTTTGAGTGTCCGGCTTCGAGGCCTATGAGGCACGGAACGGTGTGATCGGTTGGCGGGACGAAGAACATGACAATGTCGGCGCCAGCCGCCAGTGGGACGACGTTCTGGGCGTACCAAGTCTCGTCGACCTGATAGATCGTGCCGTTGCCGCTCGTGGCTTGGTATGGTGCGAATTGAGGCGTCAGCTTCGTGGGAGTGACGGTGATATCGAGGTCGCAGACAGAGGCGTAAAAGGCTTTTATAGCTGCGATTTTAGCTGGCCACGATTGCCAGGTTCCTGCTTCATTGTTGGCGAGGATGCGAACTGAGTACGATCGCATATGCGTTCATTGTATCACCTGCTGAGTGTGCTGGTCGCAAGTATGGGAATAAATAGTGTTGAGTTCCTGCTCGAGCGCCTGGTCGCTATCGCGGCCGTGATTTTCGGGGAAACGGATTTCGCCGCCTTTTTCGCCGCAGTGGCAGCAGAGTTCGTAGACGCGTTCGTTGGTTTGTGGATCGATGATGAGACTCATACTCAGGCGTGATAGTTATTAATAGCTCGATAGGTGGAACCGTTTGCGCCGGCTCCCCCGTTTCCACCTCCAAACGCCCCTGACCCCCCTGAACCGCCGCCGACCGTGTAAGTTCCGGAATCGGCCGTGAGCGTCGAGTAAAGGATGAGGACGTTTCCTCCAGCTCCGCCGCCTCCGCCTCCGCCTCCGTTGACTCCGTTGCCTGTTCCATTTCCTCCGTTGCCCCCACTTGCATTTATCGTTCCGGTGAAGTTATAGGCTCCTGCACATTCGATATAGAGGCCGCCTGAGCCGGCTCCGGCAGTGCCACCTGAGCCGCCACTGCTTCCTCCGCCAGTTGACCCATTGCCGCCTGGTAATGAGATGCGAGTTAGGGGTGACAGCGCGGGAAGCATGACGCCGCCGAAGCCGCCGACAAAATTGGCGAGGCTGTCTCCTTGGGAGCCCGGTCCCGATGTGGAGCCAGCTCCACCTCCACCTGCTCCGTCATTCTGATTGCCAGTTGTGAAAGGGCTTGATCCTGAACCAAGGCCACCGCCCAAACCGGTGGTGTTGATTGCCGCAGTCGCGGTTGAAGTGATCGTGACGTTACCCTGCGAACGGAGGGCAAGCACTGTGCCGGTCGTGGTGTTTGGAGTACTGAAAGCGAGCGTGCCAGTACTGCCAGTGATCGAAATGGAACTGTAATTCTTCTCGAGATAAGACGCCGAGCTACAGTTGATCGTTGTCGTGCCACTCGATATCGACAGCGCGCCGTCTGTCCCGGTACCGCCGAATTTGGTCGAGGCGATGGCCGCTCCGTTCTGGAAAATCGTGGCGCCGTAAATGGCCGAGAATTGCTTGCTCGCGCTACCCAGAGCGATCGCGTTGTTCGAATTGGGGATAATCGAATCAACGAAGGCGCCCCAATTTGCGATCTGGCCTAAGAAGGCGCGCACGTCGGTGTAGATGTAGCCCTGGTTGCTTTGCTGGTCATCAAAGTCGTAGAGGGCCGTCTCTCCCACGACGTTGTAAAGTTCACAGATCGGAATTTGGTCTGTGGGATAGGTTGGGGCGCTCGGGCTCGCCGCCTCGGTGCCGGTCGTCCAAGCGAGCGTGCTGGAGCTGTTTATTGCAAGAACATCGATGCGTGGGTGAGTCGATGGCGCTGTGACGGTCGGCGTAGATCCGCCTGTCCATAAGACGCGCGTACCATTCACGTACACTGTCCCGGCGTGGACGTAGAGCTGCATCGTTTGGCTCGTCCAGCTATCGCTTGACGCTGTGGTCGAGGCCGAGAAGCTCGTGATTGGGGCGTATAGATTGGTGCTATTGCTCATCACGTACAATGTCGTCCCGCCGGTGGGAGTGGCATACGAAAGGTACGAAACAAGTGTTTGGTTTGCAGCCGAGAGGGCAACTCCCGTTGCGGTCGTAGTCTGCGGCTGATTGAGCAAGGCGAGCAGGTTGGCGACAGTAGCCGTGGCGCTCGCGCCTATAAGGACGTTGCCGGAGGTTGAACCGATTGAATTGACGAATGTAAAGACAACAGCGGTGCCGTTTATGGTGAGCGTGAGGGTTTGGGTATTCGATGGGTTGGTCGAAAGGGTGAAGTAGCCGAGCATCTGTTGCGCGAGCAGGAAGCTGCTGGCGCGGGCATCGGCGCGCAAATTAGTGAACTGCTGTGCGAGTGCATTTTCTCCGGAAATGACGGCAAAGGATCGCATATCAAGAATTTGTGAGATTAATGTCGATCTCGATAGTGGTGTCTTCTCCACTGACTTTCGTGTACGTCGGCGAAATGAGCGCGTGATTGAAAAGTTGTCCAGTGCCGATCGTGGAAGTCCCGTCGACGAAACTCCCGACTTCGCCGTAGGTGGCGTTCGGCAAGTTTGCGTCCGTGATGTAGGCCTGCACGATAGCGTCGGTTGCGCCGTAATCTTCTTGGAATGAAACGGCCGCTCGCACTGACGGGGTGGTGAGGCTGGTGTCGTTGACGGTGGGTGCCGTGGTGCCGGTGCCGATCTCGATCCAGAGGAGATTGAGGCTATAGGTGTTGTTCCCGACAAGGCGCTGGATGATGAGGTCGAGCCCGTAATTGGGGCTGTCCATGACGAGGTTTGAGCACTCAACGGCAGTACGGATGAAATGTGCACGTTTGATATCGGCTATTTCTTCGTCGAATTCAGATGTGTTGGCGCCGAGCCTGCGGTAGGTGCTTCGGTCCCTAAGTAACGGCGCGATAGCGGCAATCATGCCGGCGCGGTACGTGGCAATGGTGATTTTGCCTGAGACGCGTAGCCCGTTGGTGAGCTTCATAGTCTCATTATTATCTCACGACCACTTAAAGAAATTCCAAGCGGGTTGTGGAGAGCCGGGACCCCACTTGTACGGTAAAGTGCCACTTGTCACCGCGATAGAGTCGAGCACATCAAGCTCTTCGTTGATCGGGATGACTTCCTGAAGAATGGAATTGTCGGGCGTGACGTTCTGCGCAAGGCTGTCTTGCAAGAGGGTCATCATGATGTCGTTGAAGGTCACATTGTCTGAGCCCAGCGCTTCGACCTGAAAAAGCAGAGCCTTGGTTGTATTGCTGGGATCGGGCGTATAGCAGGTCGCTTCGACTCGACGGATGAGAAGTTGGTAATTCGTAATGCCGAGCTTGATGCTATTGAGAGTGATGGTCTGGCCGATCGAGAGGCCGGAAACGAGCGTCGAGAATTTCACGTCGTACACGGGGTGATCGAATTGGATCAGCTCTGCATCGGCTCGAGCCTGTGCTTCCTGCACGCTCTTGATCTGCTTGTCGATGATCGTGTCCTGATATTCACCGTATGTTGTTATTGAAGTCGGATTGGTCAGGTGAGCTACGATCGGTAGGGTCGCGTTGCCGAAGATTTTGAGCGTGTGACCTGCGCCTGGATCGCTGGTGAATTTTATGTAAGGGGCTCCGCCCTGCGCGCCGCCGCCGGCACCTTGGCCGTAGAGGCAGTTCACGGACGCAGGCGATGCTTGCCCGTCGATTCCAACGGATTGAACAACGCCGTCGAGAGTGACCTTCAATGTCGTTCCCAGCGTCGTCGTATCGTATGGGAAGGTGAGGTAGTACGTCACTTGGCCGGCTACTGTGGTGTACACGTCCGGAGTGTTTCCGGAAGTGTTGGCACGGAACATCGTCCCACCGATGACGTATATGCTGTTCTTGAGGTTGGCTATCGACATATCCACGTCGAGCGTCGGCCAGAGAATATCTCCGCTGGTGTCGTCGATGTTGAACGGTGCGGGGTTCAGTTCGGACGAGCCCGTGTTGGTGGTTGCGAAGAAGAAGTGAACGTCTTTGTTCGGGTCGACGTACCAATCCCAGCCGATAAGCTTTGCGAGGGATTCGAGACATTTGGTGACTGGCTCATAATTGAATTTGATCGAGGCGACCAAGAAGTTGCCGCGCTGGACGTGCGCGGTCGTGAAGCCGGATGAGAAGTTCGATATAAGGTCGGTGACGATGTCGGCGGGGTCCATGTTCTGGTACGTCTTATGGACGACCATCGAATCGAGCTTGAAGCCCCAGTCCATGCAGGTGATTTTGTAGCGCTGCAGAATGCCGCCATCGATGACGATTTCTTTCTCAGTGCAGGTGCCGGCCCAGATCAGGGTGCTGTTGTAGTAAATGTTGATCGTGTCTCCGAGATTGGGGATTTGTGGACTGTTGATGTTGAGGATGTCGAATTTCGCGCTTCCCTTTTCCTTCGTGACGACAGAAACGATATCGAGGGACCGCCAGTCGATTGACGATGAGATGTCGGTGGTTCCGTTCTTGATCTGAATGGCCGCCATAGTTCAAGTGTGGTCGTGCTCTAGATCGTCGTCGTCATATCGCGCGCCGAACGAAGCGAGCATCAAGGAGCATGCGGTTTGCATGTGCATCCACCGCAAGGCTTCCCGTGCGCCGTACATGCTGAGAATGCAAAGGGCTTCTTTCGCGAATTCGTGGGCGACGGGGTGCGGTTCAAGGCCAATCGCGATGAGCCACGCTTTGACTTCGCACTGTGCGCGGAACTTGTCCGGGATGAGGGAGAGAGGCATATCAGGCGAAGTTCTTGAGGCGCAGCTGCTGTAAGATCTGTTTGCCGATCGCGTTGGCGATCATGGTGGCACCCGTGCTGTCGAGATAGTTGCCGCCTTGGATTTGGATGACGATCTGCCCTGCGCCACCACCGCCCGCACCGGCAAAGCTCGTGCCGCCCGCAAATGAGGAAAGGGGGATAATGGCCTCCGGTCCTGCCTCGCCTACGAGTGCGAGCGTGGGCGAGGAAACGATGCCGCCGGTTGCAAAGTGGGGGACGTTAAGAAGGGACGAAGCTGTACTCGAGAGGCCGCCGAATATGCCTGATACGGCGGTCGTCACGGCTTGAATCGGTGCCATGACCTTGCTGGTGATGCTGGAGACGATGCTAAAGAGCCCATTGAGAAGCGATTCGATGAAATTAATCGCGGCTTGGATGTCGGATTTGAGGGTGCTCCAGAGTGTATTGAAGAAGGTGGAAACGCCAGTCCAGGTGTCGCTCCAGCTCTTTGAAATGTAATTCATCAGGTCGGTCGTCCAATTTTTGATGTCGCCCCAGTGCGCATAGATTTCATAGGCGAGCAGCGCGATGGCCGCGAGCACGAGCGCGATAACGCCGATCCAGAGAAGCATTGGCAGGCTGACAGCGCTGACCGCGACGGCAACTGCGTCGAGCACGGTGGAGAAGGCAAGGAAGATGGATATGCCTGCGGAGATGATGCCGGCGACGGCGGATATTCCGAGTGAAAGCAGGCCGATGGCTCCGACTGCCAATAGAATGTCCCTCGTAAGAATCGGGTGTTGGTCGATCCATTTGGTGACTATTTGGATGAGTGGGACTAGGGTAGCTAGAACCGTCATGAGAGCCGGTATTAGACCATTGCCTAGGGCTTCGGTAACTTCGTCGGTCTTGGCCTTGGCGACGTCAAGCTGACCCCATGGGGTGTTCACGTAATCGCGGGCGGTGCCGGCGAGCTTCTGCTGCAATTCGGCGAGGGCCTCGCCTGGAGACAGGCCGTCTTTGAGATTTATCCCGTATTGCTTCAGAGCACGGCCGTTCCCCTCCATAGCCAGCTCCACCTGCTTCGCGGCGTCTGCGAGGTCGAGGCCGGTTGCGCGCGCCAAATCCATCGCAACTGAACCTTCCTGTAGGCTCTGGCTGACGCTGTCAGTGGCCCGAAAGAGCTGCGTGTACATTGTAAGGCTATCGCTCATGGAAAAACCGAGATCGGTGTTGGCCTCGGCCGCGGCGGTGAGCTGTGCGGTGACGCCGGGTAGACTTGTTCCGTGTAGTGCAAGAGTGGCGTTCACTTGATCGAGCTGTTCTTTGAGACCTGCTGCTTTGGTCTGCAAGGTTGCAATGCTGCTAGCGTATGTGCCGCTGGCCGCTGAGTTCGATTGCATCTTCATCTCGTATTCGCCCATTTTGGCGTTTACGCCTGCAAGTTGCTCCTGCAAGTTCGCTTTCTCTTTGCCGAGCACGCTGGTTGAGTTGGTGTCGTCGTTCGCGGCAGTGATGCCGGCCTGAACTGCCGTATTTAGCTGGCTCTGGGCAGTGTCGACTGTGGCAGCGGCGTCCACCAGTACGCCAAGGCCGCCGATGATTGCGCCACCGAGAAGGCCGAAGGTGTTGCGCACCTCGTCGGCTTTGGACTGGATGCTTTCAAGCGACTGGCGCGTACTCTCGCTCACGCCAGTAAGAGCCGACGTGGCATTGTCGATAAGCGAAAGGATTATTTGAAGCTGGGCGGAGCCTCCCATGCGCTCATTGTACCGTGCTTTTGGCGTGCGCCGCCTCCGCCCTCAACTGCTCAAAAAGCATGCGTATGAACCACGTAGGCTGCGCCATGTAGGTTTCGTAACTCCAGCTCATCTCTTTGCAGAGGATGGCGATGAGCTGCTCTTCAAATTCTACTGCGCCGATTGAGTAGTACCGTTGCCAGGCTGCGCGGACTTCTCCGGCGCCGTAGGGTTTTGGATCTTGTTGATTTCCTTTACGACGGCGTCGTATTCGGAAGCAGGGAGATCAAGCAGGCGGTTGACTACGGCGTTCTTGTCATTATCGGTGTTGTCGGCAATGCCATCTATGGACACGAGGAGAAACCGCATTGCGAGTTTCTCCTGCTCTACGAGGAAGCCGCTCGGAACCTCGCCAAGTCCTACGCGCCCGCTCTGAACGTCATCGACGTTCATCTTGAGCGCAGAAAGCATGATGCTCTTGAGTTGCTGCGCTTCGCGCCCAGTGAGGTATGCATTGAAAACAATTTTGTGACCGGCAGGAGTGATAAATTCGCGTGTTTCTCGATTCATATGCCGTTTTTTATTTTACGTCGCTCGATACCCGCGCCAACAAACGCAAGGGTCGCAATGAACAGAGTGACTGCGGCAGTTGCATAGAAGATCAGGTGCGTGTCGGGAGAGGAACCGAGATCGACAGCGAATCCTATCGTCAGGGCGACCAAGCTAAGGCCAATAATTGAGCCGACCGCTCTGCGATTGCGATCAAGCAACATCGTCTTGTGATAATCCATATATGAGTGATTATGCGGCGCGATTGTTTTTCGTCAAGTCTCGGCAAGGCGAGGCATCTCGGCTCCCCTATCCCCTATCGATTGGACAGCTCTTTCTCCTTCAGGGGAGTGGGCTGGGGGAGACTGACGATAGGGTAGGGAACAGCCGAGATTAGTAGCCGTTCACGGTGTTCGTGAGCGTAGCTTTGGCCATGAGCGTGTCGCCGATGGAATACACGGCCTTGAACTTAATCGTCTGATAGACGAGGTCTTTGACCTTGAACGGTCGGCCGAGTTCTTGGAACGTGACCTTCGGAAAGTCGAGGATGAGTTCCGGGTTGGTCGCGCTGCCGATCGTCACATCCGTGTTTTTGATATCAAGGCGCATCGCCTGCGGGGTCGGACCCATAAACGCGGTCTTGAAATCGCTTTCGTTTTGCCAGATGGCCTCGAGAGTGCCCTCAACGCTGAATTCCTTGTTGAGGAAGTCGGCCGGAGACAAGCTGCCAAGAACCTCCTGATCTTCGACATTCGCACTGAACGTGACCTTGGCGCTCTTGAGCGCGACGGTCGTGCCGCCCCCGCCAGTGATGGTGGAATAGGCATTGGCGAATTTTGCGGTGAGATACTGCGGGACGAAGCGGTTTTCAGTTGTCGTCGATGGAGTGAAAGCAGAGTGGGTTGCGCCGGAAAGAGCTTTCAGAGAAGCCGTGTAATTGATGAACTGTTTGAGCGCCATGTTCAGCTCGAGCTTCTCGATGACGCCGTTAGCGTACTGGTAGTCTTGTGCGGAAAGCGGATCGTGCAGGTTGAAGGTCAAGCTCTGGTGTTGCGCGCTTTCCCCGATATTGAAAATGTTGTCGTAGACGACGGTTTCTCCGGCGTGAGTCGAGTGCGACGTCAGCGTGCCGAACATCCCGTAGAGGATAAGGCCGAAGCTCTGGTCGAGGACGTTGCCGGCGATTGAGCCTTGCGCCCACTTTTTGGTCTGGGTCAGGTTCGTGCTGTCTTCGATGAGGCCGTAGCTCTGAGCGTCGACGGCAAATTCTTTCTTTTCGTCAATGGTGAGGTCATTCCAGGGCGTCCAGTATGTCGCCGCTACTGCAGTGCCGCGGACGCTTTCCTTGCCGAGCCCTACCTGTACTAGCCTGCCTATGCCTTTTTGAGCAGCCATGTACCGTAATTTTAGCCGCTATTTTCGTCGGCTGATTCGGGAGCGGCTGTGGATTGCTCCACCGTGGTGGCCGGTGCGCCCCCTGCAAACGGTCGCTTGATGCGGTGGTAAATCTCGGTTGCCGCTTCGATGGTCTCGGCTTCAATGAACTCCGCAAAGTGGATGCCATCACTTGCGAAATGAAACCCTTTCTTGGCCGGAGGAGCGGTCATCATTTTGTTTTGCGGTGGTTGGTCGATGCTCATGTTCCTGTTGTGTATAGGGTCCTTGCCTCTAATGTTAACACGAGCGCGAGGAGCTGTTTGTCGCCTGTGGATACGGGTGCTCCTTCGAGGTGAGCAGGCAAGACGGCTGCTGTAGCGGTTCCCTCAAGCGTAAACTCTGTGTCGAACTGGTTGAGTATGGCGTCGATAAAATCTTCCACGTCCGTATCCCGGTTTTGCATAGTGCTCGGATCCAGGACGAAGAGGATGTCAAAGCGGTAGGTTCGCTGATTGCTCGCTTGGTCTTCAAAGTCTGAAGCTATTTTCGGCATGGCGACAATTGCAAACGGATAGCCGGCCGACGGCTGAATCGTGAGTGGGTTCGGGCTCTCGTCTACCGCGTAGTAGGAGTTGAGCTTGCCGGCGGTCACAAGCGCCGCGAGGTTGACCAGGATCTGTTGTTTTATTGGCTTGGCGAGTTGGACGGACATATTAGGCTTGGGAGGCGATGGCCTCCGTGATCTGGCGCAAGGCGGTGCCGAACACGGTGTCGATATCGGGCTGCGCCGCAGCGACAATGCGTTCCATGAACGGATTCGGTTTTGTTCCGGGGTGGTTCACGCTCCGTACGGGGTGATTCGCGCCAGGCCAGAAGAGCGCTGTCTTACTTTTCGGTAAAATCACGTGCGGTTTGGTGCCGAATTCGACAAAGGGCGCATAACTGGCGGTCGGAAACCAGCGGAGCATTCCGGAGCTAAGTTGAGCCTGGAACGTCTGCGCGAGAAAGCCCGTGCGCCATGGGACGATGCCTTTGATGGTGTACTTGGCTAGGATGGCCTGGGAGGCGGACAGGGCGCGCTGGAGAATTGGTGCCGCGATCGTCGGAGCTTGGCGAAGGGCTGCGATAAGCTGATCGAGATTTTGAATGGTGACTTGAAAGTCCAAATTAGTCTGCGTTGGCTACAAGCTCTTGAAGAGCCATGACCATTTCCATCTCGTCCGTACGCGTGCGCGGATGATGACGGTGGCATAGCGAAATGCCGTTAGTTAACTCATAACGATATTCGGGAAATTCTGACCAAGGAAGAATATGGTGAGCTTCAATCCTTCCTTCACAGGTCGAGTCGGCGAGACGACAGCTCCACTGATCTCGCTTTTTGACCTCTCTCATCCAGGTTTTGTATTCGGTGTCATACATGTGCTCACGGCTTTGCTTTAGTCGTGAACGATCAACGTACCAGCGCGGTGTATCGGCACCTCGCTTACCCAACAGGCGACGCCGACTGGCTTCTTGCATGTTCTTGAGTGCTGTACCGGTGAAGTGCTTACCTTTCATCGGCGATGGTTGGCCTGTTCTGGCTTTGCTGATGTTCGCACGCCATTCGGGCGAAAACGGGAGTCGCTTTAGTCCTCGCCTACTCGCCATGGCTTCGTGCCAATTGATGCTCCTGGGCTGTCCTATCCTTAAGTGAGCGCCGCGTTCAGCCATAAGACAAATTGTACCAGACCTAGAAATGAAGGTCCTTGTACTGTCCAAGCACGTCAAGGTCCTCTTGGTCGAGAGTGTTGCGCCAGCTCGTGCTCGCGCCCTCAAGGGACTGGCTGCTCTTGCCTCCGAGCTGCCGGCGGGTGAACCGACGGACGACCAAGTTCTCGCAGACGTTGGTGATGTCGCCTGGCAGCCAGTGCGTATTGTGGTCTTCTGGATTGTTCCAGTTGACCGGATAGCCCGCGACGTAGGTCGCTCGGATCATGTTGTTATAAATGCGCGGAAGGACGCCGTACACACGAACCAAGCCTGAGGGATACCACGTGATGCCGGAGATTGGATCGGTGCGAGGGTCGACAAGCTCGAATTGGTCGGCAATGAAAGCCGTCCAGCTCGGGTTGGTCGGTGTTCCTGCACGCCATTGAAGGCTTGTTAGGGAAAAGACCGGGATGTTGCGCAGTGTCAGGAAGCTTTGGCGCTGGTTGTCGATCGAGTAGGTGTCGTTCGTATAGGTCTGCTGGACGAAGCCGCCGGGCCGTCCGCATTCATTCCCGATGTAGTTCGTAGCCCAATTGATAAGGCGTATGAGGACATTATCGAAGGCCGTCGGCTGGTCGATGACGGTGAGCGTCTGACCGGAGAGGGTCTGCGTCGCCACTTGCGAGAGGGTAATTTGCGAAGAGCTGTTGATTGCAGAGATTGTGGTGCCAACGGGAATGCCGGTGCCGGTGATGATCTGGCCGACGCGCGGCGTCTTGCCGGATTGCACGGTGACGTTCGTGACACTCGCTGAGTTTGCCGTGAGTGAGGCGCCGGTGAGCGAAAAGGTGAGATTCGGATCGAACAGAAGGTCTTTGACGCGTTGCAAGGTTGTGAGCGCGAAGGGGGACAACTGGTCGTTGCCCACGACGGAAGGTGAGGGGCTATTGATGGGGGTGTAATCGGCAAGAAGCGATCCGGCTGGGTAGCTGACGACGGTCGTTATCGCGATTCCGATGATCGTATAGTCGTTGCCGACGCCTGGCGTGAGACGAAGGCCGCCAGCGTAGAGTGTGACGGTGCCGACCGCTGGCGTGTTCGCCAGCGACCAAGATGTGCCAGATCCCGCGACGATTTCATTTTCGATTGCCATAAGTCGAGGTTGTGCCCTCGTCGCCGCCCCGCCTACGCGGGGCAAAGCGAGGGTGCAACGCGATTACGTGTTGCTGACCGCACGACCTTGGTTGACTTGGCCGTCACCGGGGACTCCGATGAACTCGCCGTAGACCAATGTGGCCGGTGATGTGCCGCCAGTGTACGTCGGGGTGTACACAAGACGAAGGTAGCGCTTGCGGTTGACCATTACTCCCTCGATGCGGAGGTAGGTGTCTTGCGCAACGGTCTTCGTGTTGATCGTCGCCCCGATGGCAGTGCCGGTGTTGTCGTTGGCCCCCGTCCAGGTCGAGTTGTCACTCGACTCCTGAAGGGCAACCGCGATGGACGCTGCGGTGGGAGAACCTGAAGCGATCTCAGTGCGAACGTGCACCATGATCGAATCGGCATCAAACACCTGCGCGGTGTCGATCGAATCTTGGTTGACTGCCGAAGAGCCGTTGATCGACTGAACCGCTATGGAGCTGGCCGTCACCGATTGGTGCAATACGTCGTCGTATGGATTGAAACGCATACGATTGTGATGACTGGTGCCACCGCCGTCGAACCGGCGGATGCGGCGGGCGACCGCATGGCTTCGTAAATGCTAGCCCTGGTCTGCGTTCGGGATGCAGACCAATCCCTCGTCGAACTTGTGAACCGTGCCCTTGCGCCCATCGGGGCAAATGCACTCTTCACCTGCTCGAGCGTTCATTACGAAGCCTGTGCGGCTTTCGTTGCTGTCAACACCTTCCGGAGCGGCCTCGCCGCTTGTTTCGGATGTCGACTGTTCGGCAGCACCTCCCGCGTCCACCGTCTCGGTTTGCGCCGTTGCGGTAGAGGCCGTTTCCGTTTGCACGGTCTCGGTCGTTTCGCCGGAAGTTTCGCTGCCAGCGTTGACGTTTTCTTGTTCGTCAGTCATGGCGAGAAAATGTTACCGAGTAAGAGGCTGTTTGAAGTTCTCGGACGAATCGAGAACCTCTCGGTAGCCAAACCGATTAGGAAGCTGAGGTCTTGCCGACCACTATCGCGCGAGGAAGCGCAAGCGTCATAGCGTGGCGGTGCTTGTACACGATGCCGCGCTGGTCTGCCAAAGCGATCTCCTTGCCGCCGAAGCTGCCGCTCTCGAACTGCGCGACGCGCATCTCGCCCTTGTCTCCGAATGCGAATGCTCGCATGTTGCCGAAGACGATGAACGGGTTGCTCGTGCTGTCCGAGAAGCCGTTGACGTTTGAAGCGCCAACAGCCGGAAGCCATCGGTTGGTGTAGACCGGGTAGCCGAGGATTTCTCCTGCTGGCTTGATCGGTCCGCCACCTGCAATGCTCGTGAGGGCCGGGTCCGGCTTCGCCCATCCCGCGTACGGGAGGATGTAGTTGCCGGCCGTGTCCTTCTGGACACGGATCTTCGCCCAGACGGAACGGTGCATGTAGAACGCCGCATCCGGAAGAATTGACTCTTCCAGGTTGCCGATCATGGCCGACGAGTCGTCCATGACAGCGTATTTGGCGAACGTTGTGCTGCCGGTCGGGAGAACGTAGCTGGTCACCTTGATGCCCGTCTCGTCCACCGTGGTGGTCGAAGGGTAGTTCAAGATGCCCAAGAACGGGTCGCCGCTGTTGGCGCCGCCGACGAAGCCCTGGTAGTCGATCATGTTCGCGAGCGCTTCACCGCCCAAGGCGAGAAGCCAGTCCGCGAGGTTCTCAGACGCATCCGCGAGGAGGTCGTTGCCGACCACGAACGCGAGCTGCCACTTCTTGGCGACAAGTTGAGCCTGACCGAACGTGAGGCCGGTGACTGAACCTGCCTGGTCTACGCCCAGATATGATCCCTTGAGGAACGATCCGGTGTAGTTCGGCACGCCCAGCTCGTCGGTCGTCATTTCCCACTTGGCCGCTTGGCTCAAGATGGTGCCGACAGAGGCCGCGATGCGCATGATCGCCGCAGCGACTTCGCGAGAGACAAGGTAGCCTCCGCGATTGTCCTGCTCTTCGATCAATGCTTCATTCGCTTTGGTGTCGATCTGGAAGTCCTTGAGTACCGCCGCCTTGACGACGTTGACAAAGTCCTTCTTCATCTTCACCGACATGCCGGTCATGTCGCGTCCGTAAATCTCGCGCTGGAGCTTGAGATTTTCGACCGCCTTGGCGACGGCCATGGACGTTTCTTGTCCGATGATCGGAATCAGCTTCTCTTTCATCACCTCGTCAAACGCGGTGACGTGCATTGCTTTGATTTGCTCTGCTGTAAGTTCCATAGATAGCTGGTTGCTATCTACCGCAGTGTTTACTTTTTGGCCTGCTTAAGGGTTTTGAGGCCTTCCTGTGCTGCGGTAGTTACTCCGCGCAGGATGTCCCGTGCGAGAAGATGAGCATCAAGCTCGTCGTCTTTCGGGGCATTCTCCGCAGGCCTCGACCTTTGCTTTCTGGGAGCCGGTTCCGGCGATGTCTCGCCGACGCTGCGGCTTTCGTCCCCTTCGTCATCCCCGAGCGCTCCGTGGAGCGACGCGACGATAGCGAGTGCAGCTTTCATGTTTTGGTGGGCCTCGCCCAGCTTTTCGCGGTGTGCAGCGGTGATGCGGCTTGCGATCTTTCCGGATACAGCGGGCAGCAACTGCGCGCTGATGTGGGGTGCAAGGAATTCTTTGAGGATTTCAAGCGTCTTTTCGTCCGCGTGCTCCTCCTCGCCGTAAGCAGCCTTGCACATTGCTTTCGCGATCTTCGAGAGGGCCTTCTTGTGGCTGCTTTGCAGCTTGTCCAGCTTGTCGCCGATAGCCTCGGTGTCACTGGGGGCTTCGCTCTTCTGAAATTCGCCGACTGCTTTCTCGCATTTGGCTTCATAGGCGTCGTGCTCGTCACGGACAGCTTTCAGGTGCGGAGATTTGTCAAAGCCTTTGTCTTCGGTCGGTTTGAAGCTGCGGAAGCATTTGAGGGAGTTCGCTCGGTGCATCGTCTGCTCGTCGGAAAGTGACGCTTGAAGGTCTTTAAAGCACTCCGTCATGGCCTCGGCGGCTTTGAGCTGCGCGGCCTTCTTCTCGTCGTCTGTCCCCTCGGCATTGGTGCCGTCATGGGCTTGGGCAGCGGCCTTGAACTCGTCCAGGGCCCTCTCTACCTCGGCGCCGTGGCGCTCGTGTTCGTCAGCCAAATCTTTCGTGAGCTTGCGCTGGGAATCGCGGTCGGCTTCAGCTGCCTTTTCGTCCTCGCTCGGGATGCAGACCAGCGGCCCGTCTGGGTCATTCGGGTCAGATGCGAGCGTGCCGGCGGAGCCGTCGTCTGTAGTGCAGGAATCGCCTTCCTCGGCGTCTTTCGTCTTCGCTACGGGCTCGTCCTTGGTGAATTCGATGCCCTTTTTGACAAGGAAATGGGTGTCGAGCTTCAACTCGTGCGCTTCGGCAAAAGTGAGGGCGCGACCTTCCGCTGGCCCTACGCCTTGATTGGCTGGGATCGGAACGAAGCTGAATTCCAAAAGCTCGGCCTTGGTGATGACCGCGCGGTTGTTTTCATCAAATTCTTTGGGGATAAAGCCCACGGACGTAGTGCAGCCCACGCCAACGCCGCTTTTCATGCCAAAGTCGTACATGCGGCGAACTTGCTGGGCGAGGGGATTGATTTCGCTCGGGAAGAAGACGCCCTTCGCGCCGGTTGCCGGAACACCATTCTTTTCCGTCTCGTAGATGTCGGTGCAAATGCCGATTGGGAGCGAATAGTAGTCGTGGCCCCAGAGGACGATTGGGTTGTTTTTATAGTTCGTCAGCTCCCAGCCGCTCTGTCGTACGATCTCGCCGGAACGGTCCAGGTCTTCGGTCGAAATGATAACGTCGAAGGTGCCGTTTTCGTTCTTAGCCTTCTTGACCTTCTCGATGCCTTTGAGGTCAAGGGTCTTAATTCTAGCTTGAATGTCGGCGGCGATTTCTTCGGTCAGCTTGACGGAATTGATTTGCATATGGCTTTGCGAGAGCGATGCTCGTATGCGCTAATTGTATAATGCTGTGCTGGAAGGCCTTTTGCCGAACGTGTGGATATCATTACGGCAGCTTGCCGGCCTGGATGTAGGAACCAATCAGGCCCGCTCCGAGAGCGAGTATGCCGTAGATGAAAGTGCCCAGCCAAGAAAAGACGCCGGTGCGGCCTTGCTCCGCAGTTCGGGTTTCTTCGAGGGAGCGAATACGCTTTTCGTGATCGCCGAGAGTGGTAGAGGTTCCGTCCTTCATCTCACGCATGTCCCGACGCATCTCGGTGATGAGGACACGCAGTTCAATGAGAAGGTCGTGATCAGTCTTATATTCGATGATCTCCTTTGGGTCGTCAGCCATATCAGAAATGAAGTGGCGCGCTCCACCATCCGCATATGAGAAGTTGAGGGTCGTAGCACATATCAGACAGTCGGAAGATTGGCGGCGACGAGAGCGGTGTTGGCGGAATCCAGTCGGGCTTGGAGCCCTGAAATGGTCGCTTGATCGGAAGTGCTCTCAGTCGAGAGGGTGCCTTGTAGCTGAATGACTGCCAAATCAACGGCGGCTTTTTCACCGGTAAGAAGACTTATTTGTGCTCCAAGATTTTCAGATAACGTCTGGAGGATCTGAATTGCTGTTTGAGTATCCATAACATCATGGGATGCAGGCACCACTGGTTATAGTAAGAGTGGTGCCAACAACGAACAAGCAGACGCGATTTCCAGTTGTGTTGTATCCGTCAATCTGAATTTTGCCAGCTCCGATTGTTGAGGTGCCGTTCGTCGAGCCAACGGTACCGAGAGTGAGAAGGTTGGAGAAAGTAGATGAGCCGATGCCAACAGCGCCGCCGAGGAATTCGGCTGCATAATTGTTTTGTGCGCCGGTGTTGGCATTGACGGTCAAGCCGTATGAATTCGTCGTCGAGGCGTTGAGAGCGGAACCGCCAAGATAGAGCGTATCTTCCTCGGTCGATGTGGCCCAGTTGCCGAGGAGCGGTGCGCCAGTGATCCCTACCGTAGCAAGTTCTCCAAAGTTGCCTGCCGTCGAGTTGGCACTCATGGCTTCTGTTTCAGCGTTGAAGAGGATTTCACGTTGGGTCGCGATGTTGGCGTGTGTGTGAGTGATGTTGGCGGTATTTATCTTCCAAGTCGGGACTTCGACGCCCGCACTTAGGTTGCCCGATGAGGGCTGGGTACTGAATACATACGCAGATGCGGCGGCAGTGGAGCCTCCGAAGTAGGATTGACCGGTGCCAACCGAGATTTTACTCGCGTTACCAACTTGGAGGTTGACTGAACCGGTACCTTTTGAAGTGATGTTGATGTTTTCGTTTGCTCCACTCGATGTTGTTTGAAGTAATACGCCGTTTCCTGCTTGATTAGAAACGACGTTGAGACCTGTGACGGCGTTCGTTGAACTTGAAAGGACTTGGAAGGACGGAAACGGCGTCCCGACTATAAGGGTTGTAGAGCCAGCGGCGGTGTTGAGCCCGTTGATAAGTAAATTGCCTGTTGTCGTGGCGCTTCCGGAGACGGTTAGGCCGCCATTCTGAGTGCTATCGCCAATCGTGGTCGAGGCGAGGAAGAGATTGCCTCCCGTGAAGGTGTTGTTGTCGGTGAGGAGGGTGGTGGATGCGCTGCCGCTTGCGGTGATTGAGTTGCAGCCGAACGCACCGGCGTTCCACGTAAGTGCGTTACTCGCGCCGTTGCATGAAGTCAGGCCATTGGCATAGAAGGCGTTGATGGCGGTGAATAGAGTTGACGAGGCTCCTTGCAGATTGACTTGCGCTTGGTGCGTGGTTGAGGCGGAGAACGTGTCATTTCCGGAAAACAGGTTGTTATCAGAAAGGACGGTCGAAGAAGCTGCGGTGATCGTGTCATTGGTGTCTCCGAGGGTGAGCGTTGCCCCGTTTAGGTGGATCGTCGAATTGGCAAGCATCCCATTTGTGACGGCGTTGCTGGCAATGCTGAACGTGCCTGACGTGCCGCCAATCAAGTTTCCCAGTGTTCCTGAGTAGGTGAGAATGGAACCGATTGAGGGCGTGGAAGTGGATTGAGAGTAAACTTTCGCGGGGTAGCCGCTGGTGGTGCTGAAGACGGGGATTTGCCCAGCCGTCTCGAGCCCCGATGTCGCGATGGTCCCGACGCCTCCGCCTGAGCCGCTTATTGCACCGCAGGCAACCTTGCCGTTGGCGTCCGTCGTCAGCGCAGAAGTTGTATTGCAGTTTGTGATCGCGGTAAGCCAAAGCGTCGAGGTCGCCGTGAGTTCTGACGTGCTCGCGTTGGTCGTGTTCTGACGTGCGGTCCACCAGTGCGAGTTCGCGACGTTAAAAGCAGTGGCGATCGATGTGACGCCGGATCCTGTAACATCGCCCGAAAGCGTGACCGTCTGGTTTCCGGTGAGATATCCGCTGTTGTTCGTCCACTGGGAGATGTTCGGAGAGGAAAAGCATGAAACAGTGCAGCCGAACGAAGACGTGGCGAGGGCCTGATAGTTCGTACCGTTCCACGCGAGCACATTGCCGTAGTTGGCGGCGGTAGATGTGCCCGTGCCGCCATTTTGATATGAAAGCGGCAAAGTGAGTGCGGTTTGGAAGTGCGACGGCGAAAAGGTCTGCCAAGTACCGCCGAAGTTTCCTGATGCGTTCGTGAAGCTGTCTATTCCTGAAAAAGTGTTGTTGTCGATCAAGAGCGTCGACGAGGCGATTGTAGGCGTTCCCGTGAGCTGGCTGTAGGGCAGCGATAGCGAGGGCAGGGCGGTGATTGCCTTGACGGACGTGGTGGCTGAAAGCGCGTTGTCGAACCTCGTCTGTGTCCAGTAGAGGTTCGAGCCTTCGGCTAGCCCGCTCGTCGTCTGTTGCGTGAGCCAATAGTTCGTCGACGTTGTGGAGAAGCCGGTGCCTCCTCCACCACTACCGCCGAATGTGGAACTGGCGACGAGTTCGTACTCGCCGTTCTTGCCCCCGATGAGCACTTGGCCGTAGCTGGGTCCCGTTGAGGTTCCGGTACAACCGTTCCCGATCTGGCAGACGGTGACAGCCTGCGCAATGCCGACGTAAACAATGGTCGCGAGGCCGATGATCCCGAGGAAGATCAGGATTCGTGAGTACAGTCGGGTCGGGTCATGCATACGTCCTATTCGGTCGAGATTTCCTCAGGCCTCAAATAGCAGCGGCAATCAGGATGTAGCGGCGGGCCGCCGATGTCACCGTAGTCGGCGGTCATCGAACCGCCATCGGCTCCGCCGATTGTGTCGCCCGAATTATAGAAATTGTCACTGATGTCGATCTCTTTGCCGTCTTGCTCCTGGCAGTATTCGCAGACTTTCTCATCCGCGGCCGTGTACCACATGACGGTCTTGACTACGCCGCTCTGCTGCCAGGCGGCTTTGTTGGCGAAGTTCGCTGCTCGGAAGCTCTCGGTCTTTGCGATCAATCCAGCGCGGCGCTCATCCGCGTAGCTGTAGACGCCGTCGACTGTCTGCGTGAGTTCGGTCAAGCTCGTGCCGCCTTGTTGAGTGAGCTTCTCGCCCAACTTGTCTTTGAGCTGCTGCAGGGTGGTTTCGTTGTAGCTGCGGGCCATTTTGGAGATGCCCTGCTCGAGCGCGTTTCTGACGCTGGCGCTCGCGAGAATGTCCTGCGGCTTGGCACCGATCATGGCGAGCGCGGCCGCGGCTTCGTCCTTCGTGAGCGAGGTGAGGATCGGGGTAGCCAAGTCTACGGTGATTCCGATCCACTCCTTGAGGTCGAAGAGGTCAGCCAAGGCCTTCTGCGCCGCCTTCTGGCTTCGCTTTTGCCCGACAAGGTCTGGCAGCTTTTCAAGCACGTCCTCCTTCTGCTTGTTGTTAATCTCTTGGAACACGGCATGAAGTTCGGCTGTCGACCGTTCGCTGCGGTCGGCAAAACGCTTCCAGTGCTCCATGTATTCGGAGTGCGTGAGGTCCTTGAGGTGCTTGACCTGGAAAGCCGGGGTGGCGTCGATCTGCTTTTTGAATGCATCGAGGATAGACTTTTTGAAGCGGGCGAGGGAATTTCGGGCGACGTTACTGCCCATTCGGACACGTATGGCGCGGGTGCTCCAGCCTTCGGCAGTTTTGGCGAGGTTCGGGGTGATGTCCTCGCCTTCCACTTTTGAGGTTTGACCGGCTGGCTCCATGCCAGCGGGCACCATGAGCTTGTCACCACCTTCAACGGGGCCAAAGCCGAGGTAATTCTGGCGGGCTTCGTTCTGCGTGATGACGGGCATGTTGCCGACCGCCTTGTTCATCTCATCGACTTTGGCAGCCTTGTCCTCTGGCGTCGGATCGATGAAGGTCAGATAGAGGCCTTCTCCATATCGAGGGACCAGAAACGCGTTGAGGTACGACGTGACCAGGAGCATTTTTGGCTTGATGGTGCGCTTGCTGAAGACGTAGTCGGCTGTCTCCGCCGTCGCGCGGTTAGTGTCGCTCTCTGCTGTTCCGAGGATAGTCTTGGACACTCGGAAGCCCGCAAGGATGCGGTCTCGCGTTGCCTCAGCTAGGTTCTGGAAGTCCATGTCTTTGTGGGTGACGCCCGTGTGTTCGAGCTTCACGCCCTTGGGCATGACAGGGATTTTGTGAGCGTTCTCTACTCCGCCGTAGGCATCCCGCATACCGCGCTTAATGCGCTCGACGTTGCCTTCGACATTCGTATCGCTTTGAACGTAGAGGCCGATCTGCGCCCCGTTGAGGAAGTATTTTCGGTTGTACTCCATGGCGTAGTTGTCACTGTCGATCCACACGGGGATCGTCTGCGGCACGCCGATGCCCACGTACGGGTCGTTCGGGTCAGGGTACTTGATGTGCAGAATCTGATAGGGGGCGAAGCTGTAGACCTTGCCGTCGATTGTGTATTCGAAGTGCGAGAGCTTGTAGGGGAAGCTGCTCTTGTCGAGCTTCACTTTCATTCGGCCGGGATTGAGCGGGTACAGGGCTCGTGGAGGTGAGAAGGCGTCCTTTGCGCCGTCCAAAAGACCATAGAAATTGCCGGTCAACTCCAAGTGCGCCATCATGGTGTACTTGAGATCGATGCCGGTCATGGTTTCGTTTGGAGATTCGAGCAGGTCGAGCAGCTCGTGGTCGTCTACCTCCTGGTGATCGTTGCCGACCACCTGAAAGAGCCGGATCTGAATGTTCGCGACTTCGGAAGAGATAGCGTTGACGGCCGCATAGGTCCAGCCGGTGAAATTGCCCATCGCCTTCGCGGCGTCGATGTTCTTAGCACCAGTGGGCTTGTAGATCGCGAGCGGATCGTTGCCGAGTGTCTCAGACTTTTCGGTGATGTTCGGCAGTTCGGCCTTTAGCGTGCCGCGGCGGTCGCGAAGGACGATAGCGCCTTCCTGTGTAATGCCCTCAAAACGGTTGACGGGGATAGTCTCTTTAGTGCTACCGTTGCGAAGCCAGTCGAAAAATCGAGGCATAGAGGTGCTTTTAAGTTTAGCACCCATGACGATGTGTTCGACGGAATGTATGGGGATACGGGAGGGTCAAAATGAAGAGATTAGCGCTGATCGTCACACTTTTGATATCTATCACCCCAGAGGGCGTCGCTGCCCGGCCGAAGCATCGTCTCGCGTCAAATCCGAACCCGACGTACATCGCCTGTACGTTTTGGCATGACGATACATATGGGCCATGCGTGACTTGGGATGCGCACTATGATTGCTTCACGCCGGATGACTTTATGGCTCGGGATATTTGCACCATACACACGCCGCAAGGACAGCAAACTGCTCCGTATGACATCAACGTAGTTTTCGATACCGCTGGTGGCCATTGTGGCTATCGAGAGATCAAAGTGACCTGCCATCTGCCAACGAACCTCAGTGCAACTTCGGAGATTCGGGGAATACAGCTTCCTTGCGGAGCCGGTCGAGAACAAGCCGCAGCTCACTTCTGCGCGACGAGTAGTCCGCCAGCTCAGACATTTCGCGTCTGGCAATCAGGTGTCTCTAGTGGCGGGTCTTGCGGGTACACGTGGGCTCGGACAGTTTGCTACAGATGAAGGGCGGTTAGACGTAATGTACTTTCGGCTCTTCGATGCCGTCTCCTGCTAAGCCGAGAATGAGATAGACTAGCGCGTCGACCGCGTCGTCATGCTTCTCACTCCCGAACCCGAATAGCTGCGTCAAAAGCTGCTCGCACCCGTTGCGCGGAAACTTCACCACTCCAGTCTTGATGTAGCGTGCCGCCACGCGAAGCCTAGCCCGTTTGTCCTTGATTGGGTGCATGGCCGTGACGGCGAACGCGCGACGTTCTAGCTCTTCAATTGCAGCTTGTTGGTAAGCGACCGCCTCAACAAAGAACTGGCTGCTCATGTTAGAGCTGTGGCGCACGTTATCGAGCGCAGCCATCGTGTCATTGAAATTCATGCGCCGGATAATCGGATGCGGCTGGATGTAGATTTCGAGCTTGCCATTCGGCCACGTGACTTCCCCGCTTACGACGGCGGTGTAGTCAGCACTTTCCTTCGTGCTGATGGCGAGGTCGACGCCGTGCGCCAGATAGTTGCCGTCGTCGAATGGCGGGTCATCGTAGTAGTGGATGTCTTCGGGCAGCACGTCCTGCCCTTCCTCGGGCACGACCTGCAGAAGCATCTCGCGCCTGAAGCCGATGTCGCCCAGCTCCTGGCGTTTGAGGTCGATAGCCGCCTGCGTTGGGTACTTGGCCCGCCAGGTGCATCGCTCGATCTCGGTGCCGTCGCCTTCGCGGAGGAGGGGGAATTCGAGGACTTTGAAGATCCCGGTGTTCTTGAGACGGGCCATGAGCCCGTCGGTGTGCAGCCAGTTGCCAATGAGGACGACACGACCGTCCTGCTCGTCTACAGAGGGCAAGACGTTGCCTCTGAACCATCGGTCCGACTTGTCGCGGTTCTCCTGCGTTCGTACCCAGTCGAGGTCTTCAACGTCGTCGGCGACGATGAGGGAAGGGCGGTGCTGGCGGTGCTTTACGCCACGGACCTTCTGGCCTCGGGAACGGGACAGGATGCGGACGCCGTTGTCGAGGACGGCGTTCATGGCCTGCCAGTCTTCGTCCGATTCGAGAGTTGGCTCGGGTTTCGGATCGTCGATTTTTCGGTACTTCAGGTGCCCGTAGTCGCGAAGGATCAGCTCGTTATTGCGCAGCTCGTGTTGGACGCTGGCCGCGTTGATGCTGGCCTGGCCGCGGGTGTCCGCGAGCATGATGATGAACGGGTACTTGTCGGGGTGTTCGAGCGCACACCACAGGACAAGCGCAAGGCTCGCCATCGTGCTCTTGGCGCAGCCGCGGAAGCCTATGATCTCAAGCCGCCTGCAATCGTGATCTTGCAGCGCGCCGGCCATCTCATCGAAGAAGTCCGAGAGATCGGCAGGAAAGTGATGCGGCAGGTAGGTGAGACAGAAGCCCTTGAGGGTCTTGGCCGCTGCGCGGCGGATTTCGGGGTCGTCTACTAGACGCTCAAGCTGAAGCGTCTCCGTTTGCATACCGATGTTGGCCGTTCTGCTCGCGCAGAAACGCGCTGATCATGTCGAGCGCGTCGCTATCCCAGAAGGACGAATCGTGAGGCTCGAACACGTACTTGCGGAAAGCGCCGTACCACTTCACCGTGCCGCAAGAATCGCGGTACTTGAGGTCTGTGAGTTGCCAAACCTTGGTCTTGCCTGTGGGGCTCGGACCTATGAGATCAAACCGCAGATATTTCTCGACGCGATTGGCCATGCAGTTCGCTCGAACGTGCGCCCCGCTAGCCGCAAAGGCGCACACTCGAACGGGCTAGCTAATATACGCGTATCGTAGCATAGTTTCGCCGGTTGTTTGGGGGAAGGGAAGTTATGCGGGGAAATCCGAAGCGAATCCAGAAGACCATTGGCCGCCTTAATCTCGAAATCGAACAAATCAATCAGGCGATCTACGGCACGGAAGAAGGCGAACCATGGCTGGTTGCTGCGATGTTAGAGCGAAAGCGCGACGATATAGTGCGCTCAGCGGTGCTCCAGTTGCATACGAAGATAGAAGATCTGCTAACGCGCATAATGCTATTCTGCGCTCTCGACATCACCGAAAAGCGGCTAAAGCATCGCGTCGCGAGTGATCGCGGTAAGGCCTATCGTAGAATGCTCTATGACCGCGAAAGCCTAGGCTTCGACATGAAGCTGAACTGGGCGGTAGGCCTTGGGCTGCTCACTCCTAGTGGTCGGGAAAAGCTTATGGAGCTAAACAATATCAGAAATAAGTGCAGTCATAACTGGGTGCTGAACCGTGCTGTGCGCCGCGGCAAGCGGCCAAAGCAGCTCAAGCCGCCACTATTGCGTTGGCGCGGGCGGGATCTCCACAAAGTGCCCGTCATTGAGGATTTCATTTCGGAGTTCGAGGGGGTCTATCTGCGCATGTACGCGAGGTTCGTGCAGTAGCAGCCTAGGCCTGATCGCGAGACAGGCGCGCACAATGGAGCGGGTAAGCTGATATGAAATTATTGTATCAAGCCTTGATCCAAAGAGCTAACATTCGATTTACGTGCCTCCCTCAACTGCAATTCCAGTTGTTCAATTTTCAGTTTAAATTCATCAGATTGGCGCCGATCAGCTCGCCATCCGAGCAAAATGGTCGACGTGGTTCCGATCATCGATACAAACAGTGTTCCCAGTGAAATAACAAAAGCGTAATCGCTAAGGGAAAGAGAACCATCTTCTGAATGTCGTATGGATAACACATAACGAGACGAAAAATATACAACGAATGAAACAATAGTTAGAACTGCAAACGCTCGCCCAAAAGTGTAGTACGTGCGCACAGCTTGACTCCGGAGTCGCAGGCCAAGAACGCTTCAGTGTACTTCTTTAGGAACAATCTGTTCAATAGCCGTCATCGGCAACAATCCCCCACGCTGCCACGCCGCAATGACCACAGCTCTGACTTCGCCGGGGAGGGGCTCGTAGTGAATTTCCTTCGCGAGAAGCTCAACAGGCTTCTTGTACATGCCGGCGGCAGCTTCGGCTTGAAGGATGGCGAGGTCGAGCATGACCACGCTCTTGGCCGCCTCAACCTTGTCTTTGGCGAGCGGCTTCACGCCTTCGTCGCCGGGCTGCCAATAAACAATCTTGAGAAGTTCCTCGCGCATCATCCGATAATTCTCACGGGTGAAGGCGAGGCGGGGTTCGATTTTCGCGCTGTCGATTTCGTATGAGATTTCGTTGCGGACCTTACCGGTGAGCTTGCGGATGTAGGTGTAATCGAAGCCCCGGCCGAAGACTTCTTCCATGCGCTCCTTGATCGCCGTGACGCTGATAAGCGGCTTCTTGGCCATCTCGTCGCGAATTTGACTGCGTATTTTTTCCTCGAAAGGAGGCAAGACTCGCATTAGGGTATTATAGCCTAAAGGCGTCGGGGAGGTGTTTCGATGGCTTGCCTGAAAATTGTTGTAAGTGCCGTTGCTGTTATCGCCGGTTTGGTAGGGGCAGTCTTGTGGTGGAGAGGGTCGACGCTTGAGAAGAAAAACATGGAAGCCTTCATTCACTGGAAGCTAGTGCAGGACGAGAATGGCAAATTTACACATCATCAGGACACCTATCCATATTTGGAGCGGATCGGGTGGTGGAATAAATGGGCGGCAATAGCGACCGGAATCTCGGTCATCGCCAGCACGACCGTCAACTTTCTTTAGGTGATTGCGCCTCCTTCCACTCCCACGTCTCTGCATGCTTGGCAAGGGCGAGGCTTGTCTCGACGTTCTGGTAGAGCTGGGCCATGGCCGCTTGCCCACGCTCGTGATGCTGACGAAGGCCTAGTATCGTCTTTGCGATACCGTTGCGACGTTCCTGTAGTGCCTTGCGCTGGTCGCGGTTCTCTTTGGTATGGCTGACCACCGAGGCTTCGAGGGCCTTGATCTCTTCGGCCAGCTTTTCATCTTCCTTCTGCATTTTCTCGCATTCGGCGACGACTTGGTCGAGGCCCTTGCCGATCCACTCTGCGTGACAGGCGGCGTTCCATGCTTTCTGCTTGTTCTCTTCGATGAAGGCTTTGCGAGCCGCTTTCTGCTGTGCGTCGGTGAAGGTGCTCATACAAGAAGTTCGGGATGCTCGTAAACATTGCCGATAACTTCGCAGTCGGTGCCGATCGAGTAGCCTTCTTGTTCTGACTGACCCTTTTGGCGCAAGTGGAAGCCAACGCACGAATTCATGCCGCACCAAACCACCTGCGCAACTCCCTGCTCAAATGAGCCCATCTCGTTTTCGAGGTTGCTCTGGATGATTTCGCCTTCGTAAATCTCCTTGCCGTGCTTGTCCCTGAGGCCGGTGAATTGCATCACGATCCATGGCTGTGCATCGAGGTCTACTTGTTGAGCGCCAAGAACTCTACCCACTTGCGCAAGTGTGAACGACGGCGACATTGCTGGCGTGCCGCCATGAGCACCTGTCTTATCCCAAAACCTGTACTTGATTTCCCTCATTGTGTTTTCGCTCAAACCTGCGGCCCGATAGCGCCGAGGCCGCAGACTTGAACGCGCTATCTTCTAATGACTTCATTATAGCACGCTTTAGCGCGTCAACTTGCGCACGATGTCTTCAAGAAGAAAGCCAAGGTTGGCGATGGCGTACATGACGACGGCCAAAGCAAGAAATATGAGCATCACGGCTAAGACGGTGAGGCCGGCGAGTAGAGCCGCGATGCAGAGCTGTGCGACAAAGAAAATCATACGCGACGTTGGGGCTTGTGGGTAAGGTGCCAATGGCCACAGCGGGGACACTTGTAGCTGCGCAAGAATTTAGCGCCCTTGAAGCGACGGTGAGCCCCTATCGAGGTCAGTGCCTGTTTGCGTGAGAACGGTCGCTTGGCACAATGGCCTTTCCGAAGGCGCGCAGCGACATTCTTGATGCCTTCGCGGCGCTCGTGCCGCTTGGTGTGGATGCGCTCGAATCTGGCTTCGCTTTCAAGGACCTCGAAATCATCCATACAGTTCGGGTGCTACGCTATCTCGGACGAATTGGCGGCCGAGCGTCTCGGCTTCGGGATCCTCGGGGATAAGCCGCTTTGAATACGGGAGGAGGTTCGCCGGGTCGTGGTCGAGGAGCCATGTGCGTTCGTCGTCGCCGGTCATAAAACGTGAAGCTCCTGCAAATAGGCTATCCTGGCGCAGCAGTAGAGAGCGAAGACACACAATGCGATCGCAATGTATTTGAGCTGTCTGAAGTGGGCAGTGTTAGGTTTCTTCTCGATGTACGCGCCGATTAGTCCACTTGCGATGATAGGGAATAACATGCCGGAGAAGAGAAGGTAGTGCATTGCAATCCCTCTTGTCGATTTGCGAATCAGATAGGGAATCATACCGTCTTTAGGAGAGCAAGGCCGAAAAGCTCATAGAGCATGGTAGAAATTCATAAATTCGTGGATAGCGTCGCTTCGCTTGACGATCGATCGGGCACGCTTCTCAAGTGCGGCGTAAGCATCTTGACCAAGCTGCTTGATTTTTAGCTCGCGATACAAGCCTTGCTTGTTACCTTCATGTGTGAAATGACACTTGCCGCATACACCATCGCAATTCTCGGGATCGTACCGTGTTGCCGAATTGGCGCGTCCCCAAAAATGAGAATTTTGCGTGGCAGAGCGACCACACCTAAAGAAACATACACGGTCACGCTCGCGGATGAATTTGGAAAAAAGCTTGTCGGCTTTAGCGCTTGTCCAAAGCTCCATACAACATGATTATAACATGAAAACCCCTAGCATTTGCGCTAGGGGCTGTGTCGTCACGCAGTGAAGAACCATTCACTCGGTACATTGGACAGAAGACACGCATGGCTACAGTAAACGGCCATAGCTATATCTTCGCTCCGAGTAAGGCCGGGGAATGCCACGCCATCCTTTGCTTGGAATTCGCCGGAACAAAAATCGCAGACTATGACCACGGTCGGCGGATAGCCGCGCATGGCCATGTAAACTGCCGGGTCATGTACGTTCATCGGTGCTCTCGCTTACGTAAGCGATTGAGGAATTCGTCGCCTTCGTCCTCAATCCACTTCTTTGCGGTGTCCTTGTCGCAAGACATAAAGGCCAAGAACCAAGGCCATCCGTTTTGTGAGACTGCGTATGCAGCCATTTCCTCTGAAGTAGCGAACACAGGCGAGACTGGCGTAAAGTCAGCTTTGCTTTGCCAGAATTGCCAATGCGTGCAGGTTTCAGGTCGAAGCGCTTGCCATTCTTGTTCATCGGGACAATCGGATTCCGCGTCCATGGTCAGCCCATGGGCAGGAACCCGAAGTACGTGTGCAGCCCAGCTCATTGGCAAACGCCGTCGATGACTTCGTGCAACCGTTTGCTAAGGTCGGGCTTTTCCGCAAGCTTGCCCCGAAGGGCGTAGGTCGCTGAATTAAAGAGCCGCCAAGCCGACTTATCACCCCAATCGTGAGATGGATGCTCCCACTGCCAGAGCACGTCGCCGATCTTCTGGACGCCGATGATGTCCTGCCGATACAGGTTGCAGGCGACGTGGTCCGCCTGTGCGTCGGAGATTGGCGTCTTCTGATACGTCAAAAGCTTCTGATTCTGCGCGATGCGGTGGTCCTGAAGCGGTCGCACGATCTCGGTGATGAGGCCGGGCAGCTCGCGCTTGGCCTTGACCGTGTGCTTCCTGCGGATCACATGATCTGCCGAGAACGCAAGATTGTCGCAGACGAAGACGCGAGAGCCGAACGCGATGCCGATCGGCAGAGTGCGGTCGTGACTATTACGGAGACCTAACATATCTTGATAGTCCCCGTAGGGGCTGCGAAGCGTGAGGACACCGAAGTAGCGGTTGCCGTCCGGCGTGACGCCATGATGTTCTTCGGTGATTTCGTGACCGTAAAAGCCGACCGTGTACCGCAACAATTCGATGATCTCATGATGTGGAATCGGTACGTGCGTCTCGGTCGCCGGCGGTGGGATGACTTGACGCAGCTCGTCGTAAGAAACTGGATTGGCTCCAGCGTGCAACATGAGCGCCATGTTTTCCTCCTATGTGAAAGGACGCTCAATTCATCATACCATTGAAAAGAAAGGCCCGGCCGTGGAAGCCGGGCATGGTATCAATATTCGTCGACGAGCATTATCGTCATGATGCGCCGCGTCTTTGATGGATCACTCGGATCGTCCGAAAGATAGCGAAGGTCGAAGTCGTAATAGTCGATCTTGAACAGAACGCGCTGGCCGCTCACGTCCATTGCACCGAAATCGTGCTCGCCATGTGGATCGTTGCCTTTATCGAAGGCTTTGAAGGTGCGGACTGCTTCGAGGACTTGAGCCTTCAGTGTGGGATCGAACGCCGCAATACCGGAAGTCAGATACACCTGGCCGCCGTTGAAGCTGTTTCGGAATGTGTCATTGAGCTGCCGGATGCGTGCGACCGTCTGCGGTTGTGTGATCTGCATTGCAGTCATCTCCTCTTGTGACTGCATCTCATTCTACCAAATACATAGACGTGCAAAGGCGTAGTAGTCACAGTGGCGCACCATGAGTGACGGTGAGTGCATCAACTGTTGTTGCAATAAAAAGCCGCACTCATTTGCGAGTGCGGCAGAGCTGACAGCACATTGCGGATCAAAGGCTCTCAACGGGCTTCTGTTCCATAACTTAACATGTATTAACTGATGGAACATTCCCTCACCGCGCCAGTGTGCCTAACCGCTGCTCTGGGAAGATTCGCACCGTCAGCCGTCTCGTCTTCTCTGCGCTGCTTGCACGAAATCGTCGATTTCCGCCATCTGCGCATTGAAGGAATCAAGCTCGGCCTCGTAGCTGTTTTTGGGCGGTGTGGTGCTGCCCTTGCGGTCGTTGGCATCCTTGCCGAACTTATCAGCCCGCGCGATTAACGCGTTGAATTTGTCGAGTTCACTGTTGTCGTACCGTTTCGGCATGACGAACCTCATTGTCAGGCTCGTTTCGGGAAGCGAACGACGTTCACGTTCGCGTCTACTTCAGGTTCCGGCTCCTGCTGCGGCAGGTAATGCCATTCCTTCGGCAGTTTTATTTCACCGTGTTCCAAGTCGATGCCGATGTAGCCGGATGGCTGCGCCTGATTCGGCAGGTACACGGGGATGGCGACGCATCCTCGGAGGGTGCCTTTTGGGGCATAGCCGATACCGAGAACCTTGGCGGTGGCAGCAGGGAGACCAAACGTCTCGACCGACTGGTGATCGAACACCAAGTAATCGAGGGCTTGGAACTCCCCGCTGCCTTCTTGCTCCACCTCGGTCTTTACCTTGGCGGGGCCGGGGGCTTTGTAATTGGAACTGCCGATCCGGAAGTGATCGGAAAGGATTTGAGCGGCTTCCCGCGCGCTTACGTTACGAATGTGCGCGACGAAATCGATGACGCTGCCGCCCTTGCCCAAGGAATGGCAATAAAAGCCCTTATCCGGCGTGACGGCGAGCGCACGGTCGCCGCCGCTTTGACACGTTGGGCATGCGCTCCTGTACTGATGGCCAGCCTGTTTCATCTGAAGCTGTAGCATCTGTATCGCTTGAACGAGTGACACTCGTTCTTTGATGGCAGCAAAATCGGGATTGCTCATGAGAGGTCTCCGTGTGTGAAAGAACTCTCACCTAATTGTACCGCAAAGAAAAAGCGGGCATTTGCGCCTGCTGCTCAAGTCCGTTGTTGTGGTCACTGCTGACTAATCCAGTCCTCGGCGCGTTGAAGAGCGCGAGCTGCATTTAGCAAATCGCCCTGTCCGAAAGAGTCGGATGTTTGCCAATGACCGCTGCTGTCCTTGTAAGAGCGACCTATTGTGACGTTATAGAAGTCACCGTTGTCAGCTTTCCAAACAGCCGCTTCGACGTACCCGATCCGGAACTTCTTCTCTGGTTGCTTCTTCTCATCCTTCGCCAATGTAATCACCTCACTTTCATGGCTTGTTCGATTGTACCATTCAGATGCCTTCGCCTCCTTCGCTATCCCCGCCGTCAGGATCAGCGCCACCTTCCGCGTCACCTGCGGCTGGATCGGCTTCACTTTCAGCGTCACCAGCATTCGGGTCTGCTTCACTCTCCGCATCGGCTGCATCCGGTTCGGCTTCAGCGTCAGTGTCCTCTCCGGGCAGTACCTCCATTTCGTCGTGGATTTCCTCGACGAGGTCGTCCACGGTTCTTGAGAAGTCATCAGGAGGGGTTTCACTGACGTTGGCTACTTTGCCTTCGAGGTCGAGCATGCCGTCGTCTTTGGCAGGCGCGGCGCCGAAAAACCAGTCAAGGAAATCCATAGAACAACTCCTTTGAATTGCCGGTTGCGGGTCTTCTTGCCAAGACCATACCCACAGGGGCGTCCTCATTCGGTCGCTCCCGTTTGGTTTGGGCAAGTGCGGGCCGTATGGCCTTCTTGGCTGCACTTGCTGCATACGCGGGGCTTGCTTTCTTTGACTGGCGCACCGGCAATCAAAGTGTCCAGCTCCGCGTCCGTCTTCTCTTTAAGTTCGATGAGTTCGCGAATTCGCTGTAGTCTTGCGTCCATGTCTGCGCTCCTTTCTGGTCTGGTTGTGGGACTCTTCGGAAGCTCTGATGACTGCCATCACAGCTCGGCGAATCCATTCGTCTTTCGACATGCCGCATTTCGCAGGGCCGTCGAGCAGTCGTTTTAGTTGCATTCACACCTCCTATAGTTGGTTGAGTTGCAGTGAGGGATAGCCTGCACGTTCGCACGGTGTCATGAAGATATAGCCCGCTGGAATCGACGGGTCTTGATAGGCTTGCTGGAAGAGGATGAAGCGATTGCCGCCCATTTCCTCTAAAAGTTGTTTGGAGTGGTCCAAGCGGGCACGCTTGGTGAAGACAAAGAGAACGTAGTAATTCGATACGCCGTATCGTTTGATGTATTCTTTATTGTCCATGAATTCCTTGTAGAGCTGGAATTTCTCTTTAATGCGGCGCTTGATGCTCTCCGTGCCATTATCAGCCTCAATAACGAGCGTGCGCCAATCCGGCTTTCCGTTATTTATCAGTTCAATGCGAAATGGATGCGTGTCCGGCCAAACGCTTTGTCCCTCAAGACCAGTGCCGAACTTGGGGTGAGATTTTATCTCATCCCACGACACGATGCGTGCTGGTGGCTGTTGAGCTACACCTGTGTGGATGGAAGCGACAACATGGGCCGTCAGCATCGCATGGTCTTCATAGCCAGGCGCGACGCGCTTCGGAGCAGTAACTACTGTGTTATTCTCTTTCGCCCACTCCACGCCCTTTTGAGTGAGATGGAAAACAAGCGGACGGCGCAAGCTCTTGGCTTTGAGACAATCGTGGGTGAGAGCTATGTAGCCATTGTTGCGCGCCTTGAGAATGCGCACGGTCCTGTAAAGAGAATGGCGATTGCCACCGACAATAGCAGCGAGGTCGTCGAAATTAAGGATGGCGTGATCTGCAAGCGCCTTGATGATGAGAGGATTTCTTTCGACCCACTGCGAGACAATGGGTTTCCCGTCCTCATTGAGGACCGGATCGTTAGAAAAGCGGTCGTAGTTCTTGCCATCTTTCATAGGTTGTTACCTGATTGTATCACCAGCTATCGGACGGCTCTTCTGGCTTCGGTGGCGGATCGGGTTTCGGTTCAGGATTGGGATGAAGCCGCCGACGATTTTCCTCGAGGAGCGTTTGGTACTCACGCTCCCCCATCTGCATTCTGGGAATGATATTGGGATACGGGATGGTGATGAGTTCCGGCTGTTCACCTCGAAGGGAGCGGACGAATTTTACGAGCTGCTTGGTCCTATCTACGACTGCGCCATCCAGAAGCTCTTCGGGACATTGAAGGTCTCGGAGCATGTAGCTGCGCTCGCGGCCCGACATTTTGGCGCAGTATTTGATGTTGGTGCTGGAGAGCGTGGAGCGGAGGTCGTCGTCCAGTTCCTTGGACCAGAGAACCTGCAGGGCACAAGTGAGCCCGACGTTATATTCGCGGCACAATCTGAACTGTCTCGGGGTGGCGTAGGTGTCGCAGTAATCCAAAAATTCATCGATGTAGACGAAGCAGGGAGGGCCGTTCATGCCTCTTGCGAAAGCTGCCGCCATTACAAGGCTAAGGATGTAGCGCCCGAGCAGGATGCTCGCATCAAGACCGTTGGCAGCACAGGTATTCACCAGCACGATTTTGCGCTGCGCGAGGCAGTCGACCATGTTCAAAGCAGGGCTTTTTGAGCTGAACATGGCCAGCACTTGTGGCTGGGAGAGAAGATCGTTGAACCTGTTTTTGATCTGCTGCTTGGTAGGCAGGTAGCGGGTGGTGAAGAATGTGGTTTCAAAGAAGCGTTGCGCACCTCGATCAGTGAGCTTGTCGAGATAGGGCTTGAAGCGTTTGTCTTTCGCATCAGCATCAAGAAAGTCGATCATCATTTCGATGTCGGAATTGGGGATGCTGCTAATGAGCGAGGTGCAGAACCGGAATGGCGCGTGCATCAGTGAGGAGAGGGCAACGCCGGATTGCGCGAAGATGTAATCGAACGATTCGATGATCTTGTGCTGGAGGTTCTTGCCGCCTGCAGGATGGAACAGATTGAGGGGCGGGGCTGGATTGTCATTCGCATTGATGATGACAAGCCTGTCTTTCGGAATGTTACTTAACCTCGCAATGCGTTCGACCATGAATCCTTTCGGGTCGATCACAACCAAAGCGACGGGATCGGGACGAGCCAAATCTTTGAGGATGAGTTCTTGCAACGTCTGTGTTTTGCCGCTGCCGCTATTTCCTAAAATCAGGCAATGCTCGTACCGCACCACATCAGAAATCTCAGTCGCGCGCGGCACTGGAGTGGGAAGCGGGTCAGCAGGAAGGATAGCTGATGGAGAAGTGCGAGCAGCCGAGACTATCGGCTGCCGCACGGGACTGACCATAAAATCTGAAGGTCGGCGGATCACGACCTATCTCTTTCTGATAATGAGAAAAACGAGGTAGCAGAAGAGCATGATGCAGCTGAAAATCATGAAGGCGAGTGGAAGGAGGTGAGGAGTGTGGGAAGGTGGCCTAAAAATGTCACAGATGCCGACAGCGAGCCCGACAATACAAAGAATTATCCAGTTAGTATCGTTGTCCCACGCGCTTCCGCTTGGGATTTTAAGTTGAACTGGAGCAGCGACCGTGGCGGCAGATCTGTACTCATCGATGGGATAAGTCGCAGCTTGCGGCTCCTCGTCGTCTTCAACCAAACTGGCTTCGTGGAGCTTGGTCTGTGTTTCCTGATCTTGAGGGTCAATCTGCGCCAGTCGTTCCAGCGTACTGTTGTAGTCTCTCGCGCGGCCGAGCTTTTCGTAGCACTCGGCGAGCGACTTCAGGGCAAGTGTGTTGTCAGGAATGTAAGTCGCCGCCTTCTCGAAAGCTTTGGCTGCTTCTTCGAGATGCCGCTTCTGCTTGCGGGTGAAGGCGAAGGATTGGAATTTGTGCTTTTCGTAGTGCCGGGTAGCTTCCTGCTCGTATTCCCACGCGACTGATTGATAGGCGCGGCCTTCACCCACAAGGATCATGCAGGCGAGATGGTTCTGGGTGACTTTGTTATCGAGCTGGACTTCAGGATTGAGCTTGCGGGCGGTGTTGAGGTGCTCGGCGGCGGTCGAGAGCTTTTCGAGAATGCGCTTCGATTTTTCGTGGGGAATGCCGCTTTGTTTGGCGATGTTGAAGCTCTCTTCGATGTAGGTCTTGGCGTATCTGAGATGGCGTAGTGCGCAAGCGTCTCCGGGCATCGGGCATCTCCTTTGTTAGATGCGCGATGATGTGGAGAATCGTGTGAGCTGAAAAGCTGGTCGGAGCTACAGTGAGATACGGCAAAAAAAGAAAGGGCCATTTCTGGCCCTTGAAGTGTGTTACTCGGATGGAGGGATCCATTGGCCACAAGACCAAAGCCAAATGTCGTCTCCGTGCCAACGTGGTCGTGAGTGTCGATTTGGCTTGCCGTTCCAGTTTGTTGGGCGAGGAAAAGTCTTTTCCTCGATCCAGCGGTAGATAGAGCTTCGCTTACCGGGCGGCAGTGATGTGACTTTAAATAGAGCCTCCCATCCGTCGATAACCAGTGGTACTTGATGTCTCTCCATGGAAATTTACTTTCCGAGGAGAGGTCCCAATGAAAAAATACCGTGAGCAGGATCCCAAAACGCTCACACTGCCAGTGGCAGCTAGTTGCGACTCATAGGGAAATTCGAGAGTCAGTTCAATGGCTTAGAATCCTCGCCGTGTGTCGCCGTAGCTCACCGAAGTAGAGAGGCGATGTGGGCTTCCCATTTTTCGAGAGCTTCTCGTTTCTCATCAATAGGATCGTACTGGTCGTACGTCTCCTCTAGCGGCTCCCGCGAAGAGACGTGGTTCAGGATTCGTTCTGCAATCCATGGGGGGATGCGGAGCATGGAAAAGCCTGATCGGGCAGTTCTACGACAATCGCTAAGGCGCCAGCCTGTTACGCCAGACGCCTTGTCGAGGTGGGCCTTCTCCCTGCTCCAATCGAAGTTCGGGTAGGGCTTTATGAACGGCTTGGCCAGCGGGCAAATAGGAATGACGCTCGGCCTATGGTTCTTGGATATCTCGCTCGGGACCGTGAACGTGTCCGTGCCGATGATGACGTGGCGCAGTTCGGAGCGCCGCTGCGCAGTACAGAGAAGGCCGCGCACATAATCCGCAAAAGTCCCCTGAACTTTCCATAGGGCGCGGATCTCGTCGTCGGAGAGGATGCGAGTGCGCCGCTTCGGCTTGGGCTTGGTAAGACCCAAGGTTGGATCGTGGTCGATGTAGCGGCGTTTGATGCACCAGCGGAAGAAGACCTTTGAAGCGACGAGGACGTGCGATTTCTCGCTCGGGGCCTTGATGCGATCTAACTGCCTATGAAACTCCTCGGGGCTGAATTCGGTGAGCTGCCCCTTGAACCGGAGCCTGCCGAGTTTGACGCGATAGCCGGAGACGGTCGATGGGCGACGGGCTTGCGCTTTGTCCTTCAGGAACTGCTCCACAGCCGTAGGGAAGGCTATGGATTGCGGACGATGACGACCGAGGGTGAATTCAGCGAGGAGGCGTTTGGCCTCTGTACGAGCTTGGGAGAGCGTCAGAATGTCAGGATGAAATCGGCCGATGGTGATCAAGCGGCGATCGCGGCCGTACTTCAGCACGAAGGATTTTGCTCCTCCCTGGCTTACCCGGAGCGCGAAGCCTTTGAGCGAGGCGTCGAAATGAAATTGCTGCCCCTGAGGAGGGGGCTTCACCGCGCGAACGAACGTGTCCGTTAGAACCGCCATAGTACCTCGAAACGGGTTGAATATGCTGGCACATGGTGTACATCCATGAGGCAAGAAAGGCAATAAATATCGGCATATCTGACACATGGCGGGACATGGCGAGCTACCACGGTTTACCCGGTTAAGGGACTTAAAATCCCTCGGCGCGAAAGCGCTGTGCCGGTTCGAGTCCGGCCGCCCGCACCACCAGCGCAGGATCGATGCCGCGCTCTCGTGCAACGATGCGAATGAGATCGGGGAATTGCGGGTGCTCGTGAATAAAATCAGCGGACATGGGATTCCATGTCTGTCTTCAGCGTTTCGCGAAAGATCTTCCTTGCCCGAACGTTGCCGTATCATTGCAGGGGAAGGCCGAAGCAGACCACTCCGATGCCGAAGCATGTTGTGGTGGGAGTACATGGTGCCGGTGTTGCCGCGTGGCGATGATAAGCTCCGCTTCCGGTTGCGCGCCTCAAAAGCGCGGGAAACGGAGTGTAAGCGATGTCCTAGCAAGGCGATCTTGATCGACCGCTCATTCCGCCATGGCGCATTTGATTCGAATTTAACGGCCGCTCTTCTTGATCAAGGTCGGTTCTGAAATGTGAGGCGGAATGGCGGTCGGAAGTAACGGAGCGGCTTCAGCCGCGGGTCCCTGGCGCCAAAAAAAGCGCATCGCGCGCCGGCCAAGGGAGATAATGGTCTTCTTGCGCGTGAGGATCGGCCGTTCGACGAAAGTCCACGACAGCGCCGCGAAGGTGAGGGTCACCGGCAGCGCAAAGGCGATGTTCAGCCACCAGTGGCGATGCATCGGGAAAAGCCAGCAGAACAGCTGCTGGATCGGGAAGGCGTAGAGATAGACGCCATAGCTCAAGTCGCCGCTCATCAGGATCGGATTTTTCGGCGGGTTGGCGAGCCCGATGTAGACTGTGAGGTAAGCGGCCGGAAGGGGTGCAAGGAATCCGAGGTCGGGTCGCTCTAGCAGGATCGAACAAGAGATGAGCGAGAAGAGAGCCCAAGCGGGCTTGAGAACGATCTTCTCGCGCAGAGCAAACAGCAGCACGCCCGCCGTAAAGGAGAGCACCAGGACGAGGCCATCGATCCGGCCCCAGAACCAACCGTGATTGCGATGGACATGGATGAGCGGGAAGACGACCGTCGCGGCGGCAAATAACAGGATCAAGGCCTTGGGCTTGCGGGCAAGCGAGAACAGCGCCAGCAGGCCGAGCGCGATGTAGCAATAGATTTCGAACGGGATTGTCCAGAGCGAGATGTTGACGATGTTAGTCGGGTTGGTCACGTACACGCCGGGCAGCGTGTAGTAGATATCGCCCAAGATACTGCGCCAATATCGGTGGAACTCTCGTTGTGAAAAATACTCCGCGAGCGGGTAGATGGTGACGATCGGTCCCAGGATGAGTGCCGACAAGCACACCTGGACGGACAGCGCCGGGATGAGGCGAAGCGCGCGCAGCACAGAGAACTCGGCGAGACTGCGTGAGCGCTCAAGGCTTCCGGCGACCAAGAAGCCGCTGAGCGCAAAGAATGTCACGTCGACGAGGGAGGGAAACACGCGAAATGGGCCTGCCCAACCTTGGACATCCTGCGCCACCCCATAACTCGACAGGACGCTGTGCCAGCAGAGGACCGAAACAGCCAGAAAGATGCGCAGAAAATCAAAACCGGTCGAGCGCCCCCCGGTTTCGGCGATGCGCTCGGCAACCAGGCTCCTATAGAGCAAACGATGCGCTCCCCAGCGTTCACCTGTCCAAGCCCGGCGCCGATTAGAATGCGAATTCCGCCGGCCGGCAATGGCGATTCCCTGTTTTGACGCCCCGCCTGAGAATCGCTCCTCTGGGCGGACTCCAATCGCCGCGAAAATCAAGAATTGTAATCGTCGCGTCTGCCCGGAATCCTGCCCCGACAGTCGCGGAGGTGATTCCATGGCTTTGCTCAACAGCCGGGCCGACACTTCTCGAGTTTGGATGATACGCGCCGAGCGGGCACGGCGGATTGCGTCCATGCTCTCCGTCAAGGATGCCGAGGCGATCGAAGCTTATGCGGTGGAATGCGAGGCGCGGGCGCAGCAAGCGACCGATCGGCCGGGAATCCCGCAATAGCGGCGGAAACTGCTGAAGCGCCGGATGGTCCCGTTCCGCAGCGCGCTGCGGCGCAGGGCTCGCGCAAGCCCGGCAGTCTCGTCGCGCTCCTCAACGCAGCACGCAAAAAAGCCGCCCGGGGGCCCGCCGGGCGGCCTTTGTCTCGCTGCTTGCTCAGAAGGGGTAATAACGCAGCGAGGTGAGGAAGACGTTGTCGTTGGTCGAGACGGCACCGCCATTGCCCGGAATGGTGTCGAACGACTTGCGCTGGATGTACTCCCACTGCGCGCCTGCCGCCAGGCGGCCGTAGCTGCCCTTCAAGAGGTTCTGCCAGAATCCGACAGTCACCATGTCCACCTCTTTGTTGATGGCGGCGCAGTTGGTGGAGCCCGCCGGGCTGGCGAACTGGGCGGCGGTTATGAAGCCGCACCCGGTATTGACCGCGGACGGATTACCGAACCCGGTGGTGCCGGCCAGAGTGCCGAAGAGATTCGAGTCGGCTCTCTCGAAGCCGCCATAGCCGTAGATATCCAGCGCCGGCGTCGCATGAACAACCGCCCCCGCCAACACATGCAGAGCAGTGATGGGCGACAAGGTGCCGTCGGAGGAGACGACGACGTCCGACAATTGGCTGGCGCCATAGCGGCCGATACCTCGGCCGTAGAGGGCCGAGGCTTGCAAGTCGAGCAGCTTCGGCACGATGGGCAGCAGCACCGAGCCGCCGACGCCTTCACCGACCGTGACCTTCGAGCTTTGCGAGAGGATGTTGGCCGAGGTGTCAGCGCAAACGCCGTCAGCGGCAACCGAAGCGGGCGTGCAGGTCATCACGTTATCGGTGAAGAAGCGAACCAGCCCCAGCACCTCGAAATGGCCCCATCCGGGATCGAATGCGGCCTTGCCGATGATGTCCGGCGCTGTTTCCGTGTTGAAGTTGTTGACGAAGGCACTGCTTCCCAGGAAGGTGTTGCCTGGATTGGCCCAGTTCACGATCAGGCCGTTCAACGAGCCGTTGTTGGCGATAGCGCCCGTGCTCGAATATACCAACTCGGCCGGGACTTCGAATGAGACTCCTACGGCCGCCGTCGGTCCGAAATCCTTCACCAACCGAAGCTGCCAGCCGCGCGTGTAATTGAAGCCGGCTACGTAATTGGCCTCGATCGTCAGCGGGATGTTTTCCTTGCGCGGCGTGATGCCGACCGTATTCTGGGTGATCAAGCTCCAAGCCTGACCGGCCAGCAGGTGGAAGCCCCAATCGCTGTTGTCATAGGTGAAATAGGCTTGGCGCAACCGCATGTCCCAGCTGTTGCTCTGGTTGTAGTTCGAGGTGATGCCGGCGCCGAGGAAGTCCATCTCGAAATAGCCGGCGAGCTTTTCCATCGGATCGACCGCGCCCTCGGCCAGCAGTGAGATCCGGCTTGCGCGGGCGCTGCCGCGAAACTCGTGCTCGCCGTATTGCGGCGAGGACGGATACGGGATCGAGGTGAACGGCGTGCCCATGTCGGACACGGTATTGTGCTGCCGGAAGACCGTTTCCGCCGCCAGGAACCCACCCCAGGTCAACTTGACGGGTGACGGGGGCGGGGCCTTGACCAGCGGCTTTGAGGCCGCGTAGGCGGCAGCACCTGCGGACTGGGAGGTTTTCTTCGATTCGGCGATCTCTCGCTGCAGGACCTGCAACTGGCTCTGCAGCGAATTCACTTGTTGCTGCAGGCGCTCCGTTTGTGCGTCTTGGGCCAAAGCATAGCCCGGCACGACCATTGCGCCGGCAAATGCGCTCAGCATCAAAGCGTGCATTCGTTTCTTTATGATCATCACGTCCCCACCAATCTCTCGGGCTCGTCAATGAGGCCCTTGGTTTCGAGTATTAGGGGACGATCACGATGAACATGCAACGAAGCAGCAGCCAAGCGATCAGTTTGTTTGAACATGTTGTAGGTGCGCAACAACTGTCCACTCGCCGACTCAAAAAGTAGTAAAATACGGCCGCGCCGGTATCAAAACGTCATTAAGCTGTCGCGTGCTTGTCATCGAACCGCAAGGCGCATGGATCGAGCAAGATGGCGCAGACGTGCTGTTCCGTGTCCTGATTCCGAAATTCGCTTACCTTCGGGCGGACTATGGAGCGAACTTCGGAATCAAAGGGACGCGAGCGAGCCTATAAGAACGGTGCGGTTTTGGTTTGAAGTTCCTTGGAAAGACCCAGCGGCAAGAATGAAAGGGACTTCAAATTCGCCGCACTAGCCGCATTTGGTGTGCTCGCTGCGTATATTCGGGGCGCCATCAAGCCAATGCGAAGATCGACGGGCTCGTCCGAGTTCCGGGATGCTGATCGAGAGAATCTTATGAGTGAGGAACCAGACATAAGCCGGCTCTGTGCGGTGCTCTGCCTCTTGCCGGGGCTTGCTCTCGCAAGCTGCTCATATGTTTCCTCGAATGCCCCGGGGATCGATTGGCTGAACAAGCCGCAGGAACCGATCTTGATGATCGATTCCACGCCGCAGGGCGCGGAAGCTCGCACCTCCTACGGAGATACCTGTCAGACGCCATGCCAATTATTGGTGCCGGTCACCGATGAATTCACGGTGACCTATGAACTTGATGGATATCTGCCGCAGACAGTCCCGGTCCGCCCCGTCCCGGTGCAGAAGACTGCGCTCATCGATACGACACCGCCCGAGCTTGCGCCCAACCCCGTGGTGGCCGAGCTCGCCCCGGCGCCGCCACCACCGCCGCCGCCAGTCGTGAAAAAGCGCGGCCGCCCTTGAGCGGCGCCAGCGGCCGGATTGCCGACGATCCGGCGGCTGCGCCCGCGCAAGCACGGACCGTAAGCACGCTGCCCGCAGCTCCGGCAGCCCTGTCGTTGATCGTAAACGAGCGCTCACGCGCCAGAGCTGTTCGCCCTTTGGCAGGTCGCTTGCCGTTTTGCTGGCCGCTCCTTCGAGGAAGGGGACGCCCGCTCGCTGAAGAAAGAGGGGCGTCTTCTGCCTCTACTCTGCCGGAGTCGCCTGCGGCACGTGCCCCGGTGTACCGCCGCTTGTTTCCGACGTGATGCGGTGGTGACGGCTGACCGTGAACGAGATCAGCACCGGCATCGCGAGCAGCACCGTCGGGAACTGCAGCATCAGCCCGGCGATGATGGAGAGCGCCAGCGGCTGCTGGACACCCGATCCGGGCAGGGCGCCGATTGCCAAAGGCATCAGCGTAAAGATGGCTGCAAGCGTCGTCATCGTGATCGGCCGCAAGCGGTTCTTGCTGGCTTCGCGCAGGGCCTCATGCGCCGGCATGTGATGGGCGAGCTCGGTATATTCCGAGACGTAGAAGATCGCCATCTCGGTCGAGATGCCGATGATCATGGTCATGCCCATCAAGGCGGTGATGTTGAGCTCGACCCCGGTCGCCCACAGGATCATGAACACCGCGGTGGTGGACAAGAGCGAGGTGCCGATGATGATGAGAGGTAGCCAGAAGCTCTCATACAGGAAGGCAAGCAGGATCAACTCGGCGATGAGGGCTGCCGCGAACACGCGTGCGAGCCCCGCGAAGGCAATCTGCTGCTGCTTGTACAGCCCGCCGAGCTCGTAGTGGACCCCCTCCGGGAGCAGGCCGGGCGTGGTCAGGGTCTTCTGCACGTCGGCGATGGTCGAGCCGAGATCGCGCTTCTCGATCCGCGCCGTGACCGCAATCATTTGCTGCAGATTGGCGCGATGGATTTCCGGCTGGCCGACCTCCGGCACCAGAGTTGCTACGCGGTCGAGCGGGAAAATGTGGCCGTCGGAGGCGCGGATCGGCAGCTTGGCGATGTCCTCATCGCGCCGCCGCAGATTTGGGTCTAGCCAGACCCGGACGCCAACTTGCTTGAGCGTCTGTGTAAGCTGGGTCGCGACATTGCCCTCGAGATAATCGTTGACCTGGGAGGTGATGTCCTGCGTGCTCATGCCTTCGAGCGACGCCTTGACCGGGTCGATGTTGACATTGAGCGCATCGCCGGCGAGCACCACGCCATTTTCCATCTCGGTGACGCCGGGGATGGACTGGATCGCGGTGCCGACCTTCTTGGCGGTCGGGATCAGCTTGGCGGGATCATCGGCGAACAGGCGAATCTCGATCGGCTGGGGTACTGCGGTCAAGTCGCCGATCAGGTCTTCCATCAGCTGTGCCAGATCGCAGTCGACGCCCGGCACCTGCTGTTGAATTTTCAACAGCACCTCGGGCATGATGTCTTTGATGTCGCGCCGTGGCTGCGGCTTCAGGCGCACGAAGAAGTCGCCTACATTGGGCTCTTCAAGGTCGGTGCCGCCGAGCCCCAATCCGGTGCGGCGTGAAAAAGTGAGCACCTCCGGCGTGTCGCGCAGGATCTGCTCGATCTGCTTGACCATGCGGTCACTCTCGGCGAGCGATGTGCCCGGGTCCGTCATGTAGTCGATGATGAATCCGCCTTCATCCGCCTTGGGCATGAAGCCGGTCGGGACGTTCTGGTAGGCGAGATAACCCACGACCAGGACCGGAACGAAGATGACGAGCAACAGCCAACGATGGCGGAATAGGCCGTTGAGCAGCTTGCCGTGAGTCTCGACGAACCAACCGGCCTTGTCAGCGGCCGGATCGTGCCAGGTCTGGAAGTTGATGACCGCCCGCGACAGAAGCGGAACCACGAAAGCCACCATGAACATCGAGATCAGCAGCGCCGCCGCCATGGTGATGGCCAGGGTCTTGGAGAACGCCCCGGTAATGCCGGAGAGGAACGCCAGCGGGATGAACACGATCATGGTCGCGAAGCTCGAGCCCATGAGCGGCCGCAGGAACTCCTGGCCTGCCGGCAGCACCGCATCTCTACCTAATGGAATGTCGTCATAGGCGCGCTGTGTGGCGCCGGCGCGGCGCGCGATATGCTCCACCATGACGATCACGTCGTCGATGATGAGACCCACCGCGGCGGCGATGCCGCCGAGCGTCATGATATTAAAGCTCTGACCGGTCACCTGCAGTAGCAGCACGGTGACGAGCAGTGTTGACGGAACGATCAGCACGGCGACCAGGATGACGCGCCAGCTGCGCAGGAACAGGAACAGGACGATACCGGACAGCACCAGCCCGATTAGCACCGCATCACGCACGCTGCTGGCCGCCTCGATAACCAGATCGCTCTGATCGTACCAGTTGGCGTGGTTGACACCCTCGGGCCAGTTGAATGTTGCCAGCTTGTCCCGCACCTGCTTGGCGATCTGGACAGCGTTGCCGTCCGGCTGCTCATAAACCTGGAACAGAACGGCGTTTTTTCCGTCCTCCATCACCCGCACCCATTGCGGGACCTCGCTGTCCTTGACATCGGCGACGTCGCGGATGCGCACCACGGAGTGCTGATCGGAGCGCAATACCACGTTCCTGACCTGCTCGGTCTGGGACATGATCGCGTTGGAAATTACGATGTAAAGCTTGTTGTGGTCCTCGATCTTCCCCATCGCCTGTAGGACATTGGAGGAGTTCAAAGCGCTGACCACGTCGGATTCCGACAGCCCATAGGCGTCGAGCTTGTGAGGATCGATCTGAACCTGCACCTCGGCGTCGGCCCCGCCCACCATGTCGACCTTGGCGAGACCGGGAATCGCGGTCAGAAGCGGAGTGATCTGGAATTTCACCAGGTCACGCAGCTCCGGAATCGAGAGTTTGTCCGAGGTGAGCCCATAGGCGATGATCGGAAATACCGTCGGTTCCATCCGGCGGGTCACAGAGGTGGTGCCGGGTGGCAGGGACGACATGATGTGGGAGAGCGCGGTATCGACCTGTAGGGTCGCGGCCGTCATGTCGCGCCCCCAGCCGAAGTCGATCGAGATCTGGGCGCCGCCGCGGCTCGAGCCGGAGGTCACCTCCTGGACGCCCGGAATGACGCGCACAGCCTCCTCGACCGGGCGCGCAACCAGCTGCGCGGTCTGGTCGGCCGGCCGGTCACCCGCATCCAGCGAAACCTGCACGCGCGGGAAGGCGACCTGGGGAAACAGGCCGACCGGCAGCGATGTTGCCGCGAAGGCGCCGGCAATCGACAAGAAGATCGCGACGAAAAAGATGGACCTTGCGTGATACTCAATCCATTGGACGAAGGTCATCAGTCCTCCTGATTATTTTCTTCTTCATCAGTCGGGCTGGCATCCACCGGACGCACCCCATCGCCGTCGTCGACCTGAGTTCCGCCCGACAGCATGATCTTCGACTGCTCGTCGACGTTGCCGCTGATTATGGTCTTGTTGCCATAAGACCCGACGATATGGATATACACGCGCTTGGCGCGTGCGTCGTCGACTTGGTAGATGAAGGTGCCCTTGGGATTGGAGCCGACGGAATCGCGCGGCACCACGTACCCTTCGTACTGGCCGACCTCGATGGCGGCGCGGAAGTTCTCGCCGGCGAGCGCGCCGCCTGGGGGTAGCTCGATGTAGACTGGAACTTGCCGGGTCTTGGGATCAATCGAGGCGCCGATCCGCTTCACGGTGCCTTCGATCGGCTTGCGCCCGGGCTGCAGCGAGGTGAGGTGCACCGGCATGTCCGGCTTGACCTTGTCCAGGTCCGCCGGCTCGACTCCGACGGTCAGGATGATCTGGTCGACCTTCTGCAGAGTCATCAGAGTGGCGCCGGCCGAGATCCTGTCTCCCTTGGACACCGCGATCGAGTTGACCACGCCGTCGAACGGCGCGTTCAAGATCTCGCTCGGCTTGATGGAGCCGATCTTCTCGAACATCTCGACTTGCAGCTTGGCGTCCGATACGGCCTTCTCGGCGGTCTCGACATTGTCGTGGGTGGTGAGCTGCGCCTTGAGCAGCTGCAACTGCCGGTCGTAGGTGTGCTGGGCAAGCGCAAGCGTGGTCTTTGCCTGCTCATAGGCGACCACGGCGGCGGGCGAGGCGCCGAAGTCCAAGAGCGGGTCGCCCTTTTTGAACTGGTCCCCGACCTCGACGTAAATCTCGGAAACCTGTCCGTCGCGCTGGAAGCTGGTGTTGACGGTGGCACCCTGGGTCGTTGTCGCGGTCCCGTACGCATAAACCATATGCGGGACGGCCCCCTTCTTGGGGGGCGCCACCTTCACCAATGCGAACCCTTTGACTTCGTCGGCGAGTGCCGGGCCTTGTAAGCAAAACAGCGACGCAACCGCGACGCTTACGAGGTAGCGAATCATTGACCTACTTCCTCAAGGGCAGCTTCCGTCGGCAGACTGGCGCGCGGCATCCCGGCGCCGATGAGCGTGGCGACCGCCACCTCCTGCTCGAGCAGCTGTTGCTCCAGACCGAGGACAGCCTTTTCCTTCGAATAGCTCGCGGAAACAAGGTCGACATACGCCCGCTCGTCAATATTGCCCGCATTCATAGCATCTTCCGCCTGCTTGGCGAATCCTTTCAGCACGGGCAATTCGGCGCGCTCTTCGTCTAATTGTCGCATCAGGAGGCGCTGGGTGGCCAGCGACGCCAGGACCTCGCTGTGCGCTTCCGACAGACGGGCCGCGAACTCGGCATGGAGCTGGGCCCGGGTGGCGCTCTCAACTGCGATATTGCCTTGGTTGCGGTCAAATATCGGGATATCCATCGTCAGGGCCGGCCCGAACGACTTCACATTGGAAGTGTCTTGCGCATAGCTCGGGCCGAAGGTCATGGCCGGGAACTGGCCCACGATCGCACCACGGACCTTCTCGTCCTGCGAGAGATAGCCGAGCTGCAGGGCGATGAGGTCGGGCCGCCGGTCGGCCAGATCGGTCAGCGCACGCATGACGGCCTTGGCGTCGACTGGTAGAACCTCCAATTGGGTCTTGAGCGGCACCATAACCTCAGGGGCCAGGCCGAGCATCGCATTGAGGTCGTGACGTTGGCTATCGATGTCGCGTTCGAGATCGAACAGATCCTTGCGCGCGTCGCTGATTGCGGCGGCGTCGGGCGCGACCGTCGCCAAGGTCGTGTTGCCTTGCTCCAGTGCCTTGCGGCCGCGCTCGAAGCGGTCCTGCAATAAGTCGCGATAGGCAGCCAGGGTTTTGCGCAGCTTCTCCTTTTGCACGAGATCGAACACGGCGAGGCGCGCCTTTCCGATCAGCTGCCACTCTTCCCACAGGATGGTGGCGTCGACCTGCAGGGCGTCGGCCTGGGCGCTGCGCAAGCGCCACTTCATCGTGATGGTCTTCTGGATGTCCTGCGATATGGCAGCGGAGATCGCATCGAAGGCGACGCCGGCGGCGGGGCTCGGATTGAGCAGGAACAGGTAGCTCGTGCTGAGCGACGGATTTGGCAGGAGGCCCGCTTCGAGAACCTGTGCGCGCGCCACGCCACGCTGCGTCCGCGTCGCGATCAGGTCGGGATTGTTCTGCACCGCCAGAACCGCGATGTCGTAGACGCTGAGCGGCCGGTCCAGGCGAACCCCGGCATGCGCGAGCTCGGACAGCTTGTGCTTCAAGTGAACGCGATTGTCGAGCGGCAGTGCCTGATAGTCGGCGCACGCGCCGAGCGCTAAGCTCAGAAGGCCGCCGACGCAGCACCAACGCAACAGCCGGCCGATGATGGGCTGTCCGATTCTGCGCTGATCGATTTTTGTGTTTGTTGCCGCCCCTTGCCCCATGTCCCCACCCGCTCTGCACGATACGCAGCCCGGCCTTTCACAACAATTGAAAGGCAAAACGGTACCGTACCGGTCTGTCAACGCGAGTCCAGGCTGTAGGCGCTTGTGCCCAACTTTTTGGCTGGAACTGTAGTGAAAATGTCACTTCGAGCGGTAACACCGGATGCGGTGACCTTCGGAGGCCCTCCGGTGATCGCTCAAACGAGACTTACGCGCACAAGTACTCCAGCCAATCAGCGTCCCCCACGGAGCATTCTTGCCGATCACATCGGTCTGCCGGTCGGATTGTGGATAAGTCCCGGGCGGCTTGCGGCTGCGAATCGGCGCCGGATTCGGTACCCGGAAGAGAGACGGCCCGCTCGTTTGGCGAGCGGGCCGTTTGATCGTGTCTTAGTCGAGCTGACCGCGCTGGATCTCGATGATCGAGAACGTGTCGGAGATGTACTTCGGCGGGGGTGCCTTGGCGCCTTCGGCCGCCGCCGGGTAGGTGGATTCCGGCGCCACCAGATAGACCGTCCCGGTCTTCGGATCGACCGTGCCGGTGCGCGCATTGATGCGGGTCGAGACCGTCTCGACCAGATGGTAGGTGTCGGGATTGTCCTGCTTGATGACCGACAGGGTGCCGTCGGCGCCGTTCGGCGACATCACCATCTTCTGGGTCGGATCCCACAGCACCGCGTCCGTGTTTTTGCCGATCGGAATCGTGGTAACGGTCTTACCCGAATTCGGATCGACCACTGCCAGCACCGGCTTATTGCCGCGGCAGGAGACGAACAGACGGTCGCTCTTGTCTTCATAGACAAGCCCGGTCGGCTGCACGCAATCAACCGGCCAGGTCGTGGCGAGCTTCTTCGACTTGAAATCCACCACCGCAATCTTGTTCTGATCGCGAAGGTTGACGAACACGCGGCCCTTGCCGTCAGCGCCGAAGAATTCGGGCTGCTTGGTGTTGTTAAGCGCAATCGTCTCGCCAATTTTGCCAGTCGCGGGATCGAACAGCGTGATCGAGCCGTTTTCACCGTTGTTGGTGTAGGCGGTCTTGGTCACCGGCTCCCAGCCGACTCCGTCAGTGTCGCTCATCAGCTTGATGACGTTCTTGACCGCGAGGGTCTTGAGATCGAAGACGGTGACGCTGTCCGCGCCGCCGTTGTCGCTCATTCCAAGGCCAAGCTCGGGAGCCACGGCAGCGCCGTTGGTGCCTCCGGTCTTCTCGACTTGGCTGATCTTCCCGGAATCCACATTGTAGACCCAGACGCCCTGGTCGCGGCGCCCGATGAGAACGTTGCGGTTGGCCGCATCAAAAGAGACGTGGTCCCAGCGCGGGTTCTTGCCCGGGAGGGTGATTACCTTGGCGACGTGATAGCCCACATACGGTTCAGCCGCCGAGGCGAGGCCCATGAACGATGCGGTGACGAGTGCGGTGCCGGCCAGCAAGGCGCCGGTGAGTGCGATAGTCTTGGTACGCGAGCTGATTTTGGTAGCAAGTCTCATGACTGCCCCTCCCGTTACGCTGCACGCTCCCCGCTCAAGGAGCGTGAATGGTTGGTTGGTGTTTGATCTGCCGTGGTTCCGACTTGAGGCCGCTTTGTCCAGCTTTTTCCAGTCTTCTTCGAGTGTCCTAAAGTATTTTGAGGAGCCACTTCCAGGCCAGTTTGATTATAAGGAAACGGACTTCCGATGCAAGCCGGCAACTCAGCCTGCGGCGTCGCAGATGCGTTATCCTTACCTGCCTGCCCGCGCCTGCGGCACCCGGTTGATTGGAGGAATATTTGACCGATGTGGGCGTCGGCAGCCCGACAGAAGAGTTGGCCGTTCGCCGCGAAGTCTGCGTTGAGCCGCAGGGAAATTTATACAGTTCTGTAAAGGTGCCGGGCCCAGGCGCGGTTGTGCACTTGCGAACAGCGAATGGCGCATTTGCAGGCGACTGCGGGGTTCCGATTTGCCCAATAATTTCAAATTTGACGCCGCAACATTGGGCAGCCATTGCCGGCTGCGATCGCCTGCCGGAAACGCTACCCACGCCGGCGCAGCCGCTGCATCCAGATGCGATCGAGCCGGTAGGATCGAGTCGGGCAAGGCACCGCGACGCGTTCGCCGGCACGATCAAAGCAACTGACCGGCGATCGGCCCCGGTGCGGGTGAAGCACCTGTTTCGGGAGGATGCTGCGCGTGGCGGGTGCCGTCCGGGCCTGCGCGGCCACCGCAAGCGCTGCCTCAACAAAGATGGCGTCAGCAAGAGCGGCGTGAACAAGACCTAGATCAGGGCCGTGTTGTTCCAGAAAATGGCTCAGGCCGTTTCCGGATCTCACGCTACGTCATCGCCGCCGTCAGCATGCTGGTGACATCCGCCTTCGGTCGCTCGCTCAGGAGCGATTGGCCATTGACCATGTAGTAGACGGCTTCCGCGATCGTGGTTGCGTGATCGCCCATGCGTTCGAGATTCTTGGTGCAGAACAACAGGTGGATGCCGAAGGTCACGGTGACGGGGTTTTCCATCATATGGATGAGGAGCTCGCGGAACAAAGAGGTGTACAGCCGGTCCACGTCCTGGTCGCGGGTCCACACATCGATCGCCTTCGCGGCGTCCCGGCGGGCGAAGCTGTCGAGCACGTCGCGTAGCTGCGCGAGCATCAGCTCGGCCATGTGGCTGACGCCGCGCAGCAATCGCCGTGGCATTTCCTCGCCGTTGATAACGATGATGCGCTTGCTGATGTTCTTGGCCAGATCGCCGATGCGCTCAAGCTCGCTGGCGATACGCAGGATGCCGACGACCTGGCGCAGATCGACCGCGACCGGCTGGCGGCGAGCGATCGTCTCGATCGCTCGCTCCTCGATGGCGCGCTGCAAGTTGTCGATGGTCACGTCGGCGTTGATGACTCGCCAAGCGCGCTCGCTATCGCGTGTGGTCAGCGCTTCGATCGATTCCGCGATCTGCCGCTCGGCGAGACCACCCATCTCGGCCATGGTGCGCGCAAGGTCTTGCAGATCCGAATCGAAGGCTTTCGTGGTGTGTTCAGACCAAGCCATCAGATCAAGCCATCTGGGTAGGGCCGATCCAGGTCGCGCGGCCCGCGCCGAGCGACAAGATTCTGTTGCATATATAATGAGTCGATGACTCTGCGATGACGGCGGAGCGCGATTGCCATCCCCCTTGCGCAAGCGCAAGCGCAGGCTCTCGGCCGCCGACCTCTGCCTGCCCACGAGTTATCCACCGGGCGGAAGATTTCACTGGACTCGGGCGTGGCTTTAACGGCGAATCACTTCCGGAGCTGACGGTTGGGTCCCGTCCGCTCTCGTTCGCGCGCTCGAGCCGGTATCGCCGGGTGGCAAGACCGGGGGAGCAGCGGAGCTCTGGGGCCTTATCGAGCGCCTGGATGATCGTCAGCGGTCGTCTTTCGGGCGCTGCGAGGCGAGGGCAAGCGGGTAGTGGTGTTGGGGAAGCTGGTCATTTTGTCTGCGTGCGATTGCGTGCTTAGCGCTCGACGAGATCGTGTCACCAATCATCGGGTTTCTCCGCCAGATCACCGACTATCGTGGGAGCTTGGCGTTGGCTGATATCTTGGTGCAGTGTCCGCAGACAGGCGCGCCGGTCTCGACCGGCCTCAAGACCGAGTGGGTTCTGCTCAAGAGCCTGCCCTGCGTCGCGGTGCCGTTGCGATGCCCGGCCTGCGGCCAAATCCATAAATGGAAGCCGGATGACGCCTGGATCGGGACGCTCCGGCCGCCCGGCGAGACGAGCCTCCTCGGCCCCTCGCGCGCGCCTTTGTATGCTGCCGGCGGCGGAACGAAGACGGAGTAAAGTCAACGTCGCTTGTTCCGTTGGTATGCCGACGCGGGCGCGCCGCGCCGGATGCTTTCCCTTGAGGGCCCAGCCGATTCCAACCTACTCGGCCGCAGCCGGCAGCGGGACTGGAACTTCGGCTGCTTCGACCACCGACTGATCCGGATCGAGCCAGAAGGCCCATACGCCGGCACCGGCCACGAGCAACGCGCCGGTGACGATGAACGGTGCCTGGGGCATCTCCTTCTGAAAGAAGAACCCAAAGACCAATGGCGACAGGGCGCCGCCGAAATTGCCCGCCATGTTCATCATTCCGGATACCGTCCCGGAATATTTGCCGCCGCAATCCATGGGGACCGCCCAGGACGGCCCGATCGTGCATTCCAAGAAGAAGCCGGCACCGGTGAGGAAATAGACCGCCGTAACAGCATCATCGGTCAGTCCTGCCGGAACGATAAAGGCCGCGCAGCCAAGCAGCCCGACGATCGCGACCGAGCGCCGGGCGATCTTGGTGCTGCCGGTTAGCCTCAAGAGCCAGTCGGTCGCCAGGCCGCCAACGGTATCGCCGATAACTCCGGCAAAGAGTGGTAGCGATGCGAGCAGACCGATCTTGGGAAATGCGAAGTGCCGAGTGTCGACCAGATAACTCGGCAGCCAGGTCAGGAAGAAATAGAGGCAGAACACGTAGGTGAAGTAGGCGCACATGATCGCCCACATATTGGGCGCGCGCAGCAATGTGCCCCAAGGCACATTGGCACCCTCGCGCTCGAGGTTCGCCGGCCTGATCTCGCCTCTTTCGTCGAGACCGCGGATGCTCGCGAGCTCCTCGCGGTTCACCAGAACGTGTTCTTCCGGTAGATTTCGGTACGTGAAATACCACCAAAGCGACCAGACGAAGCCGGCTGCGGCGCAGATGTAGAACACGGATCGCCAGCCGAGCGAGGTGACGATCAGCACCACGATGGGCGGCGCGACCGCGGCGCCGAGCCGACTGGCGCTATGGGTCAGGCCTTGCACGAAGCCGCGCTCGCGCCGCGGATACCAGAGCTGCATGGCGCGGGTGGCGCCCGGAAATGCGCCCGCTTCACCCGCCCCGAACAGAAAACGGATGATGAAGAAAGAGACCGCGCCTGTCGCTGCCGCAGTGGCCGCCGTCATGATCGACCAATACGCCACGATGGTCGCCAGCACCCCCCGCGCGCCGAACCGGTCGCTGAGCCAGCCGCCCGGAACCTGAAAGATCGCATAGGCCCAGACGAAGGCGCTGAAAATCCATGCGATCGTGATCTTGTCGAAACCGAATTCCTTGCTGATTGCCGGCGCCGCCGTCGAGATATTGACGCGGTCAAGATAGGTGATGAGGTACATGAGGCAAATAAGCCCCAGGATGTACCAGCGGCCAAAACTGGCTCGCGATTGCCCAACTGGCGCCATGTCGTCTTCCTCCCCGGCAGCACTCTTAATTATGAGCCGACATTGTGCTCTTTGGACCGGCATTGTGCCGGTTTGGCCTTTTGTTGCAAGCCGAAACCGGGAGGGCAGGGCAGGCTGCGACAAGGCGCACCTGGCGGGAACTCGAGGGGGACGGTTTGCCGTTGTGGCCGTCTTCTCGAAGCAACGTCCAAATCAAGGCTGCGCTGGATATCAAATGCTTACTAATGTTCCCTTGGTTCTGACTTTCGCACGCGCGGCAAACGGATACGAACGTCGGAACCGGAACATTGGCGAGACTTGCGTCGATCCGGCCGCGCACGGGATTTATCGAGCGGGTGAGGGCCTTGGTGCACAAGGTTAGGTGGGCGGTGTGGTGCTGACGCATGGGAATCTCATGAGGAGGTTCTTATTCCTTGCCGAGACACACCGGTCTTTGTCCCCGATATGACCCCAAGCTCTACCCTTGGTGTGAATCGCCGGCGGGCGATTGCGCTGGATTCAGGGCCACCGGCTGCACTGCGACTGCTGCGAGCGCGGCGAGCACTGATCTCGGATCAAATGGCTTTGCTACGACTTTGAGCAGATCATCGCTGGCAAACCGACGGCGCACATCCTCGAGATCGTATCCGGTCGCAACGATGATCGGCAGTGCCGGCCGTAGCCTCCTGATTGCGGCGATTAGCTCCTCACCCGGCCTATCGGGCAGATGCAGGTCAACGATCGCCGCTGCCAGCTGCTCGCCGCTGTTGTGGAGCTTCGCCAGTGCCTCCTCGAATCCGCCAGCTTCGATGCTCGACAGGCCTTGCTCGCGGAGCATATCGACGACCAGCATGCGGACCAGGACCTCGTCGTCGACGACCAAAATGGCAGCGCCTCTTGGCACCCCCAAAGGCCGGTCCAAGACTTCGCGCACCCGCGCGGCGAGCGCCGCAAACGTGAACGGCTTGCTAAGCAGCTCGATGCCGGCTTCGAGCCGCCCCTCATGCATGAGGGCCTTGCCCGCATATGCGGTCATGATCAGGACCTTTAGGCGCCCGCGGATCGCCCGGGCGCGATGAGCCAGCGCCCTTCCGTCCAAGGCCCCGGGAAGCCCCAGATCGGTTAAAAGCAGCTGGATATCGCCCGGCCGCTTGATGATCTCGAGTGCGGCTGCCGCATCGGCCGCCTCGAACACCTCGTATCCGAGCTCGCGCAGGCTGCTGGCTGCGAAGTTGCGAACGTCTTCGTCATCCTCGACGACCAGGATAGCCTCGTGTGAACGGGCGACGGGGGCTTGAGCTGGCCTCTTTGGCTCTTCCGAGGGTGCCGCGGAGGAGAGGGGCCGCTGCGATCTCGGAAAGTACAGTTTGGCGGTCGTCCCGATCGAGGGCTCACTGTAGAGCTTGACATGGCCGCCGCTCTGCTTGACGAAGCCGTAGACTTGGCTCAGCCCAAGGCCGGTGCCGCGGCCGTCGCCTTTCGTGGTAAAGAAGGGCTCGAATACGCGGTTCAGCACCTCCGGTGTCATTCCCATGCCGGTGTCGGCGACCGCAACCAGCACATGAGGCCCGGCGGTTACGTCCGGATTTGCTGCGACGTACGAGGCATCGAGCTCGACATTCGCCGTTTCGATTGTGAGATTGCCACCCGCCGGCATCGCGTCGCGTGCATTGACGGCGAGGTTGAGGATCGCCGCTTCGAGCACGGTTGTGTCCGCATCTATCGGCCAAGCCGCCGGGTCAAGCGAGGTCCGCACACTGATGGTTTCGCCCAATGTGCGTCGAAGCAGCTCGGACATGCCTCTGACGACCTCGTTGACGTCGAGAACGCTCGGTTCCAGCGGCTTGGCTCGTGCAAAGGCCAGAAGCCGGCCCGTGAGCGCGGCGGCACGCCGGGCGCCACGCATCGCGTTCTCCAGCGCCTGGATGGGTGCCGAGTTGGCGGCGGCCGCCTGCCGCTTGGCGATCTCCAGGTTGCCCAGCACGACGGTCAACAGATTGTTGAAGTCATGGGCGATGCCGGCGGTCAGCTGTCCGACCGCCTCCATCTTTGCCGATTGCCGGAGCCGTTCCTCAATGGCCCTGCGCGCCGATATGTCGCGAAGGCTGGCGAGCCGTGCGGGCCGCCGATGCCAGGTGGTGTCGACGACTCGGATCTCTGCGTCGACATGATCTCCGCTGGGGCGCAAGACGGTGATCTCACTGGTCTCACCCGCGATCATCGGGATTCCTATCAGCGACCCGACAAGAAGCTCGCGTGCGCGGCCGAAGAGCTCTTCGGCGGCGGGGTTGGCGAAGAGCACCGTTCCGTCGTCTCCGACAACGATTATCCCGTCGGCATTCTTCTCGATCAGGAAGTGCATCTCCGCCTGATCGATGCCGGCAGCTCCCTCGATTTTCGCCGGGCTCATCGCGTCACCTCCGCACGGGAAGGCGCCGCAAGCTCACCGCCTATATTCGACATCGCCGCCGGTGAACACATTGGGCGCCTCCTCGAACGGCGCACCTAAGTGCATTCCCTCGCTGTCGATCGTGAAGCGCCTTATCTCCTTGGCGTGCTCGCTGCCGCGCATCTTCAGCACCATGAGGCCGCGATTCATGGTGTCCTGCTCCTGGATGTAACGCAGTAGGATGATCGAATCGGTGAGTGTCGAAATATGCTGCTCGCTGGCGCTCTCGCCTCCGACCAGCGATTTGCTGGTAGCCGTGCACAGGCCGGCGATCTCGCGTTTCTTGATGAATGACGTGAGACTGATCAGGAATTCGCGAAATCCTGTGTCGGGTGCAATCCGCTCCAGGGCCGATATGCTGTCGATCGCAATTCGGTTCGGCTGGAATTCGTCGACAAGCCCCTGGATCGTGAGCAGATGATCGGGCAGACCCTGCGCTTCCGGATAGAGGCAGATGATCTTCAGCTTGCCATCGGCCTCCATCTGCGCGAAGTCGACGCCCCAGCCGCTGGCATTACGAAACAGCTGCCCCCGGCTTTCCTCGTATCCGAAGAGGATCGCCTTTTCGCCGGCCCCGACACCGCCGGCGAGGAAATTCGTCACCAGCAGGGTCTTTCCGGTTCCGGTCGCTCCGCTGACCAGGGTAACGCTGTCACGGAAGAAGCCGCCGCCGCACATATCGTCGATGGCAGGGTTTCCGCTCGTCACCCGGATCATGCTCGATTGCTGCTCGAGCCGGAGCGAGGATAACGGAATCGCGACCACGCCCTTGTTCTCCAGCAGCGTGAACGGCGCTTCGCCTTCGGCGTGGTGGCTGCCACGCATCTTCAGCACCTCGATCGTGCGCCGGCGCCGCTCGCGCTGGAGCACGTTGCGCAGGATGACCACGTTGTCGGCGACGAATTCCTCGAGCCGATGCCGGGTGATCTCGCCATACTCAGTGTTGCGCTCCGCGGTCATCAGGACCGCAAGCCTGGCTTTCTTGAGCGCATTCCCGATGCGGAACAGCTCGCGGCGCAGCACCTTCGGATCGCCGATGAAATGATCGAAGAGCTGGGTCAGCGAATCAAGGACGACGCGGCGCGCATTTATCGATCTGACTGCGTGCTCGATGCGCGAGAGCAGCCCGCCCAGGTCAAAATCGCCGATCACCAGCTCCTCGGTTGCCGACGGGCTTGCGTCCACGAAGGCAAGGCGGCCCTCCCTGCACCACGCCGCCAGGTCCCAGCCGAAGCCGCGCATATTGGCTTCGATGTCCGAGGGCGGCTCTTCGAAGGTCACGAGCACGCCGCTTTCTCCGTAATGGGTGATCCCGTGCGCTAGGAACTGGGTAGCGAACACGGTCTTGCCGCTGCCTGGGGTGCCGCCCACCACGGTGGTCCGCCCGCGCGGCAGCCCGCCCATCACCAGTTCATCGAAAGCGTTCACGCCGGTTTTCACTCGTTCGAGAACGACAGAGTCCGTGTCCTCCTCGTGCGCGGTCATGTGGCCTTCCCCATGATTTGGATGCCAAGAAAGTTGAGGACCCGCCTGGCATCGCTCAGGTCGCCTACGATGCGGCGCGGGCGCTCAGGGTGCTCATAGGTGAGAGTGGGCGTGGCGAGGATGCGGGCCTTCTCAGCAACATCAGGTCGTTCACGCACGTCGATGACCTCGACCTTCAAGGCCGGGCTCATCAGCGCGCGCAGCTCGCCAAGCTGCTCCTCGGCGCGTCTGGCTGTTGCCGACGTGCGGGCAATGTAAAGTCGAAGGACGGGTTCGGTCACGCAGCGGCCCTGCTGGCGGTCGCAACGCTTCACGGCGATCTACCCGCTCGATCAAGCGAGCCGAGAATCCTTTTCCGCGTATGCGATCAGTCACTACGAACAACACCCGCCCCCTCGGCGCAAGAGAGAGAAATCTACCAACCTACTAGTAACCGGTTATTCCGGCGGGTGAATTTGCCGCGAGCGCGCCTGCGAGTGGCGGTCCAGTGCATCCTGGCGGATTCACGCATTGGTAATGGGAATCGAGGATACGAGGCCCGATACGAGTCGTGGCGCCCGGTCACGGTGCCGCGGCTTTTCTTGCGCCGGAGCTCGCGGGCGCACCGTGTGCAACGCGCTATAGGGGCATCCTTTGCACCTCGCCGCTCTCCTTCGTTTCAATCCGACCATCGCTCGCAAGGCCCTTATCCTCATCTCCTCGCTGGGCCTCATGTCGGGACTGGCGGATTGGTACTGGCTGCATGCCATTGACCGGATCAAGGAAGCCGAGAGCGCGATCACCGAGCACATTGCGCCGGCGCGGCTGTCGCTCTCGGAGGCCAAGGCAGCGCTGAGCGCGTTCGGGCTCGACGTCTACAAGATGTGCGCCTTTACCGAGCCCTCCGACATCGCCGAAGAGGCCAACGAGATGGCCGGCGAGTTCAACGCGATCGGCAACGCCCTGAGCAACGTTCGCAATTCCTATCCGCAGCGCGGCGAGGACATCGACGAGATCGTGGCCAAGCTCGATGGCTTGCGCACGCTTGCCGAGGACGCGCGTCACTTGACGATGGAGCGCAAGCCGGACGAGCTTCGCTTCTTCCTCGAGGTCAGGTTCGCGGCGGCACTCGACGATGCGGTGTCGCACTTGAATCACCTCATCAATATTCTCGGGGCGAGCTCCCTGAGCGCGGTCCAGGACGCCGATGCTGCGCGCAGCTGGACGATCCGGGTGACCAGCGCTTGCGTGCTCGTGGGAACCTTGCTCACGCTCGCGGCGGCGCTTGGCCTCAGCCATTACTCGCTCGCGCGACCGCTGCTCCGCCTGGCGGCGGTCATGAAGAAGCTCGCCGGCGGCGACTTCGCGGTCGAGATCGACGGCCTGGCCCACAAGGATGAGGTGGGGGCGATGGCACGTTCCGTCGCGGTTTTTCGCGAGAACGGCATTGCGTTGTGGCAGCTCGAGCAGCAGCGTAGTGCCGACAAGGCGCGCGCGGAGGCGGAGAGGCGCGAGACCTTTGCCAAGCTCGTCAAAGCATTCGAGCGCGACGTCCTCAGTGTGGTCGGCATCGTCTCACATGCCGCGGTCGAGCTGGAGAAGTTCGCCGGCTCGATGAAGACGATTGCTGCGGAATCGGAGAGCCACTCTTTGGTTGCCGCCAAGGCGGCCGAGGAGACGATGCGCGATGCCGGAACGGCCGCCTCGGCCGTCGAGCAACTGTCGGCTTCGATCGGCAGCATCAGCGGACAGGCGGCGAGCGCGGCGAATGTGGTCGCCGAGGCCAAGCGCTGCGCGGATATTGCTGCCAGCAATGCGGAAGGGCTCACGCACACGGTCGAGCAGATCGATCGGGTCACTGCGCTGGTGCAGGCGATTGCCGGGCAAACCAATCTCCTGGCTCTCAATGCGACCATCGAGGCGGCGCGCGCTGGCGCCGCCGGCCGCGGCTTTGCGGTGGTGGCGCAGGAAGTGAAGAGCCTCGCCGCGCAGACCACGCAGGCGCTCGCCGACATCAGCCGGGAGACCGCGTCCGTGCAACAGGCTACACGACAGGTGGTCGCGGCGATCTCGGCTATATCCGGCGTGATCGGGACGATCGACGGTATCTCGCTCGCCATCACCGATGCGGTTGCTCAGCAGAACCTTGCCTCGCGGGATATTGCACAAAACGTCGACGGGGCGGCCGCCCGCACCCGGCAGGTGTCATCGATCATCTCTGCGGCGAACGAGTTCGCGGTGCAGACCGGCGAGCTCGCTTCACGCATCCTGCAGGCCGCGCAGGACTTGAGCCAACAGGCGGTGGTGTTGCACACCGATGCGACCGGCTTCATCGAGCGCGTCAAGGCGGCTTGACGCGCAAACTGAGGGGGAGGCTGCCCTTCGCCGTCACCTTTGTGTCGCCGTCGGCGCGCACAACCGTCCCAAATAATTGGGAAATTAACAAATACCGAGCATTTTGCGTAGGCCGGCGAGATTGTGCTTGCCTTGTGGTGGTCGCCGTCCGCCAGAGGTCACCATGCAGCTCCTTGTCCTCCCATTCACCGCACGCTTCATCGCGTTGACCTTGTGCATTGCGGTAACGGCGGCCTGTGTCGGCTTGGCGCTGGCACCGGGTGGCCCGTACGGCCTCTTGATCGTGCCGATCACCTTGTTTGGTGCCCTGTCGCTTCTCGGCATCCGCGACCTCTTCCAGACGCGCCATGCGGTGCTGCGCAACTACCCGATCTCGGCGCATCTGCGCTTCATCTTGGAAGAGATCAGGCCGGAAATGCGCCAATATTTCTTCGAGAGCGAGAAGGATGGTATGCCGTTCAGCCGCGACAAGCGCGCGGTGATCTATCAACGCGCCAAGATGGCGCTCGACAAGCGGCCCTTCGGCACGCAATACGACGTGTACGCGAGCGGCTACGAATGGTTGCGCCATTCGATCGCCGCGAAGCCGGTGGCGACCGAGCCATTCCGGATCACGATCGGCGGGCCGGATTGCGCCAAGCCTTATTCGGCTTCCGTCTTCAACATTTCGGCCATGAGCTTCGGCGCGCTCAGCCCGAACGCGATCCGCGCTCTCAATGGCGGCGCCAAGAAGGGCGGATTTGCCCACGACACCGGCGAGGGCGGTTTCAGCCCCTATCATCGCGAGAACGGCGGCGACATCATCTGGGAGATCGGATCAGGCTACTTCGGCTGCCGCAATCCGGATGGTTCCTTCAATCTCGACAAGTTCGCCGCGGTGGCGGTCGACGAACAGATCAAGATGGTCGAGATCAAGTTGAGCCAAGGCGCCAAGCCCGGCCATGGCGGTGTGCTGCCGGCTGCCAAAGTCACGGCTGAGATCGCCGGCATCCGCGGCGTCCCGATCGGAAAGGACTGCATCTCACCGGCGCGCCATTCGGCGTTCTCGACGCCGATCGAGATGATGGAGCTGATAGAGCGGATGCGGCGCGCATGCGGCGGCAAGCCGGTCGGGTTCAAGCTTTGCATCGGCCATCCGTGGGAGTTTCTGGCTATCTGCAAGGCCATATTGGAGACGGGGATCTGTCCCGATTTCGTGGTGGTGGATGGCACCGAGGGCGGCACCGGCGCCGCCCCGCTCGAGTTCATGGATCATCTCGGCATGCCGATGCGCGAGGGACTGAATTTTGCGCACAATGCCCTGGTCGGCATCGGCGTGCGCGAGCGCGTGCGCCTGGGTGCGGCCGGCAAGATCGCAACCGGCTTCGACATCGCGCGCGCGGCCGCGCTCGGCGCCGACTGGTGCAATGCGGCGCGCGCGTTCATGTTTGCGCTCGGCTGCATCCAATCGCTGAGCTGCCACACCGATCGCTGTCCGACCGGGGTCTCCACCCAGGATCCGACGCGCAGCCGCGCGCTGGTCGTCCCCGACAAGCTCGAGCGTGTGTATAATTTCCACGTTTCCACCATGCATGCCCTGGCCGAGCTCACCGCCGCCGCCGGCCTCGAGCACCCAAGCGAATTCCGCCCGGTGCATTTCTGCCGCCGCGTGTCGGGCCGCGAAGTCCTCACCTTCGCCGACCTCTATCCGGCCTTGCGGCCGGGCGAGTTGCTCAGCGGCACCGTCGATCCGCGTTTCCGCGACGCCTGGGCGATGGCACGCCCGGATTCGTTCCAGGCCACCCTGTGAGAAGGGTTCGCGGCCGGCGCATTGTCGGCGCATTTGCCGGGCAAATCGATGCCAGGCAGCAGCGGGATTTAAGACCTTCATGCCGGTTCTTACGCCGGGTTGGCTTGCGGACGTTCACGCCGTGATCTTCCGCCTGGTTGGCGTCGCCCTGGCGGGCGCTCTACTGGCTGCCTGCTCGTCAACCAGCAGCGACGTCGGCTATCCGATCTTCGCCGATCCGGGCAAGTATCAGTATTACGGCTGCGCCCAGCTCGCGGCCGAGCTCAAGAGGTGGACGAGCCGCGAGCAGGAATTGAAGGAGCTGATGGACAAAGCGGACCAGAGCACCGGCGGCGCCGCCGTGGGTTTCATCGCCTACAAGGCCGACTATGTAGCCGCCGGCGAGGAGCTGGACCAGATTCATTCCGCCGCCCGCAGCAAAGGCTGCACGCAGGACGAAGGCTGGCGCAGCAGCACGGTGGTCCGCTGACCAAAGCACGATCCGGAAAAGCATTGCCTCGCGAAAGCGCGGGTGGTTGCCGCTTTTCGGTAAAAGGCTTGTCCGCGCAAGCAGGCATCACGCTCCGCCGTCGATAGAGCGCGCGGCCGCGCTCATCCCGGCGCCCAGCCATAGAGCCAATCGTGCCGTCGGACCAGCCGCTCGCCCCCCAGGGCGGCGAGCGCAATCGTGCGCACAAGCCCCGCGATCCCGCCCATGTGGTAGATGTCGCCGATACGATGCGCTTCGCGCTGGGTATGCGCAGTGCGGTCGCGCCGCCGCTTCTCATAGAGCCGCAAGGCGCGAACCGGATCGCTCCCCCCATCGGCGAGGCATTGTCCGAGCACGGCGGCATCTTCGATCGCCATTGCGGCGCCTTGCGCCAGGTAGGGCAGCATCGGATGTGCGGCATCGCCCAGAAGCGTCACCGGTCCACGCCCCCACGACGCCAGCGGCGGCGCCTCGAACAGGGCCCATTTGAGCCAGTGGTCGGCGGCCATCAGCAGCTCGTGCGGCGGCCCGCGCCAGGCCCATGCGGGAAAGCGGGCGAGGATCTCCGTCCGCTCGCCGGGCGCGCTCCAACCGGGAGCGTGCCAGTCGTCATGCATGATGGCGACAACATTGATGAGACGCCCGCCTTTGACCGGATAATAGACGACATGTCCGCCGCGGCCGAACCAGAGATTGACCCGCGGAGCGCTCAGCTCGCACACGACCGCTTCCGCCGGCACCAGCGCGCGCCAGGCGCTGTGGCCGGCAAAGCGGGGCGCCCGCCCATGCCCCAGCCGACCGCGCAGTGCCGACCACACACCGTCGGCGGCGACAAGCGCAACGGCGTCCTGCGCCACCGTCTCGCCGCGGGCATGGGCCGCCACCGTGACGCCGCTGGGCTGAACGGCGAAATCTTCGACGCGCGCGCCTAGGCGCAGCGTTATGTCCGGATTGGCCTCGACGGCGGCAAGCAGCACGGACTGCAGATCGGCGCGATGCACGATCCAATAGGGAGCGCCGTAACGCTGTTCAGCGCTGGCGCCGAGCGGGGCGCGCGCCAGCACGCGTCCGCTGCGCGCGTTTGCGACCGTCAGCTCCTCGGGCGTGGTGACGCAAGACGATAAGCGCTCGCGCAGCCCGAGCTCGATCAGGATGCGGGCAGCATTGGGTGAGAGCTGAATGCCGGCGCCGGTCTCCTCGAGCCGCTCCGACTGCTCGAGCAGGACCACGCGCCAGCCGTGCCGCACGATCGCGAGCGCCGCCGTCAAGCCGCCAATTCCGGCGCCCGCAATGACGATCGTGCGCGAGGCCGCCACGTTCGTCTCCCTCGCCGGATCTGATCAGCTGCCTAGGCGGTCGCGGATTCCGTCAACGCGCACTCCGCCGGCCTCGCCGCATGAGGGTCGAGGCTGGGATCGTAGCGGAACAACGTGGAGCAGTAAGGGCAGATGGCTTCCGTCGCGTCGCCCATATCGATGAAAATGTGCGGGTGATCAAACGGCGGCCTTTCCCCGACGCACATGAACTCGGTCGCCCCGATGTTGATGACCGGCACGCCGGGCGTGTTGTGGAAATGAGGAATTACATGCTCCGCCATGCGGACACCATGAGTAGCCTTTGCGTCACCCTGTTTGCGCGCGGCACCATAGCGACATGGCGCGTCGATTCCTAGCGCCGTGGTGGGCGAGCATCTGCGGCGCTAACCTGCTGTGGCTCGTGATTTGGTCGCGTCGAGGGCGCTCTGCACGATAAAATCGGTGGCGCGGCTCGTCCCCTCATAAAGTGAGGCCTGCTTGCCGTACTCGCTTCCCGATTTCGACCACTCGGCCCTGACGGCGGGGTCGCGCGCCGCTTGGAGCGCGGCTATGAGGGACCTCCGCCGGAACGGATGCTGGATGACGATGCCGGATCCGGCGCTGCTGACATGTGTGGCGTATCCGCAAGCCGCGGTCGTGATCACCGGCAATCCGTTCACCACGGCTTCCAGAATCACGGTTCCGGTCGTGTCGTAGCGGGCGGGGTGCACGAACAGGTCGGCGGCGGCCATCAGCGCCGGAACGTCCTCCCGGTGCCCCAGCCAATGGATCCGATGGGCAACGCCGAGACAGCGCGCGAGCCGCCCGATCGTCGCTGAGCGCGCATCATGCTGGTCGAGCCCGACTATGAGCAGTCGGGCATCGGCAAAGTGCCGCAACGCCCATATGGTGCGGTCAAGTCCCTTGGTCCGCGGTTGGACGCCGACCGCGATCCACACCCAATCGTCGGCCGATAGACCGAGGCGCTCGCGACCCTGCGTGCGGGTGCCGTCGGTGCGACATTCGGGCATGCGCCGCGCGACGGTGAGCGTAGGCGGCAGCACCGTCAGCCGCGCCGGCTCGGTGGTCCAGCACTTCCAATATTCGGCGCATTGGCTTTGGCTCAGCAGCAAGATCTTGGTCGGTCTGTTGGGCGCGAAACATTCCTGCTCGAGACCGACATATTCCCAATAGCGCGGCAGCAGCTGCAGCAAAGGGTTTCGTACGGCCCGCGCCTGCATCGAGCGGTCCGAGCAATAGAGAATATCGAGACCGCCGAGCTTGTCGAAGCCAACCAGGAGATCGAAATTGTGTGCTGCCGCTCTGTGAAATTCCTCGGAAAAAGCCCGCTGTCGCTGATGGTTGGTGTAGCATTTCACGTTCAGGATGCGCAGCGGCAAGTCTTCTGCGTAGCGCTCGCCCAAAATTCGCGATGTGAAGATCGTCACCTGGTGCCCAAGCTTGCGAACGCGGCGCGCGATCTCGACGCAATCGCGCTGCAGGCCGCCGCCCGGAAACATGCTGACGATCGCGAACGCAAAATGCATGTTGCCACGTCAGCAATTTGCACCAAGCGGCCGCACCCGCACGCGAGCCCGACAGCCGCACCGTCGCTGATGCTTTACTGAGCCGCTCGGCGGGAGTGCCCCTTGTTCTTCCTATAATGGATATTTCTGATTATACAACAGCCGAGCGCGCGGGCCACACGGTCCGGCCGCCGCCCGTCACGCCATCGGCGCGGCGGGGATCTTGCCAAAGAAATCCGCGGCAGCCTCCGACCAGGTCGGATGGCGGAACCGCGCCCGGATTTCCCGTTCATACGGCGCCAGCATTTGCGGGTGCTCGATCCAATCCCGGATGGTCTTGTACCAGGCCTCCTCGTCGGTCGGGTCGAGGCACGGGCAGAAGTCCTGCACCAGCTCCGGCAGCGAGCCGCCGGTCGAGGCGAGCACCGCTTTGCCATGCGAGAAGGCCTCGACCACCGGCAGACCGTAGCCCTCGTAAACGGAGGGGTATAGGCAGAAGGCGGTACCTTCGTAGAGAGCAGCGAGCAAATCATCATCGGCCTCGTCGAGTATCAGTATGTGCCCGGCGAGTTGTTGGTCGTTGCGCAACGCGGCGATGAGCTCGTCGACCAGCCATCCCCGCCGCCCTACGAATACAAGCTTGAATCCGGTCGCTTGCACCACCCCCTCAGCGATGAAGCGCTGCCAGATCCGATAGAGCAGGCGGTGTCCCTTGCGCGGCTCGATCGTGCTGACCAGCATCGCGAACTTTCCGTGGCGAAGGCCCGGCGGCAGGGGCGCGGCCGGCCGGGCGCCGGCCTTGCCGACATCGAACCCGAGGGCTGTCCGTACGACGCTGCCGGCGACGATCCCGTGCTGCTGACAATAGGCGCGCACGTCGGCGGCGACTGCATCGGACGTGACGATGACCGGATCGGCAAGCGCCAGCGCCTTTTTCATGTAACGCTCGAATAATGCGACGTCACGATCCCGATAGAATTGCGGAAACAGGAGCGGGATGAGATCGAAGCAGAGCAGCACCAGCCGAAATCCGGCGGCAGCCTTCGCGCCGGCGAGCGCGTCGATGTTGGTCAGCCCCCAGCCCGATCCGGCGCAGACCAGGGTATCGCTGCGGTCGAAGCGAATGGGTGCTCCGAGCGCCATTTCGCGGGGAAGGAAAGGTCGGCGGGTGCCGTCCGGCCGCACCATGATGTCGCGATACTTGCGCGACATGAAGCGCCGCTGCAGTCGGTCGGCCATGTCGGCGATCGAGCGGTGCGGCGTGGTGAGGCGCAGCCGCTCCAGGCGGGCGAGCGCCATTCGCCGCGTCTGGCCGATCCACAAGAATGCGGATCGCAGGCCTCCCGGAATGCGATCGGTCCGGCGTTTTCCCGGCGCCGCCGGATTGGTCAGCCCGAACGTATCGAGCGCGGCTTCCCCGCTGAGGAATTGATCCACATGAGCGGAAACCTCGCGATAGGCGAGCAGGCTCGGATCGAAGAAGACGAACTCCACCTGGGGCAGGTTCGCATGCGCCCACAGCGCGAGCTGCCGCTCGACCCGCACGATTCCGACCGGCGGTCCCACCCATCGCATCGAAGTTGATATATCGAACAGGATGCGGGGACGATTACCGGGTTGCATCGGTCCTTCCCTGGTTCGGCGCCTCGCACGCGTTGTCCAAGCCGTCGTCTGTGTTGTCCTGCAACGCCAGCCCCAGCACCCGCTCGCAGAATGCAGCGCCGACGTGACAAGCGCGCACATGTGCTCGCGCGGCAAGGGCCATGCGCTCGAGCCTCTCCTTGTCGGCAAGGGCGGCTTCTATGGCCGAACCCAATCCGTTCCCCTCCGGGGCATAGTAGATGGCATGCACGCCGTCCTGCAACGGCCGGTCGCGCGCGATCGTCGGATAGTTGAGGACCGGTACCGCCAGGCACTGCGGTGCCTCGTAGTGCCGATAGCAGTCCCACCCCAGCCCGGACGGAGACCAGGCGAGCCAGGCTTGCGATAGGCGCCGGTGATAGTCGTCAGGCGACAGTCGCGCCTCGGCAATGTCGACCCTGATGCCCCGGTGGGCGAGCTTGCGCAATTGCGCGAGACCCTCGCTGCGGACTGTCGAGTTGGCGGCAATGGCGCCGGCAAAGAAGACGTCCGAAGTCTTGCCCGCGAAGACCTCGGCATCGGTCCGATCGAGGTTGATGGCGCCCGCCTGCAGGGAGATCGGGTGCAGCTTGGCGATGCGGCGCTGCCAATGCAGGTTCTGCCGGATCCTCGAGGTCGGCAGGTTGGCGTGCGCCGTCCCGCAGAGGCTCTGCCAATGATCGACCGGCAGCTCGCGCTTGAAATAGATGCGCGCGCGATCGAGCAGAAAGAAGTTCGACGGATGGATGCTCGGAATATCATGCATGTCGAGCGCCACAATGGGAGGATGTGCCCCGACATATCGCAGCCAGGTGACGCCGAATCCGCGCATCGCCGCCGCGAACGGCGATTGGCCGAACAACGCGCGCAGCCAATAGCGCGGGTGCCACGGCGAGCGCTGGCCCGCATAGACCACGACGATGTGGAATTTGCCGGCGGCCGCCTCGCGCATTGCCTGCACGAAAGCGCGCGGCGTGCAGTCTGCGTAGTCGCGCGGCGGCAGTTTCGGCCGCCTTCGGCCGGTCCACAGAAGCTTGGTCTGGTCGAATAGTGTTTGCTTGAAATGATGGTGGTCGCCGATCTCCAGGATTCGGATCGCGGACAGGCGCATATTCATCCGAAATTGATGCAACCAAAGAAAACATGTTAGCTGAGGGCAGGCACAATCGCAAACTTGTCGAGATGAAGCCGCGGATTTCAGTGATCATGCCGGTCCGCGATGGCGCACGCTGGCTCGGCGAGGCGATCGCATCCGTTCTGGCGCAGACCCTGACCGATCTCGAGCTCATCGTGATCGATGACGGATCGGAGGATGCTTCGGCGGAGCTTGTTGCCGCAAGCGGGCGCAGCGATCCCCGCGTTCGCCTCATCCCTCAGCCGAGAGAGGGGCTGGTCGCCGCGCTCAATCGCGGGCTCGATGCGGCGCGTGGCACGCTGATCGCGCGTCTCGACGCCGACGACCGCGCCCATCCGCAGCGCCTGCAACGCCAGAGCGACTATCTCGACCGGCATCCCGGGGTCGGTTTGCTCGGCACCTGGGCCGACCGCATCGACGAGCAGGGCTCTCCGTGCGGCGCCCTGCAACCGCCGGCGGCGCCCGAGGAGCTCGCGGCATTGCTGCCCCGCACCAACCCGTTTGTGCATTCCTCGGTGATGTTGCGCAGCCAGGTCTTGCGCCATGTCGGGCCCTACCGGACCGCCTTCGAAGGTGCGGAGGACTACGATCTGTGGCTGCGCGTATCCGAGGTCGCCGAGCTTGCCAATCTGCCGGAGCGCCTGCTGCAGTATCGCCTGCATCATGCGAGCGCCACCAAGCGTGCCGCCGCTCGGCAGCTGTTCTCGACGCGCCTGGCGCAGCGCGCGGCGCACGCGCGGCGGCATGGCGGCGGCGATCCGGCCGCGCATCTCACCGCGCCGCCGGACTGGCGAAGCGACGCTGGCATCGGCTCGCCGCTTTACGGAGATTTGGTGCCGTTATTCAGGCTCCTCGACCGTGCCGATTGCGTCGACGGTGCCGACGCGAATGCAGCTGCAGTCGACGTATCGGCCTTGAGCGATCGCAATTTGGTGCTCACGCATGCGGAACGACGGCTGGCGCAGCTGGCACTGCTCACTCTTCTGCGGGGCGACGCCATGCCGTCTCCCCCGGGCCGCGCCAACCTGTTGCGGCATTTCATTCGACTGCATCCGCTTCGCGCGCTGCAACTCGGCTACAAGGTGCTGCGCAGCGGATCGGCCTGAAATTTCATTGATTTCCCGCCTTGGACGGATAAGGTCGGCATTGATACCGAGTGGCGGTCCGGTTTGGCACCAACCAGCGCAGCGCATGTTGAAGTCACTGATCGCAAAGGCGTTCGCCGATCCATACGGAGCGCCTAGCCTGATCCGCCGCCTGTTGGCCGAGCACGGATTAGGCAATTGGCGTGTCTATGCGCTTGTGCTCGCGATGATGGGGGTCAGCGCTGCATGCATGGCGGGATCGGCCTACCTCATCGGTCACGGCATCAACGAAGCCTATGTCGAGCGCAACTTGGCGGCCGTCGTCGGCGTCTCCGTCGGTATTGTCCTGCTTTCAACTCTGCGTGGACTGTCGACCTACGGGCAGACGGTCGAGCTCGCGCGGATCGGCAACCGCATCGTCGCGGCCTATCAGAAGCGCATGTTCGAGAAGGTCCTGCGGCAGAACATGGCGTTCTTCTCCGACCGGCATTCGTCGGAGTTTTCCGCGCGCATTACCTGGGGCGCGCGATCCGCCTCCGACACCCTCAATACGCTGATTACCTCGTTCGGCCGGGATGCCTTCGCGCTGATCGGATTGCTCGGTGTCATGATCTCGCAGAATCCGAAGCTGATGCTGCTGACCTTGTTTGTGGCACCGCCCGCGATCTTCATCGGCCGCCGCGCGGTCAAGCGCGTGCGGGAGATCGTGCATGGCGAATTTTCCGCCGCCACCAACATTCTCGAGGTGCTGCAGGAGACCGTGCAGGGCTTCAAGATCGTGGAGGCGTTCAATCTGCAGCGCCTGATGCGCGAGCGGGTCGATGCCAATGTCGACCAGATCGAGCGCCTGTCCAACAAGCTCGCGCGCGCATCGAACCTCGCCAGCCCGCTGATGGAATCGCTGGGCGGGATTTCGGTCGCCCTGGTGATTCTGCTCGGCGGCTACGAGATATTGGTGTTCAACGCCGCGCCCGGTGAGTTCATTTCGTTCATCACCGCGTTTCTTCTGACCTACGAGCCGGCCAAGCGTCTGGCGCGCTTGAACATGGACCTCAACGGCTCACTGATGGGGGTGCGGGTTCTCTTCGAATTCCTCGACATGCCGGACCGGGCGCAGGACGATGACAAGCCGGCACTGGTGGTCGCGCGGGGCCGGCTTGAATTTCGCGACGTCGACTTCTGCTACCAGCCCGATCGGCTGGTGCTGCGCGGCATTTCGTTCGCGGCGGAGCCCGGCTGCTTGACCGCGCTGGTGGGACCGTCCGGCGGCGGCAAGTCGACCATTCTCAATCTGGTATTGCGCTTCTACGAGCCCTACGGCGGGTCGATCCTCGTCGACGGAACGGAGATTTCCAGCGTGGCGCGACAATCGTTGCGCGACCAGCTTGCCTATGTGGGCCAGGATGCGTTCCTGTTCCGCGGCACCGTCGCCGAGAACATCGCGCTCGGCCTTCCCGGGGCGAGCCAAGCCGAGGTCGTGGCCGCCGCCAAAGCCGCGCATGCCGACGAGTTTATCACCCAGCTTCCCCAAGGCTACCATTCCGGGGTGGGTGAGCACGGCATGAAGCTGTCCGGCGGCCAGCGCCAGCGCATCTCGGTGGCGCGCGCGCTCATTCGCAATGCCTCGATCATATTGCTCGACGAGCCCACCTCCTTCCTCGACAGCGAATCCGAACAGTACGTGAATTTGGCGATCTCGCGCCTGTTCGGCGGTCGAACCCGGCTGGTGATCGCGCATCGCCTGCACACGATCGTCAACGCCGACCGGATCTACGTCATCGAAGACGGGCGAGTGGTCGAATCCGGGCGCCATCAATCTCTGCTCGCCAACGGCGCCCGCTACGCCCATTTCTTCAACTTGCAATTCGCCGGCGAGATCGACCGGCAGGCGGTCTAACCCAGCACATCGATGGCAACGGCGGCGGTTTATTCCAGTCGCAGGAGCATTCTTGCGCGTGAGCGCCGCTACAGCTTGGCGGGCGACGGCCTTGAATGGTGCGACGACCGGCGGGGAGGGCGGGTCGCCTACGAAGATGTCGTCGAGCTCTGCGCGTACAAGGTTCGGCTGCTCGATCCGTTCGCCGGCGCGTTGACCCGCCAGCATCGCTGCATGGTGCGGTTGCGAAACGGGTCGCGGTTCATCCTGGTGTCGACCAGCTATGCGGGCTTCCGTCAGATCGAGGACCGGCTCGCCCAGTTTCTGCCGTTTGTGCGCGAGCTGGAGCACCGGGTTCGGCAGCGGAATCCGAAGCTTGAGATCACCTCCGGTCCGCATTGGTCGATGCGGCTCAATGCAGTCGCCGGTCATGCCGCCGTGTTGCTGCTGCGCCTTCTGCGCCGCGTCGACCCGGACCGGCTTGCCGACTTTTGCGCAGCGCTCTTGCGCCGCATCGGGCCGCACCTCGCATATCACCGGGACGGCAGGCTGAACCTCCGCGCGGCGTTTCCCGAGAAACCCGCCGCCGAGATCGAGCACATCCTTGACCGCGTCTGGGACAATCTCGGCCGAGTCGGCGCGGAATTCGCCCACCTCGATGCCCTCGCGGATTTCGACGCGGACCACGCCGGACGCGGTCGCATCATCGTGCCGCCGGCGAGCGCCGAGCGACTGGCGCGCCTGCGCGACGACGGTAAGCCGGCGCTCTTGTTCGGCGCCCACCTGGCGAATTGGGAGCTGCCGGCGCTCGCTGCGGTCAGGTTCGGCCTCGAAGGCGCGGTCGTCTATCAGCGACCGCACCTCGCGGCGCTAGGCGAGGAGATATTCCGCATCCGCAAGGCGACCATGGGCGCGCTCATTCCTGCGGGCGCCGACGCGCCGCTGCGGATTGCGGATGCGCTCAAGCGCGGCGTTCACGTCGGGATGCTCGCCGACCAGCATTTCACCATGGGGATCGACGTCGAGTTCTTCGGTCGCCGTTGCAAGGCCAACCCGACATTGGCGCGCCTGGCGCGTCGTTTCGATTGTCCGATCCACGGAACACGCGCCATTCGCCTTCCCGATCACCGGTTTCGCCTCGAATTGACCGAGGCCTTGTCGGTGCCGCGCGATGCCGAGGGCAAGATCGATGTGGCAAAGACAATGCAGATGGTCACGACCATCATCGAAGGCTGGGTCCGCGAGCACCCCGAGCAGTGGCTGTGGCTGCACCGCCGGTGGCGCCGCGAGCACGGGTTTGTCTAGATTTTTGCCGAGTCTGGCGCGCCGTCCACAGGCCGTGCCAGCCGGGCTTTCGCGTATGAGCTGATGATCAGCCGATCGCACGGCTCGGCGGTTTGCGCATTGCATGCGCGCGCCCTCTCGCGTCTAATCAACCGAGATCCTTGCGTGGAAACCATGGCCGTGGACGTCCGAAGCGAAGTCAAGCTCATCATCGCCAGCCAGCTCAGGATCCCGCTCGAGCGGCTCAAGCCCGACGTGCGGCTGAAGGATCTCGGCGCGGAATCCTTGGACTTCGTCGAGGTCCTGTTCGAGCTGGAGGAGAAGTTCGATATCAGCCTGCCGTTCAACGCCAACCAGCCGGCGCAGCGAGCGAGCACCGATGTGGGCGATGAATCCATCCTGCTCTCCAGCACGATCGATCAATTGGCCGATTTGATCGAGCGGCTTATGGCCAGGAAGATCGAAGAACAAAAATCGATCACGATGAAGCAATCATGAAATCGCAGTCATGCAGCGCGTGGTGATCACCGGGATAGGCGTCGTATCGCCGGTCGGTTCCACACTTGCCGAGTTCTGGTCGGCCCTGGTCGCGGGACGGTCCGGAATTGGCCCGCTGACGCTCGCGGCGCAGGAGCGCCTGAGCACGTGCGTCGCGGCCGAGGTGCACGGGTTCGAGCCGGAAGCTCATTTCGACGCCAAGCAGCTGTCCCTGCTCGATCGCTTCTCGCAATTCGCGGTCGTTGCCGCGCGGGCGGCGGTTCGCGACGCCGCGCTCACGATCGATGAGAAGGCGGCGCTCGAAACTGCGACCGTCATCGGCAATGCGGCGGGCGGCCAGACGACTGTCGATGAGGCCTATCTCAGGCTCTACGGCAAAAATGCCCCGCGTGTGCATCCGATGACGATCCCGCGCTGGATGGTCAACGCGGCGGCGAGCCAGGTCTCGATGGATCTCGGCTTGAAAGGGCCAACCTGGACGGTGGCCACCGCCTGCGCATCGTCGACGCATGCGATCGGGCAGGCCTTTCACATGCTCCGCATGGGGCAGATCCCGTTTGCGCTTGCCGGAGGAGCCGAAGCCTGCCTCACCGTCGGCACGCTCAAGTCCTGGGAAGCGCTGCGCGTGCTCGCCACCGATACCTGTCGGCCGTTCTCGAAAGGCCGCTCGGGCCTGGTCTTGGGCGAGGGCGCCGCCGTGCTCGTGCTGGAGACACGCGAGCGCGCGCTGGCGCGCGATGCGCGCATTTATGCCGAGCTCCGCGGGTTCGGGATGGGCGCCGATGCCGGCGACGTGATCGCCTCCGATCCGCAGGGAGCAGAGCGCGCCATGCGCGCGGCGCTCATTGATGCGCAGGTCAATCCCGAGGACGTCGACTACATCAACGCCCATGGCACCGGGACGCGTCTCAACGACCGAATTGAGACCGAAGCCGTCCGCGCGGTGTTTGGTGCGGCTGCGGATCGTCTTGCGGTCTCGTCGAGCAAGGCGGTGCTCGGCCATAGTCTCGGCGCGGCCGGCGCGCTGGAACTCGCCGCGACGGCGCTTGCCGTGCATGAGCAGATCCTCCCGCCGACCGCCAATTTCGTCGAGCCTGATCCTGAATGCGACCTCGACTTCGTCCCCAACGTGGCGCGGCAGGCCGGCATCCGCATGGCGATGTCCAACTCGTTTGCCTTTGGCGGGCTCAATGCCGTGCTTGTTCTGGCGCGCCCATGAGCCTTGCGTGAGGCTTGCATGAGGCTTGCATGAGGCTTGCCGCCGCATGAAATGGTCCGCGCGATGGAGTAAAGCTCGGCAAGGGAGGCGGCTTGCCTCGCTCAAGCAACTGCTCGCCCAGGCGCACGAGCGGCTCGCTCTGGGTTTTGGATTTGTGCTGTGGGACGGCTCGACCGTCCCGCCCGTCCTCTCGCCGAATAGCCTTGCGGTCGTGATTGCCGATGAAGGCGTGATCGGCGCCGTCCTGCGGCGGCCCAATCTCGACACGTTGGCCAATCTCTGGGTGACCGCGCGCATCGAGCTTCGCGGCGGGAGCGTGCTCGATTTTCTCGCGCGCCGTCCGCGGGTCAGCGCCAGGTGGATGCTGAGTGTGCTGGACCGACGGCTCGTGCTCGCCGTGGCGATGCAATTTCTGTCGGTACCGCGCGGCGGACCCTGGCCACTCGAGCACGTTCGCGGCGACCGCGTGCGCGCCGATGGAAGCGCGGCCGCCAACAAGGACAATGTTCATTATCACTACGACCTGTCGAACGCCTTCTACGCGCTGTTTCTCGATCCCGAGATGATCTACACGTGCGCCTATTTCAAGGGTTGGAACAACGATCTCGCTACGGCCCAGCGCGACAAGCTGGACATGATCTGCCGCAAGCTGCGGCTCCGCGAGGGCGAATCGTTGCTCGACGTCGGCTGCGGCTGGGGCGGTCTCCTTTGCCATGCGGCGCAACACTATGGGGTTCGCGCGCACGGCGTGACGCTCGCAGAGGAGCAATATGCCTTCGCCAAAGCGAAGATCGCGCGACTGCGGCTCGAAGACCGCGTCACGCTCGAGCTCGCCGACTATGCCGCCGTCCGCGGGCGTTTCGACAAGATCGCATCGATCGGCATGTTCGAGCAGGTCGGCATCAGGAACCATCCGACCTACTTTCAGTCCATCTACCGGCTGCTCAAGCCGGGCGGCCTCTATCTCCATCATGCGATCGCACGGCCGAATAATGCGGCGTTCCACCGGCGGCCGCCCGGATATGCGGCGATCGTGCGATACATTTTCCCGGGCGGCGAGGTCGATCACCTCGGCATGTCGATTGCAAATCTCGAACGCAACGGCTTCGAGGTTCACGATGTCGAGGCTTGGCGCGAGCACTATGCGCGTACGACGCGGCTCTGGCACGACCGCCTCATGGCGCAGCGTCCGGCTGCCGAGCGCGAGGTCGGTCCGGCCAGGACCCGGCTGTGGCTTGCCTATCTGGCTGCCTGCGCGATTTTTTTCGAAAACAACGAGGTCGGGATTTTCCAGACGCTGGCGTCGAAGCGGGCGAAGGGCGCCTCGCCCCTCCCGCCGACCCGAGCCGACCTTTATCCGCAGTCTTGAAGCATGGTCGGAAATGCTGGGCCTGCGCGGCAGGGGCTGGCGAGAGATCAGGGTGCAATTGTCCTTCCACGCGCGGCGCAAAATTGTTACGGTCGCGCTTCACTAAACGAAGCCGAGCGGAATCGCTGCACACGACGGCGAGCATCATTTGCGAACGCCACATGGCGCAGGTGCAATCGGGGACCGAGTCTGATGATTTCGCCGGATAATCCGCCGGGCATGATCTCGCGTCGCAAGAGTTGGAGCGAGCACTTCTACGGCGACGATGCGCTACGCTTCCGGCGAGCGTTCAGGTTGGCCTTTCGCGATGTGGTCGTCGAAACGACGCTGCGCGCGCAATCATGGCCGCTCTGCCGCCCTTTGTTGCGGCCCTTTATGCAGGCCACACGATGGGATCAATGGCGGCGCGCGTATGAAGCGCGTTGTGCGCGCGGCGCCGACACCCTGCGCGTCCCGTCCCAACTGCGACAGACGGACCTGCGCCCGCGCCGCGCGATGGTGGTGGGCTCCTGCCTATCCGAGTATCTGGTCGACCACTTTGAACGTGCCCCCGATGGCTGTCCGTGCGATTTCGTGCTGGTCAACAATCTGCGCGAGTTGCCGGAGGACCCGCCGCGGCCGATCACCGACTATGACTTCCAATTCGTGCAGCCCGCGCTCCGCCTCTTGCTGCCCGAGCAGTCGTATCTGCCGTTGGCTTATGACGACCTGCCCGCGCATGAACGCCTGCTCGATCAGGCGCGGCAACGCCTGCCGCATACGCTTGCCGCCGCCATGCGCTGGAACAAGGAGCACGGCCTCCTCACTTTCGTCGCCAATTTCTTCGTGCCGCAGCAGAACCCGATGGGCCGGTTCATGCCGCGCTACGATCTGCGCAACCCGGTCTACCTGATCGAGCGGATCAATCAGCTTCTCGCCGAGGAGGTCTCCCGCTATCCGAACGCCTATCTGGTCGATGTTGATCAGATCGCGGCCGGTCTCGGCAAGGCATTCATTCAGGACGATTCGACCGACATCATCGCTCACAACAACGTGCTCGACGAGGAATTCACCGAGATCAACGACCGGATCGAATGGCACCCGCCGGTCACGGAGCTCTATTCGGTTCGCAACGTCGCGTTCGCGCGCGCTGTCTGGGCCGAGCTGTTGGCTATGCTGCGAACGGTGCGGCAGGTTGATCCGGTCAAGCTGGTGGCGGTCGACCTCGATGACGTGTTGTGGCGCGGGGTCGCGGCCGAGGCCGAGGATGACGATGACCGGGTCGAGGGATGGCCGCTCGGGGTCATCGAGGCCCTGCAGTTTCTGAAGAAGCGCGGCGTCCTGCTCGCGATCGTCAGCAAGAACGACGAGGCGCGTATCGAGCGGAAATGGGACGAGATCATGCTCGGGCGCCTACGCCTCACCGATTTCGCGGTTCGTCGCATCAACTGGCGGCCGAAAGCCGACAATCTTGATGAGATCATCCGCGAGGTGAACGTGCTGCCGAAGAGCGTCGTGTTCATCGACGACAATCCGGTGGAGCGCGCCGCCGTGAGAGCGGCGCACCCGGAGGTTCGCGTCCTTGAGGCGCATCCTTATCTGATCCGGCGCATTCTCCTGTGGGCGCCGGAGACGCAGGTTGTCGGCCTCACCGAGGAATCCCTTCGCCGCACCGAGATGGTGCGCGCCCAGGTCGAGCGTGAGGCGGACCGCGCCCGCATGTCGCGCGAGGAGTTCCTGGCCTCGCTCAAGGTTACGGTGAAGATGCTGGAGATCGCGAGCACCGAGGACAACAGGTTTCCGCGGGCGCTCGAGCTCATCAACAAGACCAATCAGTTCAACACTACGGGGCGTCGCTGGACGCGCGCGGACTGCGCGGCGGCCTTTGCGCGCGGCGCGCGCTTTCAGGCGTTCGAGGTGCAGGATCGCTTCACCCGGTACGGGCTCGTCGGCGTGGTGGTGGTCGAGGAGGGGCGCATCGACCAATTCGTGATGAGCTGCCGCGTGCTCGGACTCGATGTGGAGACGGCGGTCGTCGCTGCGCTGTCGAAGCGGCTGCAGAACGGCCGCGACCTTGCGGCACGCCTTGAGGCAACCGACGCCAATCTTCCGTGTCGGGACCTGTACGACCGTTGCGGGTTCAAGCAGGACGGCAATTATTGGATCAAGCCGCGCGCCCACACGGTCGAAGCGCCGGCGCATGTTGCCTTGAGCTGATTGAATTGGCCGCCGTGACCGGTCATGGACTGTGCCCGGTGAGCCTGCGCGGTACGCGCGCCCTCAAGCCGGAGGATGCGGCGCGCGTGCCGCTGCAAGCCATCGGGAATGAACTCGACGCGGTTTCGTGCCCGCTTGAGAATGATTGAGGAGTTGGCCTGGCCATCGCGCCATTTGGAACCATATGGCGCGATATGGCGCGGCCGCTTGATTGCCCTTCCGGCCGATGTCAGATTTGCCGGCAGGGTTGTTGTTTCGTCAGGGCGCAAAACTTGACCAAGCTTCGAGCCTTACCCCGCGGACGGGCAGTGGAGCGCCGATCTGCGGCCAATTGCGCGAGTTGGTAGACTTCGCAGCTTCCGCTTGCGCTTGCTCGGAATCCACGGGCAGTGCGCCTTCCGTTGGCGCCCAACAATCGCCATTTATGGTTGCAAGCCAAGCATTGGTAACCGAATTTTGGAAAGATCGCCCCCTCGGTATTTGCACGCAGGGAATCGGCAAGGCGATCCGGATAGTATGTCGACCGACATGACGGACGTGACGGATCTGCCCGGAGTTTCGACCGGTCCTGGGGGTGGCCGCAAGCCGCGCCTCGGCCCGCCATTCGCGCTCATGCTTGCCTGCGGGCTGATCGGGCTTTTGACCGTTCCGGCCGGTCTCGAAGCCGGAACCTTGGTATCGCTTGCGGACGATCCGGTCGGGCTCGCCGATCACATGCTCGATCTCCGGTTCGACAGCGCATCTGCCAACCACGAGATCGCGGCCGCGCTCGATGCGGGCGACAGCGATCTTGCGGCAAGCTTTCAGGATCTCGCGCGCACGCGAAACGTCGCCGTCGATCCAGGCCTCAACGAACGCCTTGCGGCTGCGCAGGCGGAGGCCGCGAGCCTCACCCATAAGGTGGGCAGCTTCACGCACGGCTTCGTCACCGGCGAGCCGACTGATGTCGCGAGCCTTGCCGGCACCGCCACGGGCGATCTGTTCGTTTTCGGCGATATCCGTGACGCCGTGCGCGAGGGCACGCATTTGGCGACCGGCCAGCCCACCGATGAGTTGATCCTGGGGCTTGCCTGCACCGGGATTGCCATCACGGCCGGCACCTACGCGACGGCCGGAATTGGCGCGCCAGTGCGGGTCGGTCTTTCGCTCGCCAAGGCGGCGCGCGCGACCGGACGCATGAGTGTGCACATGGCCGAGTGGGTCGGCCGTTCGCTGCGTGAGGTCGCCGATTGGGGAGCAATCGGACGTGCCATCGGGGGTGTCACCTTCTCGGGCCCACTCGTCGCAGTGCGAGCCGCGCGCGAAGCCGTCAAGGTGGAGAAGGCCGAAGAGTTGGTCCGCCTGGCCGGCGATGTGGGTCGCGTACAGGCCAAGGCGGGTACACAGGCCGCGCTCGATGGCCTCAAGCTCGCGGAGGGGCCGCGCCAGATGTCGCGCATTGCGCAAGTGGCAGAGCGCTACGGCCCCAAGACCCGCGCGGTGCTCAAGCTCGGCGGCCGGGCTGCGATCATGCTCACCATGAGCGCAGTCAATCTGTTTTCCTGGCTGTTCGCGGCGGCCTGGACGTTGTTCGGCTTCTGCGCCTCGGCCAAACGCATGGTCGAGCGCGCGACCGAGCGCGCGATTGCCCGCCGCAAGGCGCGCGCATTGGTGCGCCAAAAGGCTCATCTGCCCACACCGGCGGTCGCGTGACGGGCCTGCTCTCCGGAAAATCTTCCGCGCGCCGACGTAAGTAGAGGCCATGCAGAGCTTCCGCCATGACGACGTCGAGATCGCCTTCCTGGACGAGGGCGAGGGTGAGCCTATGGTGCTGGTGCACGGCTTTGCCTCGAACGCCGCGGTGAACTGGGTGCAGCCGGGCTGGGTTTCCTTTCTCCGGCAAGCGGGACGCCGCGTCATCGCGCTCGACAATCGCGGTCACGGCGCGTCGACCAAGCTCTACGATCCAGCGGATTATCACAGCGCCCGCATGGCCGGCGACGTGGCGGCGCTGCTCGATCATCTCGGTCTCGAGCGCGCCGACGTGATGGGCTATTCGATGGGGGCGCGCATCACTGCATTTCTTTCGCTCGCCCAGCCTGAGCGCGTGCGCAGCGCCATATTCGGCGGGCTCGGCAGCCGCTTGGTGGAAGGTTTCGGGGATTCGGAAGCGGTCGCGCACGCGCTCGAGACACCGGCGCTCGAGAACGTGAGCGATGCCCGCTCCCGCATGTTCCGCATCTTCGCCGAGCAGACCAAGTCGGACCTGCGGGCGCTTGCGGCCTGCATCCGCGGCTCAAGCCAGACCCTGCCCCCGACCGATCTCGCCAAAATCCGCCTTCCGGTGCTGGTTGCGGTCGGCACCAACGATGTGGTCGGCGGCTCCGCGACCGCGCTCGAGCAGCTCTTGCCGGCCGGCGCAGCGCTCGAGATTCCGCGCCGCGATCATATGACGGCGGTCGGTGACAAGGTCTACAAGCAGGGGGTGCTGAGCTTCCTGGGCAAGCGGCCGTGAAGGGCATTGGGGCGGCACGTGCCGCGCACCATATGGACGGCAAGCCGCCGCGCCTGTACTAAGGCCGGAGGGGGGCCGGGAGGCGCACGGTTCGGGCGAAAAGCGCTTTGCGGAGAGGGCCATGGCTCAGCATCAAGTCAGACGTCAGGACAACCGCTCCGGGCTCGACCAGGTCGACCCGGTGTGGGGGCGAATCCGCCGTGAGGCTGAGGAGCTGGTACGGCGCGAGCCAGAGCTTGCGACCTTCATCTTTTCGACCATCCTGCATCACGACACGCTGGAAGCCGCGGTGGTGCATCGCATCACCCAGCGGCTCGATCATCCCGACGTTTCTGCCGAGCTGATCCGGCAGGCCTACGAGGGGGCGCTCGCGAGTGACCCGGCCATCGCCACGGCCTTTCGGGTCGATATCGTGGCGACGGTTGACCGCGATCCCGCGACGAACCGCTACATCGAGCCCCTGCTTTATTTCAAAGGCTTTCACGCGATCCAGACCCATCGGCTGGCGCACTGGCTCTGGCAGCGGGACCGCAAGGATTTCGCCTACTACCTGCAGAGCCGATCATCCTCGGTGTTCCAGACCGATATTCATCCGGCGGCGCCCATCGGCCGCGGCATCTTTCTCGATCATGCCACCGGCCTTGTGGTCGGCGAGACCGCGGTGATCGAGGATGACGTATCGATTCTGCACGGCGTCACCCTCGGCGGCACCGGCAAGGAGGAGGGCGACCGCCATCCGAAAATCCGCCACGGCGTGATGCTCGGTGTCGGCGCGAAGATCATCGGCAATATCGAGATCGGCCATTGCGCTCGTGTCGCCGCCGGCTCGGTCGTGCTCAAGTCCGTGCCGCACAACACGACGGTCGCGGGCGTGCCGGCGCGGGTCATCGGCGAGGCCGGATGCCCCGAGCCTTCGCATGCGATGAACCAGATTTTCCACGAAATGGATATTTGAGCGAAAGGAACCGATCCGGTGGACGTCCAGGAGGTCAGGAAGCTCGACGCCTATCTCAAGCGGCTCTTCGGCAATGCGCGCATCCGCGTCGTGCCGCGGCCGAAGAAAGAGGATTCCGCCGAGGTCTATATCGGTGATGAATTCGTCGGTGTGCTGTTCGTCGACGACGAGGACGACGAGCGCTCTTACAATTTCCAGATGGCGATCCTGGCCGCCGATCTCGACGCTTCTTGACGCTTGCTCCGCCTTGTCCCGGGCCCTAGCGCGTCGAAGACGCGCATAAGCGCGCTGTTGACCCGGGACAGTTCCAGGCAATGGCAAAGTTTGGAACGATCCCGGCTCAGCAGCGCAGCCAAATGCTGCGCCGCCTCCGGGAAACAGCTTAGCGATTCAAGCGTCGGTAACTGAATGCTAGCCCAACTTGCGCAGTTGGAGGTCAGTTTTGGCGATTTCACAAGTATCGGGTTGAGTCGGATCAATGGGTTAATCGTCGCCGAAGGTCGATTTGAGCGTGTAGTGGCGACCTTGGGCATTTTCTTTCTCGGCGGTTCTGGTTGTGATGGCGCATGTATCTGCGCCACACGATTCGCAGGAAGGACGGCAAGGTTCACCGTTACTGGTGCCTGGTTCGCAGTGTTCGTGTCGGGCGCCTCGTTTGCTTCCTCGCCTTCGTGCTGTGGAAAAGCCTGGAGATGTGGCAGCAGCGCGCCGGCCTGGGAAACTCGCCCCGTACGATCCTCGAAGAGCTGGCGCGCATCCAGTCGAACGACGTCGTGTTGCCGACCACAACGCACGGCCAGATCCGCTTGCGATGCGTCAGCC
>Ga0209062_1000687_pt1 | contig 87138 bp, 64 predicted proteins | sample Coa_R2_2_FD_187158 | JGI IMG/M metagenome (GOLD analysis project Ga0209062, IMG submission 187158) | Surface soil microbial communities from Centralia Pennsylvania, which are recovering from an underground coalmine fire - Coalmine... | ecosystem: Environmental > Terrestrial > Soil > Unclassified... | reverse complement strand
GTGGTAGAACGCACGCATAGTTGGCTCAACCGGTTCCGTGCGGTGCTGATCCGATGGTGCAAGAAGCCCGAAAACTACCTGGCCACCTTGCACTTCGCCCTTGCACTGATCACGTACCGAGCTACCAGGTTAACCGGATAGGCTCTTAGGACGGTGATGCTTTCGTCCGTAATCCGGCATTTCGATGCCAGCCGAGGCGCGCACAACAGACCTTGCCACTCCGCTTCCAAACGGGTCTGATATTCTTCGCGGATATTTACACTCATCCACAACCGTGTTGAAGAGTAGGTGTCTGCTGGAGTCCCGGCTTTTGCCGGGGTAGAGGCTGAACCGCCCGGAGACAGGACTCCAACACAACCACAACGCGTGCCATCTGCAATGGATTTTTCGCAAGAAGAATTGCTGGAAGCGGTCGAAAGACTGGTGACGGGGATGCTGGAACGTGCCGGCGTCACCGCGCCGCCAGTCGATGCACTCACCATTGCCGAAACTCATCTGGGCATTCCAATTGAATGGGTCGAACCGACGGAAGAAGATGAATCGGGGCGGCGCCGGCCGCGGTCGCGTGCGTCTTCCGGGAGTGGAATCTCGATTGCGACCGACATGAACGACGAGCAACAACAACGCGTTGCCGCTGATGGTATCGCCCGGTTCCTGCTCCCGGACATCTACCGCAAGTTGAGTGTTGAGCCGGGCAGCGAAAGTAAACAGTTCGCGGCGCACGTGCGGGGATTGACCGCGGCGCGGATTCTGATTCCCACTCGCCTCCTGAAGGCGGCTCTGCGAGAATGCAAATACGACGTGCTCGCGCTGTACCAGCGGTTTACGACAACGAGCATGGAGGCCGTCGCGGCGCGGCTGCTCGCTCTGGAGGAGCCATCGGTGATCGCGACGGTGGATGACGGGATCGTTGCCAGCCGACGCAGCAACCGTTTCTCGGTCACGCGGAAGCTGGAGGCGGCTGAGCAGGAATGCGTGGACCGGATCATGGAACTCGACCTGCCGCACCGGGCGCGGGTCGGGGAATGGACCGCCTGGGGCTGGCCGGTCCCGAACCGCCCTTTTCGCCGGATTCTCCTGCGCGCGGTGTACGACGACGTATAATGGGTTCACGTTGCGTTCACCCGGCGGTCGCCAGCCTCCAGCGCTGTGGCGACCGCCGGAGCTTTTCTGATCGCCCAACCGGCAGAAAGAAGTTCCAGATTTCAGAGTTCCAAATTCCAAGTTGAGAACCAAATGAGGAACATCTGACCTTTGCTTTCGAGTTGAAACTCTGAAACCTGGAACTTCTTTCCGTCCGACCGCCCTTTACAACCGCGAGTTTGAGCGGGATGATTTTCTTTTAACCGTTCGCGACACAACAGTTCGCGGCGGAAACGACTGACGCCTGAGGAGAGTGCGGCATGGCTGACGACCGCATCCCCATGACACGGGAAGGCTACGATAAACTCAAGGCCGAGCTGGATAAGCTGCGCGGCACCGACATGATTGAGGTGACCAAACGGGTCGCCGCCGCGCGCGATTTGGGCGACCTGAGCGAAAATGCCGAATACCACGCGGCACGCGAGGATCAAGGCATTCTCCAAGCTCGCATCAACGAACTCTCCGACCGGCTGGCCCGTGCGGTGATCGTCGATACCAGCTCGCTGCCGAAAGATTCGGTCGCCTTCGGCAGTAAGGTCAAAGTGATGGATATGGATCTCGAAGAAGAAGAGACCTTTGAACTGGTTGGCCCCGGAACGGAAGATCCCGACAAGGGGAGAATCCTGACCTCCAGTCCCATCGGTCAGGGGCTGATTGGCCGAAAAAAGGGCGAAATTGTGGCGATTCAGGTTCCCAGTGGAACCATTCGGTTCAAAATTCTCGAGATTTCATCCGCGAGCATCTAACCTGCCCAGATTGCTTCCCTTTTCGCGAGCCGAAGGGGAAAATTTGGTAGGCGCCAACGTTCGCCCTCGTTACAACGACTGACGATATTCCGTCATCTTGTGTTGACGGAATCCAGTCGTTGACGAATGCTATTGATAGGAACGGTACTTACGCCGTTTCTGGTCGGGACGCCGCCCAGGAGGCGGGCATGTCAGACCCCCGGCTTCACAGTCTGCATCTGGAAGGCCAGCCCAGGCGGGAATCGTTCCGCGCTGCGCGACAGGCACTCCAGGCGGCTTGCGGAAGCCAAACCCTCGCGGGTGATCCGCTTCCTCTCAAAGACGAATGCCTGCACGCCTCGACTCTCGCTGCTCCGATCGGTCAGGGGGCGGGGATTGCCGGCCGCTTCACCTTCTACCTCAAGGATGGCGTCAACGTTTATCCGCTACACGTGGGAATGAATAGCATTGGCCGCTTGCCGGATAACGATGTGATCATTCGCGATGAATGTATTTCACGCCGGCACTGCGCGATTGTGATTCATTCCGATCTGCGGTGCGAACTGCACGACGTGGCCTCGAAAAACGGGACACTGCTCAACGGCAAGAAGATCCCCGCCCCGACGAAAATTCAATCTGGCGACCGAATTACTCTCTGCAACCGCCAACTCACGTTCCACATCACCGAAGCGGAGCCGGCCGCCGCAGGTTAACGCTTCCAACCAGTAGTCTCAGCGAGATCCGGGAAGGCTGTCGCAGGTCTGCTCGACTCGTTTGCCGACATGGAAAATCCCACCCCAGGCGCGACACGCGGACTGGCAGCAGGTTTCGTTCGTCAGGAGCAGGTCGCCGGGCCAGAGAGGGATGTTTTCGCGCGGATCACAGAGCGCTTCGTTCAAATCCACACGAATCGGTATCTGCTGGCCGGTGGTGAGGTGGCGGAGAATGGTAACTCGGCTGGCTGCGGGTCGCAGATGGTTGGGATAAATCGGTCCCCGCACCAACGCGACCGCATCCGTCACGCGCAAATCGTACTTCAAAGGGTATTCCCCCGAACCGAGTCCCCCGCCGGTGTAAAAAACGCCACACGCCGGCGTCGTTAGGAAATCAAACGATGATTTAATTCCCTCGTTTGGTCCGGGAAGTGTCGCCGTTTGTTGCTGATTGTCCACGACAGGCGGGCAATGGAGAATCTCGTCCGGCAGTCGCCGAACGGGTATCCCGCTCGGTACGGGGCAACCGAGCGAGACACACCCGCCGCCGGACAGCACAATTCCGGCGAACAACACCGCACAACAGACCAGGCGGGGGCGCATCGGGGGCTCACTTTCCTGGACCCGGATTGCTGACCGGAAGCGGTTTGGGCATCGTGTGTTCGAACGGAATTACCGGAAGGTCATCCAGAATGGACGGCGTGGCGGCACTCGACGGCAACACAGGCACGGTGCTTGGCGGCGTGGGTAGCCCCAACTTCATGGCCGACGGAGGTTCCAGGATTGGCGGAAGCGTACTCGAAGGCTCAGCGGGGGGCACCGGGAGCGGCGGGATTCGTGAATTCGGGACCGGCAGAGGCGGATCGGGAACCGGAAGCAGGTCGGAGTTCGGCGGCACCGGTAGCGGCGCGAACTTCCCGCCAGGCAAAGTCGGGTTGTATGGCTTGATGACCGGTATTTCGGGCTTCGGTAATGGCGAGATTGGTTTCCCGGGGCCTCCGCTACCCACACTCGGCGACGTCGGCAGAGGCACCTGCGTATCGGACGGGGTTTCTGGCGGGTCGTCGGACCCTTTCTTCTTGGGCTTGGGTTCACCGAACTTGCCCGTGCCGGGGGTTGGGATGAACTCCGGTCGCGGTACACTGGGCGCCGTTGGGAGGCATGGCTCTCCCGGTGCCCTGGGATGAGTGGCTCCGGGTGGACACGAAGTGTCAGGCAAGAGAACGGGCACAGTCAGGAACTGACGCCGACCGCTGGCGACAGCCACGTCGGTACCGTACTTGAAGCCAAGATAATAGTCGCGAATAAGGCTCTGACCTTCCGTAGTGAAGTATTTCTTGTTACGAACATACTGGAGAGGCGGGACCGCCGGCGGTTGCGCCGCTCCTCCACGATCCAAGTAATCAACGTAGCCATCGAGAAACCCATCGCGGAACTCGGCGGTAAAAGCCTGGCGGGGATACTGTTCGCGCACGCATTTCCAGGCGGCGCGGGCATCCTTGCGGAGGTCGTGCGCGATGGCCCGCTGGGTGTGCGACAGGTGTGTTTCGGTCGTCAGGTTGTGGAGGGCTCCGCACCCGGCGAGAACCGGGAGCAGGCCAGTCATCCACGCGACCGACTTCCACACCATATCCACCTCAACATAAAAGGTCGGTTTGGTGTAGATCGGCCGAAGGCACCGGGCGCGTTCACCGGTTGGGTGAAATTCCGCATTTACGCCAGTTGCGCCACGGGCATCGTGTGGCAGAGTTACCCCAGAGGGCGCGGCGGCGCCGATTGACCGGGCAGGTAAACCGGGAAAAGGCGGATAGCCTCGCTTGATTTGTTGCCCGGCGGACTGGCCGTGGTCGATGAGTGCGACATCGGCGCGATCTCGGGACACTGTTCAACCAGTCTTATTTCCCCAGCACAGGAGCGAGCATCATGGCGAAGGCGAAGAAGGCGGCACCCAAGAAGGCAGCCGCGAAGAAACCCGCGGCGAAGAAGCCCGCTGCCAAGAAGTCAACGGCGAAGAAACCCGCCGCCAAGAAAGCACCTGCGGCCAGCAAGGTGACCAAGAAGAAAGTCGCCCCGAAGAAGAAGCCCGCCGCCCCGGCGCCGGCTCCCGAACCAACCCCGGCGCCGGCTCCCGAACCAACCCCGGCGCCGGCACCTGAGGCGACAGCGCCCATGTGATCTCAGCAATCGCGATATTTGCCTCTCGGGGGGGTGAGCTTCAGCTCACCCTCTTCCTTTTTTGATGACAGAGTGGCCCGATCACCGCAGAGAAGTCATTCTCCGCGGTTTGCGCCCGGCACCCAGAGCACATCGGTTTTCCCGCCATTGTTCGCGACCCGAGCCAGCACAAAAAGGAAGTCGCTGAGGCGGTTTAGATAAATCAGGACGTGTGCGTTCACCTTCTCCGTGTGCATCAATGTGACCACCGTGCGTTCCGCGCGACGGCAAATCGTTCGCGCCAAGTGAAGCCACGCTGCTGCCGACGTCCCGCCGGGCAGGATAAAGCTCCGTAGCGGTTCGAGCCCTTCATTAAGCCGGTCAATGGCACGTTCTAACCGCTCATACTGGGCAGGAAGGACGCGAAGTCCCTTCCCCGGTTCCTCATTTTCAGTTTGAGGGACGCACAGATCGGCTCCCACGTCGAAGAGGTCATTCTGGATTGCACGCAGGAGCACTCCTTCTGGGCAATCCGGGCAGTTCGCGAGGACGAGTCCCAGCACGGAATTCAACTCATCCACTTCGCCGTAAGCGGCCACACGCGGCGAATCCTTGGACACGCGGGAACCATCACCTAATCCCGTTTCACCGCCATCGCCGGATTTGGTGTAAATGCGGGAGAGAAAGACCATAGTTGTGCTTCCAAAATGCCACAGAATCGAGCCTGTTTCTGTATTTTGCTCCTTCGCAGCCATAAACCGAAGTACTTCTCGGCGCGAAACTCGCGAACTTGAAACTTGGGACTAAACTCTCCATCCCGCAGAGACGATAGATTCACTAATCACGGACGAACCGTCAGGCACGGAGGGGGGGAGTATGTCCTGGATTCGCCGAAAACTCAAGCTGTTGATGTTGGCACTCCTGCCGGCGTGGATAGTTGGTTGCAACCCGCTCTCGCTTGGGTGGCTGACTCCGGTTCCGATGCCCCCGTGGGTGGCGGAACGGATGGAGCAAAAGCTCAACCACAAGAACGACGGCCGAGCGCCGATCATGCCGCCGATCCGAGATGGCTACCCGCCGCCGATCTGCGAGGATCCGCCCAGCGATGCGGAAGTGCTCCGCGCGATCCCACGCGTGCCGCGCGGTGTTCCCTTCATCTACGAGACCTTCCGCGACGATATCGTGATCGTGAAGAACCGTCTCGTGGACAGGATCGATCCGCCGCGACCCTTCCCACTCGTCGGCCCTGCACAATTGCACCACTGCCACTGGGAATGCGTGGTGTACTACAACGAGCTCGTGCAGTCCGATTACCCGTTCCCGGTTTACTTGTACAAGCCGCGGGTTCAGGTCATCTACATCGACAAGGATCACCTGCACCTCTACGTCGGGCCGAACCCGGAGATGCAACGGCAGATCACGCAAGACCTGACGCGGTACTGATTCGGCTCTGTTTGAGTAACCGTCGGTCGGTTGTCGCGATCCTGGTGAAAACCGCTTCGAAGCAAGCGACCCTCGGTTTCGACAGAGCAATCCGGAACGAGAACCCCTCCGTTGCCTGAAGGCGACCGCTGCACCCGGCTTCGAAAGGAGTCGGGTGTGTGCGTTTGCAGGACGGCGAAAGGCAGTCCATCGCGAATTCGCCTCACACCAAGTGCGGACTTGCCGCATCATGCAAAAGTCGGTTACCCCGCACCTCAAGGCACCCCTGCAATTCTGTTTTGCCTTTTTGCCCAGAATCACCACAATATCAATAAGCATTCTGTCTGAATTGTGCGAGATTCAGAAATGTCATTGCAGCAGGCGACAGCCGCCGAGATCGCGGAAGCCAACGAGCGACTCGCGACGGCAACTCCACAAGAAGTGTTGCGGTGGGCGGCGGAGCGTTTTCACCCCCGGCTCTTGATGGCTACTGCCTTCGGTGCTGAAGGCTGTTGCATTCTGCACATGCTCGCCGAGATTCAGCCCGACACGAAGGTCATCAACCTGGAAACGGGCTATCAATTTCCAGAAACGCTCGAACTGCGCGAACGGATCAAGGCGCGGTACGGTATCGAGGTCGAGTATATCTACCCGGAACTCACGGTCGCCGAATACGAAGCCGAGCACGGCGGGCCGCTTCACGTTCTGCGGCCAGATCAATGCTGCTACGACCGCAAGATTCTTCCGCTCCGGCTCGCCGTGGAGCGAATCGCTCCGCTCGCCTGGATTTCCGCCATCCGCAAAGATCAGACATCCGATCGCGGCAAGGCCGACGTGGTTCAGTGGGACAAGAAGTTCTCCTTGGTTAAACTAAATCCATTACTGAACTGGACAAAGAAGGACGTTTGGGCCTTCATCGTCAAGAACGACGTCCCATACAATCCTCTGCACGACTTGAACTACCCGAGCATCGGCTGCTGGCCCTGTACGCAACCGGTCCAAGACGGGGATGACGACCGGGCTGGCCGCTGGGCGGGCAAGAAGAAAAAGGAGTGCGGCTTGCATGTGATTGAAGTCAAGGATGGGGAAGGCATTTGAGTTTGTAGGGTGGGACGAGGCTTTGCGAAGGCCCACCATCGGCTGCTGGAAGAAGGTGGGCCTTCGCAAAGCTCGTCCCACCCTACACGACAAGGCGAAACATGTTTTTCTCCGCCCGCGCCGAGTACGCTTGCCTCGCCATGCTGGAACTCGCCGCGCAATATGGCGACCCGAAGCCGGTGCGTCTGACCGACATTGCCAACAAGCATGGCATCCCGTCGTCGCGGTTTCTGGTGCAGATTCTGATCCAACTCAACAAAGCCGGCCTGGTGACGAGTACCCGTGGGGCGGCCGGTGGGTACCATCTGGCGAGGCGACCCTCGGAAATCACTCTGGCGGACGTCATTGCGGCCATTTCCGAACAAACCGGAACGCGAACCCAGGAGCGCAAACCGGCCTCCACGCTGGCCGCCGCTCTCGATGAGGTCTGGGATCGCATCCGGACGGCCCACGAAGAGTTCCTCAAAACCCAGGCCGATATCCTCAAAAAGACGACTCTTGCCCAACTCGTCGAATCCGGCCAGCCAGTGCAGTACGTCATCTAGCGGAAAGTGGTAGCAGGCCTCCGTGTGCCGTTCTTTCGGCTTGCGTGAAGAGACGGCACACGGAGACCTGCTACTACTTTGGCTTTGTGTGAAGAGACGGCACACGGAGTGTGCCTACTACTTTGACCCCTGATTCCTGGAATTTCTATGCCTGACTTGATTCCCCCACATGGCGGCGTGAGCGAACCGATCAACCGCACCGAGGCGATCCTCGATCCGCTTTCGACCCACCCGATTCCGGTTTCCGATGCCGATCTTTCCACGCTCTACCGCATCGCCGATGGCGGGTTGTCCCCGCTCATTGGCCCGATGGGGAAAGAAGAATACGACCGCGTGCTGGATGAAGAAGTCATCATTCGCAGCGGCAAGAAGTACGCCTGGACTATCCCGCTCGCCTTCCCCGTGAGTGAGGAGATGGTGCGGCATCTGCACATCGGCACGAAACACCCTCTCGCAAACGAGAGGGGGCAAGTGGTCGGCGAGATCGATCTGAAGGACGTCTACCCCTGGGACAAGAAGAAGTACAACGCCAGCGTCTACAGCACCACGCGCGAAGACCACCCCGGGGCCCGAATCGCCAATAACGATCCACGCACTTATCTGGTGGGCGGGGAGGTTCGCGTCCTGCCACAACCGAAGAACCCGGAGTACGGCGACCTCGTCCTGACTCCACGCGAAACGCGAGCACTCTTCGCCAAGCGGGGATTCCAGCGTGTGGTCGCGTTCCAGACGCGCAACGCGCTGCACCGGGCCCACGAATACGCGCTGGTGGTCGGGCTGGAACGGCTGACGCGGGAAGGATTTTTCGCCGGGGCGGTGCTGAATCCGCTCGTGGGCGAAACGAAGCAGGACGACGTGGACGCCGCGACCCGAATGAAGACCTACCGGGCCTTGATTGACGGCAAGGCGCTGGGTCAGGGCGATACGGACGAGGAATTGTGGAAGAAGGTCGGCCGAGCGTTCATCGACAACGTGTTGCTGCTCGGCCTGGATATCAAGATGTTCTACGCCGGGCCGAAGGAAGCGGTGATGCACGCGATTTACCGCCAGAACTTCGGCTTCACGGACATCATCATTGGCCGCAAGCATGCCGATGCCCCCTACGACGATGGGACGGACATCTGGGACGGCCTGGCGGCACAGCGAAAGTTCGATGAACTGAAGGGCGAACTGCTCATCAAGCCGGTGAAGGTGGGCTTCGCGGCTTATTACGCCGAACTCGGCCGGGTGGGGTTGGTGGAAGAGCACGCCCCGAAGGGCTGGAAGCCGGTCTCGATCAGCGGTCGCGATCTGCGGACGAAACTCAAGGCCGGGGAACTCCCCGACCCCGGCATCATGCGCCCCGAAACGGCGAAAGTGCTGGCGGAGAAGTACAAGCAGCAGGGGTAACCGCAGCATCCCTTGAGGCTGGAGGAATCCGTCGCGGAATTACGGCGACATCACCGGGGGTGTCCACAATCCCACAGGAATTCCCGAGCAATTTGATGCATTCAAGCATCGGGAATGACCATATGCGCGAGCAGACAAACCCCTCCACCCTCAAGGTGGGTGGGGAAGTTCCACTTTGTTTCGACAGACACTCAGAAGAGGCATAGCCCGGCAAACAGGGCCTCTTGCCAAACTGTCATCCGCCAGACTTCCTGCAACCGTTTTGGAGGTGGGGATCTCCCAAACACGGTTGCAGGAAGCACTGGGAACAGGCCACGTCATGCCCGGAGCGGCACTTGAATCCGAACTTTCTCGCCGTCAAGTCCTGCCACATCGAATCCTGCCGGTAGACTTCACACCTCTGATTCCGTTCGCGACACTGGGGATGAGTGATGCGTGCAGTCCGTTTGAAGGAAACGCGAGTCGCTGGAGTGTACTGGGGCGATGACAGCAGACTTTACAAACTCGTGACTGGGACGGAAACGAAGTGCTGCCGGTGCGGGAAGTGGGTGCAGACGGTTTTCAGATGGGGCCGAGAAAAGGTGTGTGGTAAACACGTTCGGGTTGCTTCCAAAACTCGTATTCGCCTGACCACCACGTTTGCCTGTCGGGTTTACCACACAGGTGGTGACGAGCTACCTCGCGGAGTGGTTCTGCGACGTGGAGCCGAACTTGCCGTCGTGGGCGCTCCTCAATCACAAGGGAAGTTCGACCGCTTCGACTTGCCAGATGGTGGGTTTGTGCTGGTCCCCAGAAATCGATGGGCCTGGGCGTGACCTTGCTTCTCACTTCCGGCGTTTGATACTGTCGGTGTCATGCTTCGCGAGGTCGGGGTTAGCTTCTCTGCGGCGATCCGCACTCAAGTTGCCCCGCCTCGATATGAACTTATATTATATTGAATAATAATATATTAGATTGTCCTTTACCAGATGCCCCGCTCGTTACAGGGTCCATCAAGAGTTCGTCGGTGTGCCAATCGGCCAGAGCCAAAGCAGAGCCGACGCCGTCCTGTCAGCCAACTGCCGGTGGTGCAGACCTCCATGCGTCTGCTGGTCTGTCCATTACCCCGGCCCCGTGTCGCTTGCGTTCTCGACGTTTCTCCTCTGGCAGGCCCGGTGGCAGAATTTGTCTGCAAATTGTCAGGAGTTTCGGGCGCCCCCATGCGAGCGATACCACGGATCGCGACCGGTGGCAGAATTTGTCTGCAAATTGTCAGGGTTGTCAGGGAGTAGGCTCCCGGCCCTCGTCCCCTCAACCACCCTGCACATCTTCCCCTGGTTGCCCTCGGTTTCCGGTTTTTGAGCCTTTTGTCTCCTGTTTCCTCCTGTTTTCCGTTGGTTTCCCGGTTTTCGAGCCGTTTTCCTGGTTCGTTTGGCGTCAGCCGGTGTCCTGTTTTCGAGTCTGGTTTTCCGCTATTTTCCGCTGGTTTCCGGTTTTTGAGCGGTTTCCCTATGTCGTTCGGTGTCGTCTGGTGTCAGGTGTCGAGCGTTTTTCCCGCGTTCTGTGGGGCTGGTGCTAGTCAACTGGCCAGCGCCAAAGGTCCGCGTTATGACGGCACATGGTTGGCTACCTGCTGCCTCTCAACACAATACCACGCTCGCCGGTTAACACATTGGCCCGTCGCTGACGCTTACGTTTCTCATTAACTCGACTGCCCTTGTTCGCAAAGCAAGCGCAAGGCTGGCAGTCTTGACTCAGTCGCGGATGCGCAGCCCGAACGGTACCGTGGCCGAGGAGTTGGCTTAGTTAAATATACGCAATATCACACATTTGTCCAGAGCGTCGGTCGGGGTTGTGCTCGCACTTCGATTCGACCTCAACAGTGAGTGAAGGCTACAATTACACCCCACACCGGGACTGCCGGTTGAAGTTAGCGACAACTGCGGCGTTACGCCGTGGGCGGTTAAAAGTGCCAGTCAGTTAGGCTATTCCGCACGGAGAACGCACAGGTTGCACCCCGTGCGGAATTGGGCAGGGCAGGAAAGTAGCCCGGCGGTTCCGGTGCGGGATTTTTTCGCTCACTTCTTCGTGAATTCCTTGAAGAACGCTGCGATTCGTCTCGGTGCATCGGCGGGGTAGGTGTGGCCGCCGGGATAGATCAGCACCACAAGCGGCGTGCCGTCTTTGGAAGGGTAAAGCATACCGGGAGGATCCTCGGTCTTCTGCCACGCTTTGCCGTCCGCGTCGCAGCCGTTGATCTTCCGCACGGCGTCCATCGTCGCTTTCTGCCAAGCGAACTTCACCAGTTCGTCTTTCTCACCCGCGATGTGCAAACACGGCTTTGGCTTGAGCGATTTGGTCAACGTGGTAGCCGTGGTGCCAGAGGGCGCCACAGCTGCGAACACGTCCCCGCGTTCCGCCCAGAGCAGTTGCGTGAACCGTCCGCCGTTGGAATGGCCCGTGGCGTAGATGCGTTTGTCGTCCACCTTGTAGTCCTTGCGGAGCGACTTCAGCATTTCATCGACCCACTTCAGATCGCGGTCGGCCTGGTCGCCGGGGTTGGTTTGCCAACCGCTGCGTTTGCCTTCGGGGTCGGTCAGTTTACCGGGCGTATTCAGCCCTTGTGGGTAGATACAGATCGCGTCTGCCCAGTGCGTGTGGATCGCCATTTTGGTTGCGGCGTGCTTCATTGTTCCGCCGTGGCCGTGGAAGACAAATACCAGCGGACACGGTTCCTGCGCAGCCTTGGCTGGAACGTAAACGAGCGCTTCGCGCGTTGTGTCGCCGACCTTCCATTCTCTGGCTTTGAGTGGTTCAGCGGCGACCGCTGTGAACGCGAGAAAACACCCCACCACGAGTGCAAACATCAAGCGCACCATGACTGAATTCCCTCTGCCGGGATAGTTCTCTGTTGAGCCTCGGGTTGGTTGTCGCCTGGGGTGGTTTTTAAGGAGCAGCTTCTCAGCAGACGACGACCGACCCGAGGTTTCCACAAACGCCGGAGCAAAGACGCCCTTCCCATTCTTTCAACCCCCGAGAGAGCAGAAAGTTGCAACTTCGCTGGTCGCCAGGCGGGTTCAGCGGAGGGGAGAGATAACCGTTCGCAAAGCTCAAAAACCTCCGCTCTTTTTGCTTCAGACTCGGCTCGTTGGTGTCTGTTTGGAAGGCGTCCCTGCTCTCACAGACCAATCCCGGCCAGCGATGATTCGCTTGCTCCCTGCGCCGTCTTCTTTGCCTCAACTACCTCCTTTCCCACCAGACACGTGGAGGATCAGTTGTCTAGAATCGTCTAGTTTTACGCAGTCATGTCAGTTAATAACGTCCAATAGAACTACGAAATGGTGCAATGCAAAAACAAAATCAAAAAAACCGCCGGAATAGCTGTTGACATCTATAGTGTACGGACGTATAAGAAGTGTGTCGGATGCAAATGAGGAGTTGAAGACAGCAACCGACAAGTGAAACGGGGAGGGGCAACGATGGAAAGCTGGCGTCTGGTGTGGCGGGAGGGATTTGTGCCGGTGCTCTCAACAGCTGGGCTGGAAGCGCTTCGCGATGCTCTGCGAAGTGATGATCCACGGCTGACGCAAGGCAGCACCACCACCCCTCCTCCGCTGATGTGTGTGCAGGACTGGCCGGTGGAAGCGGCGTGTGCGCTTGGCTTCTGCGGCTGGCAGGGCGACGAACTGGAATCTGTTGGGCAGGTCGAAGAGTTTTTCGCACGGGCTTGCTTCGAGGCCGATCAGCGTCTGGGTGAACCGGCCGCGTGCCGCTGGTTCCTCAACTGGTTCGACGATACGCCGCGAGACGAAATGCGACGCGAACTGCTCGCGGAAGTGGAAAAAGCCATTGCCGATCGCATTCCGCTCGAAAAGCCGGCGATCGAGAAGTTCCCGACCAACAACGAAATCGCAGCAGCGTGATTCACAACCTTACACACACTCAACGCTCAGGAGTTCGCCATGTACGAGGTCATCATCTGCACGATCAGCAGCGGTCGCGTTCAACGCAAGCGGTTCGACAACTGGGACGCCGCCTGGGCCTGCTCAGACAAATGGTTGGCGAAAAACAAGAAATCCCGCACCTACACCGTGTCCGTGGAACGTGTCGAACAACCCGTGAAGGTGAAGACAACAGGTCGGTCGATCAGCGCGTAACACCCTGCGACAAACACCCACAACTAAACACAACCCTTAACCCCAAAAATACTCGCCATGAACGCTATCTGCCGCCACTGCTCGAAGTCCAAGGTGAACCGTCCGCGGGGCCTGTGCTGGAGCTGCTATTACACCCCCGGCGTGAAGGAACAGTATCCATCGACGAGCAAGTACGCTCGTCGTGGTGTGGGCAACTTCAGCGGGAACGCTCCTCTGCCCGCTGCTCCAACAACGGCGGCTCCCGGTTCGCCCGAAAAGCTCGCGGTTCTGGAGCAACGTGCCCGGCTGAAGCAATCGCTCTTCCACCCGGCCGACGCGCGTTATGAAGGCGATCCGCGTCCGCTGGAATGGGTCAAAAATCAAACCACAACGGCGAGTGCGGGGATGTGTTGCGTGGCGTGAAACACGTCGCGAAGCGCGGTGGAGTTCCGGTTTCTGAGCTGTAGGAGCGCCCCAAACTAACAGTCGGGATGGCCGTCGAGTCCGCTTGACCGCCTTATCCGACTCCACCAAGGCGCCAGTCCTACCCCAGTCTCCCAACAAACAAAACCGCGCTTCGCGCACGAAACTCGACAGATTCGAAAGGGTTGCGGATACAGGAAGCGTTCCGCCTCCCTTTCGCCGAAGGCCGCCCGTGAAAACGGGCGGCCTTCGTGTTTTTCGCAGCACGATGGGAAGAGGAAGATTATCACTCCGCGATAACAGGCCCGAACCAGGTGCCGTGAGCGTGGATGTGCCCCCCTGAGCAATGGACCCGGAGTGACAGGACTCTCACCTTCTCAACCCTGATCAGGCACGTCTGGAGCGCGTCGCGTTTATCCACCGGTTCGGATTTCCAGAGCGACTTGCCATCGCCCAAAACCTCAAAGGTCAGCGGCGACTCCGGGTCGCCGTTGAGAGCCCTGTGACTGGGTACGCCAACCATCGCATGGAAGAAGCTCGACTTCGGCCCAATGTTGAAGCTGACGTTCGAGAAGGTCTTCGGCTCTGGGTGCATCATGATACTATGTGGGATAAGCTTCCCGTCAATCTTGGCGACCTTGCTTTCGAGGTCGTACCAGTTGGTGTGCACCTGGACGTCGAACGGCTTGAGTTGGCTCGGGTAGGTGCGCCGACCGTATAGCAGCGCGGACTCGCCGACGACTTTCAGTTGTTCCTTCTCGGTCGCCGCGGCCAGCTTATCCTCCTTCAGTAGGACGTAAGCCTTCACAGCCGCCGCGTAGGTCTTGTCGAGTTCCCCCCGTGCGAACCGGAGTTGGTCCTGGAGCATCGACGGCACCTTCGCGGGCGTCTCTTCCCCATTCTCGAATGCCGCCTGCTCGTCCTTCAGTTGATCGAGTAGTTTCTTGTTGCCTGACCTGCGGGCGTCCGCCTCCCGTTTGTTAAGCCAGTCGGTGACCGCTTTGCGGAACTTCCGCGTTTCGCCGTCGTAATCCTTTTTGGCTTGGTACAGCTTCTTCTTCACGCTCTCCACGTCGTCGGCACGAGCGGGACACAGCCCGACGGCCAACGCAAAAAACGCCAAGCCGCACGTAAACCGGCAAGAGCGCCGCATGATTCACCCCCGATTCGTGAGAACGACTGCACTCAATTATTGAGGAATGCGCAGGAGAGGACAAGTCGCTTCCGAAACGCCCAAAACCTACGGCTGTAGCCGCAGGTTTTGGGTTCCGCTCAGCCTTCGCCGACAGAGCAACCACAGTCGGGATTTGAATCGTGGGAACGAAGCAGTTAGCCGGCAGCGTGAAACAGATCTACCAGTATGTGGTATTTCTGTGGTAAACCATCTGTCTCACGGAGGAGGCAGTGATGGAACCGCTGACAGAAGCTACAGTAGAGACCATCCGGTCGGCGGCGAAGTTGCTCACTGGCCACCGGCGGCGGCGATTCCAGGCAGAAGTCGCACTCCGATACTGCGGGGGCTCGGCACGCCAAGCCGAAACTACGTTCGGCTGGGGGCGTGACGCGGTCCGCACTGGTCTGGGCGAACTTCGCACCGGCATCCGCTGCATCGACTCCTACCACCTCACCGGACGCAAGAAGACCGAGGAACTCTGTCCGCCGATCGAGGATCACACCCGTCGTCTGGTGGAACCGCACAGTCAGGCCGATCCGAAGTTCCAGACCACCCTGGCGTTCACGCGGGTCACGGCCCAGGCCGTTCGCACCGCCCTGCAGGCCCAACCTGAGGTCCAGGACTTTGTCCCGTCTCGCCAAACCGTGGGCCGCATGCTCAACCGCCTGGGCTATCGACTCCGGCGGGTCCTGAAGGCCAGGCCCAAGAAAAAATTCCCCAGACCGACGCCATCTTCGAGAACGTCCAGGCCTGTCGCGAACGGGCCGCACGCGAACCCGACACGCTGAGGATCTCGCTCGACACGAAGGCGAAGGTCAAGGTTGGCGACTTCTCACGGGGCGGTCGGGCTCGCGGGACCGGTCCGGTGAAGGCCGTGGACCACGATATGTCGCCCGAGGCTCTGCTGGTCCCGTTGGGCATTCTCGAACTCAACCGCGGAGGCGTGGAGATTCACCAACCGTGGATCTCGTTCGGCCATTCCAAGGAGACCAGTGACTTCATCGCCGATGGCCTGGAGCAGTGGTGGACGGAACGTCGGGCGACCCATGCGGGTGTGAAGCGGTTGCAGATCGAGTTGGACAACGGTCCCGAGATCGCCAGTTCCCGCACGCAGTTTATGAAGCGGTTGGTGGAGTTCGTGGACCGCCACCGAGTCGAGATCGAACTGGTGTACCTGCCGCCGTACCACAGCAAGTACAACCCGGTCGAGCGTTGCTGGGGGGTTCTGGAACAGCACTGGAACGGAACACTGTTGAGTTCCGTCTCGCAGGTGCTGCGGTGGGCGGGCAGTATGACCTGGCGGAAACTCCATCCTCTGATCCGCGAGATCACCACGACATATGAACGGGGCGTACGCTTGACGAAAGCAGCGTTTCGTCCGTTCGCACGACGGTTGATGCGGGCGCAAAGCCTCCCAAAGTGGAGCCTGAGCATCCAGCCGCAATGACTGGTAGATCCGTTTCACGCTAATGCCTTAGCCGCAGTTGCGTATGAGTTTTCAACGAGCCGCGACCGCGAGCGGGTAACGTTAACCGCTCCCTCGCGGTTCGTTGAAAAACCTTACAAACCACCGTGGCCTCGTGCTTAACCCCGTTCGGTTTGAAAACCGGTGTTCCATCCGAACTCGGGAACGCTTTCTGGCCCTGTGTCAACACCAACTTCCGATCAGCCCAGGTACACTCCGTGTGCCGTGGTTTTATGAAGGAAAAAACCACGGCACACGGGAGTGTGCCTACTACCTTACTCATGCCTTGGTAAGAGGAATTCGGATGGCAATCACCGAGACATCGTCATTGGCCTTGGTCTGCACGTTGCGACACCAACCCTCTAATGCCGCGGGGTCGCGAGTTCGAAGAGAATCCAGAATCGCTTCCACGGCGGCCGGCAGCGCGGATGAATCGAGCAATCGGGCGGCGGCCGCATCCGTGGCAAGGAGGAAGAGATCGGCGGGTTCCGCGCGTCCCGCCAGCCATTTCGGCTCTGGACAAGTTGCTGACGGGGAACTCGGAATGAGTGCGGGGTGGTTGCTAAACTCCTTGGGCGCGGTGAGTGGGAAGGCCGTTTCCAACTGCTTGCCGCGAATTTGCAGCAAGCAACTATCACCGACGGCAACGGCCCGCCACGCCCACCCGACCATCCGTTGCGATTGACGGAGTTCCAGCGCCGCGAGTGTCGCGAATGACCCCTGTTCCTGTTTCATCGCGGCATACCACGGCACGGGACCGGATGTGCTCGCGGGTGTCCAACTCTGGCGAACCTTCGCCAGCCAACTGGTGAAATCGATCGGGGTTGGCGGGCTGCTTAGATACGCTGCGGATAAATGCGCGGCCCAGGGACCAGATTCCCACCCCTCGCTGGCCCCATCGGCGATTGCAAATCGCAGGCCGTCCGGCGCCACGACCGCGGCGTCCTCGTTCTCCTCCACCTTGTTCCCGCGCTTGGGAATCGTGACGGAGATCCATTCCGGGGGCAACGGTGAGGCGGGCATGGGATCACTTGCCGGATGGAGTAACGCGTGTCCCGATATCCAGGAACCGGACAACCGCGGTTGGGTCGGCGTTGATGACCACCCCGCGAGCGTGCGGCTTGAGATCGTGCCCCTCGCTCCGGGCGGCCTCCCAGAGTTTGGGCGGGAGTTCGCTGGACATCCGGAACAGGAGTTTGGAACAAGTGTCGGTGAACTTATCTTCGGTCGAGGGGAAGAATTCGGCCGTGACTGGCTTGCTGGAGATCAGCAGATTGAACAACAGCGCCTCGCCGTCGCTCGTACTGAGCTTACGGATCAGGCGTGCATTCTCTTGTGGGTTGCCATCGCTGGGCAGCCCGTCGGTCAGGTTCAATACGATGGGTGGATAGGCATCGGGGAATTCTTCGACGAACCCCTTCACCGCCAGTCCGGCAGCCGCCATCGCCTCGCACATCGGCGTTTGGCCGTTCGCCTCCGCGTCGAACCAGACCGGGAATTTGACTTTCTGCTCAATCACCCCACCCGCGCCGTCGGGAATCGACTTGGTGCGGGTTTCCAGCCGAAGTGGAGAATTCCCCACGCGGCTGACGGGAAGGAGGATATTGAATGGCACAGAACCACCCAGCCCGGCTTTGATCCCCGCCCCATAACCAATCACACCGATGCGGAAGTAGTCTCTCACGCCATCGGCTTTGGCTGACCGCAGAACCAGGTTTTGGATCAACCGGTTGAGTGCATCGGCAACCATCTCGGCCTTGGTTTGGTTACCGCCACCATACGGTTCACTCATTGACTTCGACTGATCAATGAGGAACACCAAACAAGCGGGGTTGGTCCGGCTGATCTGTGCGCCGTAAGGCATCGGGCAACTCGAGAGTTGGGTATCGTCCTGTGAGACGCAATCCGCGATTCTTTTATACCCATTCCCCCAATTCATGCAAGCAGACCGGTCATTAGTCATTAGTCATTGGTCATTAGTCATTAGTCACTGGTCATTCGATCAGGCTTTCACCAAGACGGGCGTTTTGGTCACTCGCCATTCGTCCTTCGCCCTTCGATCAGGCTTTCACCAATGACCAATGACCAGTGACCAATGACCAAGCTGCCCAGACTTCCTCTTTTACAGTGCACATTCTTCTGCTCCGCTCTCAATTGATTATGCTCTCGCATCACTCTACGGACACGATTGGACTTCTTGCCGGAAGTGACTTACGGTTCATTCGGCCATTTCCCGGAACTCGTGCTCGGTGGGTTGCGTCCACCACCGGCTCACAGGTTGTGCCCTCTATGAACTGGCTCCGCGAGCCTGATGCTGAACCGTTGCCCGGTTACCGTCTCCTCGAACCCATCGGTACGGGTGGGTTTGGTGAGGTTTGGAAGTGCGTTGCCCCCGGCGGGATCGAGAAGGCGATCAAATTCGTCTATGGAAATCTGAACGCCCTGGATGGCGATGATGCTCGCGCTCTTCAAGAAATGAAGGCGCTTGAACGCGTGAAGCAGGTACGCCATCCGTTTGTGCTCTCGATCGAGCAAATTCAGGATGTCGGCGGTGAACTCGTCATTGTGATGGAGTTGGCCGATAAGAACCTGCATGAAACGCTTTTGGAATACCAAGAGAATGGCCGGCCGGGTATCCCGCGCGATATTCTCCTCGGTTTCCTCGACGACGCCGCTGTCGGTCTCGATCACCTCATCGAGAAGCACAATCTCCAGCACCTCGACGTGAAACCGCGCAACCTGTTCGTGGTGGCGGATCGCGTGAAGGTCGCGGACTTCGGGCTTGTGAAACAACTTGAACGCTCCAGTTCGTCCGGGTTAATGGGTGGCGTGACGCCGATTTATGCCGCACCCGAAACGTTCCAGAACAAGATCAGCAAACACTCGGACCAATACAGTCTTGCGATTGTGTATGTCGAATTGTTGACCGGTAAACGCCCGTTTTCCGGGAAGAATATCCGGCAGCTTGCGCTTCAGCACATGACCGAAGCGCCGGACCTTTCCATGCTGCCGGAAGCGGACCGGCCAGTGGTGGCACGAGCCCTGGCGAAGAACTCGGAAGAACGGTGGCCGAGTTGCACCGCATTCATCCGTGCGCTGACTGGTTCGCGCGACGGCAGTAGCAGCAGCGGGAATGGATCGGGCGGAGGGGTTCGCGAACCGTCGTCGTGGGCAAAAGCCAGCCGCACTGTTCACGATGTTGATCTCACGCCGCCATCCGCCGCATTTGCACCGGCGGGTCTGGCCACCCTTCCCAGCCCAGCGAAGCGAACCGCCGTCCAACCGGAGATCGACGAAGACCATCTGCTCGGCGCCACGGCGCCGCAAAAGGAAACGGGTGTCCTCCGCCCGACTATCCTCATCGGCATCGGCAGTTTCGGTCGTCGCTCACTGCAAGAGATTCGCTGCCGGCTCACCGACCGCGTCGGCGACGTGTTGAACGTGCCGTGTTTCCGCTTCCTCTACGTCGATTGCGACCCGGATGCGGTCACGAAGGCCATCAGCGCTCCGCCGGATGTCGCACTGGGAATGGACGAAGTCTTCCCGGTGCCGCTCCAACCAGTCACGCAGTATCGCCGCAGACAACTCGAACAGATTCTCGATTGGCTCCCGCGCGAAAAGCTTTACTCCATTCCGCGCAGCTTGCACGCGGGCGGTTCGCGGGCACTCGGCCGCCTCGCGTTCTGCGATAACTACTTGCGATTCGTCACGCGACTGCGCCGCGAGTTGCAAGTCGCGACACACCCCGAGTCGCTCGCGCAATCATCAGATCAGACGGGTTTGATGGTGCGCGATAACGCCCCGCAAGTGTACATCTTCGCCAGCGCCAGCGGCGGCTCCGGCGGGATGCTCATTGACCTGGGATATGCCGTTCGCCGCGTCCTGGCGAGAATGTCCGCGACCGACACACCCATCACGGCCTTTGTGTACACGGCTGCACCGACCGATCCGAACTCCTCCGATGCTGAACTGGCCAATGTGTACGCGGCCATCACCGAACTGAACCACTACGCCGACCCGGACGTGTCGTTTGTGGCTCACTACGGTGGGCCGGAAGGACCGAAGGTCGAAGGTCGCGGATTGCCGTTTACCTCCACGTATCTCTTGCCGATGCCGGAGCGGTCGGCGGGGTCGTTCCGCGACTGTGTCTCGCATCTCGCCGGATACGTCTCACACGACATGACTACGCCACTTGGCACCGCACTGGAACAGGTGCGTGCACAACCAGTCGGCTTCGACCGCAGCCCGTTCCGGTCGTTCGGTACGTACGGCGTGTGGTTCCCGCGCGGGTTGCTCCTGCGGGCCGCCGCCCAGCGAATTTGCCTCGGACTCCTCAAGGAGTGGAAAGCGGACTCCATTCCAACCGATCCAACCGCAATCAAGGATGTGCTGGCCAGCGCGATCAGTGATTCGCGTCTGAAGCCCGAGTCAGTGCGCGAGCAGATCGAAGAAGCAGCGGTGCGGAACTCCGAAGGCGGCCCGGCCGACCAGATCGAACGTTGGCTTTCCGGACTGGATAGCCAGGTGGCTGCGGTCGGCCGGCACCCGGACGCCGGCGCGTGGTCGCGCGCGGTGTGGGAGCAAGCTCGCGACCTCATCGGCACCCGGCCAACCGGCGAGCAGGACAGTACCGTTCGCCGCAGCCGGACCTCGAAAGTGCTGGATGAAGCGATCAAGCGCGTCGCGGAGATGTGGGGGAATGAGTTTGCCGAAATCGTTCGTCCGCTGGAACAATTCCCTGGCCACCGGCTTGGCGCAATCGGCACGGCATTGAAGAAACTCGCTGCCGTCTGCACCGAATGGGCGGATGCCGCCGATGTCCGCGTGCAGCAGCTCACAGTGAAAGCCCGGCAAGCGAAAAGCGATGTGCAGGCCGCACACGACCTGTGCCAGGCCGGGAGCGGGACCTTCAGCTTCTTCGGCGGGCGCAGCGGACGCAGCATGCGTCACTTCCTCGATCAGATTCGCGCCTTTGCTCGCATCCGGCTTCAGGAAGACCTCGCGGATGCCACCGCCAAGTTCTACCGCGCGCTACGTAGCCGTGTGGAAGACCGCCTCCGCGAACTGGCTTATTGCCGCACACGCATCGACATGCTCATTCAGGCGATAGAGTCGCCGTTGACGAATCTGCCCATCTCGACGGATACGCCGGTGGCGCTCTCGGAAGAAGCACTCCAGCAGACGATTCATCCGACCAACACGCTCAATGTGGTCCTGCCGGCCGGCGACACGCACATCGAACGTTCGGCCGCCAAAGTGGTGAAATCGGTCAAGCCCCAGGACGTGCAACGGCTCGAAATTGCCCTGCAAAAACTCGTGCTGGAACCGCGCGGCGGGCTAACCGCGTTGTGCTTACTCAACGCCGATATGAGTCGCACGCTCGTGGCCCCGATGGTGGAGCAGACGACAGCCTTCCTCAGCGATCTGCTCCCCGTGACGGATGTGACCGAAGTGGAAGTCTCGACTTCGAAAGCCCGCAAAGTGGAACTGGCGGATCGGATTCAGGATTACCACACTCGCTCGACGCCACCCTGTGGAACGGATGACGACAGCCGGACCTTCGTTCTCGTGCCGGAAACGGAATCCGGCCAGGCGTTCGCGTCGTTGGTGAAGAAAGTGGTGCCGTCAGCCTTCATGATCGCGGTGAACGGCCCGGCTACTGACCTCATGTTCTGCCGCGAACACGGCAACTTGCGCCCCGACCAGATCACGACGCTGTTGTCCGCGTGCCTACCGGCGTACTACCAGTCGCTCGCCAGCCCACACACCACCCCCCACGCCCGCTTCGACGTGACGGAGTGGTTGCCGTTGAGTGAGTAGCTACTGCGTCGCAACTTCAATCGCGCCCAAACAACTCGGGCGCGATCTTGTCTCGGATGTGTCGGTAAAGCCGATTTCGGGCGAACAATCTCTGTTGCTCCGCAGTTGAAAAACCGAGATCGCTCAGGAGCGAAATCTTCCAGAGAAAACCGAGGAGTTCCATCAACCAGTAGTACGTTTCTCCCTTTGCCCGTTCTGGGGCACCGCCTTCACGTCCCAAGACATACTGGAAAGTTTGAGTTGTCATTTCCAGGAAAGTCACTCGGCTCTCATCGTCATGTGCATTGATAAGCGGATCAAACACCGCTTGGTGTTGTTCGGTAAGGGCGCGCAAAGTTTTCGCCAAGACGACCAGCGGATGTGTTCGCACCAATGCATCGCGCTGGGAGGAATCCAATGTATCTGCAAAGTTATGCGGCAAGATACTTACGGACTGGTGCCCCATTCCACTCGTCTGATAGAGAGAGAGAGCCTGCGCCATGAGTTGAAACCGCAAGTCCGAATATCGTGGCGGGTTGTACTTGAGACCAAAGTAAATGGCGAATGCAGCCGTGTGTTTTTCGGCTAACGCGAACCAGCGACGGATCACATCCTCGAAACGGCCCTGCACATCGGAGTGACCGAAGATAAGGTCGTCTTCGAGAAGTCCTTCGGCAGCAGTTTCATCGTCAAAAACGGGAGGGCCGAGAACCGTCAGGGGGATACGACTCTGATCTCCATCTTGATGCACTTCGAATCGCGTTGCGGCGTTGGGATGGTCGGTGGCAAACGTCAAAAAGTTCTGTAATGCCCAAACATCCTTTGATAGTTCCGAATCATTCACTGGTGACTGGTAAGTGAGATTGAACGACAGCGATTCCTCCAACACTGTCCGTCGGGCGGTTTCATTGGTTGAGGGTCGTGCGTTTAACGCCATCACACCCCTTGGGAAGCTAACTTGGATTGTTGCTGGCTGCGACCATGACGTTGAGAAGAGAGGTTCTGTCTCTCTTGTGAAGCCGGTAATTTCCGAGGCCCACGCAGCCAAGCCGGAGAATTGCAAATTCGCGCGATTGAGCTGTTCGCCCCCTGTAACCAAAAACGAATCCCCGAAGAATGCCCGATGAACGAAGAGAGTTTGTGAATTCACCCCTGACGAAGTACGTAGTTGGTTGTTCACGAAACAGTCGTGTAACGTAACAAAGGTGCCTTTTGGCGCAGTTCGCTCAATCCCAGCGAGATCGACGAGTTCCCCGTAAACAACGTGTACTCGCTCACCACTAAACCCTTCATCACGCGTTTCGAAGGAGCCGAAGAGATGGAGTCGGAGTTCACCTAAGTCGTTACACCGGAGCGTACCCGCACACTTCTCCGATCGATTTGGCGTCCACCAATAGCCCTGACACTCGAACGGTTTCACCGGCATTCCTCCGCTTCGGGGCGTGTGCGGCTCCGAAGGTGGTTGGGAGGTATGTTACGAACGGGCCGTCTCCCATCGGCGCGACGTCCAAATTCAGCGATGGCTCCTCAATCTCGGTCACTTCTTCCGGCCACGGGAAGACGACCGTGCCCGCATCGAAACCTTCCACAAGCTCTTTGATGACCGAGAGCGGCGTACGCTTCGGAGCAAACAATCCCCACATCGTTACTTCCCTTTTCCAAGGCTCTCCCGGTAAACCGCACGCAAATCGTCGAGGGCATCTTTCGCGGTTCTCTTGTCACTCAGCGACAATTCGATCATCCGCAAGGCGGTATTGGCCTTCCAAATCGCGGAGAGATGTCGAATCATCATCCATGCTCCACCTGTCGCCGTTGCTCCACCAACAACCGGCCATCCCTGATTGTACCACACGCCCCAAGCAAGCGAACCAATGGCCGTGATCGTGAACAAGAGAGCCATCGTGTACCGTGCCCAATCCCACTTCGTGTTTTCGCGAATGGCTGCGTCAATGACCTCCTTCGGAGTACGCACGGCGGTCGGCACTTTGGGCGCTGCAGACATCGCGCGTCCGCCCCAAGGACGTGTGAGGAGGTGGATATTAGATCAGCAAAAGAGAATTGCGCCAAGATCGAATCGGCGTTCATGATCGTGGTGAATGGCCACGCCAGCTTTGACGTGACGGAGTGGTTGCTGCTCAGTGAGTAACCGCAAGGGAGGCGAACCCTACCCGCAAGGGCAGCGGGTGTTCAACCTGGACCCACCGCCCTTGCGGGCGGGGTTCGCCAACATCTCACGCTCCCCCAAACGCCAGTCCTGGTTTCGGCGGAGTCTCGACGGCGGGGGCGGCTGGTTCGGTTGCGGCGGCCTTTGGCGTCTCGGTTGGCTTGGGAGGCTCCGGACGCAATTCCGAAACCGGTACACCCGCCATCAGTTTGGCCACTTCATCGCGGTCGATCTCCTCGTGCACCAGCAGCGCCTCCGTGATCGCCTCCAGCTTGTCGCGGTGCGTCCGCACCAACTCCGCTGCCCGTGTTTCCGCTTCCGTGAGGATACGCTGAACTTCTTCGTCGATCAGCCGGGCAGTGCCTTCGCTGAAGGTGCGCGATTCGATGATCTCCTTGCCGAGGAAGACGTGCTCTTCCCCCTGCTGGTGATACACCGGCCCCACGCGGTCACTCATACCGAACTGCGTTACCATCACCCGAGCGATCCTCGTGGCTTGCTTGAGATCCATCACAGCGCCAGAGAGCGGTTCGCCCATCACAAGTTTGTCGGCAGCCCGGCCGCCCATGCTCATTACCAGCATCGCGAACAGTTCGCTCTGCGAATGATCGACGCGATCCTCGGCCTGTTGGAAGAGCGTGACGCCGCCGCTTCGCCCGCGCGGAATAATGGACACGCGGTCGAGCGAATGCGCCGATGGCATGAGGAACGCACAGAGTGCATGGCCCGCCTCGTGGTACGCCGTGCGCCGTTTCTCATCGGCCGAGAAGGGTTCTTCCCGCATCGCTCCCAGTCGCACGCGATCAGCAGCGCGGTCGAAATCGACCTGCTCGATCTTGTTCCGGCCCGCACGCACCGCAAGGAGAGCGGCTTCGTTGCAGAGGTTCTTCAATTCCGCGCCGCTCATGCCGACCATATTGCGGGCGACGCGTTCCAGATCGACCTGATCCGAGAGCGGCTTATTGCGAGTGTGAACCTTGAGGATTTCCAGCCGGCCCTTCCATGTCGGGCGGTCCACCGTGATGTGCCGGTCAAAGCGACCCGGACGCAGAAGAGCAGCGTCGAGGACATCCGGCCGGTTGGTCGCAGCCATCACGATGACTGTCTCCGACGGCTGGAATCCGTCCATTTCCGACAGAATCTGATTTAGTGTCTGTTCGCGTTCGTCAGACCCGCCGCCGTAGCCCGCGCCACGCATCCGGCCAACCGCATCGATTTCGTCGATGAAGATGACGCAAGGTGAGTGCTCCTTCGCTGTGCGGAACATATCACGCACGCGGCTGGCACCCACACCGACGAACATTTGAATGAACTCGCTGCCGCTAATGGAGAAGAACGGCACATTCGCTTCACCGGCCACGGCCTTCGCCAAAAGAGTTTTGCCGGTGCCGGGAGGACCAACGAGCAACACACCCTTGGGCACCTGCGCGCCGATGCGTGTGAACTTGCCCGGATCCTTCAGGTAGTCGACCATTTCCTGAAGTTCGCGTTTGGCATTCTCCATGCCCGCCACGTCTTCGAAGGTGATTCGCCCCTTGCCCTTTTCGTACCTCTTGGCGGGACTGCGGATGTAATTGTTGATGAATCCGCCGCCCATCGGGTCGCGGAGTTTGGGCAGGAAGAACACCACGAAGATGGTGATGAGTCCGAAAACGATGAGGAGTTGCAACAAGAGTGGACCGAGCCACGGCGTCGGTTCGTCGCGACGGCCAATGGCGATGCGTTCCGGCTCGGGCTGCCCTTTTTGCTTCATCTCTTCGCGATATTTCTGATCCGCCTTTTCGATCTCGGCGATGAACGGCCCGCGATCATTGGAAGGCGGTAGATTCACCGCAAAGCGGCCGCTCTTGCCCAGTTCGAGCCGCTTGGCGAGGTCGCTATTGGGGTCGCGAACTTCGCCTTCCGCTCGATCCGAGCCGATGAGCGTGACGGACTTGAGTTGGCCCGCCTGCATCAACTCGCGGAAGTCGGAGTATTGGATTTCACGGTAGCGGTTGCCGAACGCGAAGAACGCGAACGCAACCACGGCCAACACAATCAGTACGATCCACCCACCGGGTAGAAGCGGATTGCCTCGCCGGGAAGTAGGTTGCGGGGGCTGTGGGCTGGGTGGAGGGGAACCGTCTTGCTGCGCCATTCCTGATCCTCGGCGCGGGTATCGTGCCCGCGAGGTTAAACAATCTCGTGTTGTACGGGGATCCTGACCGGGCGAACTGTCAGGATAGCGGGATGATGATATTGTACGGCCGACCTGCGCGGGAAGTGAACTTCGGGACGATTATACCCCCAGAGTAATTGTCTTCCCCATGTCGGTTCTCGACAGTGAGAAGACAATTATTTCGGTGGCGTGAATGAGAACGCGACAGGCCGCATTCTCTGTTCAGTAAATGAGAACGCGGCCTGCCGCATTCTCATTTGGATCAGAAAAGAACCCCCACCATTTGCTTACGGCGTGTCGGCGTCGGGCTTCGGTTCGTCCGGCTTCACCTGTTCCACCGGTGCCTCAACCGGCTTTGGCTCTTCGGTCTTCGCTTCGGCCTCTGGGGCTGGGGGAGCCTCCTGTTTCGCCTCCTCAGTCTTCGTTTCCGCGGGCGGAGGAGATTCAGCCGGCTTGGGCTCCTCTTTCTTCTCAGGTTCCGGCGGTTTGAAGAACGCCGCGAGTTCGGCGAACGTATTCAGTGCGGCCTTGCCAGACCGTTTATCGGCGGTCAGGTTCGGTAGCGGCTTTGCCTTGCCCGGCTTTCGCGGAGGGGGAGGCGGTGGCTGAACAGGCGTCGGCGCCGCGGGTTGTGGACCGGCGCCCGATGGCGTTCCGGTCGATGGACCGGCCGGGCCAGAACCCGGTCGTGCACCCTGACCCTGCCGCGGACCGCCCGGTCCCTGTCCGCGTCCTCCTCCGCGCTGGGGAAAGCGATCCCGCGGTTGGAAACTCGGCCGCTCCGGCCGAGTCGGAAGGGGCCCGCGGTCGCGCTCAGCTTGGGGCGGGGCGCTCGGTGTTGGTGCTGGAGCGGGTGCGGATGGCCGCTCGCCGCGCGGTGCTCCTCCTGCAAATCGTCCACCGCGGTCGCCAATACGCCGTTCCTGACCCGGGGGAATCATCGAGAGCGAGATTTTCTTCTCGCCCGCCTTCACTTCCATCACCCAGACCGTCACCACGTCCCCCACCGATACCACATCATACGGGCTCTTGATGTAACGATTGGCCATCTGGCTGATGTGGACCAGCCCACTTTCTTTCAGCCCAATGTCCACGAATGCGCCGAACGGCACCACGTTCAGGACTGTGCCCTTCAGTTCCATGCCGGGCGTGATGTCTTCGAGCTTCAGCACACCCGTCTTGAAGATCGGCGGCGGCAGGTCTTCGCGCGGGTCGCGACCCGGCCGAGCCAGCGAACGGAAAATGTCGTCGAGCGTCGGCTCGCCGACTTCCAGGCGAGCGGCAATCTCACTCAGGTTACTGGCGTTGGCGTTCAGCTTGGCACGCAGCTCCTCGACTTTGGCCTTCACACGCAGATCTTCTGGTGTAAACCCGAAGTCCGCGAGCACTTGCCGGGCGGCAGCGTAACTTTCGGGGTGAATCCAGGTGGTATCGAGCGGGTCGGTACCATCCGGCAGTTTGAGGAACCCAGCGGCTTGAGTGAAGCGTTTGTCCCCCAGACCGGGAACCTGATGGAGCTGCTCGCGCGTGGCGAACGCCCCATTCTTTTCACGGTAATTGACGATCTCGCGCGCGACCATCTGGTTCAGACCGGATACGTGGCGAAGCAGCGGGACGCTCGCGGTGTTCAGGTTCACACCCACCTGGTTCACGCTCGATTCAATCACTGCTTCGAGCGATTCCTTCAGGTGTTTTGGCTTCACATCGTGTTGGTAAAGTCCAACGCCGATGTGCTGCGGATCGATCTTCACCAGCTCTGCGAGCGGGTCTTGCAATCGGCGGCCGATGCTGATGGTGCCGCGTGTGGTCGCATCGAGATCCGGGAACTCCTCGCGTGCGATCGGGCTGGCGGAGTAGTCGCTTGCACCCGCTTCAATGACGACCACATAGGCCAGGTCTTCCGGAGCGGGCGGAAGTCCTTCCAGTGAAATCGGCGGCGGCGCGGGGGGGGCTGGCGGCGTAGGCGCGGAGGCCGAAACCGCGAGCGTGGTCGATTCGGGTGTGCTTGGCGTCAGCGTTTCGCCGGTAGGCTGCGGTTGTTCGGCACCCGCCGAATCGCCGGAAGCAATCGTGACACCCATGGGCATGTCGGTCGAAAGCGTAACCGCTTCCATTGGTATCGTTGGCGTCCCCGCGTCGAGTGTGACGGCAATGCGCTCGACGGTGTCCATCACTGGCGCGGATGGAACTTCTGGCGTGGATGGTGCCGGAGGTGCTTCGCTCGGCAGTGTGGCGGCCGCGGGCTGCGTTTCGGGCGTGGGGTTCAACCGACGGTGCGCGAGATCGGCGATCAGATCGGCGACGAGTTGCTCCGCATCACGACAGCCGGTACCGTTGCCGATGGCGATCACCGAAATCTGATACTTGCGGATGAGCTGTTCCAGCTTCCGCTTGGCGTAATCGGCGTTCTTCTTCTGTCCTTGCGGGAAGATGACGGCGTCTTCGAGCAATTTGCCGGTTTCGTCAAGCACCGCGAGCTTGCAGCCAGTGCGAATGCCGGGGTCCACCGCCAGCACTTTCTTGCCGCGCAGCGGCGGTTGTAGCAGCAGGCTCTTGAGATTCTTCGCGAAGACCATGATCGCGTGTTCCTGGGCACGCTCGGTCAGGTCGCGGCGAACTTCGCGTTCCAGGCTCGGCCGGATAAGGCGGTCGAGTGCATCGTTCACGACTTCCTGCATCAATTCGCGATGCGGGTGGTCGGCCGTATTCAGGTGATAGTTGGCGATTTCCTTGGCCATCTCCGCGTCGGTGTCGATGCGAACGCGGAGGACGTTGGCTTTCTCGCCGCGGTTGATCGCCAGCACGCGGTGCGGTGGAATATCCTTCACCGGCTCGCGGAAGTCGAAGTACGGCTCGTATTCGCGACCCTTACCTTCGGGCACCGTCTCGATGCGTGTGGAAACGAGAATGCCGGTGTCCCAGGTGAAAGCCCGCAGTGGCCCGCGAACGTCAGCCGCATCGGCAGCCATTTCGGCGAGAATGTGTTTCACGCCCGCCAGCACTTCGTCGGTGTTGAGGAGCCACTTATCGGGGTCCACCAATCCCGGCAGCACTTCGCTCAAATTGGCAACGGCGGGATCGCGGTTGAAGATCGCTTCCGCAAGCGGCCCGAGTCCCTTCTCGCGAGCTTCGGTGGCCAGCGACTTCTTCTTCGGTTTGAACGGCAGGTAGAGGTCTTCGAGGCGTTTGGGCGATTCGGCCGCGAGGATGGCTTGCGTGAGTGTGTCCGTCAGTTTGGCCTGGAACGCGATGCTCTTGAGGATGGTTCGCTTGCGATCAGCCAATGCGCGCAGGTTGGTCACGCGATCCTGGATGCGCCGAATGACATCTTCGTTCAGTCCACCGGTGCGTTCCTTACGGTAACGCGTGATGAACGGGACGGTGTTGTCTTCGTCGAGCAGTTGCACGACTGCTTCGACTTGCGCTTTGCGAATTTGCAAGTCCTGAGCGATACGCGAAAGATCATGCGGCTGTGGCGCGGGTGGAACGTCCGGCACGGGTTGCGGAGGAACGGCCGGCTCGCGCCGCGGGGGGGTAGCGGACTCGCTCGCACTGGCGGTGCTGGATTCCGACTCGTTTACCGGCGCGGATTCGCCCGCTGGTAGCTCACCCGGCGGAACCTCACCCATTGTCGCCGCGGGTGGCGGCGTTTCAACGCTCGCCATTTCGGCTGGAGAGTCCGATGGATTGGTGTCAGTCGGCAATTCGCTCAACGCCGTGGTTGCGCCGGTTTCGGCAGGCGGCGTTGGGTTGATTGCGGTGTCCGCATTGGTGTCGTCAGTCGGATTTGTCGTCGGGTCGGACGAGGTCATGTTGCGAGCGTCCTGGTTACAGCGGGGCGGCTCCGGCGGCCGGAGTCGAGACGGTCGATAAGTCGGGCAGGTTCGCGCGCCCGACCATGCGCGCCTGAATGAGGCGGTCAGATAGTCATGCTTACGGCTGGCTTTGGAGTACGTCAAGGAATCCGCCGGGAGTCAGACCCGTGGGAATTACGACAGTGCCTGAAAAGAATGAAATGTGAAGATCAGCATTTCCCCAACAATTCCGCGAGCAAATTATTCTTCGGGTAGCTGTGCCCGAGGTGCTGGCGGAAGCCTTCGGCATACGCCACTCCGGCGGCTTTGCCCTGAGCACGAAACCGCAGTGGACCCGCGCCAACTCACGGTTCGTTCATTTCGGGACCGGGAATCCAATCAATCCAGCACTTCGGGAGCGATTTCTGGAGTTCCATCACTCCTTTGGGAGTCACATCGTTACAGCGGAGGTGAAGGCGAGTGAGATTCTTGAGTCCAGCCAGATTCTTCAGACCCACGTCCGTCAATCCCGAGTAAACCACGTCCAGTTCGGTGAGGTTCGTGAGACCGGCGAGTTCCTTCAGATCCCCGCTGGACGCCAGGGTATAGAACAGGTTGAGTTTGGTCAGATTCTTCAGTCCAGCGAGATACTTGAGACTTTCGCCCGTAAAGGTCGTCTCGCTGAGATTCAGTTCGGTGAGGTTCGTGAGCCCAGCCAGTGCCTTCAACTCCTTATCCGTTAACTCCACGCCACCCAGATCGAGATTGAATCGCGTGAGATTCTTGAGAGCAGCAAGGTTCTGCAACCCTTCGCCGGTTACCCTCGACGGTCGGAGCGAGAGTTCTTTGAGATTCTTCAACTCAGTAACAGGCTTGAGTGTCGAGTTCACTATGTTCGCGCCATTGAATTCAAGGCGAGCGAGAGCCTTGGCGCCAACGAGTTCCTTCAGATCTGCCTCAGTCAGTTCGGCTGCATTCAGCACCAGAAAAGTGAGGTTTGGGAGCGCGGTCAACGCCTTCAGTCCCTTTGCGTTCGTCTCTCCAAGACACAGTTCGGTGAGTTTGGGGCACGCCGCCAGATGTTCCAAACCAGCGTCGGTTACCTTTGTACCTCTCAGGTTGAGTTCTCGTAAGTTCGGCAACGCGGCCAATTCCTTGAGACCCGCATCCGTCACCTCGGTCCACGTGAGATCCAATGCGGTGAGGTTCTTGAGTCCGGCCAGATTCTTCAGTCCAGCGTCCGTGATTTTGGTACTCCGCAGATTGAGCGTGGTGAGAGTCTGTATCGGACCCAGTTCCTTAAGGCCGGCATCCGTGATCTTCGTCCCCGTCAGATCGAGGTACGCGAGTTTCGGGTTCGCGGCGAGTTCCTTGAGACTCGCGTCCGGCACTTCGTTGTAATACACCTCAAGAGTGGTGTACGTCGGAATTGGCAGCAATTCCCGCAACCCCGCGCCAATCTGGGAGTGGGTGAGCAGGTAGCTGGCCGTGCGTTTCTTGAACGCCGTTGTGATCTGCGGCTCTGTATAGAAAATCCCGAATCCAGTCAGATCGACGCTGGTGAGGTTCTTGAACGCGGCCAGATGTTTGAGACCCGCAGGAGTCACCTTCGTGCCGTCCAGAGCGAGTGTTGTGAGCTTTGGAAAGGTGGCCAGGAGTGGCAGTCCGCTGTCCGTAACCTTGGAATAGCCCAGGTCGAGGGTGGCGAGGTTCGGCAACGCAGCCAGGTGTTTTAGGCCCGCGTTCGTCACCGGCGTGGAGCTGAGATTGAGGATGCGGAGATTTCGGAGCGAGGCGAGGACCCGCAAGTCCTCGTCGGTTACTTTCTGATTGGAGGAAAGATCCACCGCGACAACCGGCATGCCCGGACGCTTGTCGTCGCGCAAGACCCTTCCACCGAGTTTTTCGACGTGCTCGACGGCCTTGTTTTCAGCCTCGTCAACTTGGGCGAGCACGGAGGAAGCAAAAACCAGTGCCGCGACTCCGCACAACATCAGCCGCGACATTTGATATCCTCCCGGTGCAGAAACCATCTGTGATACTACACCGATACGAACGCCGTTGCGACCTCGGCTCGTTGGCGCAACTGTCTTCCCAAACCGAGACAGAGTTTACACAGTTCCCAACAACTCTTTCAGAATGTTGTTTTTCGGGTAACTGTGCCCGAGGTGCTGGCGGAAGCCTTCGGCATACGCCACCCCCGCAGCCTTCCCCTGAGTCGCGGCCCAGCCCTTCATTTCTTCGACCAGATTATCAACGCCGTGATGCTTCCGCAGCCATGCACGCTGGCTTTCGTGGCACTCCAGCATCCGCGCCTTGTCCGCGATCACCGAAGAAATGTCGATGCGGAAACCCGGCGGAATCGGATTGCCGAACGCGTCGTTGCCTTCCAGCGGGTCGCAGTAGAACAGGTGTGGGATGTGTTCCAACGGCGGGTGAATATGCCGGCCGTGCAGGAAGTTTGCGATCGGTGCCGCGAATGTCGCCGCACGCACAATCTTGCTCGTTTGCTCGTGATCGAGGTGGTAGTCGTCCGGACTGTGCGTAAACACGATTTGCGGTGCGACTGCGTTAATGAGCCGGGTCACTTTCTCCAGCGCCGGTTCGTTGTAAATCACACGCAGGTCGCGTTCCTCCGCACAGTGGAACGTTCCGCCAATCGCTTCGGCCGCCGCCTTCCCCTCGCCACGACGGATACGGGCGATCTCATCGGGTGGATATTCCGCGGAACCGCAATCGCCGGGCGTCATGGAAGTAATATGGATCGTCCAGCCGTGTTCTTTCTTCAGCCGGATCAGCGTGCCGGCACAGAGGAATTCGGCGTCGTCGGGGTGGGCAAGGATGGCAATGGCAGTGCGGTTCATGGGGCCAATTCAGAATGAGCGGAGGAATGGGTGGAAGGTGTTGTACTGGTCATTGGTCATTAGTCATTGGTCATTAGTCATTGGTCATGAGTCATTCGATCTGGCTTTCACCAAGACGGGCGTTTTGGTCACTCGCCATTCGTCCTTCGCCCTTCGATCAGGCTTTCACCAATGACTAATGACTAATGACCAATGACCAATGACCAATGACTAAAGGTCCACGTCCCACACAACGACTTGTCCCTTCTCACCGCCGGCTGCCGCGAGTGTGCCATCCGGACTGAAGCAAACGGCCCGCATCTTGCCCATCTGCCAGGTAAAGGTACGCACAGTTTCCCAGGTGGTGGTGTCGAAGATCTTGACCGTCTCGTCGTTGCTGGCGGCTGCGAGATACTTTCCGCTGGGGTGGTACGCGAGATCGACGAAGTGTTTCTTGTTGTCGTTGCGGGCGACGGGCTTATCGGAAAAAGGTCCGCTCAGTGGCTGAACGTGAATGAACGTGCTCGACACGCTCGCGAAACGGGTCGCGTCGGGCGAGAGGGCGACGTGGTCCGGGGGAATCATGACCCCGGACACTTCCGACACGAGTTCACCCGTTTTTGCGGAGCGCACCCGCAGACACAACCCTTTCCTCCATGCAGGCCCATAGTCAGATAGTGTTCGTCATTCACGAAAAACGGCCTGACCATGAAAGATAGGATGTCCGCGATCTCCCACATCGGCGCATCGGGTTTGTGGAGCGACCAGCACGTATTTCGCATGGTCGCTATTCCGGAGTTGGACCGCCCTTCGCACACGATGACTCGCGAGGAATCGGGAGTGGGGGCGAAGCCGGCTTCGCGGCCGTTAACAGAGAACTGCGTCACTTCGCGTGTGGCAAGCTTCAGGGCACAGAGTTGCCCCTTTCCGGAAACGAAGTAGTAACTGCTCATACCGAACAGGCTCTCGCCATCGGGTGTGTACGCAAGTTGGTTTACTTCTCGAAGTGGCAGCTTCAGCGCTTCGGCCTTTTTGCCGTTGAGCAGTTCGCTCCAGAGTAAGAGGCCGTTACCACCGGCCGCGGCCGCAAGGGCCGTCCCGCTCGGTGCGAACGCCAGCTTCTTGATCCACGCGCGAGCGAGCGACTTCAACACGATCACGTTTCACCCGCCCATATGATTTTGGCAAAAACGGACACGCGATCAGTCCTCTATTTTGACTCGGTTCTGTTACATTTCCGCGATTGCCCCGCTTGGTTCTGAAAAATTCGTAGTAACCCGCTTCAGCGGGTTTCGCCGTAAAGCGGCGATTGGGACGCGGAGCGTCCCGATCGGCTGAAGCCGCTCACTCTGAACACAACTACAGCCAACACCGTTTCCGATTCTGTTACACCTCTGTCTTTGCCCCGCTTGCGTTCTGGTCTGGCAAATGAGAGCACGCCCTGGCAGGTTCTCATTTATTCAGCAGCTGTCGCCTGATGTCATGTTTCGACGTTGTTTCCTGCTTCGTTCGTCTGGTTTCGTCTGGGTTGGGCCTGGTTATGTCTGGTTTGAGGTTTTGCTGATCCCACCAAAAGTGCGTGTTTCAAGCCTTTTTTCATGGTTGGTTCGTCCGGTGTCGCCTGGTGTCTGGTTTTTCGAACCGTTTTTTCCTGGGTCGTCTGGTGTCGCTTGGTGGCGGGTTTTCGGCGTTGTTCAGCCACTCCCGCACTTACTCACGATCACGTAACCGTCACGGATTATGTTACACTTTGGCGACTGCCCCTCTTCGCGCGGAATCCCTCTCACATTCTGGTTCAGGTTGTCAGATTCAGCCGCGTGCGCGCCGCTTCCGTTCGCCGTTCAGGCGAAAACGTAATTTCCGCGTACTTCGCACATGATATACGCTAGTTCACAAACTCGCAAGCACGGTTGTCTTCAACGATCCGAACCGGGAAGAAGTGGCTCACCAACGAAAACGGGCCGCGGGTATTCCCGCGGCCCGTTTTGCATTGCCGCTCATCGGCTCAGGGGGTTGCCTGGCCGCTGGGCAGGTTCGACTGTGCCATCGGAACCTTTGCGGTTCGCGACACCCCCTGCCGGATTCGAATGGCTTCCTTGATGTCTTCCCGCACCCACGGGCTGCCATCGGGAGCCAGTGTCCGGACAAACGGTGACGAGAAGTCAGCACCGGCTACGTTCTCGACGACGAACCACTTGAGCTCCTCACGATTGACGGTGGGCCAGAGTGGGTCTGGCCCACTGCGTTGGGTGGCGTCCCCTTTGGGGAACGGCACGCTCAGGAAGGGGATCACGCCGTTGGCGGTATGTGCGATCAGGTTCGCCCGGTCGCGGACTCGCTCATCGTGCTCCACCAGAAGGCGTTGGTAAGCCAGTTCGTACTCGAACGTTTCCTCTTCCACACGATCGCTATGATCGGGGGGCGGAAGGCGATGGAAACTCGGTTTGGTAATCAAAACTTGCTTCCACTGATCCAGCCCCTCTTTGTAGAGCCGGATGGCCTTGAGCGGTTCCCCGATCTTGCGGGCCTGATCGGCTTGCCAGAGCTTCTTGCGAGCCTGGATTGTCATCGGCATTTCCTCGGCCTGGGCCGATGCCAGGAAGTACGCGAAGTTCGTCACGGAACGATTGCTGTGGTAATAGCGGATGGCATTGTTCGCCATGTAGCGTTTCCGGAGGTTCTCGTCGGCCAGTTGATCCGGGGTTGGGTTGGGGGGCAGTGTGTTGGGGTTGCCAGCCTCCGCTTGGAGCCGGGCATACCGGTCGCCGAGGGAGAGTGCGTAATCCGTCCCATGCCGTTGCCACATCTGGGCCGCTTGCCGCCACTCATCCAGTGACCATTCGCGACCCGCACCAACCACGACGCCGCGCGACTGACCCGGGAACCAGCCTTCGATCCGCCACCCTTCGGCATCGAACCAGCCCTCTTTTTGCTCCAGTTCCGCCTGATAGCTCTGCGCCCGCGGCGCCCCTTGGCGGAAGATGATGAGCATTGGCAACCGCGGAACGCGATGCTTCGCCGGATCGTATCCACCCACACCCGGTGGCGGGGTCGGACCGGGGATCGGGTTACCCTGATCGTCCTTCAACGGCGGAGGGACCAGCAAAAGCGAATAGCTGAACCAGGCCCGCGCCGCCTTGTAAGCGGAGAAATAACCAACCGTCGGGGCGAAATCGTCGAGGGTGGCGATGGCGGGGTGAGCCTCATTCGGTCCCTCGTTAAACTGCGGAGGCAGCACCGGGAAGACAACGGTCGAACTGGGATCGGCCAGTTCGTCGGTCCACTTGTCCTTGACAAGGTCCTTGCGGTAGCGGCACGGGAGGTCTTCGTAGTTCTTCCGTAGGAAGCGGATCACATCTTCCGGATTCGGAGCGCGAAGCTTCTCTTTGGCATGCTTGTCCAGGTTCGTCCCCTCATCACCACGGAGGCGGCGAACGAAGTGCGGGTGGTGGGTACAGAACCTTCGGAATGCTTCGTAGTTGATTTCCTTCGTGGTCTGATCGAGCAGGTTTTCCGGGTCGCGCTCGCTGGGTGGCATGCAGCTCAAATCGTACAGGCAGCGGAGGGTTTCCACCTGGTCCGACACGCCAAACTTGTTCTGATAGTAAAAGGCAATCTGGTAACGCATGTCGGGCGAGCGTTTGTTCCGCCGTTCGCCCTCGGCCAGGAGCTGGATGCCGCGGACGATGTAGTAGTACATGTCGCCGCTACCCTGCATCTCAACCGAAACGTTGTATGTGATATTCCAGCTCTGGAAGATCCACGGCGTGATGAAATTTGGTTGGAGTTTGGTCACCGCCTGCACGCGTTTTTCGAACTCGTGGAAGTCGTTCCGCTTCTGCTTTTCAATCGCTGACAGCCACAGACCGGTGACGACGATCCCGCGTGAACCGGTCAGCGCCAACCGCAGCGCGCTGCCGCTAATATCCGCTTCACTCTCGTTGGGGTCGAGTTCCCACACTTCCAACCGCTGCGCCTGGCTCTGAATGGTGTGGTCATTGGCCCACCGGAACGGCTGCGCAGCTCGTGCCGTGGACGTCCCGAGCGGTACCGGGATCATCCCGCGCCACACCATGCTGACCGTGAAGAGCACCACAATGGCCGCGAAGTACAGCCCCTTGCGGATCGTCGCGGCGCGCTGAAGGGAATTCATAATCCACCAGAGACCAGAACAGAGGACAGAGGACAGAGACCAGAAGACAGAGGGCAGAGGGCAGAGGGCAGAGACCAGAAGACAGAGACCAGAAGATTGGCAGACTCAGTTTCGATGCAGAGAGCAGAAGGGCTGTCCTCTGTTCTCTGTCCTCTGATCTCTGGTCTCTGACCTCTGATCTCTGTCCTCTGTTCTCTGTCCTCTGGTTTAAGCAGCTACCTCACGCGACTTCATCAGATAGTAAGCGAAAATGGCCCACGGTAACAGGTACCCGAACGTGACGAGGAGGTTGACCACCAAGTACTCGGTATTGACGTTGAACCCCTCGGACACGAAGTGCCCCCAACTGAAGGAATCCACGTCAGGGATCATGTTCTGGATACGTCGGATCACCCAGGCCCAAGTCTTGTCGCCGTAGAGTAACGCCTTACTGGTAGCGGATTCGGAAAGCGGCACGGTAGGCTGCTCGGCTTTCACCAACTGCGACATACTCTGGAACGGTCCACCGCCAATATTGCGGTTGTGGGCCAGGTCGTTGAGGTGGTCGGTAAAGAACCCCACGCAGAAGATCAACGCCGCGGCCAGAAGAGTGAGTACGCCACTCAAGTAGGTGCTGATCGCGACGGCCAGACCGATAATGATACACAGCCGGCACCACAATCCGATCATGCTCTTGAGGAAGTTGAACCAGTAGGGCATCTCGTTCTGGAGCAAGTAGAGGTCCGGTTCCGCAGCGCCGAGCAACTGTCCTTCGCTCTCGCACTTCACGTAGATGCTCAGCCGTGGGAGCGGCTTCCCATCGGCGTCCTTGCCGGGGTCGCCCTTGAGAGCATTGCGGATCAATCCGGCAGGAATATCGACGCTCATCACCTGGTAGTCGAAGACTTCCTTCCCCTTAATCTCGTAGAAGCCGAACTCCTCGGTGAGTTGGTTTACCGCTTCCCACCCCGGTGTGCCGGGGCGAGCGATGTCCTGACGAGTGGGATCGACCCCCTTGGCCTTGAACTCTTCCACACGTGCGAGATATTCGCGCTCACGGGCCTTGTTCACCCATTGCCACTCCGCACCTTCGGCCTTGGTCGGCTGGCGGAGTGGCGCGTTGTACGTGACGAACTGGAACTTCACCAGAACGCCCTTGTCCTGTTCGCCCTTGGTCAGGTGGAAGATGTCGAAGGTAAATTCGACCGGGATGCGGTCGTCCTTGACGCTCGCCAGACCGGCCGGCACAGTCGCGAAGTGCCAGATGGCCCGCTGTGGGGAATCCGGGTGACCGGCGATGTACCGCCGATAGTCGAACTCGCGGCCGACGTTCGTGCCTTCGAATTCCTTCCCCTCTCGCCGTTCCTTCCCCACCATGCTCTTGAAATCCAGCTTGCCGCGATACGGCACACGCGCTTTATACGTCTCCTGTCGCGCCCGCTCGGAGATGTTGGTGTTGGTCACCATGACCAGGGTGGCCCCGGTCAGCGCGAGCATGAGCAGAGTCATGAGCGAAACGTAACCGATGAACCGCCCCAGCACGATCTCAAACCGTACGACGGGCTTGGACACCACGGTGTAGATATTCAGATTCTTAATGTCGTTGGGGATGCCAAACGCCGCGATAAGCAAGGCCGGCACCAGCGTCAAGAAGCTCAGCAGCACCGTGACCACAGCCGTGATCGACCGCAGTTCGTCGGATGGCTTGGCATTGGCGCCGGAGAACCACTGGATCGGGAACAGGAACGGCAGGACGCCGATCAAGAAGATCCACAAGACTTGACTGCGAACGGCTTCCTTGAAGCTCAACTTTGCGATGGCCCAAACCGGTCCTTCTGCCTCGAAGAGCATCAGCAGGAAGAGCGCACACACGAAAACGCCGATTGCCACCAGAAGGATACCGGTCCAGATATCCGTCAACCGCGGGACACCGAGTGCGAACAGGAGCGCCCCCACCAACCCGTAGACAACGAGCCCCGCGACCAGAGCGATGACGCGGTTGGGAGTGAGCAGGTCGGTCGTGTAGGCTCGGAGGCTCCGTCCAAACCGTTTCACGCCGCCGAACCCAAACGACATGTTTCGCTGCGCGATCCGGAACAGGTCGCGGGCAAACGGTTCACCTATGGCCAGAAGCGCGAAGAGTCCGGCAATGGCGAGCATCAGAGGCCGGATTTCCCAGTGCCAGACAGGCGGCGGAACCTTGACCACATCCCCCGGTTGCAGTGGAGGAGGCGGGGGGGGAGCCACCGTGGTATGGAAGTACACCGCATCGGGACGCAGGAAAAACGTCAATCCCACGATCGCGTAACAGACGAGTGCGATGGCGCCGAACAGGAGCATCAGCTTCGACTGCGGCACGCGCAGTCTCTCGGACTGCGACTTGTCGGTCGGGACAGACATCGCGTACAGCAAGTACACGATCAGCCCGACGGCCGCGAACCCACCGGCGTCCTGGAGCCACGCCTGGACAAGTCCGGGGATTTGTCCGTAGCCCCAGGGTTCGCCCCGGTCGAGTTGGAAAATGCCAAACAGAGCCGACATCGGGGAATTGCCTCGAAGGAATCTCGTGAATCGCTCCCCCAAAGGGGCCGTATTCCGCATCGCCGGGGTTGAAACCCCCGGCTATTCTCGGTGACCCCGTTGGGGTCCCAAGATCAACACCACAGAGAATTGCCAGGGCTCAACCCCGGACGCACGCTACTTGTTGCCCTGCTGTCCCTACGATTGTGCAGTGGGGGCGGCGGACGCCTTGGCCTCTTCCGGCGGCAGATAGCGCCGACCAGGTCGGGCTTTCGATTCTTCCACGATCTTCAGGAACAGTTCTTCCAGCGTCGTCGTGGGGTGGCCAACCGTTTCGAGAGTGCCGCCGTGCTTCTTGATGACGGCTTCCAGTTCTGCCTTGAGTTCCGGCGATTCCTTGACGCCACGGGCTCGCACTTCGAGCCGCACGGCGTCTTCAAGAAGCGTCGAGACCTTACCGAGGGTCTGAAGGTCGCCGTTGTAAAGGATGGCGATGCGGTCGCACACGTCCTGCACGTCGTCGAGGCGGTGCGAACACATGAGCACAGTCTTGCCCTTGGCCCGCAGATCGAGGATGAGGTCTTTCATCCACGCCGTGCCGAGCGGGTCGAGACCAGAGGTGGGTTCGTCGAGAATGACGAGCTCCGGGTCGTTGATGAGTGCTTGCGCCAGCCCAATACGCTGACGCATACCCTTCGAATATTCTTTGAGAATGCGTTTCTTGTCGGCGGAGAGGCCGACCATGTCGATCAGCTCGCCGGCCCGTTTCTTGCGCACGTCCGGGTCGATGTTGAAGAGTCGGCCGTAGAAATCGAGCGTTTCCTCGGCGTTCAAGAACCGGTAGAGGTACGACTCTTCCGGCAGGTAGCCGATGCGTTCGTTCTTCTCGACCTTCGCGGCGGGTTCACCGAAGACGAACGCGTCGCCGCTGGTGGGGAAGAGCAGACCCAGCAAGAGCTTGATGGTGGTGGTTTTGCCGGAACCGTTGGGGCCGAGCAACCCGAAGATTTCGCCGCGATGAATCTTGAGGTCGAGCGCGTTGAGCGCGGTCTTCTTCTTTCGACCCCAGAAGTCGCGGTAAACCTTCGTGAGGCTGCGGGTCTCGACAACGAGGTCTTCAGCCATTGACGCAATCTCCAGGCCGTCTGCAGTGTGCGAGCCATGCTTTGTTGAAAACTTCGGTTGAGGTTGTCGTAATCGAAGAGGAAACTCCTCTTATAAGAACCAAACCAACGACAACCGACCCGAGGTTTCAACAAAGCAACCGAACCAGAAAGCGGGGAACAAAGATGATACGCACGCCCCCGCACGGCGGTTCGCCGGATATGGCGGAAGCCGACTGCTGAGCCGGATCAAACTGGAAGCCGCCCTTGCGGGCGAATCTCCAAGAGGATACGTTCTTACGCGATATTGAAGAATCCACTTCACGAGGTTGCCCGATGCCCGGCATCATTATCGGTGCCGGTATTCTGGGAATCATTATCGCGGTGATGGAGGGAAACGCTCGGCCATTGCTGCGGGCATTTACCTCGCCGTTCAAATTGCTCTGGGATTCGTGTTTTCCGCGATGGTGAGGTAACGCGACATTCCAGGCCACAACTCGGGCGAAGAAGCTCCAAGCCGTGGACTCGCGCGGCTGTTGAACCAGTTTCGCTACTCCCTATCATCAACTCCTGACGGAACTTTCCTTCTTCCAGGGGCCATTTTTCCATGCGGCATGTGCTCTCCGCTCTGGTGCAGAACCAACCGGGCGTTCTGGCGACCATCGCCGGTATGCTCCATTCGCGCGGGTTTAATATCGATAGTCTCGCGGTCGGCGAAACCGAGACGCACAACCTTTCGCGCATGACATTCGTCGTTCACGGCGACGACCAGGTTCTCGATCAGGTGCGGAAGCAACTCGACAAAATCGTCACCGTTGTGCGCGTGGACGACATCAGTTCCGAGAACTTCGTCGAACGCGACCTGATGCTCATCAAGGTGAAGTGCACCGCCGCGCAGCGGCCGGAGGTGTTCCAACTTGCCGAGAGCTTCCGTGGGCGTGTGGTGGACATTCAGCACGGCAACGTGATGATCGAGATCAGCGGGACGGAGGGGAAGGTCGAGGCGTTCATCGAACTGATGCGGCCCTACGGCATTCTGGAACTGGCTCGCACGGGCCGGATTGCTCTGGTGCGTGGGGACGCGCAACCATCGGTTGCCGCGGAGGGAGCATGACCGCAGACAACAAGACGAACGCCACGACGAACGTGGCGCCGGAAAAGATCGTTCTCCCCACGCGACGGCTCGCCCCAGCGCAAGTGGAGTTGCTCCGATCACTCAAACCGGGCGACAAGATCAAGGTGACGCAAATTGTTCGTGTGGGGGCACGCAAGTGGACCGCGGAAGCGATGGGTGAATTCCGCGGGATTGCTTATCTGGAAACGGGCGTCACCACGGAGCGCGTGAAGGAAGACGATCTGGTCGTGCCTGTGGTCCGCTTCACCAAGCCCAACGGCGAACTGACTTCGATTAGCATCGACGAAAACACGCAGGTCGCGAAATTGTAGTCAGTTAACGAGCCGGAAGCGTTAGCGACGGGCCTCCGGCTCGTTACGATTTGTCGCTAACGCTTCCGGCTCGTTACGATTTGTCGCTAACGCTTCCGGCTCGTTACGATTTGCCCGTCGCTAACGCTTCCGGCTCGTTACGATTTGCCCGTCGCTAACGCTTCCGGCTCGTTAACAGCGACGGGCCTCGTTTTTTGCCCGTCGCTAACGCTTCCGGCTCGTTAACATGACCGCCCCTACTCGGCTTTTTCGCCCCACACTTGGATGCCGAAGCCATTGAGGTCGATGTCTTCGCCCTTCTCGGCTTCGCCTGGTCCGCCGCGATCGATCGAGAGTCGCACATAGCACCAGAAGCTCGCCTTCTCGCCGGCCATGTCGTAGCCAGTGGCGTCCACATCGGCTTCGATGAGCCAGCGCCAGCTGCGGCGTTCGTCCTTGCCCACGTCGGCTGCTTCTTCCTGCCAGCCCTTGAGCACGCGGGAGAGATTCTGCACCGCCACGCGCCAGCCCTTCGGGTCGGTGATGTGCAGGCGGATTTCCTCCGCGTTGGCTTCGAGTGTGGTGTTGGGGACCGTCTTGAGCGATTCGTAGAGTTTGTGTTCGAGGAGAGAACAGCGCCACGGCGACCAGAGATAAAAGGTCACACCCGGCGTTTCCATCGCCAGCCCGAATAAGTCCACCCGCATGACACTCTCCGCTTCAATCCGACCGAGACCGTACTCATGCAATCTAGATAGATTGCCGTTGCCGCACAATACAAAGTAGGACGGGCTTGCGAAGGCTGCCGTTTCGGTTGTTGACGCCCAGCCCCCACCACGCCCACAATCAGATTGCCGCCGATAACTCACCGCTTCTCAATTCCTGGAGCCTGAACCCATGCGATTCTTCTCCGCGTTGATTCTGCTTTGCGTCGCCACGCTCGCCGCAAACGCCGACGATAAGATCAAGGTGCTCATCATCGACGGACAGAACCACAACTGGCAGCAGACAACGCCAATCTTGAAGAAGATTCTCGAAAGCACCGATCGCTTCACTGTGGATGTCGCGACCAGCCCACCGCGAGGGAAGAAGGAAGAAATGGACAAGTTCCACCCCGAACTGACGAAGTATCAGGTAGTGGTGAGCAACTACAACGGCGAACCGTGGGGCAAAGCACTCAACGACGAGTTCGAGTCGCTTCTGAAAGAGGGGAAAATTGCCTTTGTGGTGGTTCACGCCGCGAACAACGCGTTCGGCGGTTGGAAGCAATACAACCAGATGATCGGCATGGGCTGGCGTGGAAAGACGGGCGGCGACCGGCTGTACCTCGACGATAACGGCAAGGAAGTGCGTGTGGCCTCCGGTGAGGGCGATGGCTCGGGTCACCGCTATGTCGGGCCGTTCACCATCACGATCCGGAACTCCCAGCATCCAATCACGAAGGGGATGCCCGAGGAATGGCTGCACGTTCGCGACGAACTGTACGACAACATGCGTGGACCAATCGAGAACGTCACGGTCCTTGCGACCGCCTTTTCGAAGGGCACGAAAGCCCACGAACCGATGATCTGGACCGTGAGCTACGGCAAGGGCCGCGTGTTCCATACGCCAATGGGCCACGACGCCAACGCGATGCGCTGCTGGGGGTTTGCGGGCACGCTCACCCGCGGAACGGAATGGGCGGCCACCGGCAAGGTAACAATTCCGCTGCCGAAGGAGTTCCCTACTGCGGAGAAAGCGAGCCCTATTATGGATAAGTGAGTTGGCAACGCCCTTCACTAACTCGGCTTCCCACGGTTGCTTATCCGCATTACCCTGACATCGACCCGAACGCCTTCGTCTGAGGACTGGGCATGACCGAACCATCCAGCGTGTCGCCCCCGGCAGAAACACCACCTGCCACCGATCTGCTCGAAAGTGTGCTTCCGCCCGCGGTGTTGCCGCTCATGCGGTTACTTCCCCCGCCGCCCGACGGCACGATCCTCACGCCGCCGGAACCGCATGAGCAACCCCGGCGCGGTTGGTTCCTCATCGACCTGTGGTGCGAACTGCGCCTGGCGGTGCGGATGTACTTCGATCCGCGCTACCGCGTGAGCCGATTGTCGCAAATCGCGTTCCCGCTGTTCGTGGCGCTACTGGCGTTGAACTACTTCCTCTTCTCGGTGTGGTTCTCCATCGCGGTCGTCAGCCCAGTCGTGGAGCGGTTGTTCGACGTGATTCTCGCGGTGCTGGCCTATCGCGTGCTGGTCCGCGAACTGGCTCGCTACCGCGCCGTCCTCGATTACCTGGCCCGTTACGCTCAACGGTAGTGCCAAGTTCCCGAGTTCCACGTTCCAAGTTGAAGGCAGAGATGCTCTTCAACTTGGAACGTGGAACTCGGGAACTTGGAACTTCAAGAACTTGGAACTTCAAGAATGATTCGTCTTGGCGTCAACATCGATCACGTTGCCACTGTGCGGCAAGCGCGGCGATCGCACGAGCCGGACCCGGTCGCGGCCGCGATTCTCGCCACGCTTGGCGGCGCGGATGGCATCACGGTTCACCTCCGCGAAGATCGGCGACACATCCAGGATCGTGATGTGTTTCGCCTGCGCGAAACGGTCACCACGCGACTCAACCTCGAAATGGCCGCTTACGACGAAATCGTTCAAATTGCGCTCAAGGTGAAGCCAGACGAAGCGACGCTCGTGCCGGAGAAGCGACAGGAATTGACGACCGAAGGCGGGTTGGACGTGGTGGCGAACGTGGCCAGCGTGAGCGCTGCCATCGACCAACTCAAGGCTGCCGGTATTCACGTTTCGCTCTTCATCGACCCGGAACCGACCCAGGTGGAAGCGGCCCATAGGTTGAAAGCAGACGCGATTGAATTTCAGACTGCGAGCTATTCCGAAGCAAAAGGCGAAGCGGCTCTCTCGCGCGAATTAGAAAAGCTACGTGTGGCTTCCTCGCAGGCGGTGGCGTTCGGTTTGCACGTCCACATGGGCCACGGGCTGAACTACTGGAACGTGCAGCCGATTGTTCGCATCGCGGGGGTGGAAGAACTGAACATCGGCCACAGCATTGTTTCGCGAGCGGTGCTGGTGGGTATGGAACGGGCAGTTCGCGAAATGAAACAAGTGATGCAGGAACACTACCCCAACCCGCGGAAGTGATGGCGTGCATGTCCACACGCGCCCGCATTCAGGACACTCTGGACCGCCTCGAGCGCTGGCTCCGTGAACATCAACCAGCACTTCTCGACGCCATGCACCCAGGTGTAACCGACACGGAACTCGACGCTTTTGAACATACGATTGGCCGCAAGCTACCGGACGACGTGCGAGCGTTCTATCGGTGGCGGAATGGAATTGACAAAGATGTCTTCTCCACACGATGGCAACCATTGCCTCTCGATGACCTCTTACGGTTCTACCGAGACCGCATCGCGGAGAAGAAGGAATTGTCAGATCAGAGGGGCTTGGATTCCGAACCGGGTTGGTGGCATCCGGCTTGGCTTCCAATCATTGCAACCGACAATGGCACCTATTGCGTTGACACAGAAGGTATGAGGACCGAAGTTCGCGGGCAGGTTCTCCGTTACCACTCCATCTTGCGCAATTACGAAATTGAAGCCTCGTGCCTTGGGGACCTGTTGCGGGTTCTCGTTGCCGACTTGGAGCGTGGTTGTATCTCCACCCCTCACGCGGCGCGCACCCCCCCGGGTTATCCACAAATGCTCTTCGTCTCTCGGCAGGAAGAGGACTCCGAGCCTTTGCCAGTGACATCGCCCGCGCTCCCCATATGCGACGTTACATCGTTCCGAAATGGCGACCGCGTTCGTGTATCCGAAGGGCCATTTCAAGGAATAGAAGGGGAAGTGCAGCGAGAGGGTATTTGGAAACTCAAACTCAACGTCACTTTTTGGGGACGGCCTGTCTCGGCTGAAGCTGCGCAATTGACTCTCGTTGAGCGATGCCAAACTGCTCCGAGCCTTCCGGAAGACTGGTCCGCTTGCGAGGACGCGACTCATCTCTTCGGCATGATGAATCGTTTCCCAAGTAGCCGGAAACTTCGTCTTTTTACGGCAGCGTGTTTCCATACCCTTCTCTGCAACCAACCAAACGCCGTGCCGCTTTTGAACGCCATTGAAGATGCTTCCGAAGATGAGAGCTTGCTCCCAGTCCTGCGAACAGTCCATGAGGAGTTCTGGATTGAGTATGGAGGAACTCTCCCGGATGCTTCTGTCGAGCAGCATCAATACGGTTCGGTGAACCTGCTGGGAGGACTGCTCTTGCGTTCAAAAGATCCTCTTGCAGTAATGAGCCAGGAGATGGTTCGATACTGCAACACTGCATCGGTTCTCTGCCGCGAAATCTTCCCCAATCCTTTCACGTCGGCACGTTTTGATCCCGCCTGGCGTACCTTGGATGTGCTGACGATAGCACGCGACATTTACGACGCCCGCGCTTTTGAGAGGATGCCCATTCTGGCCGATGCTCTTCAAGATGCTGGCTGCGATAACGACGAGCTGTTAACTCACCTTCGCGCCACTTCACGCACGCATGTTCGTGGTTGTTGGGCACTCGACTTGTGCCTTGGTCTGGAATGACGGTGCGCTACAACGCTAAGCAGATGGCCGTAGTTACGTGTGAGTTTTCAACGAGCCGCGACCGCAAGGGAGCGGGGTGCGTTAACCGCTCCCTTGCGGTCGCGGCTCGTTGAAAAACCTTACAAACTACCCTGGCCCGATGCTTAGAGAGGAAATCATGACCGCCAAGCCACCATCCCCCGGACCATTCCGGTTCACGCGCAAGCAATACTACGAGATGGGCAAACTGGGCTATTTCGACGGCAAACGGGTTGAACTCATCTTCGGAGAAATCGTTGAAATGAGCCCCATCGGTTGGCTGCACCGCGTTGGATGTCGCAAAGCAGCCGAACGACTGGAGCAAATGTTTGCGGGTGTGCCGTGGATCGATCACGCCGAACCGCTGGACCTGACGCACAGCGATCCCCAGCCGGATGTGTCCGTCATCCCCGGGCGATTTGAAGATTACACCACGCACCCGACAACCGCACTCCTGGTTGTGGAAGTCGCCGACACGACACTGAACTACGACACCACGGTAAAGGCGGAACTCTATGCCACGGCTGGCATTCCCGAATACTGGGTGCAGGATCTGATCAATCGGCTGCTCCTCGTCTTTCGCGATCCGCAACCTCTTCCTGAAGGTTTGGGGGTCACCGCGTATCAAACTCACCTCACACTCAGTCCGACAGATGGCGTTTCGCCGCTCGCGGCACCGAACGCAACGGTTCTCGTGAGTGAACTCCTTCCGTGATGGCACTCCATCGTCTGGAAACCAACCTCACATCAAATACCGCTCTTGAGAATGTAAGTGACATTGGGCCGCTAAGCAGATGGCCGCAGTTACGTGTGAGTTTTCAACGAGCCGCGACCGCAAGGGAGCGGGGTGCGTTAACCGCTCCCTTGCGAGAGATGAGAACACGGCCTGCCGGGTTCTCATCTACTCCAGCGACGCGGCTCGTTGAAAAACCTTACAAACTACCCTGGCCCCATGCTTAGCCTGCCGCGTTCGGAGGTGAACGGTGACTGCTTCGGCGAACAACAAGAAATCGCGAATCCGCTGGTCGCTTCTCGCCGCCATCGCGTTCTTCTTGTGCTGTGGCTGTCTCGCCTACTTCTCGATCGTGCCGTTTGAAGGCCCTCGGCTGGAACCGTTGAAAGCGGACTTGGAGGAGCAGTTGCCGGAGGGAAGCAATCGGGAGCAAGCTATGGCTTGGTTTGCCTCCCACAGGCTGAAGGCCAGCGAAATCATTGACCGCGACTGGCGCTCGATCGGGTTGATGGTGATAATTCCCAACAGAACACTGCTCGAGAACGCGGAGATCGTTATCGAGCTGTACTTCGACGAAGCTAGCAAATTGCGGAAGCGAGTGATTTACCGCTTCGTCTACTCTCTATGAGCCCAGATCGCGAGATCTACTTCTTCACCGTCACCCAGATCACTTCGCTGGCGTAGCCGATTTTCACCACGAAGTTGATCGCGACGAAGCCTTGCACACACACCGGCACATCGGTGCATTCAGCGGCGTCGGGGGCCGCTTTCAGAGTGATGTGGCCGATGCTACCGGTGCCCAGCAGAGTCTTGCTCTTGCCGTCCACCATCGTGACGCCCGGCGGAAGCGGATTGCCGAAGACGCTACCGAGGTGGCGCAGGAGTACGTCGAGCGTCACTTCCTTCGTGTATTGCGGTCCGCGCACAACCTCCACGTCGATCTTCACTTCCTGGCCCGGTTTCAGTGTGATGTGCGTCTGCTTCACCTTGATGGCAACGAGGTCCGAGGGGCCAGTGACAGCCACCGCCATCATCCCCGCGTCGAAGCGTGCCCGTCCGCCGCCGGGCGAATAAATCTCTTCCATCGCGACGGCGGTACGCGTGAGTTTCACCGGCTTACCGGCTTCATCAACGGCCTCCGCCGTGCCCACGATCTTCACTGCGGCTGCGTCCATCTTGGCATCCGCAGCGGCGGAGACCACCAGCAAGCCTTGCGTCATGTTGGCGGGGATCGTCAGCGTGTTCACACTCACACCGGCCGGCAGGCCCTGCACTTCCACCTTCACTGGTCCGGCAAAGCCGTTGGTGCGCGTCACTTGCACATACCACGCCGTGCGCGAACCGGGGCCAATCATGGCCTTTGAAGGATCGCACTTGATCGCGAAATCCGGTCGGGCGAAGTCGCATTCGAGATAGTAGACGAAGCCATCGCCACCCTTGTTGTTCAGGTCGCGTACGCGCACGACGTAATCGCCATCGGCTGGTGGCGTGAAGATCAGGCCCGAGTCCTTGCCGACGAGGTCGTCGTTGGAAGCGAGGATCTTGCCCTCGGGCGTCATCACATCGAGTTGCGAATCGAGCTGGCTGGTGAGTGGGGTACCGAATCGCCGGGCGAATACTTCCAGCCGCACCGCTTTGCCTTTTTTCGCAGCGAAGATGAAGTGATCGAGATCACGTTTCACGCCAATACGGCCGTTCGCGCCGCCGGGGAGTGACATCCGCGTCGCTTGTTTTGGCGTATCGTTGGGTTCCTGCTCTTCCACCAGAGGAAGCGAGGTCACAACCACCGGCACCGGGTTGGTTTCCGTTCCGTTGAGCTTGAGTGGCACGGTGTGAATGCCGGGCGAGTTCGGAGCGGTGATTGTCCACCCATCGCCGACCGCCGCGGCGCTCCCCACCGGCGAAGCCTTCGCCGTTTTGCCGGGATTCACTGCCAGTGGGAACGAATAGACCGCACGCGGCGCATCGGTGATGGAAAGAGCATAGACCCAGCGGGCGTCGCCGTCATATTTGGCATCGCGCACTGCGACGCGATACTCGCCGTCTTTGGGTACGGGGAAGGTGAGCACTGGATCAGCGAAGTAGCCATCATCGGCAGCGGCGAGTTCGCGGCCGTTGGCGTCGTAAATCGCGATGAGCGGATCGGCGTGCTTTTGCAGGTCGTGAATCTTGTCTTCGATGCGGGCGCAGAGCACTTCGAGCGTGAGTGTTTGGCCCGCCCTGGCGGAGAAGACATAGTAGTCGACGGCTTCCGCCGCCTTGATGCGTCCACACGCCACCGACGGCACCGGCACTGAAATCGGCTTGGCCATTGTGCTTGGCGTCGGCTTTTCAGGAATAACTGGAGCGTCCACAATCACGAGTTGGCCGAGCGACGAGATACCGAGCGCCGACGCGATGCGAAATTCCCGCACGCCAAGCGCCGCATCTGCTGTGACCGTCACCTTCAGCTTGCACGACAGGACGTTGGGGAGAGTTTGGGTATCGACCTTCTTGGCCGGAGGTTTTTCCAGAATCACTTCGGCCGTGACGCCCGTGCCTTCGATCAGCACCTTGTAGGCACCCGCAAGCGAACTGGTGCGGCACTCCACGGTCACTTCGGTCGTCGTGCCGCGTTGCACGGCGACCGGCGAGACGTGCGTGACCATCGGGAACGAGATTTGCGCTGTGGCGACCTGCGCGCACGCGGCCACACAGACCAAAGCAATCGCGGTACGCATGGCGGATTCTCGAACGGCGGGAGGCGTCACGAATGACGCCGGGTGGTTGGATTTATCCCTTCAGCAGACCGTAGTTGACGAGCGTTTGGCGGACCTTCGCTTCGCTGGCGGCGTCCATCGGGCATATCGGCAGGCGCATCTCGCCGTTGCCGCGGCCGAGGAGTTTCATCGCTGTCTTCACCGGAATCGGGTTCGTCGCCACGCCGAGCATGTCGCGGCAGAGCGGGAACAGCTTCCGGTGCCACTGCTGAGCTTCTTCGATCTTACCAGCCGCAAATGCGCGTACCAGCGCCATCATGTCGCGTGGAACGATATTTCCGACCACGCTCACCACTCCCCTTCCGCCAATGCTCATGAGCGGCAGTGTGAGACTGTCGTCGCCGGAAAGGATTGTGAGGTCTGAAATCGCGGCGATTTGCGACGCCTGATCGAGCAAACCGGTCGCTTCCTTCACCGCGACAATCGTGGGGCACTTTTCGGCCATGCGGGCCATTGTCTCGGGCAGAATGTTGGAGCCCGTGCGGCCAGGGATGTTGTAAACGACGATCGGCAGATCGGTAGCGTCCGCGATGGCGGTGAAGTGGCGGAAGTAACCTTCCTGCGTCGGCTTGTTGTAGTATGGGCCGACTTGCAGAGTACCGTTGGCTCCGGCCCTTTGGGCGGCCTTGGTCATGCGGATCGCTTCGGCCGTGGAGTTCGAGCCGGTCCCGGCCATCACCTTGGTGCGGCCCCGCGCGCGCTCGCACACAAACGCGACGACGCGTTCGTTTTCGTCGTGTGTCAGTGTGGGCGATTCGCCGGTGGTGCCGCACGGGGCGAGCGCATCGGTGCCTTGCTCGCAGTGCCAGTCCACGAGTTTGCCGAGGTCGTCCCAATCGACTTCACCATTCTTGAAGGGCGTGACAATGGCGACGGTGACGCCGGCGAACAACTCGCCGCGAGTAGCTGGCATGACAAACCTCGGCAGAGGGAAAGAAGGCAATTGAGTTAGGGGTAGGGATGGCGAACCCCGCCCGCAAGGGCAGCGGGTGGCGAACCTACCCGCAAAGGCAGCGGGTGGATTGTCACCCGCTGCCCTTGCGGGCAGGGTTCGCCACCGAGCTTCGTCGCCTCAATTCTTCCGCACCAGCGTTAGTCCATCGGCGAAGGGCAGGAAGCTTAGCGACACTCGGTCGTCGCCGTGGATCTTTTCGTTTAGCGCGCGGATGGCGAGCGTGTCGAGATCGGTCACGTCCGGGTCGGCAGGTTTACCGTCCCAGAGGGTGTTGTCGATAGCGATCACTCCGCCGGGACGGATGAGTTCGAGGCAGCGTTCGTAGTAGAGGTTGTAGCGGCTCTTATCGGCATCGATGAAAGCATAGTCGAACGTACCAGCTTCGCCCGCCGCCAGCAAATTCACGAGCGATTCGGCCGCCGGGGCAATGCGAAACTCCACCTTGTTTATCAGACCCATTGCGGTCAGGTGCTTTTGCGCGATCCCCGCGTACACGCCGCTGAGTTCGCAGCAGATCAACTTACCGTCGGCAGGAAGCACGCTGGACACCCACGCAGCCGAGTAGCCGGTGAAGGTGCCCACTTCCAGGCACTTCTTCGCGCCCATGAGTTGCACGAGCATCGCGAGGAACGGTCCCTGCTCCGGCGCGATCTGCCATTCGCATTCAGGCAGCTTCGCGGTTTCTTCGCGAATGGCCTGGAACGCTCCCGGTTCGCGCATCCCCACGGACAGGACATATTGATAAAGCCGATCGGTCATCGGCGTGGGGCGAACGAAGCTGGGAAGCATGATGTGCCTTTCGGTAACTGCCGCTTGCCGAGCAGTACTGTCTTTTCGGGTGGCCGACTCTCTCCGAGAGTCGGTGTCTTTATCAGGTGGCGGACATTCTCCGAATGTCGGCGTCTCGGTGGTCAGTTGCAGAGAAACTGACCGCGACTTTCGGAGAAAGTCGCCCACCCGAACAAAGCCCGCCGGCTCTACTTTTCCGTCGGTCCCGCGAGCAATTTCACGCCGCTGGAGTAGCGTGAGCCGAGTGCCTCTTTCAATTCGTCCATGTTGAACTTCGCGCGGTCCGTTACGGTGAACTTGGCTTGTCGTTTCCTGGCGTCAATCTTGATCGAGTCGGACTCTACCCACGGTAGAGTAGTGAGCGCATTGCTCACATTGGCGGGTCAAGTTGCTCAGGTCATGCCCGGAACTTTGATAACCACCTGATTCGGCCCATCAGTAGGGACCGGTTCGCTACTCCCCGGAGGCTGGCACCCAATCAACACGAATCCCAAAACCAGTGTCGCAGTGAGTTGCGGCACACCCCGCTTCCGCATCGGTAATTCTCCAAGAGTGAAGATGGACACTGTCATGATACACAGTAACGCGGAGTGGCTTACGCACTTGTCCTCGCCACTTCGCGCGATTACGCTTCAGTCTGTCCCCCATGCTCTGTTGAAACCGCGGTTGAGGTTGTCGCGATTATCGGAGAAAACCGCGGTGGCAGAACTGAACTCAGCGACAACCAACCCACGGTTTCAACAGAGCAGCTCACCCGGAGCTGCCATGTTCACACATCGCTTCCTCGCCACCTTCACTCTCTTGCTCGCGGTCGGGTATGCCAATGCTCAGCCTGTTCCGCAGTTGCTCAGCGTGTTTCCGCCCGGTGCCAAAGCTGGCGACACGGTGGAAGTCACTTGCTCCGGACACAATCTGGAAGGAAGCGGGGAACTCCTCTTCAGCGCGAAGGGATTCAAGGCCGAACCGGTCGGCACCGCGACCAGCACGAAGGGGCAGCAAGGACAGCCGACATCCAGCATGAAGTTCAAGGTGACCGTGCCGAAGGACGCGAAGGGGGTGTTCGATGTTCGCGTGGTGACGAAGGCTGCCCTCACGAATCCGCGGGCGTTTGTCGTCAGCAACATGACGGATGTGAGTGAAACCGAACCGAACAACGATGTGGACCAGGCGCAGAAGATCGAACTGGAAACCACCGTCAACGGCGTCATCAGCTCGCCGACAGATGTGGATTTTGTCACGTTCAAGGCGAAGGCCGGTCAGAACATCGTGGTGTATTGCCTCACGTCCAGCATCGACAGCAAACTGCAAGCAGATCTGATGGTGAGCGGACCGGACGGCAAGCCGCTGGCGTCGAATCGCGGTTATCGTGACGGCGACGCTGTTCTCGATTTCAAAGCACTAACTGATGGCGATTACGTCGTGCGATTGTCGCAGTTCGCATACACCACCGGCGGCTATGATCACTTCTACCGGCTCACCGTGACGGCCGAGCCGTGGGTGGATGCGCTCTATCCGCCGGTCGTGGGCAGCGGGTTTTCGATTACGCCGGCGAGCCGGGGCGTTCTAAAAGATGACCTCATCAGCAAGCGCCGTGACCGAGAGGGAATACTGGAATCGAGCCGGCTTATTCCCCCAGCGGCAGCGATGATTGATGCCGTTGACCACGGCGCGGCACTGCCCGGTGGGAATCTGCTGCTAGTCCCGCGTGTCTCTCCAATCATCCTCGACAACGAGAACAACAACACCGCCGACACCGCTCAGGAAGTGAAACTGCCGTGCGATATCGCCGGACGCATCGGGAAGAAGAACGACCGCCACTGGTACAGCTTCAAGGCGAAGAAAGGCGACGTGTGGACGCTCGAAGTATTCGCCGAGCGCATCGGCTCGCCGGTGGATGCGTTCTTTATCCTCACGGATGAGAAAGGGAAGGTCATCACCGAGCAGGACGACAGCGCGGACACGCTCAGCCCCAACCAGTTCTACACGAAGTCGGATGACCCCGGCCGCTACCGGTTTTCTGTTCCTGCCGATGGCACATACAAGGTGATGGTTTCGACGCGCGAAGCCGGCACACAGTTCGGTGTGCGCGATCAATACGTGCTGCGAATTGCCAAGGAGAAGCCCGATTTCCGGCTCGCAGTGATGCCGCTCACCCCGCACCTACCCGACGCGGGCACCCTGCCGAAAGGCGGCGCGGTCGCCTTTGCAGTATTTGTCTTCCGGTTTGATGGATTCACCGACGCCATCGAACTGACCGCCGACAACCTGCCTGAGGGTGTGAAGTGCCCGCCGCAAGTGATCGGCGAGGGACAGACTCGGGGGATCCTCGTACTGACGGCAGAGAGCGATGTGGACGACTGGGTGGGCTTCGTGAAAATCTACGGGAAGTCGGGCGATCTGAAGCGCGATGCCCGACCGTTCACCATCACGTGGCCGCCGGTCGGTGCGAACGCGAATCAGCCGCCGCCGAACATCCCCATGATTACGCGCATGGATCGCGGCGATGGCATGGCGCTCGCCATTCGCGGCGAACCGCCGTTCACTCTCACCCCCACTGAAACCGAACTGACGGCGAAGGCTGGCGGTAAACTGGAAGTGACTCTGAAAGTCTCGCGCGACGTGAAGTTTAAAGACGCCATTCAGATCTTCAACCTGACGGATCTCAACACACGCCAACGCGGGAACCAACCCCCGCAACCGCTCGCCACCGCCGCGGCGAAAAGCAACGAAGTGAAGGTGAGCATCGACATCCCGAACAACCTGCTGCCCGGAACGCACATGATCGTGCTCCGCGGCCAGAGTGCGGCACCGGTGCCTAAAGGGCGAAATAACGCTCCGTTGAGCGTACAGCAAACGTACCCCACCGTGCCGATTCTGGTGAAGATCGAAGGCGGATCGAAGAAGCGGAATTAAGATCGTAGGGCTTCCGCCCTACGCTACGAAAGACGGCCCTCCGGGCGAAACCCATTCGCCTCGGAGGGGCCAGCTTTCCCAGCGCGGGGCGTACCCCACGTCTCCAGTCGGGATGTGCGATGTGTGATGTTATCGCCCCGGAGAGGCCGACTTTCGTAGCGTAGGGTGGGAGCCCTACGCACGTGTCTGAATTCATTCACATCCCACCAACCCACGAGGAATCCCATGACCCGCCTGTTACTCCCCGTATTGGCACTCTTCGCTTTCGTGAGTGCATCACCCGCCGCGGACATTCCGGTTATTCGCGGCGTGGAAGGTCAGCCGCTCGCCGCCAATGTCGGCCGCGTGTTGAAGACGCTCGATTATCTCGGCACGCCGCTGTCGGAGGGTGATACCAAGGCACTCGCAAAGGCCATCGAAGACAAGGATTCAAAGGCCATTCAGGAACTGCTCGATAAGCACGTGCTCTTTGCCGTGACGATCAACCCGGAAGCACGCGTGAAGGTCGCGAAAGGGCCGGGGAGCACCACCATTCAGCAAGCGGGGTGGACTCCGGTGGTCGTGAAGGTGATGAACGACAGCACGGTGAAGAAGCAGCTCAAGATCATGAGTCCGCAGGCCGGTCCGGTGTATAGCGGCGCTGGCCTGCAAGCCAAGAACCCGAAGGACGATCCAAAGATCGTCGAGCGCTTTCTCGGCGTCGAAATCTTCACAGCACCGCCCATGACCGACACCCTCAGCGGGTTGAGCGTGGAATATGCCATCGCGCTGATCTATTCCTCTGAATCCGGCAAGCGCGAAGCGACCATCGGCTTCGACATCGGCCAGGGGAATCAGGATCTCGGCTTTCGCGGCGAAACGCCGGTTCTATTTGAGGTGAAGCCGGCGATTCCGGTGAAAGTGAGCGTGGCCGACTTCGACGGCAAGCCGACCACCGGCCGCTTCCTCATCACCGACGCCAGCAATCACATCTACCCGCCCCAAGCCAAGCGGCTCGCCCCCGATCTCTTCTTCCAGAAGCAAATCTACCGCCACGATGGCGGAACGATTCTCCTTCCGCCGGGGAAGTTCACGGTGCAATACGGCCGCGGGCCGGAGTATTCACTCAAGACCGCCGAGTTGACTGTTCCGGCGGACGGCAAGCCGCCCACCCTGGCAGTAAAGCTCCAGCGTTGGGTGAACCCAGCCGACTACGGCTTCTTCAGTGGCGACCACCACATCCACGCTGCCGGTTGTGCCCACTACACGAACCCCAGCGAGGGTGTGCTGCCCGAGGATATGTACCTGTACGTGAAGGGCGAGGGGCTGAACGTCGGCTGCTGCCTGACGTGGGGGCCGTGTTACGACTACCAGCGGAAATTCTTCGAGCCGAAGCCGTGGCAACGCAGCGAGCCGTTCACCATTCTCAAGTACGACGTGGAAGTGAGCGGATTCGGTTCGCAAGCACTCGGCCACGTCTGCCTGCTCAATCTCCGCGATCAGACGTTCCCCGGTTCTGAAGGAACGAAGCTCAAAGGCTGGCCGACCTGGACCACGCCACTCATGAAGTGGGCGAAGGATCAAGGAGCGGTCACGGGCTACGCACACTCCGCCAATGGCCTCGGCGTGAATCCAAAAGAAGCCGCCAAGCGACTTTTCGAGACGCTCGATACGGACAAGGACGACAGCATCAGTGCGGATGAAGCGAAGAACGGCAAACTCCCGCTGCCGGAAGCATTCGCCACGATCGACGTCAACGGCGACGGCAAAATCACGCTCGCGGAATTGCTGAAGAGCACCGAACGCACCGCGAACACCTTGCCGAACCTGAACATTCCGGAGATGAACGGCATCGGCGCGCAGGAGATTTGCGTGACGACGGCGATGGGCCTGTGCGACTTCATTTCCGCGATGGACACGGCACGCACGCCGGAGTGGAACTGCTGGTATCACATCATGAATTGCGGTTTCCCGCTGAAGGCCAGCGGCGAAACGGATTTCCCGTGCATTAGCGGCAGCCGCGTGGGGCAGGGTCGTGTGTATGTGCAGCTTGGCAAGAAAACGGAGCTGGTCGATTACTCAGCGTGGTGTCGTGGCATCGCGCAGGGTCGCTCGTATGTGTCCGACGGCTATGCGCATGCCCTGGAGTTCGCGGTGAATGGTACTTCGCCGGGCTTTGGCGATGTGAAGCTCGACGTGGCCGGCAAGGTAAAGGTGACGGCGAAGGTGGCGTTCGCGAAAGATGTGGCGCTGGGTACTGCTCCCGGTGCGCAACCGCCAGCCGGCGACACGCGCAAGCTCGAACTCGTCGTGAATGGCAAGGTAGTGGCGTCGAAGGACATCCCGGCGGACGACAAAACCCACGACGTAAGCTTCGACGTGCCGATTGAGAAAAGCTCGTGGATCGCGATTCGCCACTTCCCGCAAATGCACACGAACCCGGTGAACGTGATCGTGGCGGGCAAGCCGATCCGTGCGAGCAAGGCCAGCGCCCAGTGGTGCATCGGCGTGATCGAACAACTGTGGCGTGTTCGCGGCGCGGGCATCAAGGAAGACGAACGCCCCGAAGCGGAGAAGACATTCAAGAAAGCGCTGGAAATTTACAAGAAGATCGTGGAGGAATCCATCGATTAAACGAACGGCGTGGCGTAAGCCGGCTTACGCCACGCCGTTCGCCTGATCCCTCGGCGGGCTTATGCCACGCCGTTCGCCTGACTCGGTGGGTTTCCGCCCCGTTCGTCTGATCCCTCCAACCATCCGCCACAACCCGCGAAGCTTTGCCCCCAGTCCGCGGGCGTGGGTCCAGGCCATCAGTCCGCGAAGCACATCCACGGTGGCGGGGTTGGGGTTGGCTGCTTCGTCGAAGTGCGGACGGAAAGTGCCTGCGTGGACCGTCACCACTTGCGGCACGGTCATCGCCAGCAACCCCTCCGCCCCCTGCGTCACGCCCCAACCGCTCGATCCGCGACCGCCGAAGGGCGTCGCGGGGTGCGCGGTTGGCGCAAGGACATCGTTGATAACCACGCTTCCCGACGGGATGAGCGCCGCCAACTCTTTTGCCTTCGCTGTGTCGGCGCTGAAGATCGACGCCGACAACCCGAACGGCGATTGCTTCGCCAGTGAGAGTGCGTTGTCGATCGTGTCGAAGGGAATCACCGCCGCCACCGGCGCGAAGCACGCTTCGCGGCAGATCGCGGCATCGGAGGAGGCGCGGAGGAGGAAGGTGGGCTCCAGGCGAACCCCGCCCGCGAGGGCGGTGGGTACTGGGTCGGTGACCCGCTGGCCTTGCGGCCAGGGTTCGCCTGAACCACCCTCGCGGGCGGGGTTCGCCAACACACTTGCCCCGCGTTTCACCGCTTCCTCGATCATTCTCTCCGCTTGCGTCTTTTGCCCTTCTAGCACCAATGCGAGCGGTTCCGGTCGCACGAGCGGTGCCAGCGCCGCCGCGAAGGTGTCGAGCTTCTCGCGCTGGACGAAGATTCGCCGCACGGCGATACACGTCTGCCCGCGATTGAGCGACAGTCCGAACCATGCGGCTTTTGCGGCAAGATCGATGTTGGCATCGGCCAGGACGAACATCGCATCGCAGCCGGAGAGTTCAAGTGTTGATGGAATCAGCCGTTCGCCGAGCCGCGCCGCCAGTTTCCGGCCAACCGGATCCGAGCCGGTGAAGACGACGTGATCCACATCCGTTTCAGCCAACTGCGGACCCGCTTCGCGCGTGCTTGGGAGTAATTGCAGCAGATCAGAGGGGAAGCCCGCTTCGCGAAAGAGCGATTGCGTGAGTTCGGCGGTTCGCGGAACGTTCTCGCTCGGCTTCCACAACACGGCGTTGCCCGCAACGAGAGCTTGCGCGATCTGGCCCACGTTCAGATAGATCGGGTAGTTCCACGTCCCGATGATGCCGACCACACCCCACGGCCGGTGATGGATCGCATCGCGACAGCCAAAGAGCCACGTCGGCTGATCCCACCACGACACGCGTTTCGGCGCGAGGATTCTGGCCGCACGCTTCTCCAAAAACTTGAGAGCCGCCGTGGTGGGCAGAAGCTCGGTGCCGATCACTTCGACCGGCGGCCGGGCAATGTCCGCGTGGATCGCGTCGCAGATGATATCGGTGCGCTCAACGATTAGCGCCCGCAGGTTGCGAATGTGCTTGAGGCGATCGCGCACGGGAATACGCGACCACGATTCTTGCGCACGACGAGCGGAAGTGAGTTCGGTAGCGAAGGGAGACATGGGGATAGGATAGCCGATGGCGTCGGTATGGCGAACGGCGCGGCGTAAGCCCGCCGAGGCTGCACACCTCGGCGGGCTTACGCGGTTCGCTTACGCGGCCTCGGCGGGCTTACGCCGCGCCGTTCGCCTTTGCGACCTTACTTCGCTTCAATCAGCTTCTTCACCTCGTCGTCCAACCCCATCACCGCTGCGTTGCGGTTGGTGATCTTGCCGTCCTTGCCCACGAGGATTACGTGTGGCGGGGCGAGGATGCCATAGGCCGCGGCCAGTGGGCTGGCGTCGAGGCCGCCCGGAGCGTAGAGATGCGTGCCCGGCAGCCCCACCCGACTGGCGGCATCGCTGGCGAACTTCGCATCGTGATCCAGACCGACGGTCACAATTGCCAGCCCCTTGGAGCCATACTCCTTGGTCAGCGCCTGGAGTTTCTTTGCATCCTCAGGCAATGACTGGCTCCAACTGGCCCAGTAGTACACCAGGACCACCTTGTCCGGCTGCGCAGCGTTGAACTGCTCGGCCGGGTTGCTCAGAAGCGGTCCACTTAGCTCCAGCGGCTTGCCTTCACTGTCGATTCGCTTGATCGCGCCCGCCGCCTTCGTGGCGTGTGGGTGGGCCGCGTAGTTCTTCGTCAGGTAGTCGAACCACTCCTTCGCCTTGGCTTCGCCGTTCTTCACGCCGGAGAGCTCCCACGACATCGCCAGCCGCCACGTCGCTTCCGGCGCATCGCTCGAGTTCCCGAAACTCTTGATGTACTCCTCCAGCCCTGTGCGCCACTTCTCCTGAATCGGACCAATCGCATTTGTGTCCGCTGCGTTAGCCAGAGCCACGCTGTTATCCGCGAGGAGCCATCGGAAGGCGGCGTAAGCGGCGATGGTCGTGTTGCCGGTGGGCCGCGCCATCGCTTCTTTCCATTGCTGCAGGCGGATGAGGTGCGGATTGCCCGGCTTGCCGCCTTCGGCCGCGGCCGCGTGGCTGTCTAGGAGCATTTTCACCCACGTCACCCACGTTTCCTTCAATTCCGGCTTGGTGTTCGGGATGAGGGCAACGATCTTCTCCAGAATCTCCGCTCGTTGCGCGTTGAATGCTGCAAGCGAAGCAATCGTGGGCTGCGCCGGAGCTTTCTGATCGAGTGCATTGAGCTGATCGACCAGTTCCTTGATCTCCGGCAGCACCACCGGGCCGACCGCGGTATCGTTCCCTCCGGCACCCGCGGACGGGCCATCCACGAGCTTCCAGGCACGGCCAACCTGAACCAGTTCACCCGTTTGGAGGAACACGGTCTTGCCGCTATCTTCCGCCAGCAGCGTGCCATTCTTGTAAGCGGTGTAGTCATCGCCGGCGCTACCGAACGAGTCAGCCGGGCGCGTTTGCGGCGCGGTGTATTCAACGTGAATCCACTTCGTCTTCGGAGAGAGCTTCAACGCGTCGGCGGTGTCCATGAGACGCTTCGTGGCGGCGGCGACGCGCCCCTTCACCCGGTCGGCGTCGGCGGAGGGAAGTCCCAGAGTCTTGATGTTTTCCGGCGTCAGAAGCAACGCTTCGAGTTGCTTGGCATCGCGTGCCATCACCGCCTTCAGGAGTTCCTGGCTCACTTCTTCCGGTGAGATCACGACCCATTCGTCGATGATCCCGTCGCGGTTGCGGTCCAACCCCCACTTGGAGCCGTTTGGCCCCAGCCAGCGGAACTGATACGGCTCATTGGCCTGAGGCGGATACACTTCGCGGTATGCCTCAACGCCATCCACATAGAACGCCACGATGTTGAAGTTCTTCTTGTCGTAACTGACGAACTGCCGCACGGGTTGCCCGTTGCCATCGCTGACCAGGTAACCCATCGTCTGGCCTGCAGCCTTCGGGTCGGGAATCGGCGACACCCGGCAACGCGGCACCTGATCGGGCGTTGGCGTGGTGATGTTGACGCCTGATTGTCGCGGTTGTTGTTTGAGCGCCCATTCTACTGTCACCGCCGTCGGATCAGCCCGAGCGGTTGTCGCCCCGACGACTAACATCAGACCAGCCGCCGCCCCCAACGTCATCCGCGAAGTCGTCATCCCTGACTCCCTCCGAAAAGTGCGCGATATCCGGCGCATCCCTCAGAATTGGTTTCGGCAGACTCAGTGGAGCGGGTTGAAGCTTTGAGGGAAAAATGAAGAGGAGCCGCAGATGACGCAGAGAAACACGGATCGGAGAAGAAAATTTGAGACAGGATGGCAATTTATCCTGCGGCTCCTCTTCTCCACCGTCGCACCACGCGGCGGCCCTCGAAACAGAGCGGCGGGGCATTTCTAAGTTTTCTTTACTAAATCTTATTTACAAATCACTCCCGCTTCGTTATTCTGCTCTTCACTCCCAACTGGATTTTTGAATGTCCGCGATTACCACCCTTCGACCCGCGCTGGTGGGCAAGCTAAATGAGCGGCAAGTGCTCCGCGTGCTCCAGTCGCGCGGGCCGCTGTCGCGTGCGGAGGTGGCTCGCGAAAGCGGACTGAGCGCACCAACCGTCTCCAAGGCGGTTGCATCCTTATTAAAGGCCGGGTTTCTGGAAGAAGCGGATGCTGCGGAACTCGCTCGCGGCAGGCCGGCCCCCCGACTGCGGCTGGCCACCGAAACGGCGCAGGTGCTCGGCATCATGATCGATGCCGCGCACTGTGAGGTCGTTTCCGCCGGCCTCGATGGCACGCTCCACGATGGCTTCCGATCAGTTCCCACGCCAGCGACTTACCCGGAATTGCTCACCGCGCTGGAACACACGGCGCGTGAACTCATCGCGAAGCCGGACATTCGCACGCTGGGTCTGGGTCTGAGTCTACCGGGGCTGGTGGATTACCGCAAAGGTTGCGGCGTACTGTCGCCGAACGTGCCGATCACCAACGGCCACACCCCAGCCGCTGACCTTGCGGAACGGCTCGGCGTGGAGTGCACGCTGCTGCAAGAATCACACGCCCTGTGCCTCGCGGAGCGGCATCATGGTTTGGCGAAAGACTTAGATGATTTTGCGCTTTTGGACGTTGGCGCGGGCGTTGGCCTGGGGATCATGAGCGGCGGGCGTTTGCTCAAAGGACGATCGGGCCTGGCAGGCGAGATTGGGCACCTCACGGCCGTGGCCGAAGGCGGGCGAAAGTGCGGCTGCGGTAATACCGGTTGCCTCGAAACAATGGCCAGTGATTCCGCGCTCGCATGGCACGCCGGCCGCAAGCTCGGTCGGGCGGTGAATGTGGATGAGGGGATCGAACTGGCAAAAGCGGGCCTGGTGGATCTTCGCGAAGAGCTGCAAGAAATCGCGGGGTACGTCGCGGTGGGTGTCGCGGCGGTGATTAACCTGTTCAACCCCGCGACCGTCTTCATCCATACGCCCTTATTCGAGATCGACGCCAGTCTCTTCGATATGGTCGTGGAACGCACGCGCGAACGGGCGCTGCCACCATCGTTCGCGGATTGCAACATCGTGCGGGCCAAGGGCAGCAAGCGACAAGGTGCCGTCGCGGGCATCATTCAACACCTGACGGATGCCGTCGCGCCGGAATTGGTCTAGGCGAACCCCGCCGCAAGAGCGGCGGGTGGTCCCGGCCCTTGTGGGCGGGCCACCCACACACCCCGTTGCGGGCGGGTTCGCCACGAGGAGCAGTCATGCGTTATCTACTCTCCCTGATCGCGTTTGCGTTCGCAGTCACGGCTTTCGCGGCGGAGCCAGTCAAGCCGGCGAAGCTCAAGGTGTTATTCCTCGGCGATAACGGCCATCATCAGCCGGCGGCGCGCTTCAAGCAACTTCAGCCGGTGTTCGCCAAGCGCGGCATCGAGTTGACCTACACCGAGAAGCTCGAAGACTTGAACGAGAAGAACCTGAGCGGCTTCGATGCACTCATGATCTACGCCAACCACACCAAGATTTCGCCGGAACAAGAGAAAGCCTTGCTGGAATTCGTGGAGGGTGGGAAGGGACTTGTGCCGGTTCATTGCGCGAGTTACTGCTTCCTCAATTCGCCGAAGTACGTCGAGTTGGTTGGGGCGCAGTTTCGCAGCCACAACACCGGCACGTTCCGCACGGAAATCGTGAAGGCCGATCACCCGATCATGAAGGGCTTCCAAAGCTTCTCAAGCTGGGACGAAACGTACGTTCACACCAAACACAACGAAAAAGGACGGACGGTCTTAGAAGTACGGGCAGAAGGCGAACTAAAAGAGCCGTGGACGTGGATCCGCGAACAGGGGAAAGGGCGAGTCTTTTATACCGCATGGGGACACGATCAACGCACATGGGGGCACGATGGCTTCCAGAACTTGCTTGAACGTGGCGTGCGGTGGGCCTGCGGGCAAGATCCTGCCCTGGCAGGCGGGTACTTTAATCGCCCGGAGATGACCAAGCCGCGCAAAGACGTTAAGCCCTTCGAGTATGTGGAAGCGAAGATTCCCTTCTATCCACCCTCGCAGCGATGGGGCCTGCAAGCCGACCCGATCACAAAGATGCAAAAGCCGCTGAGCGTCGAAGAGAGCATGAAGCACTTCGTCACGCCGGTGGACTTTGAGTTGAAGGTGTTCGTGACGGAAGACAAACTCGGCGGCAAGCCGATCGCGATGAACTGGGACGAACAGGGGCGGCTATTCGTGGCGATCACGGTCGATTACCCGAACAGCCTGCAAACCGCCGGTCGCGGCAACGACAAGATCGTCATCTGCGAGGATACCGACGGCGATGGCGTCTGCGATAAGGTGACGACGTTTGCGGACAAGCTCAGCATCCCCACGAGTGTGTTGCCGTATGCCGGCGGGCTGATCGTTCACCAAGCCCCCGTCACGCTTTTCCTGAAGGACACCGACGGCGATGGCAAAGCGGATGTGCGACAAGAACTCCTTCGCGGTTGGAACACCAACGACACACACGCCGGGCCGAGCAATCTGCATTACGGCTTCGATAACTGGATTTACGGCGCGGTCGGCTACGCTGGCTTCAACGGCACGGTGAACGGCGAGCAGTTGAGTTTCCGGCAGGGGTTCTATCGGTTCCGCGTTGAAGCGAACCCCGCCCCCAAGGGCGGGGGTGACGACGGCAAGGCCGAGGGCGAACCTCTGAAGGTCACCAAGCTCGAATTCCTCCGCAGCACGAACAACAACACCTGGGGATTGTGCTTCGACGAAAGCGGCGAACTATTCGGCAGCACCGCCAACGGCTGCCCGATCGTTCACATGCCGATCCCCAACCGCTATTACGAGAAGGTTCGCGGCCTGACGCCGAGCGTGTTGCAAAACATTGCCCCCGACAATCACTTCGAACCAATCACGGACAAGGTGCGGCAAGTGGACTGGCACGGTGGATTCACGGCCGCGTCGAATATCGCGATTTACACGGCACGAACCTACCCACGCGAATACTGGAACCGCACGGCGTTCATTTCGGAGCCGACCGGCCACCTCACCGCAGCCATGACGCTCCATCCAGACGGCACGAGCTTCAAGGCGCGTTACGGCTGGAATCTCGTTGCGAGCGATGACGAATGGTGTGCGCCGATTGATGCGCAGGTCGGGCCAGACGGCCATATGTGGGTGATCGACTGGTACAACTTCATCGTTCAGCACAACCCGACGCCGTCGGGTTTCCGAACGGGTCGAGGAGGCGCCTACGAAACGGAACTGCGCGACAAAACGCGCGGCCGCATCTACCGCGTCGTTTACACGAAGGCGAAGCCCGAAAAGCCATTCACACTGAAGGACGCCACACCGGAAAAGCTGGTGGAGACGCTGAAACACCCGAACATGACTTGGCGGCTACATGCACAACGACTACTGGCCGAGCGCGGGAAAGCGGATGTGGTCCCGGCGCTGGTGAAACTGATCGAGGACAAGACGGTAGATGAAACCGGTCTCAACGCGGGAGCAGTCCATGCGGTGTGGGCACTCGCGGGACTGAAAGAAAAGTATCCCGAAAGCGCGTGGCACCATTCATCCCGACCGGTTTGGGCCGCTGGGCTTCTCGCATTTCCCGCAACCGACGATAGCGGGGCGCAACGTCTGGGGGGAGCACTTCGGCCCGAACATGATCTGAGAATCAAGTTGACAGCAGCCTTAGCCACAGAACAGTTGCCCAAAATCGGTGAGTTTGAGGACTTTGCTCTCGGACGTCTTCGGTTGGGACAGAGTCTCGGTTGGCGTCTCTCAGAGGAAACAGATCCTAATCTTCTTGTGGCGCTCTTGGCGGCTGCCAGCAGGCAACCAGCTCACGTCTTGTCTGAATTGTCCATAGATCGGAAGATTGTTCCCAGAGCTGAAACATTGAAGGCAATTCAACTCCTGGCCCAAAATTATGCCCATGATGGCGATGGTCTCTACCTATCGACAATACTCTTCAATTGCGCAGACGGGCGGTCAGACGTTGCAAGTACGATCATTAACGGACTTGCCGCAACTTGGCCATCAGGCAAACGTGCGAAACTAACCAAGGATGACGAGAAAGCGATCGGCCAACTCCTCACCAAACTTCCCCCCGCTTCCCGTGGCAAGCTGCTCAAGCTCGCTTCGACCTGGGGTGTGAAGGGTCTCGATGAGCAACTTGCGGCGATCACCAAGGCCGCATTCGCGACTCTGGCCGATGCGAAAGCAACAGATGCGGATCGCGTTGCCTCCGCGCAGCAGATCATCGAGTTCCAGCCCGATAGCGACGATGCCGCGGCGAAGTTGCTTGCAGTTGTCACAGCCGACGCTTCACCCATTCTGGCAAACGGCGTCTTCGAGGCACTGTCGCAATCGAAGGCCAAGAATGTCGGCGCTGCGGTGGTTGCGAAGCTGAAGGATTTGCCTCCGACAGCGCGACCTGCGGCACTCCGGTTGGTACTGGCCAAGAGCGACTCGGTAAAGGCGTTCCTTGACGCTGTCGAGAAAGGAACGCTCCGCTTCGATATGCTCGCGCTCGATCAACGCACCGCGCTGGCCTCGCACCCGGACACGGAGATCAGCACGCGGGCAAAGAAGATTCTCGAACTGGGTGGCGGATTACCCAGCCCGGATCGCCAGAAGGTGATCGAGGAACTGAAAGAGACGCTCTTGAAGGATGGCAACGCCGAGAACGGCAAGAAACTGTTCATTCAGCACTGTTCCAAGTGCCACAAGCACGGCGGTGAGGGTACTGCCATCGGTCCGGATCTGACGGGATTCAGCGTTCACCCCAAGGAAGAACTCATCATCGCGATTCTCGATCCATCGCGTAGTGTGGAGGGGAACTTCAAGCTCTATCGCGTCACGACGACCGACGACCGCACCATCCTCGGCATTCTCGGAGCGCAGACCGGAACGAGTTTTGAGATCATCGACTCCGAAGCCAAGCGGCACGCGCTCGCGAAGTCCGACATCGTGAGCATGAAAGAAACCGAGAAGTCGCTCATGCCCGAAGGCTTCGAGAAGGTGATGAAGCCGGCCGAGCTGACCGATTTGCTGGCGTTCCTCACACAAAAGGGCAAGTTCGTGCCGCTCCCGCTCGATAAAGTCGCAACAGTCATCACCACGAAGGACATGTTCTTCGACGCGGGCGGCAGCACTGAACGCTTGATCTTCCCCGACTGGAAGCCGAAGATGTTCGACGGTGTGCCGTTTGTGCTGGTCGATCCACAAAAGGACACCGTGAAGAACGCGGTGATGCTCAACGGTCCGCAGGGCGTCATTCCACCGAAGATGCCGAAGAGCGTGAGTCTAACCTTCAACGGCAAGGCGAAGACGATTCACTTGCTCAGCGGCGTGAGCGGTTGGGGCGCGCTCGATGGCAATGCCCGGAAAACGGTGTCGATGATCGTTCGCATCACTTACGACGATGGCAAAACCGAAGATCACGAGCTGAAAAATGGCGTTCACTTCGCGGACTACATTCGCCGTGTGGATGTACCCGAGTCGAAGTTCGCGTTCTCACTGCGGGGACAGCAGTTGCGTTACCTCGCGGTTTCGCCCAAACGCCCCGACGCCACCGTGAAGACCATCGAGTTCGTGAAGGGCCCAGACCGCACCGCGCCCATTGTAATGGCTGTGACCGTGGAGACGCCGTGACTCGCGAACTCCGCCCTTATGGGCGGAGTGTGCCGTAGAATGAAGCTGCCTCCTCTGAATAATACCCCGCCGCCGAGGCGGGGTTCCAGATAATCCCACCCGCCGGACCCACGCCATGACTTCACGCTTCTCGCGTTCCTTCGCACTCGCTGTCCTTGTCATTGCACTTGTGGTATGCGTGGGCGGATTGCTGCCGCGCCAGTCGCACGCCGAAGACAAGAAAGCGGACGACAAGGCCGAGACGCCGAAATTCACGCCGCAGCAAGTCGCCTTCTTCGAGAAGGAAGTGCTGCCGGTGCTGCAGAAACGCTGCTTCAATTGCCACGATGCCCTCGACCCCACCAAATCCATCAAGGGTGGACTCAACCTCGGCACGCGACAGGGCATTCTCGATGGTGGCGAGAGCGGACCGGCGGTGGATTTCAAGAAGCCCGCGGCGAGCCTGCTCATCAAAGCCATTCAGTACAAGGATGCCGACCACAAGATGCCCCCCAAGGGCAAGATGACCGATAAGGAAATCGCCACGCTCGAAAAGTGGGTGAACGAAGGGCTGCCGATGACGGCCGAGCGGCTGGGTCAGAGCGCGAAGGTCACACCCAAGGGCGTCATCACGGAAGAGGCCAAGAAGTATTGGGTATATCAACCGGTCAAACGATCTGCTGTTCCGGAAGTGAAAAACAAGGCGTGGGTGAAGACCCCCGTCGATGCCTTCATCCTGGCCAAGCTGGAAGCGAAGGGGCTGAAGCCAGTGAAACCGGTGGATAAGGTCGCGCTCGTACGCCGGGTGTACTACGACCTGATCGGCCTTCCGCCAACGCCCGAAGAAATTGACGCGTTCGTGAATAGCACGGACGCAAACGCTTACGAAAAGCTGCTCGATAAGTTGCTTGCCTCGCCGCAATACGGCGAGAAATGGGGGCGGCACTGGCTCGACGTGGTACGCTTCGCCGAAACCAATGGCTACGAACGCGATGGGCCCAAGCCCTACGCGTGGCGCTACCGCGACTATGTCATTCAGAGTTTCAACGCCGACAAGCCATACACGCAGTTCATCAAGGAGCAACTGGCCGGCGATGAGATGCCCGGCTTCAACCCGGATGCCATTGTCGCCACAGGCTACTACCGGCTCGGCATCTGGGACGACGAACCGGCTGATCCGTTGCAGGCCCTTTATGATGGCTACGACGATATCGTCGCCACCACCGGTCAGGCTTTCCTCGGCACCACCTTCAATTGCGCGCGCTGTCACGACCACAAGGCCGACCCTATTCCGCAGACGGATTACTACAAGATGGTCGCGTTCTTCCGCGACGTTCGGCCGTATTCAAACAACCGCGACGTGCGTTCGGCATTCAATCTCAGTGACATCACGCCGCCCAATCAGCGTGAAAAATACGAAGCTGATTTGAAGAAACGCGAAGCTCGACTCGCCGAGATCCAGAAGGCAATGGAGGCGATTGAAGACGCCGTCATCAAAACGCTGCCGAGCGAAGATCAGCGCGCCGCGGAGGGGAACGACCGGCTGCAAGTGGTGGCGAAAAAGGTGATCCCGGCACTACAGGGTAAACAGAAGGACGAGTACCTCACGCTCAAGAAGGAACGCAGGGATCTCGAAAGAACCCCCGCTCCGCCGGGGCAACAACTCGCGCTTTCGGTGAACAATTGCGATCGCAATCCACCGCCTACGCACGTTCTTGTGCGGGGCTCTCCGCACTCGCCCGGCAAGGAAGTGAAGCCCGGCTTCCCCGCTGTGCTCGACCTGCCGGAACCGACTCTGCCCACCCCGCGTCATGGCATGAAATCCAGTGGTCGCCGCACAGTACTGGCGGAGTGGATCGCGTCGAAGGACAACCCGTTCACGGCGCGCGTTTTTGTCAATCGCGTATGGCAGTACCACTTTGGGAAGGGAATTGTCCCCAGCGCCAATGACTTCGGCAAGCTCGGCGAAATGCCCACGCACCCGGAGTTGCTCGACTGGCTTGCCAGTGAGTTCGTGGAACCAACCCAGGCGAACCCCGACCGCAAGGTCGGAGGGTGGACCCTGAAACGACTCCACAAGCTCATCATGATGTCGAGTGTGTATCAGCTTTCATCCACCGCGGATGCCAACAACCTCAAGGCCGACCCCGCCAATTCGCTGCTGTGGCGATTCAATATGCGGCGGCTCATGGGCGAAGAAGTGCGCGACTCAATCCTCGCCGTGAGCGGATCGCTGAACCTCAAACAATTCGGGCCGAGTACGTATCCGAAGATTCCGAAGGAAGTGCTCGCGGGACAGTCGGTGCCGGGGCAGGGCTGGCCTACTTCGCCGCCAGAAGAAGCCAACCGCCGCAGTGTATACGCGCACGTCAAGCGGTCGCTGCGCGTGCCGATTCTGGTTGGCTTCGACCAGCCCGACCCCGATTCGAGCTGCCCCGTCCGCTACGTCACCACAGTGCCGACGCAATCCCTGGGACTGCTCAACGGCGAGTTCGCCAACGAACAGGCCGAAGCCTTCGCCAAGCGTCTTCAGAAAGAGGAACCCGACCTCGCGTCGCAAGTGAAGCGGGCCATCCGCCTCACTACCGGCCGCGTGCCCACTGGCGACGAAGTGAAAGATGATCTCGCCTTCATTCAACGGCTCAAGGACAAGCACAAGCTAGACGACCTCCAGGCGCTCACGCAGTTCTGTCTGCTGTGTCTCAATGCCAACGAGTTCGTGTATCTGGATTGAGTCAAGCTGCCTCCGAAATCATCGACGAGGAGTCGGAATGACCGTGACGCGAGACACTCTGATCGCTGCGGTTATCGCCAATCCGGCGGACGATACGCCGCGTCTGGCGTTTGCCGACTGGTGCGAACGTGCTGGCGATTCGGCACGCGCCGAGTTTATTCGCCTCCAGTGTCGGGTTGCCAGTGAGATGCCCCGCGAGCAAACGCGACCCAACGAAATGGAATATGTCTTTCAGTATGCGGTGGAGGATGCCAACGACTGCGGCTGTACCGACCTCGTTCCGCTCATCAAGCGCGCACGCGATCTCTTCGCCTCGCACGGCGACCGCTGGCTGGCAGAATTACCCGATGGGATGCGCGACGAGTGTGTCTTCGATCGTGGCTTCCCCGTGGTGGTGAAAGCGACATCCACGGCGTTCCTCGCTCATGCCGAAGCGCTGTTCCGTGTGGCTCCTGTGGAGCGAGTCCGCATTACCGACTTCGGCGAATCTGTCCCGCAACCGCCGCTCGATGTCGAAGGACTCCTCAAGCCCGGTGGAGTTCAGGCGTTCCTCGCCCGCCCACGACACGCAAACCTCGGCCCATCCGTTCAGGCGGTGGCCAACTCTCCGTATCTGGCACGGATCCCTCACCTCGACCTTTCGATCAACGAATTGACCGGCGACCACGTCGCCATCATCCTCGCTTCGCCGCATCTGGCCGAACTGAGTAATCTCGACCTCGGTAGCAACAAGATTGGCGCACGTGGAGCGGCGGCCATCGCCAACTGCGCGAAGCTCTCCCACCTCAAGACGCTCTCGCTGTTCTTCAGCGAAATTGGCCGGGAGGGTGCTCGTGCCCTGGCCAGTTCGCTGTATCTGGGCGAACTTCGCTCAATCAGTCTGTATGCCAATGCGCTCGGCGACGCCGGCGTGATCGCGCTGGCGGGCTCAAAAAGCTTCCCGCAACTCCGTCGGCTCAGCCTGGGGTACAACCAATTTGGCCTCAACGGGCTGACCGATCTCGCGCATTCCACAACTCTCCCGCACCTGACCGATCTCGACATCCGGGCGAATCTCTTCGGTGATGCTGGTGTGAAGATATTGGCCGGTTCACCTCTCGCTTCGCGGTTGACGGCACTTCAGATTGCCACGAACAGCCTCACGCCCACCGGGATGAAGTGGTTGGCCGGCGCGCCCGCGTTCGCGCAACTGGAATCACTCGACCTGGAGGGGCAGGAAGGCCACCCCAATCACATCGGTCCGCAGGGCGTTGCTCATCTCGCCGCGTCGCCACATTTGGGGAAGCTCAAGAAACTCATCCTGAAAGGAACCGGGCTGGGCGATGCGGGTGTTGAAGCTCTGGCTGCCGGCCCGGGACTGACCGGACTCGAAGACCTGAACCTGGGAGAGAACGGCATTGGCCCGGCCGGCGCGCGGGCACTCGCTTCCGCCGCCAAGCTCGCGACTCTCCGCCGGCTAAATCTGCGTAAAAATCCCATCGGCGGTGGTATGGCTGCAATCGTGGATAGCCCGCATCTCGGCGGACTGCGCAGCGTCAACTTCAAGGAATGTCAACTTGGGGACGACGGGATGCTCGCAGTCCTGCGTGCGCCGTGGATAGCGAACCTCACCGACATCGATTTCGGGTGGAACAAGCTCGGCGACCAGACCGCCATCGCGCTGGCTTCGCATCCCATCCTCAAGCAACTCACGCGGCTCGATCTGGGACTGAATCGAATCGGCGACGCGGGCATCATCGCACTGGCGAACTCACCGCTCATGGCTGGCGTCCGGACGCTCTCGATTGGAAGTAATCGTTTCGGAGACGCCGCTTGCCGGGCACTGGCGAATTCTCCGTACTTGGCGAACCTCGAATCGCTCATTATGACCGATAACCCAAACACAACCGCGGCCGGGCGAATTCCGCTCTGGCAACGATTCGGCGAGAAGTTGGTGTTCGGCTTCCGGAAACGCGAAGAAGACGAACGCGGCGACCCCGAACCGAAGCAACGTGGGTCAGGACTGAAAGACGACTGACTCGGAAAATCAGCATGCGGAACCGCTACGATGCGAGCAGTAAGTGGCTCATCGAGACGTTCGCGAGCGAACTGCTGCGTATCGCCGGCGTTGGCCCGATTGCGAGCGTGAAGCTCTTGCCGGGAGAACTGATTCAGTCGCGGCAGTTGCCGGATGGTCTGGCCGAAGTGCGGCTCGTGGGTCAGACTGACCCCGTGTTGTGTTTGATCGAGATCAACACGTTTTCGTACACCGCGACCGCAAACGAACTGCTCGATGATGTGATGTTGACTTACCTGAATCGTCGCATGGTGCCGGAGGTGATTGCAATCACGCTCCACGATCGTGGCAATGTGCGAGTGTCGCCAAATATTTGTGTGAACAGCCCACTCGGTCACACGCGACTCGAAGCCGGCTGGCGGGTCGTGCACCTATGGGAGCTGAATGCAAGCGACTTTTTGCCGCTCTCGGACCCCGGTCTTGCGCCGTGGGTACCACTGATGAAGATCGACGGCTCGCCGGAGTCTGTGTTACAACAATGTAAGGACGTGATCGATCAAAAGACCACCGACGCGAAACACGAAAATCTTCTGAATGCGACTTACATTCTTGCCGGGCTGCGCTGGGACGAAAAGCTATTGAAGAGAATATTTGTAAAGGAGGGGAAAATGATCGAGTCACCGGTTCTCCAACGCTGGTTCCAAGAGACAGCAATTGAAACTCGCCAAAACGTCATTCTCGAATCACTGGAAGGCAAGTTCGGTGGACCGGTGCCGGCTGATGTATCTGCTGCGGTCCGAGTCATCACCGACGAAAATCGCTTGAAGCAACTGCTTCCGCTTGTTTATTCCAGCGTCACACTCGACGTGTTCCGGCAATCGCTCGCCGCACTCCAAGCTCCTACCACCCCCACCAACTGAGGCTCTCGCCATGCACCATACCGACCGCCAGTTCTGCCGCCGCACGCGACGCGAGTTCCTCTGGGAAACCGGCGCCGGGTTCGGCGCGCTGGGCCTCAGCGGGCTCCTTCACAGTGATCCGCTCTTGGCACGCGAAACGGTGAAACCTCACCACACGAAAACGAAGTTCACCAACCCGATGGCGCCCAAAAAGCCGATGTTCCCGGCGAAGGCCAAGGCCGTCATCTTCCTGTTCATGTACGGCGGGCCGAGTCAGGTCGATACGTTCGACCACAAACCGGAACTCGCCAAGCTCGACGGCAAAACGATCAAGGTGAAGACGTTCGGCCGCGGCGGCCACAAGAACGAAGGTCGCGTCGTCGGCCCGAAGTTCAATTTCAAGCCCTACGGCCAGTGCGGGAAGATGATTAGCGATCTCTTCCCCAATCTCGGCCAGCACGCCGACGACATTGCCTTCCTCCACTCGATGTACGCCGAGTCGCCGATTCACGGCTCCGGCCTTCTGATGATGAACAGCGGGCGGCTTCTGAGCGGCAGCCCGTGTCTGGGAAGCTGGGTCACATATGGCCTGGGCAGCGAGAACGAGAACCTGCCTGGCTTCGTCGTGATGCTCGATAACAGCGGTGGGCCGATCAACGGCCCCAAGAACTGGTCGAGCGGATACATGCCGGCCGCGTATCAGGGTGTACAACTCCGCGCCGACAAGACGCCCATCCACGATCTCGCGTTGCCTCCCGGCGTTACACGCGAACAGCAACGCGAACTGCTCGATCACTTGAAGGAGAAGAACGAAACTCACCTCGCCACCCGAGCAGATAACACCGAACTCTCCGCGCGCATCGCCAGCTACGAGCTCGCCTTCAAGATGCAGCAACACGCTCCGGAAGCCGTTGACTTCTCGAAAGAATCTGAGGAAACGCTCAAGCTTTACGGCATCGGCGAAAAGAAAACTGACGACTTCGGCCGCAAGTGCTTGCTGGCACGGCGGCTCGTTGAGCGCGGGGTGCGATTCATTCAGATTTACTCCGGTGGCAATCACAACGACTACAACTGGGACGCGCACGGCGACCTGGTGAAGAACCACTCCCTGCATGCCGGCGCAACGGACAAACCCATCGCGGGTCTGCTTGCCGATCTGAAGCGGAAGGGATTGCTCGACAGCACCATTGTCATCTGGAGTGGCGAGTTCGGTCGCCAGCCGACCGCCGAATACGCTCAGGGGACCGGACGCGACCACAATGCCTATGGCTTCACATCTTGGATGGCCGGCGGTGGAATTAAGGGGGGAGTCAGCGTCGGTACCACCGATGAACTGGGCAATTTCGCTGTGGACGACCGCTTCCACGTCAAGAACCTCCACGCGACCGTACTTCAACAGATGGGCCTCGATCCCAACAAGCTGACGTACTTCTACGGCGGGTTGGATCAGAAGCTCGTTGGCGTGGAGGGGGCGGAACCGATCAAGCAGATTATTTGAGAATAGACACGTTTCGGCGAACGCCCGCAAGGGCGGTGGGTTCGTTCACGCACCGCCCTTGCGGGCGGGGTTCGCTTCACGCGATCGACTTGAGCATGTGGCGGGTATCGCGGAGCGCCTGAACGGTGGCAGAAGCCAGCCCGGCGCGGAACACGTCTATCCGGGCCTGCCCCCAATCGCGAGACAGTACGCGGAAGGCGGGGCAGGCACCCAAATCGTAGCCGGTGATGTTATGTTTTCGCTGGACGTGGTTCGTCACCCGTTCTGCCACAGCGACGAGCGCCACCAGCGTGCGCTGGAGTCGCTCCTCAGCCGGGCGATGATGATTGAGCACGACACGCGCCACGCTTTCCGGCAAATTGTTGCAGGTCGCGAACTGGTAGCCCACGGCGCAGTGATCGACACTGTAAGCGGCCCGTTCAGCGGCCAGTGCGTCCTCGCCCTCATACACGTCGGGTAGGTTTGTTTGAGCGGTGTTGATGTTCACGCAAAACACGATCCGTCCGATGTCGTGCAATAGCCCAGCCGTGAATGCCGGGCCCGGTGGGCACACCGTCGCAAGGCGAGCCAAGCCGGATGCGAACCGGCCGACGAACAACGAATGCCGCAAGAGTACGTCGCACCGTTCCCGAACCGCCGGTGCGTATCGTTCGTAGATTTTTCGCAGTCCCGCCGCGCCGAGTAGCTGGGCGCACTGCTGCACCCCCATCCTTAATACGGCCTGCTGCACGTCCTCCACTTCATTCCGACCGCGGAACATACAACTATTGGCGGCGCGAAGTACGCGCACCGTCAGCACTCCGTCCCGGCGAACGATGGCCGCAACCTCCGCCACCGAGATGTCGTCGCGTTCCGTAAGCCCCAGCAGACGTACGGCCGTGTCCGACAGAGTCGGGTACGTTTCCACCCGGTCCAGATCTTTCAGAACGAGGTGGCGGACGGTGGGCGTGATGGGAGTGGGTGAAGGCCGGAGTAAGAGCGTTGCGGCCATGAAAACTCCGATCAAATACGAAAAATTGTCCGATATAACGACCCTAGGACGCAGGTGAGTGCGCGGCAAACCGATGTTCCGCGATCAAGGCTTTGGCTGAAAATATGCTCATCGGGCCTGAATTTGCCGAATAGAGCCCACAAATTCGAGAGAGGGTGGCGGAGGCGGGAAGCAGCGAGCAGAGAAGAAAAAGGCCGCAAGCGCGATTCCTGCCGACCATGCCCACCGCGTTATTGTTGGTAAGAGTTTGAAAACGACTTGAGCATGATGCGGGTGTTCTTGATTGCTCGTACCTCGATTCCCGGTAGTGCGCGCGTAAAAGCCTCTTCCTGTTGACCGTTCCAACGCCGCGCGAACACCGGAAAGATCGGACACTTCATCCGATCATAACCTGTGATGTTGTGCTCGAACTGCGTGTAGTTTGCGATTCGGTTTGCCATCGCGACAAGCGCGACCAAGTCGGGTTCGAAGTGCTCTTCCTCGGGTCTGTGGTGATGGAGAATTGCCCGTATGAGTTGTTCGGAGAGTTTATTGCGTTGGGTAAACTGATAGCCGAGTTCGCAGTGGTCAACTCCAAATTGAGCACGCTCCAGACGGAGAACATCCTCTCCCAGAGCACTGGTCGATGCAGAGTGAGTGGCGCCGAGTGGACACTTCACGAAGAGAACCACACGGCCAATGTCGTGCAGGAGACCCGCGGTAAACTCCACCCCGTTGAAGCCGAATCCCGAGGTTCGGTTGATTTCGCTGGCCAGTTGCGCGACGAACAGCGAGTGGCGGTGAACCGCGTCACACCGGTCTTGCACCGCGTGCGAATGCCGGTTGTACATCGCCCGCATTCCCATCGTGCAGAGCAATTTTCCGCACTCTTGAAGCCCCACGCGCAATACCGCCTGCTGGATGTTGTCGATGGAGCGTCCACCGTATCTCCAATCGTTGGCACGCCGGAGGACTGCGGTCGCAATCACCGGATCGCGGCGGATCAGGTTTGCCACTTCCGCAAGTGCAATGTCGGGGTTGTTCATCATCGCCATCGCCCAGAGGGTTGTCTCGGAGAACATGGGGTATGCATCGAGACGGTCCAGATCTTGAAGAAGAGTTTGGTGGGTTTCGGTGAGCTGCGAGGGAGTGGCGATCGGCGCGGGCCGAATCAGAAGCGTTGCGGACATGATAAACGCTCTGCTCTTGATAAGATGATGCACAGAACCGCCTAACCGTAGGACATTAGTTGTTGTGAGGCAAGGGCACAAAGAATTGTGCTGCTGACAGGCCGTATTTTCATTCGTTGCCTCAACCGGTTCGCGGCCGAGAGCATAATTCTGCCCTGAAATGAGGATGCGACCAGAGCGGCGAGCTTTCCCAATCACCGTTGCTTCTCTCATTCAGGCCACGTTCTTCATTTCCACCGCGGTCTCCGCTCTTCCCGATCTTGAGTCAACTTCAGAGCGACCGATTCGCTGGCCGATAAGTCATGAGGATTATTCTGTCGGGGTGGAGGTAGTTGGGGTATGGCCCACAGACCAGAGGAACGCGACCAGCGTCTGGCTGCGCGAGAACGCGCGGTTGCGGCCAACGAAAGTGAGGCCGCCCGGCTTCTCGCCGAAGCGCGTGCTGCGCATCGGGAAGCCGACCGCGGGCGCAATCGCGCCCGCAAGCTCGCGGCCCGCTATGCGCGCAAACTCCGGCACACTCTTTCCACCGCGCGGGCGAAACTGGATGCCGACCGCGCCGCCATCGACGCGAAAGTCGCGAAGTTCACCGCAGCTCGGTCTCAATTTCACCTCACCTCCGCTGCCGACCACGACCGGTTGCGGCAAGCGTGGAGCGACCTCGAAGCACGGCAGAAGCGACTGGCGGAGGAATGGGAAGAGACGAACCGCTTTCAGGCCGAACAAGCCGCAAATCTCGATGCCCGTGCGCACGATCTTGCTGCTCGCGAACAAGCCGAAGCCGAAGCACGTGCGAAACTCCAAGGCGAAGTCGGTGCGCTTCGCGAGGAGGCCGCGTCACTCGATGCTCGTATCCGCAACGCTCGGCAGGTGGTGGAGGAACTGGAGCAGCGGCGTACAGAACTGCGCGCCGAAGTACTCGCCCCCGCCACCGGGACGGAACCACCCCCAGAACTCCAAGTCGCGCTCGACCGCACCGCCGACCGCGATCTCGCGAAGTGGGCGGCCGAACTCGAAGCGCGCGAGGAACGACTGAAACAGGAACGCATTGCGGTGCAGACACTCTTCGCCAACGTCTCTGCCGAAAAGGGGACGCTGGCCGACCGCCGACGCGTGCTGGCTGAGCAATTTGCCCAACTTGCAGCCGCTCGTGCGCAGTGGCAGGAAGCCGAACGTGTGACCGTCGCGGAGATGGAACAAGTGGCGTGTACGCTCCGCCGTCGCGAGGCTGAACTCGATATCCGCGATCAGCGGATCGTCCGCTCCGATGTCCGTCGGCGAGAAGATGCTTACGAACTCTGGCAACTCCGTTTGCGGCTCGAAGCGTGGCAGGCAAAGATCGTCGCGTACGAGATGCGATGGCACACCGAGCGTGCGCAAATGGAGGCGGACTTCGAACGTCGCGAAGCGGAACTCCGGCGGCGCCAGGGGATTCTTGCAGTTGGGGATCTGCACGCAAAAGCGACGAGTCCGGCCGGATCACCGGAGGAAAGCGAAGACGCAATTCCGTTGGCATTGGCCGTCCCCGAGCACGATTTGCCCGCGGCATCGGCAGAACTCGCTGCGCTTCGCGACGAGTTGGAACGGTTGGCCGAAGTCATCATGGAAGCTGAGTTGCCCGAACCGCTCGAAACGCCCGAGAGCGAACTACCATGGGGTACCGAAGAGGTGCCGATGGCAACACCGGAACCCGACGAGGCTGAAGTACTGCTGTTTGAGCTACCGGCGCGTGCAGCATGATCTCTATTGAAACCTCGGGTCGGTTGCCGCTGAGTTGGTTCTTTTGAAGCAGGTTTCTCCAAGGTTGCCCAAACAGAGCAGCATGACTGAATTTGGTATCGCGTCCTGCGCCGTGAGGGCGCGCTCGATTGCATGTGCCAAGTAGGCTCTTTACACTGGCTTTCGGCGGAACACACGCCAGCAGAAGCGGGCCATGAAAAACTGACCGAGCGCACCGAGCACGCCAATCGCCGTCACTCCGATGGCAACCCGCCGCACCCACATATCCACCGCTGTCTTGGTTTCGTTCACGCGCGTGCGAGCCGTGACCACTACTTCGTTCATCTCGTTAGTGAAGCCGCGGGCCTGATCGAGCGCGGCTTTCATCGCCATCAGTTGTTCGTTAGTGGGTTGACCGGCCTCGGCGATTGGGAGGCCAAGAACCGTCCGAACCCTCTGCAATTCTTGCGAAGCCATGCCGAGGCTCGTGCGTGTCTGCACCAGTTGTTCCGGCTTCACGCCCAGCCATTCCTTTAACTCTTCATCCTCGCCGAACAGGTGAACCGCCGTCTTGGCAATTTCCACCGCGTCGGAAGCGGTGATGATTGCCGCATTGGCACGTTGAAGAGAGCCGGCGAGATTGTTGGACTCCTGGCGTGCCGAGATTTGCACGAACGGGTTGACGTGGGTCGGCGGTTTGGTTTGTGGCTGTGTACGAGCCACTCTGAGATCCTGATCGGCCTGATCAACAACTTCACGCACGAACACGACCGCGTGGTCGGCGGCATTGACCGCTTTGTGTGCCTTGGCTGCGAGTTCATCGGTTCGCCGGTTCGCCTCGGCCTTCAACCACCACACGCCAACAGCCGCGACGAGGAATGCGATGAACCCGGACACCGCAATCACAACACCCACCACGGCAAACACGCGACGAATTACGCCCCACATTGCGAGTCACTCGATAGATGCTATTTGTCAAATGTCCGGCGCGGGCGGCGTTGGCCCCGCCGGCTGTCAATTTCGTGCCAGCCAACCGCATCTTCCCAACCTGCAAATTTCCGGCCGTTCGTCAGTCTCTCAGTTGATAAATGCAAAAGTGCGTCGTGCGGGCGACCGGCGTTTGCTGTTCGAGCCATTCCAGTCGGGCCCGGTGCGGTGGAGTTGGGGCGGGGTTATTGCTCAGAATTGAGACAGATACGGCGAGATACTTGGTCGGGCAGATGCTCTTCAGGTCGCCTTCGTACTGTACGGGAATCCAACTCACGCCCAGTTGCGCAAGCGGCGGGCGGGCGACATCCGTGTCGCTGCCGTAATACCACACGGCCAGCGGCTGGCCGTCGTTGTGCTGCTCGTTCCACGTTCTGAGTTCCGGTACACCCTGACCCCAGTCGTAATTGGAATCGTGCAACAAGTGCGTACCGCCTTCCTGCCCACCCCACGCCTGGTTGAAGTAACTCAGCCCATGCGGCCACACCCACGCAGCCGTACCAGCCAGCATTGCGATCAGCGTCGCCACCAACCAGCGCGGCACCACGCGCTGGCTGCCGCCTCCTTCTTGCTCGGCCCAACCGCGTGCGATTGCGGCAGCAATGGTGATGTAGGTGAGAACCATGAGCGGAAACATGAACCGGATGCCGATCTGGACGCGACAATTCGGCGTGAATGCCAGGAGCAAGAGCGCGACGCCGCCGATCGGAATGAGCAATCGGCGCGGATGAACGACCAGCGCCGCCAGCAATAGCACCAGGATCGGCAGAGGAATTTTCATGCTGAGCGCGAGCGGGAAATAGATCGGCGTGGCGCGCTGGTGCCACTGGCCGAGCAGGTAGGTGCCATGCCCGCGCATGTTGTGCTTGACCTGATGCACGATCGCTTCGCCGGCGTTGGTGAAGATCTTCAATTCGTGACTGAGCGGCACCATTAACTGCTTCACCGGTCCTTCGGGGAGAGCATTGGCCCACTTGATGAACGTGGGCTCGGTTCCCCAGTCGCAACCGCAATAGCCAAACAGGACGACCATTCCAATCAGCCCGATGAAGATAATATCTTTGCGGAACTGATACGTTGCGTGCCACAGGTGGACGAGCTTTCCGCGTAGCGTACTCCCAGGAGGCGGAGTGAGAGTGCCGGCGCGGGCCAGGTTCCACATCGCCAGGACGAGCATTGCCTGCGGGCCAAACGCCAGCGTCGATGCCTTCGCCGTAAGTGCAACGCCATACAGAACACCGGGCACGAGTACGCGGCGTTTCCAGTTCGCATTCGGCAGGTAGTTGTGGTGGAAGTGGTAGATGAGCATCATCATGCACGCGACGAGGGCAATATCGGTGGTCGCTAGCGCTGCATGACCCAGCAGGTTCGGCTCACACGCCACCAGAGCCACGGCCAGTCGTCCACCCCACGTGCCGCCAAACGTGCGTCCCAACCGCATCGTGTAGAAGAGCAACAACCACCAGAAGACGAGATTGGTTGTGCGGCAAATCGGCAGGAGTGCGTGAAGATCCTGGACGGCGTCGAATTCCTGGCCGCGGCACTGTTCCCAGAGGTAGAGCGGGAGGGTTTGCACATCAACGGGCAGCGGCATTGTGCCGGCACGCATCAGCAGCTTGTTGCTACCAGTGCGCCAACTCATCAGACCGGCTTTCACGTAGAGCGGTTCGTCGAAGGTGACGCCCAGCTTCGTCGCGGCGGTCACGCACCAGGCCGACGACGCCAGCCCAAACGCGAGTAGCCACGCCACATCAATCCACCGCCCGCGCATACTCGCCTCCATTGGGGCAGGCTGGGGGGAATACCCGAATCGCGAAGAACGAACAATCCCAATAGCTCCACCCAACGAGAACCCACCCGGCAAGAAGGGTGTAGAGGCCGGAGGTGGGTCTTGTTTTTGCCTCTCGGCGAGCACGTCTTGCGTTGGCGGGGCGAAGTAGGTAGGTGGCGGTGCGAGACAAGCCGGGCGGAGTCGAATGTCGGTTCTTCCCCAAACAAGTGATTTCCGGTTTCGTATGGACCGATTCACCCAGACTCGCCGGGCACGGTGGATTCTCGCGGTTGCGGCGTTCGCGTCGGTGCTACTGTTCTGCGTGAATGCGAATGCGCGTGTCCGAAGTCGTGGGGCCGTCAAGACCGACGAACACAGTCGCAACGGAGCGGGAGTTATCATCTGGAGTGATGGAGTCGGCTATTACGCCTGGCTCCGCTCAGCGCTCATCGACCATGATTGGCGGTTCGAGAATGAGTTTTCCGAGTTCAATCCCTGGAGGGTGGAGGATTACCGACCGACTGAACGTACACCGGCTGGCTATCGTCCCAACCAGTGGGCGGTCGGTGAGGCGTGCGTGTGGGCGCTTCCGGTGATCGTTTGCCACGCGTTCGTCTCGGCCGGGATGATCGGATCGTGGCCGGCAGATGGGTACTCACTTCCCTATCAATTGACCGTCGGTTGCACGACGCTGGTGCTTGGGTTACTCACTCTCCTCTTCATGTATCGTATCTGCCGCCACTTCGTGGATGCGGCGTCCGCGGCCTCGGCGACGACGCTGATGACACTCGCCACTCCCCTCGTTTACTACGCCGCTATTGAGCCGAGTATGGCGCACGCGCCGGCCGCGGCGTGTTTAGCGGTCTTCGTCTGGTACTGGCTGCGTGGGTTTGGGGATGTGGCGAGTCGGCGTTGGTTTCTGCTCGGCTTCTTTCTCGGTGTGGCGGCATTGATGCGCTGGCAGTTGGCAACCTACGCCGTTCTTCCGGCGGGGGAGTGGTTGTGGCTCCTTTTCCGGAACCGTTCAGCGCGACCGACGATCGCGCGGTCAACCGTGCTGGTGCTGCTTTCACTCGCAGGGGGGACTACGGGAGTGTTTCCGCAACTGATTGCCTGGAAGGTCGTTTACGGTAGCTGGTTGGTTGAACCGCTGCCGCTGTCACACGCCTGGTTCTCGCCGAAGTTCTGGGACGTGCTGGGTGACACCGATCGCGCTCTGTTCTACTGGACTCCGATCACTCTCTTCGCAACCGTCGGATTGATGGCGGCTGCGTTCCGGCAAGCATCCCAGCAGCGCGTTCAGATGGCTCTGATGCTGGTCGGATTCACGATTCAGGTGTATGCATTGGCGGCGATTCGCGGACATGGCGTATATCTGGGCTCGGCGTATGGCTATCGGTTCCTCACCGAGTCGTGTGTCGTGCTGGCGCCGGGTTTGGCCTTTCTGCTCGCGGCCGCACGTCGGCCGTTTGTCGTGATCGGGCTGTTGTTGGTGGGCTGGAATCTTTTGCTCGTCGGCGCATATCGGTTCTGGTTACTTCCGCCAGACGCCGGCGCTTCCCCGCTGGAATTGTGGAACGCCGCTCTTCGCTATGGCACCAAACATGGCACGGAGGCCGTTCTCATCGTATTCGCTCCGGTCGTCGTCCTTGCCCTGCTGACGTGGCCTCGACGTGCGCTCGGTAGGTTCTATTTGATGAATGGATTGCGAGCTTTTTTAGCTCGCAATCCACTTGTAACTGGCCTCACAGGCCGGCTACAAAACACGAGCTGACGGTTTGTGAGTATTCACCCACTCATATCGCTACGCCCCCGGTTGCAACGCGGCTTCGATCCGCGCCCGCACTTCGCTCATCGGAATGCGTTCCTGTTTGAGCGTGTCGCGGTCGCGGATGGTGACGGTGCCGTCTTTCATCGTGTCGCCATCGACCGTGATGCAAAACGGCGTACCGGCTTCGTCCTGACGCCGATAGCGGCGGCCAATCGCCCCACTCTGGTCGTACACGACGTTGAAGTGCGGCTTCAAGGCGCGGTAAAGCTCCTTCGCCTTTTCGTCCATGCCATCCTTGTTGACGAGCGGGAAAATCGCCGCCTTGATCGGGGCCAGCCGGGGGTGGAATCGCATCACGATTCGCTCCTCCATGTTCCCCTTCGCGTCCGGCTGCTTGTCCTCGCTGTATGCTTCACACAGCACCGCCAGTGTAAAACGATCTGCACCGGCCGAAGGCTCGATCACGTGCGGCACGAACTGGAACCGCGCCTTCTCGGTCTGTTCCAGTTTCTTCTTCTCCTCCTCGCGTTTGGCTTTGTCGCTGGCGAACGGCGCGAGCTTCTCTTGCAGAAGAGCGTTCCACCCCTCCTCGTCGAAGTAGCTGAGATCCTTGCCGCTATGCTTGGCGTGTGCGGAGAGGTCGAAGTCGCCGCGGTGCGCGACCCCCTCCAACTCCTGTGGCTCGTCCGAGAACGGGAACAGGTACTCGATGTCGGTGGTGCCGACGGAGTAGTGCGCCAGTTCCTCCTTGCCCTGTTCGCGTGGACGGAGGTTATCGCTCTTGATACCGAGCGTGCTGTACCACTTCTTCCGCAATTCACGCCAGTATTCGTACCACTTCCGCGACTCGTTCGGATGGCAGAAGAACTCGATTTCCATCTGCTCGAACTCGCGCGAGCGGAAGGTGAAGTTCCGCGGGTTGATCTCATTGCGGAACGCCTTCCCGACCTGCGCGATCCCGAACGGCAGCTTCAGCCGCGAGGAATCGAGGACGTTCTTGTAGTTGACGAAGATCCCCTGCGCCGTTTCCGGCCGGAGGTAAGCGACGTTCTCCTCGCTCTGTACCGCGCCGACGTAAGTCTGGAACATCAGGTTGAAGGCGCGAGGTTCGGTGAGTGTGCCTCCGCAGGTTCGGTCGGGACAGTATTTGGGCAAGTTAATCGCTGGATGATCGTTCATTCCGTAATCCAGTGCCCATAAGGTCTTCTTGAACAGCTTTTTGTCTGACTTCGTCAGAAAAGATTCGCGATTTAGATACGCCTCGCTCCGACTATCGCTTTCGACGGTGATATTCAGAACAGGTGCCAGTAACCATACCAGTTCATCCTGAGTGAAATTCGTTAACTTCCCCCGTACCTTCTCAAACTCTTCCTCGCGAGCCTGTGATTCGTCACGGTCGTAGAAGATAAGCTGTACCAATTTATCCGCTCGGTAACGCTTCTTACATTTCGTGCAGTCCACCATCGGATCACTGAACCCGGCCGCGTGCCCACTCGCTCTCCAAACCTGCGGGTTCATGATGATCGAGCAGTCCAGCCCGACCATGCGGATTTCTTGCCCATCCGGGCCGGGTGGCGGGTTGCGGACCATGTCCTGCCACCACGCCTCCTTGATGTTCCGCTTCAGTTCCACACCGAGCGGTCCGTAGTCCCAGAATCCGTTGATCCCGCCGTAGATTTCTGAAGACTGGTAAATGAACCCCATGTCCTTGCAGAACTTGGCGAATTTCGCCATGTCGAGCTTCGTCGGCATTGGTAAACCCTCGTGTGCAAAGTCCTTGGCCTGGACCCCGCATTAGTGAATGAGGCCGCGAGAACGGCAGTGGTTCACGCAAAACCGCCCGCCGTGCGGCGTGGACATGATACGAGCCGACAAAGCACGAAGGCCACCCACCCACTTACTTGGGTTGAGATACGTCGTTTCCTTGCGGTACGTCCAAGAGCCGAATCACACTATACACGCACCCACACCCCGACACAGCTCGATAAAATCTTACGTTATCAAGATCGTTATCGATTCTGTTACACTTCTGCGACTGCCCCGCTTGGTCCTGGTCTGCCCGTCCGTTGGAGTCCCGGCCAATCGCAACTGTACCGGGGGGTACAGTTGCGATTGGCGGCCGACGTTCTGTTACACCTCCCCATTTGCCCCGCTTCAGTTCGAGAGCCTACAGGCTCTACCAAAACCTCCTGGGTCGTGGTGTCGTCATGCAAGATTCGCAAGCCGATGACACCAACCACCACCATGTTCTCAGCGTGTCGTCTGATACATGAAGCCGCTGGAAGTGTCACGTTGCTGAACGAGCCGCGTCGCTGGAGTAGATGAGAACCCGGCAGGCCGTGTTCTCATCTCTCGCAAGGGGAGCGGGAATCGCTGCCCGCTCCCTTGCGGTCGCGGCTCGTTCAATGCGACAGTCTCATCGGGTTCATGTCTGAGGGTGTCCTGCCATATTCGACCTTCCGCAATCCGGCAGATGGCAGACTCCCAAGAATGGCCAAAACCAGCGGTTTTTCGTTGTTCTTGTGGTAACTCTCTTGCGGGGACTCATCGCTGACTGTGGCAGAATTTGTCTGCAAATTGTCAGGTTGCCGGCCGTCCTGCCGTGCGGATGCCCAGCCACCAAAAGTGTGTCGAGCCTATCCCCCTGTGTCGTCCGGTGTCGTGTTTCGGGCCGTTTTTCCCCCTGGTTTCCGGTTTCGAGCCTTTTTTCTGGTTGGTCTGGTCCCTCCCTGCCCAACTGTAACGCGGGTGACAGTTTGGGCCGTAATTAATGTTACTGTACAAAATGCCATATATCAAGAGCGAACTCTTCGGAGCGTCTGAGGCGTCGGCTACGGTGAGAACGCTCCGGAATCCAGAGTGAGACTCTGACAGACACCGGCATAAAACGGGCGTTGACAGTTCTCATTATCGCGGGTACTTCCCTCCGCATGGTTGTGTTGCGCATTTGCGCTGTCGGCTGGGTTGTGCCGACGGCGCTGTTGCTCGCGTTTGCAGTGGTGGCGGGATGCCAGCCCTCGCGGCAGACGACCCATCAGAGCACCAAGCATCGCACGATGGCCTCTGCGGATGATCCGGTTTTCGTGCCGCCAGGCGTGGTGCTGGCGTCCCCGGCCGATCTGGTGGTCGGACTGCGTGCCCCGCGAAACGTCCTGGCACTCTCCAGCGGTGGGCTGTACGGTGCTTACTCCGCGGGCGTGCTCGACGGCTGGTCGCGCACCGGCACGCGGCCGGAATTCGATGTGGTCACGGGCTCGAGCACCGGCGCGCTCATCGCGCCCTTTGCCTTCCTCGGCCCCGAATACGACGCCCAGGCGACCAAGCTCTATACCGGCGTACGTGCGGAAGATATCTTCCGCGTCCGGGCGTGGGTCACGATTCCTTTCCGCGACTCACTCGCCACTACCGCCCCGCTGCGAAAGCTAATTCAGGATCAGATCAATCAACCGCTCATGGAGAAGATCGCCGCGGAACACAAGAAGGGACGCAGGCTCTACGTCGGCACCACCGACCTGTTTACGCGGCGGGCGGTGATCTGGGATATGGGCGCGATCGCGTCACGGCCGTGTCCCGAAGGCTGTACCCTCTTCCGCGACGTGCTGCTCGCGTCAGCATCGGTACCGGGGGTTTTCCCGCCGGTGGCCTTCCAGATCGAAGTGGATGGCCGCCGCGAACTGGAATTGCACGTCGATGGCGCGATTACCGCGCCGCTGTTCATGCCGCCCGGCGTCTTCGCCACCGCCGCGTTCCTTGCTGGGCCAAACCCGAATCCCAATCCAATGCCCGGCAGCCCGAATTTTTATGCCATCGTGGCCGGGAAACTCTACCCCGATCCCGGGCCTGTGCGTCGACGGGTTCTGCCCGTCATGGGCGCATCGACCGAAGCACTCCTATACGCGCAGTGCCGGGCTGAATTGGCGAATGTGTACTGGCAGTCGCGACTGGCCGGGATGCGCTATCACATGATTGCCCTGCGTCAGGACGCGGAAATTGTCGTGAACACCGCGGTGAGCTTCGATCAGGAAGTGATGGCGGAACTCTACCGCGAGGGATTGCAGGATGGGATGGATGGGCCGCGGTGGATGTATATTCCCCCCGCGCTCAGCCCCTGCGATGGCAATTATGCCCGCGGCAGCCTTCGCTTGCGCACCATGCCGGAAATCCAGGCCCGGGCACAGTGAACCGCAGAAAGAAGAGAAATTAACCACAGACAGTAGTCCCCAACTTGCAGGTTGTTGAAGTTGCGGGGGGTAGATGAACGCAAGCTCCATCCTGAGAATGATGTTGCAACACGTCACCACTCCAGGATGGAGGCTTGCGCGTCATGC
>Ga0209062_1000686_pt1 | contig 87177 bp, 78 predicted proteins | sample Coa_R2_2_FD_187158 | JGI IMG/M metagenome (GOLD analysis project Ga0209062, IMG submission 187158) | Surface soil microbial communities from Centralia Pennsylvania, which are recovering from an underground coalmine fire - Coalmine... | ecosystem: Environmental > Terrestrial > Soil > Unclassified... | reverse complement strand
CCTCGATCCACGTCAGCTTCTTCGCCATCGCTTTCAAAATCACGTCCTGCAGTTTCATCATCCGCTCCGTTTCCCGGACCGGTATCACCTGGCTCTCTTCCACCCCGCCAGCTTCCACCTTCCGGACTGACCGGACAACTCACTTGTTAATTCGACCGGACAACTCACATGCTAACGACATGGGGATCACAAGACCCTTGCGTTTGTCCGGCGCTGATGATATACCTCATCACACCTTTTTTCGCCATGGCGACGGAGGATTGATGCGCAGACGGTTCACCTTGTATCTGGCCATCCCGGCACTGTTCACCGCGGGTTTCGTGTTGGGGAACCGGGTAACCACGGTGGAGGGGAAAGAAAAACCAGGCGCCGGATTCGCGGCGATCCCCGGCGTGATTGGCGGGCAGGATCCATTCGGACCTTATGAAGTCGAGAAAGGCTGGCCGAAGAACATCAGCACGCTGCCAGGAAACGAGAAGTGGACTTGGGGGGCCGGACAAAGCGTGTACACGGAGAGTCCGGATCGGGTGTTTCTGGTGTTTCGCGGCGAATTGCCGAATATCAAACGCCCGGAGACGAAGCTGATTCCCGAATTCGGACCCAGTCTCCAGTTCCCCATTGGCCGGCTTCCCTGGCGTGACGCGACGGTGGCTGCCTTGCCGGGGGCCGGCGGCTCGGGCCAGGATCCGGCCGACGGTATGAAGCTCTGGAAAGGCACGGTGGGGGTGGATGCGAAATGGGAGCATTGCCTCACGGTAGTCGACCGCAACGGCAACATCGTCGAGCAGTGGACTCAGTGGGACAAAATTCTGAAGCGCCCGCACTATATCGCAATCAATCCCTACGATCCGGAAAAGCATGTCTGGCTGGTCGACGACCATATGCATGCGATTTACAAGTTCTCGCATGACGGCAAACATCTGGTACAGACCATCGGAACGCCGACGGTGTCGGGCGCCGACGGGACGCACTTCAACCGGCCTACCTTCCTGGCATGGCTGCCGGACAGCACGTTATTCGTCGCGGACGGCTACAATGGCACGCGCGTCGCTAAGTTCGACAAAGACGGCAAGTTTCTGATGGACTGGGGAAAGAAGGGGACGCCGCCCAACGAAAAACGCCCCGGCTTCTTCAATAATGTGCACGGCATTGCGGTGGATCCGCAAACTCGCCATGTCTTTGTGAACGATCGGGGCAATCATCGGATCCAGGTTTTTGATGATAACGGAAAATACCTCTACGAGTTCAGCATGGGCCCGGAGCCGTCGGACATTCATCTGATCTATATCGGCGCCGACCGCACCCTCTGGGCATTCGATCGCGGGACTTCCAAGATGCTCAAGTACGATCTCGATGGCCATTTTCTGTATTCGTGGGGAACGTGGGGAGATTTCCCCGGAGGGTTCTGGGGCGTTCATGGGTTCAGCGTAGATCAAGAAGGTAATTTCTATGTGGCCGAAGTGGATACCGGCCGTGTTCAGAAATTCCGGCCGCGCGCCGGCGCGAATCCTGCATTTTATGTGAGTAAGCCGGTTTATTCGGCATGGAAGTAATTGGGCGACCGTTTTGTCTTGACATTTACTCTGGCTGGTGATAGCTAATATCGCAGCATCGATAAGGCCGCATTAGAAGACGGCCAGCTTAGTAAGAAGTCGGGAGGGGTGGTGTATGTCGTCGGCCGTCGTACGGTTAACGGCGCTGGTGTGCCTCACTGGCGCCTCATTATTCTCACAGGCGAACCTGGCCCGCATCAGCGGCTCGGTTCACGATCAATCCGGCGGGGCCATGCCCGGCGTCGCCGTCTCGGTGACGGATGCGGATCGCGGCCTCGAGCGCAGCACGATGACGGATGCGAGCGGGCAGTACCTGCTGCCCGGCCTGGTGCCCGGAAACAAGGTGATCCGGGCGGAGTTTCAGGGCTTTAAGAAGTTTGAACAGTCCAGTATCGTGCTCGAAGTCGCGCAAGACGCGCGCTTCGATATCGTGATGCAGCCCGGACAGGTAAACGAGACCATCCGGGTCACGGAGGCTCCGCCTTTGCTGGACACCACGAGCGCCGAACTGGGGGGCACAATCCAGAACCAGGTCATCAACGATCTGCCGTTGAACGGGCGCAATTTCGAGAACCTGTTGGACCTGCGGCCCGGCGTCACGAAATATCCCGGCAATTCCGGCTGGACGCAAAGCACAAACGGGATGCGGCCTCACGACAACTATTTCATGGTGGACGGCATCAACAGCAACGACCCGTGGATGGCGCAGAGCATGATGAACGCCGTCATGGCCGCGGGGGACGCCGGGACGATGCTGCCGATCGACGCGATTGAGGAATTCAAGACACAAGAAAATCCGCGGGCGGAATTCGGCTGGAAGCCCGGCGCCGTGGTCAACGTGGGGGTCAAGTCGGGAACGAATGCCTATCACGGGACGGCATATGCGTATGGCCGGGATGGCAGTTGGGACGCGCTCAACTTCTTCACGGCCCCGGGATCTCCCGAAGCGGCGGTCGCGCTGGAGCAGTTCGGCGGCAGCGTGGGCGGTCCGATCCGGAAAGATAAACTGTTCTTCTTCGGAAATTTCGAAGAGCAGCGGTATAGCGTCGGGAACCCGGTGCAGCATGAAGTTCCGATCACCGCCCCCGGGACGGGGTCTCAGAACCTGATCGGGGCTTGCCTTTCGGCTCTTGGGGCTGGAAAGTTGACGGCGCTCAGCGCGCAACTCGCCGGACTGAGCATGAGCTGCGCGCCACTTCCCAACTATCCGGGCCTGTTTCCGGTGAATCTCGGGCCGACGGTGGATCTGAACACCTCGCTGACCAGCACGAACAACATCGATTCCGGGGTGGGGAAGATCGATTACCACCCAAATTCCAAGAACTCAATCAGCGGTATGTATTTCATCAGTCCCGGCAGCGGCGTTTTCGTCGATAATCCGGGCGCGCAGATCGCGGAGCCGTGGCTTACCAATCAATCCGCCCGGTCTCAAGTGGGTTCGGGCAATTGGATCTGGACGCCGACCGCTACGGTGGTCAATTCCGTGCGTTTCGGATACTCGCATTACTACCAGGTATTCGCCAGCGTCGACGCTTCCCAAAATCCGGCGAACTACTCTTATAACGGCAGCACATACCACATATACACCGGGCAGACGAATTCCGCCTATTACGGCCTGCCGCTGATGACGTTCCCGGGTTATGCGTTTCAGTTGGGTTTGAACTGGCCGAAGACGGTGGGGCCCGACGGGGTCTGGCAGGCTTCGGATTCCGTTTCGATTCTGAGAGGCAACCATACCCTGAAGTTTGGCGGCGAGTTCCTGGGGAATCAGAGCACGAACAATGTTACGGCGAATACAAAGGGCAACATCCGCTTTTCCGGACTGACGAACTTCTTTAGCGGCACGATGGCGCGGGCGTCGTTTACGGCGGGCAATTTTCTCCGGCATCTCAGTAACCAGGGTTATGGGCTGTTTGTTCAGGACGATTGGCGTGTTACTCCCCGGCTCACCGTGAACATGGGGCTGCGCTACGAACTCAATACCGTTCCGAAGGACAGCCAAAACCTGCTCGGCAACTTCGACCCGAACCTCGGGCTGGTGCAGGTGGGGAAGCAAATATCGTCCATTTACAATGGGGATCACAACAATTTCGCGCCGCGGCTGGGACTCGCATGGGATGTGTTCGGCAGGGGCCGCACCGTGATTCGCGCCGCCGGCGGCATTTTCTACGAACAACCCAGCTACGATTCGTTCATGGCGATCGGCAATTTGCTGGGGCTCCGCACGGTTCCGACGGGTGTGCCTCTGTATACGAACGGCAATCCCACGCCGATCACGGCGGGGGGCAACATCAGCATGGGGGCGATTACGTTTTCAGGGCCCGCCGTCGGGTCGGTCCGATCCGCCTGGGCTAACAATGGGCCTAACAATCCTCTGTTCTCCGCGTCGCCGGCTTGCGGCGATGGGACTGTGACGTTACCGTCGGGACGGACTCCTCAGCCTTGCGTGACAGCCGGGGTGGACCGCAATCTGCGGACACCGTACATCACCTCGTGGAATTTCGGCATTCAGCAGGCGCTCACTTCCAATCTCTCGCTGGATGTGTCCTATGTCGGCAATCACGCGACCAAGTTGGTCGGCCTGAGCGATTTGAATCAGCCGCAACGGGTGAACGGCTTTAGCCCGGGATGGGGGAACCCGGCTACTGCGGGAAGCCCGGCGAACCTTTGCCTGGCCAGCGCCGCGACCGGGTATGACAACTGCAATCCCGATACGGATGCCGAGGTGGCGGCGCAGCCGTTCGCCAAGAAATTCCCCTACCTGAGCTATATTTACTGGCTTTCCAATAACAATGTCTCGAATTATGACGGCCTGCAGCTGTCGTTGACCCAGCGGACGGCGCACGGGCTTTCGTTCGTGATGGGATATACGCTGGCGCATTCGCTGGGAATGTCTCCGGACAACTGGTCGTTCCTGAGCCCGATCGACAGCAACAATGTCAGGAACCTCTATGGGAATACTCCGTTCGACGTCCGGCATCACTTTACGCTTTCCGTCACGTATGCGATTCCCGGTATAAAGACGCCCGGGCACGTCCTGGAGGGATGGTCGCTCAACTCCATCGTCAACCTGCAGAGCGGAATGCCGTGGGGGATCAATGACCTGACCACCGACTTCAGCGGCACGGGCGAAGTCAACAACCAGGCGACGATCGGCGAGCAGTGGAACTTTTACGGAAACCCGGACGATTTCAAAACGACAAAGGATTTCTGGATGAATACCAATGGCGGGCAGGGCGGCATTCCGTATTACGCTGGCACCAGCAACGCGGCATGCCTCAGCAAAGCGCAGGCCAACGGGCAGCTGGCAGTAGCCGCGCTGGCAAACCTGGGATGTTACGCGAGCGGTAAGTCGGTTCTGATTCCGCCGGCCTTCGGCAGCTACGGTACGACGGGGCCGAACGTGTTTCGCGGCCTGCCGTACGCCAACGTGGACCTCTCGGTGACGAAGGCAATCAACTTCACCGAGCGGTTCAAAGCGCAGTTCCGGGCCGAATTCTTCAATATCTTCAACCATCCGAATATTTCGAATCCGTTCGGCGGCCCCGGAGGAGATAACACTTATACGGATCCATCAGGAGATGCGGGAGCGAGCTTCGGGTTCCGCCCCCAGACACCGGACGTGACGAGCTCGAACCCGGTGCTCGGATCGGGCGGTCCGCGGGCGATTCAGTTGGGTCTGAAGCTGATCTTCTGATTCAGAGCAGGCGAAGCAACTGCTCCCGGAAAGGGCTGCCCAGCAAGGGCTGCAGTTTCTCGCGGAACTGCCGGGTATGCGGAGCCGCGAGGTGCGTTTCAAAGGCCTGTCGCGTTTGCCAGACCTCGTAGATCGTGAAGTGGTTCGGGTGGCCGTCCTGCTGCAGAATCTCGAAGCGGATGACCCCGGGATCTTTCCGGCTATCGGCGGCGAACTGCTGGATCAGCTCGGTGGCTTGCGTGAGGATGTCACCTCTGCCTCCGATATCCACGTGCGTGATGGCGTAAAGGTTCTTGCTTTCGCGGGCAGCCCTGCCGTTCAGGGTGGTGACGCCGAGCAGGACAAGCAAGGAAAAAATTCGCCGCATCGAATTCTCATCCGGAGTATACTCCATGTGATTGGCGGCACAGGAGGGGTGCATGGGGAATCGCAGGCAATTCCTGAAAGAGGCGGCAGCGGCGGGAGTCGTATTTACCGGCTGCGGATTGTTGGGACGCCCGGCGCAGGCGCAGAACGGGAGCGGCGCGCGCCGCCAGGTGACGGTCGGCGGCCGTCGCGTGAGAACGATTGACATTCACGCGCACGTGGTCATCCCCGAAGCCACTGCGTTGATGGGTGTAACGACGGCGCCCAACAACGCCTCCGTGATGGCCCCCGAGCGCTTCGCGCGCATGGACGAGTGGGGGACCGACATGCAGGCGCTGAGCATCAATCCCAACTGGTACGGCGTCGATCGCGATGTCGCGCAGAAGATGATCCAGCTCCAAAACGAGAAGCTGGCCGAGCTCTGCGGGCGCTATCCGGACCGGTTTGTGGCGTTTGCCTCCGTGGCGCTGCAGTTTCCGGATATGGCGGCCGAGCAGTTGGAAGAAGGCGTCAGGAAGCACAAGCTTCGCGGCGCGGCCATCGGCGGGCACGTGAACGGCGACGAGTTGTCCAATCCGAAGTTCGATCCGTTCTGGAAGAAGGCGGAGGACCTCGGCTGTCTCGTCTTCATGCATCCGCAAGGCATCCCGGAGCTGAATAAACGCCTGGCCGGCAACGGCGGCCTGACTAACGTCATCGGCAATCCGCTCGAGACCACCATCTTTCTCTCGCATCTCATTTTCGACGGCACACTCGACCGCTTTCCCGGCTTGAAGATCTGCGCCGCGCACGGAGGCGGATACCTGCCCTCCTACGCGGCCCGCTCCGATTATGGCTGTGTGCGGTTTCCGGAGAACTGTAAAACTCTCAAGAAACATCCGAGCGAGTACCTGCGGCAAATTTATGTCGATTCCATGGTGTTCACGGCCGAAGGATTGCGCCACCTCGTGGCTGAGTGCGGAGCCGGACAAGTCATGATCGGAACCGATTACCCGTTCCCCTGGAGCACCACAACAGTGGATCACGTGCTCCAGACGCCTGGATTGAGCGATGCCGAGAAGCGGGCCATCCTGGGGGAGACCGCGGCGAAGCTGCTGAAAATCGGGTGATCGGGAACATGGAACCTGTGGTAAGTCGAACTGTTTGGATCGGTCTGGCTCTGTGGCTGAGCGTCGTCTCGTCATTCGGGCAAGCGCCTTCAGAGCGAAAGCCGCTTCTCTCCGAACAAGCCTTCAAAAATGTGCAGGTGCTCAAGGGAATTCCGGTCGATCAATTCATGGCAACCATGGGGTTCATTTCCGCATCCCTGGGCGAAACGTGCACCGATTGCCACATCGGCGAGAGCGGCGGGAGTTGGGCGCGGTACGCCGACGATACCCCGCGAAAACGCACGGCGGGCCGCATGATGACCATGGTCTCGGCGATCAACCGCACCTATTTCGCCGGGCAGCGGGTGCTGACCTGTTATTCGTGCCATCGCGGCGGCGACCGTCCGAGAATCACGCCGAGCCTCGCCGAACTCTACGGTCCTCCGCATCCGGAAGAGCCGGATCAGATCCTTACAGAAGGCCCGGGCAAACCGTCGGTCGATCAGGTGCTGGACCGGTACATTGCAGCACTCGGCGGGGCGCAGCGTCTGGCCGAAATCACGAGTTTCAGCGCCAAAGGAACCTACAAAGGGTTCTCGGACATCGACGCGAACCCGTTCGAGCTTTTCGCCAAGGCACCGAACCAGCGTGCCACCATTGTCCACACGCCGAACGGCGACAGCACCTCGGTCTACGACGGCCGCGCGGGCTGGAACGCTGCTCCTCCGACGGATAGCCCCGTGCCGGTGCTGGAGCTGACAGGGGGCGATCTGGACGGAGCCCGTCTGGACGCCGAACTTTCTTTTCCGGCACAGATCAAGCAGATATTGAAGCAATGGCGCGTCGCCTATCCGGCAATTATCGACGACAAGGACATGCAAGTGCTTCAGGGGACCACCGACGGCCGCTATCCCGTCAACCTGTACTTCGACAGCAAGTCGGGTCTGCTGGCGCGCCTGGTTCGCTACAGCGATTCGCCCCTCGGTTTGAGCCCGACGCAAATCGATTACAGCGACTATCGGGAGGTCTCGGGCGTGAAGATGCCGTTCCGCTCGACAGTGACCTGGCTGGACGGCCGGGCCATTGTCCAATTCAACGAGGTAAAAGCGAACACGCCAATCGATGCGGCGAAATTTGGCAGGCCGGCGCCCCCGGCCGCACCGGAGAAGAAGTAGCGGAGGTCTCGTGAAATTCGCAGCGATCGCCAAGTACACGCCGGATTCCGGTACCATCGCGAAGGCCCGTCCCGCGCACCGGCAGTATCTCACGGGGCTGCGGGATGCGGGGAAACTGGTGATCTCCGGGCCATTCGCCGATGACAGCGGCGGCCTCCTTGTCTACGAAGCGGAAAGCGCCGAGGCCGCGGAACGCCTGGTGCGGGAAGACCCCTTCGCCAAACAGGGCGTGTTCCTGTCGTGGGAAATCCGGCCCTGGAACGTGATCTTTGTGAATGAACAGATCCTCTGTGGAAACGGCAAATGACGCGGCTGTTTAGTTCACGGCGTTTCCAGTTGCTCGCGTAAGGCGCGCAGGTAACGTTCGGCGGAGCGCTCCAGAGCCGCGTTGCCGTCCCGAACGACGGTGCGATGCGGGAATGCGCCGTAGATTCGGTCGAATCGATAGGGCCGCAGGCGCTCCACAATTCGTTGGATGACTGCCACGGGCAACGGAATGTAGTTCGGGTAACTGTACATGAAGCTTACCCACCGGGTATCCATGCAAACCTGCGGCTGATCTCCCGAGAGCAGCGCGCCATTGCCGGCCGCGCCTTCCCTCCAGTGCAGCACTTGAAAACCTGCGAAGTGGCCGGGCGTGTGAATGAGCGTGACGTCGTCGAACAGGGCTTTCGATTCACCGCTCCAGAGGCGCACCGAGCCGCAAGGCCGCATGACCCAGCGGGCATCGGCTTCATGGAGGTAAATGGGAGCGTCGGCGAACGCCGCGCTCCACTCCGCCATCGACGCGTAGTAGTGGGGATGCGAGATGGCAATGGCATGGATGCCGCCAAGCCGGCGGACATGCTGGATCGTGTCCTCATCGAGCAGTGTCACGCAATCCCAGAGGATGTTGCCTTTCGAGGTCTGCAGCAGGAACGCGCGCTGGCCGATGGCAAATCCTGGTTCGGTATGGATCGAAGAAAGGCCTGGTTCTTCCGGCTGGATCCGATTGCGGTAGCGTCCGGGCATTTCCTCCAGGGTTGTCCATTGCTGGCCCTCGAACCCGATAAACTGCCGCGGGTCGCGGCAGATGGGGCACTCTTGGGGTGGCCGCTCGGACTCCGGATATTGCACACCGCACGTGACGCAAATGAATTTTGGCATGCTCAGTGGGCCGGCTGCATGTGCTGAGCTTTGTATGCGGCTGCTGCTTCGGGGGACGACAGGTAGGCCAACAACGCCTTGGCGGCGGCGGGGTCCTTGGCGTGAGCGGAAACGAAGCCGACCAGGCTGGTGGGCGGGGCGATCTCGGCCGGCACGGGCCCTACGATGTCAATTCCCGGCTCGTTCATCTCGCTGATGAACGTGAAACCGATTTCGGCTTCTCCCCGGGCCACCATCTCCATGGCGCGCGCGCCGCCTTGCGCGCGCTTGAGTTTCGCCTGCATCTGCGCCGCGATCCCGAGCTTCTGCAGCATTTGATCGAACGTCACTCCAGCCGCGGCTCCGCCGGAAGGATTCGGATACGAAACCGACTTCGCCGCCAGCAGCGTCCGTTTGACTGCCTCCGGAGAGGAGATGTCCGGCTTGGCGGCGCCGGGTCGGACCGCGAGTCCCAACGCCACGCTGGCAAGCGGGGTTGCGGTATTCGGAATCACATTCCCCGAAGCCAGCACCTCCGGATAGGGCGGCTGCACAACCGGCACATCGAAAGCCTCGCCCTGCGCCACCTGCCGCTTCGTGCCGAGTCCGGAGCCGAAGGTCGCTTTGACCTTATAACCGGTCTTCTTCTCAAACCCGGGAATGATCTGTTCGATCGCCGCCCGAATGCCGCCCGGCGCAATGAGAGTCACCTCGGTCTGTGCGTGCGCGGCCGAAGCGCTCGCGGCGCCGATTACCAATACGGCTGCTGCTGCGTATATACGGTTCATGCGGCTATTTCCAGGATTCCATTGCTTGCCGGGGAAGCGATCCCGGCAGAAAATCGAGCAGCTCCAGCCGGATTCCGTTCGGATCCGTCACATTGGTGATGCTCGTTTTGGTGGAGCCGGTGCGTGGGTCCGCTACCGTGACGCCGCGCTCTCGGAGGGTCGCAACCGTGGCGCTCAGGTTCTCCGGCCAGATTCCGACATGGCTCAGCCCGGCCGGCCGCTCCGCGCTGGCGGGCGCCAGTTCGAGAAAGGTATCACGGCTGATTTGCAGGTAGGTCAGCGTCGGTTTCCCATCTTTATCCTTGATGGTGAAGGCTTCGTGAAGCCCCACCGTTTGCGTGTAGAACCGCATCGACGCATCGTAATCCTTCGCGTAAATTCCGACGTGATTTAGCCGTAAACCCGGTCCGGGGTTCGGCTGCGCCGCGCCGGGCTGCATCAGGAAGACGCCGGCGGCCATTCCGGCGGCGAACAGCGTAATTGCTTGAATTAGATTGCGCATTGGAACTCTCCTCACTGCCGCTGGGCGGTTCCTTCTGTCTGGCTGAAGTCGGCCACCTCCCGCGCGAGCCCGGTGAGCGCGAGGATGTGCATCCCGGTGTTGGCGCGATCGACGGCGTAAATGTATCCCCGATCGTCCACCTCGACGTTATTTGTCTGGATCGCGATTTTGCAGTGCTGCTCGGCGCCTCGTCCGACGCACCGCTGATCGGTCTTGTCGGTAATCGCCGGGATGTAGTAGGCGATTTCCTTCGGGTTAAACGGATCGCGCACGTCGAGCGCTCTCACGCCCGCGTTGAAGAACGAAATAAACAGAATCCGGTTGTAATAGATCGGGGTCATGTTCTCGTTCGAGGCGTGGGCGCCGAAGCGGCCGCCTGCTTCGCAGAAATGCCCGCTCTCTTCCGGCACGGTCCAGGTCGAAACGCCCACTGGCTTGGTTTCGTTGGTGACGTCGAAAAAGCGCACCATCTGGCGGTATTCCTGGCATTCGTTGGCGACCGTCTCCCCGACCAGCGCGACGAAATCCTTCACTTTGCCATCCCTCTGTTTCGCAAACTCGGCCATGGGAACGTGAAGCAGCGGAAAGGCGGTGTGCGCGCCGATGTCCACCGGCAAGTCCACTCGCGCGACCATCGGATACCGAAGATTTTCGTCCGTAGGCTCCTTGGGGCCATTGAGCAGCTTTTCACGATCGACGATTTCGAGTACTCCGTCACGGGAGTTGTCGTAGGCGAAATAGACCCGGTTGCCTTTCGGGCCGGTCGAGATCGGCCCGTGGAGAGCGCCGGGCGTAGGTCCGTGCGCGCCCGGCTGCTGGCCGGGAAGGCCGAAATTCCGGATGAACACCGGATGCGCCGGATCGCTCAAATCGTAGATCTGGGCCATGCGCTTCGTCCGCCAGTTTGGCGCGCCCGAGACCAGGTACGCAATGCCGGTGTCGCATTCCCACCAGCTCTTGTGGGTGTCTTCAAGACCGCTGACGATTACGTTGAGGCGGACCGGCTTCGCGGGATCGGTAACATCCCACATCTCATGAGCCGAGTTGCCGAAGCTGCGCAGCAGGTAGAACCTGCTCTTATCGGCGTGCGGCAGCTCCGCGCCGCTGCAGGCGCGCACCATGGACGCTCCGCCGGTTTCGCCGCCGGCGCCAGGAATCTTTCCTTCACCCGGAATGTGAGCGAGGTATCGGGGATGCTTCGGGTCGGTCACGTCGACCACCGACGTCCCGTTGGGCTCCTCCCGCCCGGTCAGGGGATTGGGCTGAATGCCGCCGTGGTGGCCGATATACGCGATCCAGCGCTCGCCTTGCTTTTCAATGACCGGCTGATACGCGCTGCGGGCCTGCAGGTCGCTGTAACCGAGCAGTTCCATATTGCGGCTTTCGGCTTTCTTCTCCGCCGCGGTGGCCTGGGTCAGAAGCCCGCAGAAGACGGCGCCGAGCGCCCCGGTTTGCCTCCAACTCATACGCCCTCCTGTTTTCGCGATTTCTGAAGAATACACCAAATCGATCCGGCTCGCGACACCGGTTCCGGCGGGAACGCCTAATGAAAGGCCATGCCAGCCTTCCGGCTCTCTTCCGCTTTGATGCCCGGGCCGAACAGTTTCTCGAAGAACCCTTCGCGTACCAGGCGTTCGACAATGCGGTTGTCGATGACGGAATGGAAATCGAACTTTCGGAGTTGCTCGGCCGTGCGTTCGTCCACCGGGTGGTCGATCATGTATTGCACGGCGGCCGCCGTTACATACGGCACGCGCTCGAAGGTATTCGTCTTCGCGTACCGGTCATAGACCCGTTCCAGTTCGGCCGGGTTTTCCTGCGTGTATTTGATGTAGGCTTTCAGCGCGAATGGCTTGTCTTCGTAGAACCGCTTGATGGCTTCGGTGTGTGCTTCGATCAATCGCTCGACGAGCCCGGGATTGGCCGCCACCGTGGACTTCTTGAATAAGTAGACAGTGGGCGCGTAGATGTCGTCATAATCGCTGGTGTTCGCCAGGCTTTTGTAGCCCTGCTCTTCGAGGCGGAAATATACCGGCGCCGTGATCATGGTTGCATCGACTCGCCCGCTGGCGAGCGCCGCGGCGCGGCCGTTGACGTCGGTCCCGATCGGCACCCACTGCACGTCACGCGGGGTCAAGCCAAACTTGCCGAGCAGCGCCACGGCGTAGTTGTATGGCGCGTCCCCAATCTGGCTGACCCCCACTCGCTTGCCCTTCAGGGCCTGAACGCTGGCCACCGCTTTGCCGGCCATCAACGCAAAAAGGCTCTTGCGATACGGGCTGCCCACGATCGCGAGCGAGCCATCGCGGGAACTGGCGATCATCGCCTGCTCCAGCGGGTAATTGGTCATCACCGCCTGCCCGCTCACCACCATCGCGACGCCCGCCGGATGCACTCCGAATACAAGGTCGGCGTCGAGCCCGTATTTCTGGAAGTACCCGGCTTCTTTGGCGATGTACAACGGCCACGTGGTGCCGGTTCGCGTCGCGTAGTTGATCGTGATCTTTTGCAGAGCAGCGGGCTGAGCAAACCCCGCGAGTGCCGCAAGAAGACTGGCGCAGAAGCAGGCGAACCGGACAATCACCCTGATTACTCTATCAGCTATAGAACTCGGGGACAAAATTCTGATCGTTGATCGGCGGGCGGACGTACTTGGTCCGGTTGAGAGGCGGCAGCGCCATAGGCTTCGGTGTCAGATCCTGGTAGGGGACCATCGACAGCAGGTGCCGAATGACGTTGAGGCGCGCGCATTTCTTCCGATCGGCATTCACCACGTACCACGGGACCTGCTTGATATCCGTGTGGGCGAACATCTCGTCCTTGGCGCGTGAGTAATCGACCCAGCGGCGGCGGGACTCCAGATCCATGGGGCTGAGTTTCCACCGCTTCGTGGGATCTTTCATGCGCTCCTGAAAGCGGCGTTCCTGTTCTTCGTCGCTGACGGAAAACCAATACTTGAGGAGAATGATGCCTGCGCGCACCAGCATGCGTTCGAACTCGGGGCAACTGTGCAGGAAATCGAGATACTCGGTATCCGTGCAGAAGCCCATCACCCGTTCCACGCCGGCGCGGTTATACCAACTGCGGTCGAACAGGACCATCTCGCCCGCCGCGGGCAGATGCGCGACGTAGCGCTGAAAATACCATTGCGTTCGTTCGCGCTCGGTCGGCGCCGCCAGCGCCGCCACCCGGCAGACGCGCGGATTGAGGCATCCGGTAATCCGCTTGATCGCCCCGCCTTTGCCGGCGGCATCGCGGCCTTCGAACAGCACCACCACCCGCAAGCCTTCATGCCGCACCCATTCCTGCAGTTTCACGAGCTCGATCTGCAGGCGCCGCAGTTCGGGCACATATTCGCAATCCACGCCCAGACGGGCGCGTCCGGTTGCGCCGGACTCTTTGGGAACCAGCGCGAGGGGGCACTTTTTGGCCACGGGCACACGAGCCTCTGCAATCCATATCGGCCACCGCGGCCGAGATTCCAGCCATCATGGGACAATAAACCTGCCGCGTGCCGCTGCCCGCTCCTGCTTCGTCGCCTGCCCGCGGGGCCTTCCAGCTCATCGCCGCCACCGCGCTCTGGTTCGGCGTGTGATACGCGATACCGTCGGTCTCAATCGCGAACTCGGCAACCGCAACGTCATCGCCGCTGGTCTTACCGAGCAGTATCACCCCGCCGAATGCAAAACATCGCCGGAACCCGCTGGTACATCATCGAGCACGGGAGCCGGGACCGGCCGAGCTTCGTGGCCGCCGAACAGAGCCTGCAGCGCTTTCAGCAGTTCCAGGAGTCCCCGGCTGCTTGAGCGCTTCCGAACGTTCGAAAGCCGCGAACCGCTCTTCGAGATCGGCCTGGATCCGCGCCTTCTCGTTCCCGATCAGGAATTCCTGACAAGATTTCGCCTGCGCGCCCGCCGCACAGGCGCCCGCCGGAACCTCATACGAGGGGTCCTTCCAATAGCTCGCGCCGGGCAGAAACGAATATTCCAGGCTGTTGCGCGCCATCTGCTTGAGGTCCGCATAGCTCAGGCCGTAATCGGTGACCGCCCGGAGATACTCTTGGGTGAGGTGCGTGCGCGAAACGCCTTCGTCATCGGTCGACAACGCCACCGGAACCCCGGATTGGCGGTACACAGGGAAGGGATGCGCATTTCCGCGGACCCCCAGGATCAGATCGTTGCTGGTGAGATTGATCTCCACCGCGATGCGGCGTTCCTTCATGAGCCGCAACAGGCCCGGGGCATCGGTTTCGTGCATGATGTCGACGCCGTGGCCGATGCGTTCCGCGTGCGCCACTTCCACCGCATCGCGAATATGGAACCGCAGGCCTTCCGGGGGAACCAGGCCGGACGCCAGTTCGCCGGCATGCAGCGAAACATGCACCTTCGGATAGAGACGCCGCGCGTACGCGACCATCTGCATGTGAAGGTGGTAATCGCGCATGGAAATCACGCCATCTTCCGGAGCGACGAAGTTGATGCCGGCCATCAGAGGGTCGGCCGAAGCCAGCATAAATCCCGCCAGCACCTGCGCGAAAACCTGTTCTTTGGGCAATTCCCGGATGACCTCGAACAGATAACGGACGGTGACGCGGCAGGGTGGCGTATCGGGTTTGGAATCGCAGCCGAGCGCCCGCACACGACCCTGGTCCTGCTCGGACACGCGTGCCCTCATGTCTGCCACCACCTTCGGCAAGCTTGCGCTCAAGGCCTGCCGCGCCGCGTCGAAATCGGACCATTTCCCGATCTGCGCCGCAATCGGATTCGCCGCGTTGCCGTTGATGGCCATGAGCTCGAGGTAGGACTCGTTCTGCTCCGCCGCCCGCCGGACCACTTCGGCGATCAACTCGCCCCGGTGTTCCCTGCGATAGGGCCCGAATTTGGAGAACGTCGCGAAGAAATGATCGTGACCCGACTCGCGCCCCGGAACAAAATCGCGCATCGAGAGACTGTCGATGACCCGGCTCCGCAGATTGTTATCGAGCGCGACGCGCGCCGCGTCGGCATTGTTCGCGCCGCACCATCCGGGCGCAACGGGAGCCACGATGGCGTACGCGGCCAGGTCCACGCATAACCCGTCTTCGGCAGCGACCCGGAGATAGCTTTCGGCATAGACAGCGCCGCTCAGGTGATTATGCAGATCGGCGCCTTTCGGCATGCGGAAAAGGAACGCATACAGCTCCGCGGGACGTTTCCGCAGTTCGGAGAACCGCCGCTCGATCGAACGGTGAGCCGGCGCTTCGCCCAGCAGCGCGGCCGCGCTCACGAGAAAGACTCCGAGCCGCAGGTTCATGAGGCTACAGTACCATGTGGCTTGGGGACTGTCCGCACAAATAAAAGCGGCATCCGGAACCGCCGGTAACGGTCCGGATGCCGATGAATGCGCCGTTCGGGGGCGGCTTCAGAACACGAATTTCGCGGCGATCTGCAAAATCCGCTGGCTGTTGGGCCGGATTGCGTTCTCCGCGCCGAAGCCGTAGCGCCCGCCGGTTCCACCCTGCTGCGTGGGAAGGTTGATGATTTTGCCGGCCGAATTGAAAACGATCGTATTATTGATACCGCCATTCCCGCCCGTGAAGAGATTCGTCCCGCCCCACTGCGTGTGGTTGAAGACGTTATACGCTTCCAGGCGAAGCTGGATCCGGGCTCTCTCCTTAATTGAGACATTCTTGAACAGGCTCATGTCCCACTGGTTGATGCCCGGGCCGGTGATGTTGTTGAAGCCCGAATCCATCCCCACGCTGCCCTTGGCGGCCGGCGCGAAGCACGAGGTGTTGATGAACGCGTTGATGCTGCGGTCGCCGCGCGAGAGATTCGGATTGCACGTCAGTACCGGGCGCGGCGCGATGTCGGGGCTGCCGGTGGTCATCGCGTTCAGCTGCTGGGTGCCGATGCCGGTCACCGAATACGTGACGTTGATCGGCCCTCCCGTGCCCATGCTGGTCAGGCCCGAAAGCTGCCAACCATCGAAGATCACGCGCCCCGCCCCGTTGTCGAGGAATGAACCTTTTCGGGCCAGGCTCGGCAGATCGTAGATGTAGTTGAACGACAGCGACTGCCGGCGGTCCTGCGGCAGCGGCCCGTAGTTCGAGGCGCGTAAATTGTACGGGTTCGTGTCGCTGAGTTGCCCGGCGCCCTGGCCCGGGTACGTGGAAACGCCCAGCGCCTTGGACCACGTGTAGGCGCCGCCCGCCTGCAGCCGCCCGAACCGGCGGTTCACCGTCACCTGCAAGGCATTGTAATTGGCCGAAGTCCCCCAGGTGTAGAAAGAGCCCGAGCCGGTGTATCCCGCGTACGGCCGGTACATGTCCGGGTTCAGGTTGGTGGTGCCGTCATACTTCGGAGCCTGCGTCGGATCCTGCGAATACGGCTGCCACGCCGCTCCGAACGGGATGTAGTTGAACGGCTGCGCCAACCACAAGTGCCGCGATTGCGAGCCGACATACGAGACGTCCAGGAAGAAGTGCGAGGGCAATTCCCGCTGGAAGCCCGCATTGTAGTTGTACACCGTGGGCACGTGCCCGTCCGGCGCCATGGCATTCACCTGGGTCGGGAAGAACACCCCGCCCGAACTCTGGATGTTGGCCACGTTTCCGTAGTAGATCTGCGCCGTCCGCAGCAGCGGCGGGTTCGTCGTGTAGTTGCTAGTAATGCCCACGCCAAAGGTAGCGATCCGCTCGTAGAAGACACCGCCGCCCGCCCGAAACACCGTCTTATTGTTGATCTGGTAGGCGATGCCCAGGCGCGGGCCCCAGTGAGCGCCGCGGTTCTGAATCAGCCCCTCGGGCGTCCCGTTCTGCCCGGAGCGGACCAGCCCGTTATTAATGTCGCCGACGCCCGGAACAATCGCGCCGATGTAGGGAGCCGGCTTGATTTCTCCCGTGATCGGATTCAATGCCTGCCGTTTTCCGCCGGAAATCACCGGCTGGAAAAACGTCACGGCATTGGCCGGGTTGTACTTCGAAGCGTCGAAGTTGGACATCATTCCCAGCGTGTCGTGGAACGGCGTAATGAATGCCACGCGAAGTCCGTAATTGATCGTGAGCTTCGTCGTGACCTTCCAGCTATCCTGGCCATAAAATTCGAAGTTCGTGTACGGATAGCTAGGCAGCGGATCCTGGTTGATCTGCGTGTACGTCCGGTAATTACCAAGCAGCGCGTTGGAAAACGCCCAGTTCGTGTCGCCCGGATTGTTCGGGTCCCGTCCGTAATCGATCGTGCCGTTGTACGGCTGGAAGGCGTTTTCCGTCTTAATAGCGCGCTCATAATAGATGCCGGCCTTCAGCGCGTGCGTCCCAACCACCTTGGTCACATTCTCAATCACGTTCCACACCGGGTTCCGGTTGGCGTACGGCGTGCCGGCAAAGCTCGTCATCGCCGTGCCGCTCACCGTGGGGGTGCCGCCGAAATTGAAATTCGGAATCACGTTGCTGATGTTGGCCGCCGGGTACAGCAGCGGAATATCGATATGGGAGACCGAGCGGTAATACGGGCTGCCCGCCGGCGGAGGGTCGCCGGGAATCCCGTTCACCGTGTAGCCGAACTGGAACTCGTTGGTCAAAGTCGGAGAAATGATCGTCACCAGGTTGCCCGTGATCGACTTGCCATAGGTCGGCGCGTAGAACGGCGAAAGCCCGAGATTGTTGTTGGTGTCCGCCCGTCCATAGGGCCGGGTCTGGGTCTGCTGGCTGTCGAGACCGCGGACAAATAGCCTCCACCGGTCGGTGATGTTGTAATCCACGCGGTAAATCTGATCGAAAGACGGATCGGCATTCGCCGCCTGCGACTGATAATTGTAGTTCGGGTTTCCGGAGACGTTCGGCAGCGGCAGCCAGTTCAGCACTTCGGGACCATAGGGACTGAAACGCGAAGCAGGGATCTGGTTGCCGGGAAATGGAGCCCCCGAAAGCGGGTCGCGGATGATTTGCAGGACGCCGGCCGCGTCCCGAGTTTGGGAGAAGTCTCCCTGCCGCTCCGCCGCGGTCGGCACCGTGATCTGCCGCAATGCGTTCGGCGTGAACGAGCGGTTCCACTCGTGCGAAAAGAAGAAGAATAGCTTGTCTTTGTTCCGGTTGAACTTCCCCGGAATATAAGCGGGCCCGCCCAGCGTGTACCCGGCCGTCATGAACCGGTACGCCGGAAATGCCGGAACCAATTTGCCCGTGTTGGGGTCGCGAGCGGTAGGCTGCGCGTTGTTCAGGAACGTGTTAGCGTTCATCCACTCGCCGCGCTTGAACCAATACCCGTCGCCGTGGAAATCCATGGTGCCGCTTTTGGTCACAATCTGCACCTGCGCGCCATCGTTGCGGCCGAACTCCGCGTTTTGGGCGTTGGTGGAAACCTTGAATTCGGCAATGGCGTCCACGTTGATGCGGTAGGCGAACTGCTGGTTCACCCCGATATCGGTGACGTTCTGTCCATCCACCGTATAATTGTTCTGCATCGCGCGCCCGCCATTGAATGTCGCGTCGCCGCCGCTCGAGTCGGCTGGCACTCCGGCTACCGTCTTAAGCAGACCGGTATAGTTGCGGCCGTTGAGCGCGATGTCCACAACCTGGTTTCCCGTAATCAGGCCGGACCGCTCGGCGCTGACCGTTTCGAGCTGCACGGCGCTGGCTTCGACATTCACCGTCTCACCGGTCGACCCGACCTCGAGCGTGATCAGCGGCAGCCCCAGCCGGTCGTTGACGTTCATTTCGATGTGGGACTGCGTGAACTTCTTGAAGCCGGCGGCTTCCACCGCCAGACTGTATTGACCCGGCAGCACAGGCGAGAACAGATACGCGCCTTCCGGCCCGGTCGTTACCTGGCGCGCCGACGCGGCGCCCTGAGCTTCGTTGGTGAGCGTCACTTTCGCGCCCGCGATCACCGCGCCCTGCGGGTCTTGAACGATGCCGCTGATCGAGCCAGCCGTGGCCTGCGCCCATATGCTGCCACCCAGCGCGAGACTCATAGCGACGAGTACAACTATCCTCTTGCCGGTCATTCGCCTTACTGCCTCCCGAAAAGTAAACTGTGTGAAAGACTGCCCGCTGAGATACTAGCGGCGATACTATTTCACTCGGGCCGGGTTGTCAAGATTCGAACGAGTCATTTTTGTGAACGGACGCAGGAAATGTCGTCTCGAATTTCCACAGGTACGGGTTAGTTTCGCGCCGCGTTCGCAGCGGGATAAACCGGAAGCGTCGCGTGATCGCCGAACGTCGCCTTGAGGCCTTCGATGGCGCACGCTTCATCGCCGCCGCCCGCTCCGCCGCCTACACCGACGGCTCCGATCATCTGGCCGTCCACCACGATCGGAATACCGCCCGAGTTCGTGAAGAAACCGAATTGGTCGAGCTGCCGGGGAATGCCGGCGGGGTCGTTCTTCAACTGCGCGGTGCGAATCGAAGTGGGCTGGCGCGTTTTCAATGCCGTCTGCGCCTTCAGGAGCGCGGTCCGGATGTTGTTGTAGACCTGGCCATCCATCCGCTCCATGTGGACGAGTTCGCCTTCCGGATCGATGATGTAAATCGACATCGTTCCGCCCTTCGAAGCTGCCCAGTCGCGGCAGGCGCGGGCGATCTTCTTCGCCGCTGCGAGCGAAATCTGGTTGCCGTCTAGAACACTTTCCGCGGCCTTAGCGCCGACCACGTATTCCGCCGGCAGCGTGGATTTCGGCGGGGCCGCGGGCGCAAAGCGCGGCACCGGCGCATTGCCCGGGTTGGGATTGCGCCGCGGCGGAAGGTCTTGGATCAGCGGCGCGACCGACGGCCCGATCACTTCCGTCATGGCCTTGTGCGCGCAAATCTCGTCGCTCCACACCGGAACGCGCGGCGCTGAGCCGCCTACCCCGACCGCTCCGATCAGCTGCTTATTGACCACGATCGGGAGCCCGCCGGAGTTCGGGAACAATCCCAGTTGAATGTACTGCAGCTCGCGCGTCGGGTCTTCGATGACATTGTTCATCAACTGCTTGCTCGGCGCGCGCTGAGCGAGCGCCGTGCGGGCCTTCATTTCGGCGGTCACGATGCCCAGATAGGTCTGGCCATCCATGCGGTCCATGTACACATGGTTGCCGTCGTTGTCGAGCACCATGATGCTGATCTGAACGCCTTGCGCGGCGGCGGCCTGTTCGCAGGCCTCCGCGATGCGCTCGGCGGTTGCCACGTTGATCGTCGTGAAGTCCTGAATTTTTTCGGCCGCCTTGCCACTCACGATGAATTGCTCCGGCACATTCTGCGCCACCGCCGTGGCGGCGAGCACCGTCGCCGCAATTCCCAGGCTACGAATCTTCATGCTGGTCCTCCTCCCCTCCCGGTCTGAGACAGTATACTGCGGGAGTCGGCGAAGATCACTCGTAAAAGGCCGGGGCCTTCTTGAGCCTGGCGTTGCCGACAAAATCGTGCTGGATCCACAACTGCGCGCCGGTCTTCTTCAGGAATACTTCCAGTTTGGCCCGGGAGGCCGCAGTCTGCTCCTTATTGAATTCGGATACCGGCAGGCGGTTCAGCGTGCGCTCCTCGGGGTAGTGATAGAGATCTCCGCTCAGCACCACCGGCCCGGTCTTCTTCAGCTTCAAAAACAGGGATTGGTGCCCCGGGGTATGGCCGGGCGTGGAGAGAATCAGAACGGTGCCATCTCCAAACACGTCGTACTCGTCTTTGTCGATAAGGATCGTTTTGCTGTTCTTCAGGAGATTATAGTTGGCGGGGTCGGAACGGGGAATCGGCTCGCCGGAGAACATGCGGTCGCGTTCCACCTGCCGCACCAGCCACGTGGAACCGGCGAAGGCATTCGCGTTCGCGACATGGTCGCCATGATAGTGGGACATCGCGAGATAAGTAATGTCCGCGGGGGTGTAGCCGACTGCCGCGAGTTGCGGCAGCAGCGGCTTGTCCTGGGTCACGACTCCGGCCTTGGCCTGACCGCCATCCGGCGGAAACGCGCGGTCGGGGATGTCACCGTTGTCCCACATCAGCGTGCCTTTGGGGTGGGCCACCAGGATGCACGGAATGGCCATTTCGGTCGACTGCACCTCTTCCTTCTTCAGAGAATAGGTATCGACGGTGGTGGTGTGGATCGTTCCGCAATCGAAGATGTACAGGCGAAGAGTTTTCGGCGATTTCGCGGGCGCGGCGTGCAAAAGCGGTGCGAGGAAAATTCCCAGTAAGGCGCCCAAGAACCGACGGCGTATCGGGTTGGTCAGGCTCATCCGGATAGTCTACATGAGCACGGGGTCATGCAGACGCTCGCCGCGGGTTCCTGTCGTTTCTTGATCACGGAACGCTCCGCATGGGATATTGCCCCTATGCGCGCCTCCGCCCCGATTCCGGACGCCAGTCCGGCGGAAATCCAGCAGCGCCTCAGAGCCGGCGAAGATCTGCTGCTGGTGGACGTGCGCGAACCGGAAGAAATCTCCATTGCCGCGCTGCCCGATGCTCTGGTCTGCCCGATGAGCCGCGCCGCCGAATGGATCGACCGCCTGCCCAAAGAGCAGCCGCTCATCATTTTCTGCCATCACGGCATCCGCAGCATGCAGGTTGCGATGGCGTTAGCCGCACGCGGCCACCGGAACGTGACCAACATGACCGGCGGGATCGATCTCTGGTCCGTGGAGGTAGATCCTGTAGTCCCGCGGTATTAACGTGACATCATCGAGAACGCGGCGGAACCCGCGGCTTAGACGTGCCGCCGGCGCGCTCGCGGCGCAAACGACAGGACCCGCGGGCGGTGCCGCGGCGCTACCGCGACGCCCTCTCCGCGTCCACTCTCCGCGGCCGCTCCGCGGCGCACCAGTTGCGTCTTCAGCGTTCGCTCGATGCGCGCTACGTCCGCCCGCTCCGATCGCGAGGCGAACGTGGACGCGGTCCCGCGAGCGCCCGCGCGTCCCGTTCTTCCCACCCGGTGAATGAAATCTTCGGGTGCCTGAGGCAAGTCGTAGTTCACGACATGCGCGATGCCGTCCACGTGAATGCCGCGGGCGGCCAGGTCGGTCGCCACCAGCACCCGGTACGAACCGTTCTGGAACCCTCGCAGCGCCTGGTTGCGCTGGTTCTGGCTGCGGTCGCCGTGGATCGCCGCGGTCCGCACGCCTTCGTGCGCCAGGCGACTCGAGAGCCGGTCGGCGCCGCGCTTGGTGCGCGCAAATACCAGGAACGAGCCCGTCTCTTCCCGCAGCATGCTCTGGAGCAGTTCGAGTTTGCCGTCCTGCTCCACTTCGTACAAGTGCAGATCGACTCTGTCGGCCGTGCGGGTGGTTGGCCCGATCTCGATACGCACCGCGTCGCGCACCTGCGTCTCCACCAGATGCTTGACCGAGTCTTCGATGGTTGCGGAGAACAACAGCGTCTGCCGGTCCGACGGCAGCGCCGCAAGGATCCGTTTCACGGTCGGCAGAAAGCCCATGTCGAGCATTCGATCGGCTTCATCCAGCACTAGCATGCCGACGCCGCTAAGGTCGACCAAGCCGCGGCTGAGAAAATCGTACAGCCGCCCCGGTGTCGCGATCAGCACGGGCGCGCCCTGCCGGATGGATTGTAATTGGGAGTTCTCGCTCAGGCCGCCGACAACCACCGCGGCGCGCAATCCCGTGCCCGGAGCCATCTTCGCGAAGGTTTCGCCGATCTGCAGGGCGAGTTCGCGGGTGGGCGTAAGGATGACGCCGCGGATTCCCGCCCGCGCGGGCTTCTGTTGCAAACGATGGATCAGGGGCAGGACAAACGCCAGGGTTTTGCCGGTGCCGGTTTGGGCGGTAGCCACGATGTCTTTGCCAGCCAGGGCCGGCTCAATTGCCTGTGCCTGGACGGGAGTGGGTTCGGTAAAGCCGTGCTTTCCGAGATTGCTCTTCAACGGAGCAGAGAGGGGGAGTTCGGAGAAATTGTTCATTCAGTCGTTTTGGTTGAGGAGGAAAATCGGCGAGCCAACTACCGGATAGGGGAGCAGGGGTTGCGGATCAACTTCCAGCAGCCTTTAGTATAGCAGCAACCAAGCCGCTGCAGCGACTCCGTAATCCTTCAGCAGCCTTGGCTTTCGGGAGGAATCGGCCGGTGGTAAGATCGTTGGCCATGATGATACTGTGCGCGGTCCGAGCGGTTCTGCTGTGCGCTTTCGTTCCAGTTGCATTATCGGCAGCGGCAGCATGCGGGCAGATCACGCCGAATGGCACGGATGCGGTCGCGGCGGCGCCGCAGCATCATAAGGTCGTTCTCGAGAACGACACCGTCCGGGTGCTGGAAGCCACGGTCCCGCTTCACAGCAACGAGCCGCCGCACACGCATCCCTGGCCGAGCGTCTTTTTCGAGCAGACCTCCGGCCGCAATGAGCCGTGGGGGGCCGTCAACATCCGCTGGTCGGAAGGCGGGCCCAGCACGGGCTTCGCGCGCAGTGACCGTTACCGCCACAATCTGCTGGTCGAGCTGAAGAAATCCAACTGCCAGCCGGCCGCCTTGACGGCCCTCCCGCCGACCGACGCGGTCAGTATCCACGATCCGAACATGACGGTGGTGCTGGAGAACGCCTACGTGCGGGTGCTGAGTGTCCGAATCCCTCCCGGCGAAAGAGAGCCCTGGCACACGCACACGTGGCCGGCGGTAGTGGTGTACTTCCGCCTGCCTGCGTCGCAACGCCTCTCGCCGGATGGCGCCAAAACGCCTCGCGCCGAGCTCAAACAGATGCAGGTGACGTTCGACCCCAATCCGCAGCCGCTGCATTCCGTCGAAAACCTCGGAAGCGCTGTCTACCAGGCCTACCGCGTGGAGCTCAAGCCCACCACCACGATGCCGGTTGCTCCATCCGCCCGGTAGCGCGGACTTGTTATGATTGCAGGCAGAAGACCGGCATTGCGATGAAACCGATTCTTCTGCTTTGGAGTCTCTGCCTGACGGCCGCGCAGGCTCACGATATCATCACCACCCCGATCACCTTCGATCGCGAGATCATCCGCATTCTGAATGACCGCTGCAATTCGTGTCACCGTCCCGGCGGCAGCGCCTTCTCGCTGATGACGTACTCGGAGGCGCGCCCGTGGGCGGTGGCGATCAAGGAAGAGGTGCTTTCGCGGCGCATGCCCCCCTGGGGCGCCGTGAAAGGATTCGGCGATTTCCGCAATGACAAGGCGCTGACGCCGGAACAACTCGAAGTGATCACCAGTTGGGTCGATGGCGGGGTCCCCGAAGGCGAGCCCAAGGACCTGCCGCCGGAACCCAAATTTACGCCGACGCTCCCCGTCGAGCATCTCAGAGGCGACCTGGCGGTCAGCGGCGAATTCCAATTCACGCGGCCGTTCACGCTCGACGGGATCGTGATCGAAAAGGCGCCGCCGCAAGCGAATTTTCAGATTACCGCCGAACTCCCCGACGGCGCTATCGAACCGTTGTTGTGGGTCGAGCAGTATAAGCCGCAATTTGCGCACCCGTTTCTGTTGCGCACGCCGCTTGAGCTGCCGAAGGGCAGCGTCATTCACGGAATCCCGGAGGGCGCGCGCGTGATTCTGCAGGCTCCAGCCCCAACAGCGACCGCCTCGAAGTAACCCACACAATCCCAGTAGCGTGGACGCGCGGACGCCCGCCCTTGGGGAACGTGGGATTTGCGACAAAAATCCCGGCTCTATACGGCGACGGCCGTACGGCGATGAAAGCGCGCACACACGTCGTATGTGTAAGGATTTACTCGCCCGATCCGCCGGCCGCCGGAAGGAGTAAGTTCTCACTGAAAGGTCTCGAGCGGGAGGTCTATTCTGAAGCTGTTTAGAAGGGGTCAGCGACTTCTGCGAATCAGGGTCCTCGTGAGCGACTGATCTGGAGCAGGCAACGGGTGAGCTTGTGAGCACCGCGATCGAAGAAAGATTAACAAATCTCTGGGAAACTCCCCACACTCTGTACGGCTGGTTTGCGACCGTCGATCATAAACAGATCGGCAAGCGCTACCTCGTGACCGCGATGGCGTTTCTGATCGCCGGCGGCCTGGAAGCGCTGGTGATGCGGCTGCAACTCGCGAAGGCCAACCAAAACCTGTTGAGCCCGGAAGTGTACAACCAGATCTTCACGATGCACGCCGTGACGATGATCTTTTGGTATGCTTCGCCGATCCTCTCCGGTTTTGCGGTTTACTTCATTCCGCTGATGATCGGCGCGAGGGACATGGCGTATCCGCGGTTGAACGCCTTCACCTATTGGTCCTTCTTGTTCTCTGGGCTGTTCCTTTATGGAAGCGTGCTGGTGGGCCAATCGCCCCACGGCGGCTGGTTCGCCTACGTTCCGTTTACCAGCAAAACCTATTCGCCCGGCCTGGGAATGGATTTTTACGCGCTTGCGCTCATCTTTCTTACGATCTCGACCGAGGGCGGGGCCATTAACTTCATCGTGACGATATTCCGGCTGCGTGCACCGGGAATGACCGTCAGCAAGATGCCGCTATTCCTGTACAGCACGCTCACGATTTCGTGTGCGATCATTCTGGCGCTTCCATCGCTGACGGTCGCGTGTGTGTTTCTCGAACTCGACCGGCAGTGGGGATTCCACTTCTTCGATGTGGCCGGCGGCGGCGCGCCGCTGCTCTGGCAGCAGCTCTTTTGGATCTTCGGCCATCCCTGGGTTTATGTCGTCTTTCTGCCGGCCACCGGTATGATTTCGATGCTGATTCCGGTCTTCTCTCGCAGGCCGATTGTCGGCTATCCGTATGTGGCGCTCTCGACCGTGCTTACCGGCTTAGTTGGCTTCGGCGTGTGGGTGCACCATATGTTTGCGGTCGGCATGTCGCAGATGGGCATGAGCTTTTTCAGCGCCGCGAGCATGACAATTTCTATTTTCAGCGCCGTCCAGGTGTTTGCGTGGCTGGCGACCGTCTGGACCGGACGCCCGATTCCTACCGCCTCTTTCAAATTCGCGATGGGGTTCATCGCTCTTTTGGTCATCGGCGGATTGAATGGGATCGTCACAGCCGTGATTCCTGTCGACTGGCAGGTCCATGACACTTATTTCGTCGTTTCCCACCTCCACTATGTTTTAGTGGGCGCCAATATGTTCCCGGTGTTTGCGGCGTTCTATTATTGGCTGCCGAAGATCACCGGCCGAATGCTGGACGAACGGGTTGGGACCTGGAGCTTCTGGATCATGTTCATTGGTATGAACGTGACCTTCTTCCCGATGCATCTGCTGGGCATCGAAGGCATGACCCGCCGGATCTATACGTTTCCGAGCGGCCTCGGGTGGGATTCGCTGAACCTGATCTCGACCATCGGCGCATTCGTTTTAGCCGTGGGCATTCTCCTCAGTGTTCTGAATTTCTTCGCCAGCTTGAGCGGCGGCCGGCTTGCCGGAAGAAATCCCTGGAAGGCGGATACGCTGGAGTGGTCGACAGACTCTCCTCCGGCCCCGTACGGCTCGGTACACATTCCGACCGTAGTTTCGCGGCACCCGCTTTGGGACGATCACGACGAAGAGGAAGATCCGGGCGACGCCCGCGTGCTTGATCAGGGGCGGCTCACCCTGGCCAGCACCTCGCTCGACGCCGAGCCGCTGGCACTGGCGCGCATGCCGGAGGATTCGTTATGGCCTTTCCTGTTCAACCTGGCTATGACCCTGTTCTTTGTGGCCCTGGTCATCAAATGGCTGTGGCTGGCGCTGGCGGGAGTGATCGCGATGCTGGTCTTCAACGCCTTCTGGCTTTGGCCCAAGCCGATTAAGAGGCCCGCATGAGCACCATCGCACTCGATCGTCTTCCGCCGGATGTCGCCAGCCATCCGCCGCTGGTTAGTGAGTTGGACGACCGTCGCGGCACCGCGGCAATGTGGCTGTTCATTTTGACCGAAGCCGCGCTGTTCATTCTGCTGTTCTTCTCGTATTTCTACCTGGCGGAAGGCGGCTGGCGCTGGCCGATGGAAGAACCGCCGAAGCTGCACCTCGCCATTCCCATGCTGGTCGTGCTGTGGATCAGCAGCGGCGTCCTCCACTGGGGCGAAAAACAGGTCAAAGCGCGGCGGTACAGCCGCGGCCGGGCCGGCTTGGCCGTTACGATCCTGCTCGGGCTGATCTTCCTCGTGATGCAGGCGTTCGAGTACAGGGAGCATCTGCGAACGCTCTCGCCTCAAACCAACGTCTATGGTTCGATCTTCTACACCATCACGACGTTTCACGCGGCGCACCTGATTCTGGGGCTGCTCATGCTGCTTTACGTACTGTTTCTGCCGCGCTACGAACCAGTCGACCGGCCGCCCCACAGGCCTTTTCACAATGCCGCGCTGTACTGGCACTTCGTGGATTTCGTATGGGTGTGGATCATCGCTTTTCTGTATATTGCGCCGAACACCCGGTGAACTATGCCTTCGCAAGTCGCTTCTCAACCACCGAGTCACGTTTCGCCGCGAACGCTCTGGTTCGGCACGGCCGCCGCGGCGGTAGCCTGGGCTCTCCATGGAACCGTTTGCGAGATTCTCGCCTCGAAGGCCTGTCAGAACGGCATCGGCAGTCTCGGGGCTTTGTCGCCGCTGGGAGTGCGGTGGCTGCTGGCGGGCATCACGCTCGGATTCCTTGCGATTGCCGTCATCGGCGGAATCATCTCGTTTCGAAACTGGATCCAGCTTGCCGAGCATCACGATCTGATTCACGCCGAAGGCCGCGGGCGGGAGCAGTTCATGGCTCTCGGAGGCATTTTTGTCAGCCTGGCGTTTGTCATCGGAATCATATGGGCCGGACTGCCGTTGATCTTTCTCGATATATGCATGAAGGCGCGCTGAAGATCGGATTTGCCGGAATCGCGTTGCTCGCTGCGGCGGCGCTGCTTGGATGCACGGGCGGGCGGGATACCGGGGTCGCCTACCGGGTGGCGACGGGCGGCACGGCGGAACGCGGCCAAAACGTGATTGCCGACAAGAACTGCGGCTCCTGCCATACCATTCCGGGGATCAGCGGCGCGCGGGGAGTGGTCGGTCCGCCCCTGATGTTCTTCGGCCGCAGGACTTACATTGCCGGCCAACTGCCCAACAAGCCCGAAAATCTCATTCGGTGGATCCGCTCGCCGCAATCGGTGGAGCCGGATACCGCCATGCCCAACTTGGGATTGACCGAACAGCAGGCCCGCGATGTCGCGGCTTATCTGTACCAGCTTCGATGAAGGAGCGAAATGAGAACTAGGATTCAGGTGTCTTTTGCCGTTCCGTTCGGCCTGGCGGCGCTCCTCGCCGCCGGATGCGCCCGGCAGCCGCAGGTGGTGAATGCGCAGAGCTCGACCAGCGTTCCGGGGATCGCGCCGGGAATCCACCTGGCCAGCGCGCTGCCCAATGGCGATTGGGAAATGCCGTCGGGCGATTACGCCAACACGCGTTTCAGCACGCTCAACCAGATCAATACCGGAAACGTGAAGAACTTGAAGGTGGTGTCGTCGATGGCGACCGGCATTCCGCATGGACACGAAGGCGGTCCGCTGGTTGTCAACAACACGATGTACATCGTGACCCCCTATCCGAACGACCTGATCGCCATCGATCTCAAAAGTCCCAATGGTCCGATCAAATGGAAATTCCAGCCGTTTCCGGATCCGCGAGCGCAGGGCATCGCCTGCTGCGACGTGGTGAACCGCGGCGCCGCCTATGCTGACGGCAAAATCGTCTACAACACGCTGGATGACCACACCGTGGCGGTGGACGCCAATACCGGCAAGGAGGTATGGCGTGCGACGGTCGGCGACATGAACACGGGCGAGACCGTCACCTCGGCGCCGCTGATCGTGAAAAACCACGTGATCGTCGGTGACAGCGGCGGCGAACTGGGGGTCCGGGGCAAGGTGATCGCGCTCGATCTCAAGACCGGCAAAGAAGTATGGCGTGCCTATTCGACAGGTCCCGATAACGAAGTGCTCATCGGTCCCAACTTCCATCCGTTTTACAAGAAGGATCAGGGTAAGGATCTCGGCGTCAGCAGCTGGACTACTGACCAATGGAAGCTGGGTGGCGGCACGCAGTGGGGGTGGATCTCGTACGATCCCGAGCTGAACCTGATCTTTTACGGTACCGGCAATCCCGGCGTATGGAACGCCGATCAGCGCCCCGGCGACAACAAATGGTCGTGCACCATCTTCGCGCGCGATCCGGATAGCGGCCAGGCCAAATGGGCGTTCCAGATCAACCCGCACGACGACCGCGACTACGACGAAATCATGGAGAACGTCGTGGTCGATATGGAGTGGGGCGGCCGGATGCGCAAGCTGCTGCTTCACGCTTCCCGGAACGGCTTCATGCTGGTGCTGGATCGCGAGACCGGCGAGCTTCTCTCTGCGCAGAAGTTCGAGACATCGACCAACTGGGCCAGCGGCTATGACTTGAAGACGGGGCTTCCCCAAGAAGACCCGTCCAAGAAGACGCATGAAGGCAAGATGACGCACGGCATCTGCCCCTCTTCGACCGGAGCCAAAGAATACGTGCCGACGTCATTTTCGCCGCGAACCGGGCTGCTCTACATCCCCGCACACAATACCTGCATGGATTACGGCGGCGTGCGAGCCGGCTATATTGCCGGGACTCCGTATCTCGGCGCCAGCGTCAAGATGTATCCGGGCCCGGGCGGCTTCCAGGGAGAGTTCATCGCCTGGGACGTGAAAAATGCCAAGCCGGTGTGGAGCATCAAGGAGCCGGTGCTGCCGGTCTATAGCGGCGTTCTCAGCACGGCGGGCGACGTGGTTTTCTACGGAACCATGGATGGCTATTTCCGCGCCGTGGACGCACGCAAAGGGAACATTCTCTGGCAATACAAAACCTCCTCCGGGATTGTAGGCAACCCGATGACGTACATCGGGCCAGACGGGAAGCAATATGTGGCGATCTATTCCGGCGTCGGCGGCTGGATGGGCGCGGTGGACTTCCCCTCAATCTCGGCGGACGACGACTACGCGGCTCTCGGCGTGGTGGGAGCCATGAAGCAGATCAAGAACTACACGTCTCCGGGCGGAACGGTCTATGTCTTCGGTCTGTAGCCTGGTCCTCACGATGGCATTGGCCGGCACGGCGGCGGCCGCGGATCTGCGGGTTTGCGCCGATCCGGACAACCTCCCCTACTCCAATCGGCAGCAGCAGGGCTTTGAGAATAAACTCTCCGATCTGGTCGGCCGCGATCTCGGCCGGCCGGTTCGCACGCTTTGGATTCCGCAGCGCGGCCCGTTTTTCAAAGCGCTGCAGCAGGGCGCGTGCGACGTGGTGATGGGCGTTCCTTCCGGTTTTCCGAGTGCATTGACCACGGAACCCTATTACCGCTCCAGCTATGTGTTTGCCAGCCGGAAGCAGCGGCACCTGAACCTTCGATCTTTCGACGACCCGCGGTTGAAGAATCTTCGAATCGGACTCCAGGTTGTGGCCGAGAACGATGGCGACGTCCCGCCGGCGCAGGCGTTGGCGCGCCGCGGCCTGATGCGCAATATCTCGTGGTACCGCCTCACTCCGGACTACTTCGCCGCCAGCCGGACCCCGCGTCTCCTGCAGGGCGTGGAGCGGGGCGATGTCGATGTGGCGATTGTCTGGGGCCCGATGGCGGGTTTCTTTGCGAAGACGACGGGCGCCGGTCTCGAATTGACCCCCGTTTCGCCGCAAGCGGAAGGCCTGATCCCGTTTGCGTTCGATATTTCCATGGCAGTTCGCCCGGGCAACACCAGATTACAGGCGGAGTTGAACTCGATGCTTCATCGACGGCGCACCGAAATCCGCAGGCTGCTCGACCAATACGGTGTGCCGCAGGTGAACGGTAGCGCCGCGCGGCAAACCGCCGCGAACAGGTGAACAGTATGAACTGGCGAATAAATCTCGCGATCGTGATGTTCGGCGCGGTAGTGTTATGCGGGTGCCAGCAGCAGCCGTCCGAGGTGGCGGCGGCCGGCGCGGTTCAGGCGGTGGATATTCCAGTCGGCCCGATTCCCGGGCCCGCCATGCAGCCGCCCGAACAGAAGAATCCCTTCGGCCAGAATTCGGTGGCATTGATGGAAGGCCGCCAGCTCTTCGTGCACTATAACTGCTCGGGCTGTCATGGCGGTCATGCGGGCGGCGGAATGGGTCCGAGTCTGCGCGATCCGGTGTGGATTTACGGCAGTTCCGACGCGCACATCTTCGACTCCATCGCGGAAGGGCGCGCCAACGGAATGCCTTCGTGGGGGAACCAGATTCCGCAGGAAGAGATCTGGAAGATTGTCGCCTACATCAAATCGATGCGAACGCCGCAAGAGCCGGAGCCGCCGGAGTAGAGAAATGCGTCTCAATCGTGTATTCGCAGCGCTGTCGCTCGCGATCCTGGCGGGCTGTGGGCGCCCGCAATCAATGTTCTCACCGGGCGGACCCGCGGCCAGCCACCTCGCGAACCTGGGCTGGTTCGTTTTCATTCTGTTCATCGTCGTCGCCGTGATCATGTGGGTGCTGCTCGGCTGGGCGGCGGTCCGCAGACGCGGCAGCTTTGACGAGCACGCGCCGGTGGATGTCGGCGGAGGCCAGCCCTGGGTCCTGATTGGCGGGTTCGCGATTCCTTTCGTGATTCTGGCCGCGGTGTTCGTGATCGGGCTCGATGCCATGGCCGAATTTCCGCTCGCGGGCCCCCGCGAAACCGTCCCCGCGGAGATCCGGGTGACCGGCCACCGCTGGTGGTGGCAGATCAACTACGTCAAAGGCCCGCTGGATCAGCAGATCGCCACGGCCAATGAAATCCATATCCCCATCGGACGGCCGGTCGATATCGATCTGACTTCCGACGATGTCATCCACTCGTTTTTTGTCCCGCGCCTTCACGGAAAGGTGGACCTGATACCGGGGCAGATGAATCGCATCCGCATCCAGGCGACCCAGCCGGGCGTGTATCGCGGGCAGTGCGCCGAGTACTGCGGCGCCCAGCACGCGCACATGATCCTGATTGTGGTGGCGCAGCCGCCTGCGGATTACGAAGCGTGGATGGCGCAACAGATTGCTTCCGCCGAGGAGCCGGCAACCGATCAGCAACGCCGCGGCCAGCAGCTCTTTCTGTCGAAAGCGTGCGTGCTGTGCCACACGATTCGCGGTACGCGCGCGCAGGCCAAGGTGGGACCGGACCTGACCCATATCGCCAGCCGCCAGGGTCTCGCGGCCAATACGCTGGTGAACAATGAAGCCAATCTGGAAGCCTGGGTGACGCACGCGCAATCGCTCAAGCCGCTGGCTGTCATGCCCGACGTGAATGAATTTACGGGGCAAGAGGTGCGCGATTTGGTTGCCTATCTTCAGCAGTTGCGTTAAGCAGGCGGGCATTCCGCCTGCCCGGAGGTTCAATATGATGCGCTCTCTTCTTTCGATTGCCTTTGCAGCCATGATTGCCGCTGCTCCCGCCGCCGCGGCGGATTGCTCGGCTCTTCCCGGGGTGGACCAGCTCAAATCGTTACTGACCAAGGTGCCGGATCAGGGCGGCGACGAAGGCGGGCTGTTTCACGGGCGCCGCGAGTGGGCTGCCGTGGTCAACCGCGAAGGCCAGGTCTGCGCCGTCGCGGCATCCACATCCGATGCCACCCAAGTCTGGCCGGGCAGCCTCGCGATTGCCAAGGCCAAGGCGTACACGGCGAACGCATTCAGCCTGGATGACACGCCTCTCTCCACGGCCCGCCTGTACACGCTGACTCAGCCAGGGCATTCGCTGTGGGGCATTGCGACTTCGAATCCATTCGTGGCCGGCAACCTGGTGCCGCCCTCACAAGGGCCGGGCAACATCAATCCACGGGTCGAGGGAGGCCTCATTGCGTTCGGCGGCGGCGTGCCTCTCTACAAGAATGGAAAAATCGTTGGCGCACTCGGCGTCAGCGGCGACACGGCCTGCGCCGATCACGAAACCGCCAAGCGCATGCGCAATGCGGCGGGCCTGAACCCTCCAGGAGGAATGCACGCCGACGACATCACGTACCCGTCGGTCGACGGCCCCAGCGTCTTTTCCCACCCGTTATGCCAGAACACCTACCGGGATGGAAAATTCCTCGGGAATGAGGCCCTGCCGACTTTCGATCAGGGCCAGCCGGCGCAACCGCCTTCCGGTTCCGCCGAGCGGTCGGCGGAACCGCATAAGAAGAGCGCCAAATAGGCGGCCGTCTAGCTACTTCGGTTCCTTGGTGCCGAGGTGCATCAGATCTTTATTGTTTTCCAGGCAGACGTACTCGAGCAGATCCCAGCCCGGGCGGAACTTCACCTGGAAATTCGTGGTCCACGGCTTGGTGTACATCTGCTTGTCTTCGATCGTGGCCTCGTATTCCAGCGTCATGTAGTCCGGGCGCCGGAACTTCTCAACGACGTGCAGGTCTTCGCTAGACGGATGACCCACGTAGTCCAGCCACGTCCTGCCGTTGAAGCCGATGGTGTCGACCACCAGGGTGTCGTTGCCTTCCCACGAGCCGATCGATTCTCCCAGCCAGGTTGGATTCAGCTTGTCCGGAGGGGTGTGCTTGCGCCCGTCCATGAAGATCTGCCGGTACATGTGTGAAGCGCCTTCGTATAGAATCACGACGCGATCCGGCAATTGGATGATCTGGAACGGATACGGGGTCCCGGTGTAGCGCGGCACGCCGGGCGGCAGACACTAGCCTTCGGGGTCGTCCTTCGATTCATTGGCGCGCCGCTCTTTGTACAGCTTCAAACCGAGCTCGGTGAACGGCACGTCCACCGCGTGCTCGACGTACTTCTTGTCCGCCCAATCGAGCACCCAGATCGGCGCCCACACACCCTTTCCGCCGAAATCCACTTTGCCGTTCGGCAGGCGCGGCGTTGGTTTGGACTCGCCTTCAGGCGCGGAGCCTCGATTTTGACCGAGCCCGGCAGCGGCGATTCCCAGTGAGAGCAGACTGGCGGCGACAACTTTCCTGATCATAGCCGTATTATATCGCCGGTGTTTTACGCCTTCTTCAGCGGAAGGAAACGCCGGACGCCGAGGTCATAAACCGCCGCTCCGATTAATCCGCCCAGCAGCGGTCCGACAATCGGAACCCACCAGACCGGGGCTCCGTCGGTCAGCCCGTTGTTTCTGAATCCGGCCGCCACGGTGAAGAGCCGGGGCCCAAAATCTCGGGCCGGGTTGATCGCATAGCCGTTCATTCCGCCGAACGACATCCCAATCGCCACCACCACGGCGCCGATCAGAACCGGCAACAAATTCGACTGCGGCGGCATGTTGCGGTCGTCGATTAGCGCGAAGATCATGAGCACCAGCAGCGCAGTCCCAATCGTTTGGTCCAGGAACCCGGCAGATACGAGCCCTTGGTATGGAGCGGTCGTGAAAATTCCCGCCGTCTTCATCAGGCCGGGATCGAATGCGTGGAAGGCCGGCCGAAAGTCCCAATAGACGAAACCCGCGCCGACGAACGCGCCGGCGACCTGCGCGATCCAGTAGGGAATTACCTTGCGCCAGGGAAATCCACGAAACGCCGCTACCGCCAGCGTGACCGCGGGGTTGATGTGGGCGCCTGAAATCCGGCCCGCCAGATATACTCCCATCGTCACGCCGAGGCCCCATCCGAAGTTGATATTGGTCCAACTTCCGCCCGGGATGCTGCCGTTGCCGAACAGCACCGTCATCGCCACCACGCCATTGCCGAACATCATCAGGACCATCGTCCCGATGAACTCCGCCACCAGTTCAGGAAACATGTCCGTACAATAATATCCCAGCGCGCGGCGGTTTCAGTACCAGTTTCGAATGCGCACGTCGATGCCGGTGCCTTCGAGCGCCTTGGCGAATGCGTTCAGGTCCGATCCCATGTAGTGGTAGGGGTACACCACCGCCGGATGAAAGGCGCGCACGCCTTCGGCTGCTTCCTGCGGGGTCATCGTATACGGCAGGTTCATGCAGACGAACGCGACGTCGATGTTCTTCAGCGCCTTCATCTCGGGAATTGCCTCGGTATCGCCGGAGAAGTAAAAGCGCTTGCCGCCGTACGTCACGACGTACCCGTTGCCGCGCCCTTTGTCATGGTAAAGCTGTCCCGCCGACGGCCCGCGCTTCAGGTTGTACATCGGCACTGCTTCGATTCCGAAGGGTCCGGCCGTTGTCTTCTCCCCGTTGCTCAGCACCTTCGCGCCGGACACCTGGGCCGCCACGGCCTTCGGAGCGATCACGATAGTGTCGCTTTTCTTCAGCTCATTGAGGATGGCGGGCGCCAGATGGTCGCCGTGAATGTCGGTGATCAGGATGTAGTCCGCCTTCGGCCGCCCGTCATACGAACCTTGCGCGGGGTCGATGTACAGCACCTTGCCTCCGGCTTGAATGAGCACGCTGGCGTGCTGGATGGGCGTAATTTCCACGCTGCCGGCCGAAGTAGAAAATGTTTCCGGCGCGGCGAGTGCCGCTGCCGCGGTGAATGCCAATGCGAAAGCCAATCGTGTCATAAGAGGCGATTGTACATCACCTCGGCTCGAATGAACCGCGGAGGCGCGGAGAAAGAACAACCAGCAACGAGGCGAAAATCCTCTGCGAGTGAAGCCCTGGCGTCCTCGCAATCGGAAGAACGCAAGAATCTCTTCTTGTTCGTCTTTCTCCGCGTCTCAGCGGTGAATCAGACCGCCCTACGCCACGATCGCCGTCTGGTAGTATGCCGGCTCGTTCCCGGCTTTCCACTTGATATTGCAGCCAAGGCTGGGGCGCTGTTCCGAACTGACCGGCCGGCCGGCAAGGACGGCATCGAGGGCCGCGCGCAGATCGGCGCCGGTCACCGGTTTCCCGTTGCTCGGACGGCTGTCGTCGAGCTGCCCGCGATAGACCAGTTTGCGGCTCTGGTCGAACACGAAGAAATCCGGCGTGCACGCGGCGTTGTAGCTCTTGGCCACCGCCTGCGTTTCGTCGTAAAGGACGGGGAAGTGCAGCCCCCATTCGGCCGCCATCCGTTTCAGCCCTTCGGGCGAATCGTCGGACGCTACGGCGGGATCGTTCGAACTGATTGCGACGATACCGAGGTCCTTCGCTGCGTAGTCGTCTCCGATCCGCGCCAGTTCGGATTTGACGTGCTTGACGAACGGGCAATGATGGCAGATGAACATCACCAGCAGGGCCTTCTTGCTTTGAAATGTGCTCAGCGATACCGGCCGCCCGGTGGTCACATCCGGAAGCGAAAAATCAGGGGCTTTGGTGCCCAATTCGAGCATAGTGGATGCAGTAGCAGGCATCGATGGATCTCCTCCAGTGTTTTATTTGATCACAACCGCGTTGGGAGGCGAGGCGATTCCGCCCTCCACGTGTAAGGGCGCCGACACCAGCATGAATTCGTACCGGCGGTCGCGCGCGCAGTCTTCCGCCAGCGGCGCCAGCACGAATAACTCGCCGAGCGGCAGCCCGAGCAGCGGCAGGGCGCGGTAATGCAGCAGCCCTTCGTCCATCAAATCCATCGGCAGCGGTTCGACGCCCGGCGAATCGGTTCCGATCGCGGCCACGCGATTGTCCCACAGCCAAGCCGCCATCTCGCGGCTGGGATCCACGCCGATTGACTGGATCTTGTCGAACGGCGCCATGGCCTCCTTCTGTTCCCCCGTGCATCGTTCATAGGCTTCCATCCACCCCGTTCGCACCAGCAGAACCGAGCCGGGTTTCAGGGTGGTCCCTTGCGCTTCCAATGCGCCCTTGAGTTCGTCCAGCGTGTAGCGGTCTTTCTGCAGCGGATTTACGGGGCGGCCTTTGGCTTTACGAAAACCGTAGGCGTCGATGAGTACGCCGCGTCCCACGAAGCGGCCGGCCCAGTGGTGAATGCCAAGCCGCGCGTTGGCTGCGTTCCGGATCTCGTCCACGGTTACGCCGTTATAGAACGCGCCGTGCCGGTTGTGACCGACATGCGCCAGGCCATCCCACTGGCTCCCCTCCTGCGTATTGAAGTTGTTTAGCAGGTCGTCGTGCGCCATCGGGCCGAGCGGAACCACGGTATGCCCCACCTTCGCGCGCCCGAACAAAGCGGGTTTGGCAAAGCCGATTTTGGCGTCCAGGCGGAACACCTTGCCGGATTGCACCAGCCGCGCCGCCTCCACTACACCGGCGGGGGTGAGAAAGTTGAGGCAGCCGAGCGCCTCGTCTTCAAAAACTCCCCACGAAGATTCCGGGGGCGCTCCCTTGCGGACCGGCAGCTGGTCGAAAGTGGGAATGGTTTTCCAATCGAGGTTTTTCATTGTGAGTTGCCAGTATACAATGGCCACCATGGCACCCAGCCGCCGATCGTTTCTGCAAACCGCGGCCTTGGCCGGCCTCGCGCAACAGATCACGGCCCAAGCCGCCGTCAAATCCGTCGACACACCCGTGCTCCGCATCGGCTACCAGGAGAGCGGACCGGCAAGCGGTTTCCCGGTCATTCTGCTCCACGGCTTTCCCGATGATGCGCATGCGTACGACGACGTGGCTCCGCCGCTCGCGAAGGCGGGCCACCGCGTCCTGGTTCCGTATCTCCGCGGCTATGGGCCGACCGCGTTCCGCGATGCGGCGGCGCCGCGGATGGCCGAACAGGCCGCGATCGCGCAGGATGTCGTCGATTTCGCCGATGCGCTCCGGCTTCCCCGTTTCGTGGTGGCCGGCTACGATTGGGGCGGCCGAGCGGCCGCCATTACCGCGGTGCTGCATCCGGAACGCGTCCGCGGCCTCATTCTGATGAGCGGATATCCGATTCAGAACACGGTTGGGCCGTTCCGGCCGGGTCCGCCGGAAGCGGAGGCCCGCCTCTGGTATCAGTGGTATTTCAATACAGAGCGGGGCAGGGAAGGGCTGGCAGCGAACCGACGGGCCTTGTGCCGCTTTCTCTGGCAGACCTGGTCTCCCACCTGGCGGTTTACGGACGAAACCTATGACCGCACGGCGCCTTCTTTCGATAATCCGGACTTCGTCGATGTAGTGATTCACTCGTACCGGCACCGCGTCGGCAATGCGCCCGGCGAAGAGCGCTTCAAAGAAGTGGAGCGGCAGCTTGCGTCACGGCCGAAGATCGCGGTTCCTACCACGCTGCTCTACGGCGCCGACGATGTGCTCGGCCGCCCCGCAGCGCAGCCCACGGCGGCCGAACAGCAGTTATTCCCGTCGCTCGTATCGCGCCGGGTAATTGCTGGCGCCGGCCATTTCCTGCCGCGGGAGAAGCCGGACGCGGTCGCATCCGCCCTGCTGGAACTGCTGGCCGGCTGACACTCACGACTGGAAGAAGGCCGGCAGATCGTTGCCACGCCCCCGAAACTGCCTCGCCCTAGCGTAGACGGGTCGGGCGGTCACTCGCCTTGCACCCGGCGGACGGCCATCCCGGAATTCAGCCGAGGTGCAGCCCGCCATTCACCCCGATGGTCTGCCCGGTGATGAATCCGTTGCGCGCCAGCATGACCGCGACGTCGGCTACTTCTCCCACGTCGCCAAACCGTCCCATCGGAATCATGTCGGGCTTGACCGCCGGATTCCCAACCACCATCTCGGTTGCGACCAGCGCCGGCGAGATGACGTTGACAGTCACGCCTTCCTTCGCCAGGAGCCGGGCATAGCTCTTCGTGAGCCCGATCATGCCGGCCTTCGCGGCGGCGTAGTGCAACCCGATCACGCTGCCTGCCTGGCCGGCAACCGAGGACAAGTTGATGACGCGGCCCCAGCGCCGCGCCCGCATTCCCGGCAAGACGGCTTGGGTCATCAGAAAGCAGGAGGTGAGATTCACTGCCAGCATCTCGTTCCAGTCTTCTTCCCGAATCTCCTCCATCTTCTGAATTCGCAGAGCGCCAGCGTTGTTGACCAGGATATCGATGGGCCCCAGTTCAGATTCGGCCGCACGGGCCAATCCCGCGACATCGGCGCTTCGGGAGACGTCGGCCCGGAGAACGGCGGCTTTCCGCCCGCTCTTTCGAATCTCATCCGCCGCCGATGCGGCATCGTCCCGGCGCTCGCGATAGCTGACCGCGACATCACAGCCGGCGCGCGCCAGCGCCACCGCGATCGCGCGCCCGATCCCGCGGCCGCCTCCGGTCACCAGCGCTACTTTCCCGTTCAGATTTTCCATGCTCCACGGCTCTCCGTTTACTTCGCCCGGGCCCGTTTCCTCTCGTAGGCCCGGAACTGCCGGACGTACTTCTCGTAACCCTTCCGGCCCATCAGTCCGTACGTGAATAGTTTCCCGAGTTCTACTCCCGGCTGATCGAAGGCATTGATATCCAGAAGCTCGCCCAGAAACGCCGTTTGAAACTCCATCATCTGGAAGAACGCGCCCAGGTGCTCTTCATCGACGCGGTCGAGAGTCACGGTGCAGTTCGGCCGCCCGGCTTCGGCGAGCGCGGCTTCCGTAGCCCGGCGTTCCGCGTCGATCAACTTTGCCAGCGATTGGCCCGCCAGCGCATCGAATGCTGCCTGGCCCGTGCGCGCGGAGGGAACTTTGCCTGCATCCCCGAACCGCTTCACCGCCCAAAACGTAAACACTTTATCCGCGGGACCTTCAATGTAAAGTTGAACCTGAGAATGCTGGTCGGTCGTCCCGAGCGCCGCGACCGGAGTCTGCCCCACGTGCACCTCTTTGCCGAACCGGTCGTGCGCCTTGCCGAGCGACTCCGCCCACAGTTGCCGGAACCAAAACGCGGTGCCCCACAGATGATTCGAGTACGGAAACGCGACTTGAATGGGCTTGGCCTTTCGCGTCCAGAGCAGCCAGTGGTAAAGCGCGGCTTTCAGTGCGATGTTCTCGTCCAGATCCGGCTGCCAGCAGAAATGCGTCATCCGCGCGGCGCCGCGCGCCAGTTTGCGAATATTGATTCCTGCCAGCGCCGCCGGAACCAGTCCCACGGGCGTTAGTACGCTGAACCGGCCCCCGACGTTCTCGGGAATCCCGAACACGCGGTAGCGCTCCGCCTGTGCCAGTGCGAACAGGTCACCTTTGCCCTCGGTGGTCACGGCCGTGATCCGGCCCGCGGCCTTGCGGCGGCCCAGCGATTTTTCCAGCCACTCGCGCACAATCAGGAAGGTCGCCACTGTTTCGGCGGTCCCGCCCGATTTCGCGATGACCACCACCAGAGTTTTCCGTGGATCCATCGAGGCGAGTGCCTGGGCGGTAAACGACGGATCGACGTTATCGAGGATCACAATCCGCGGGTGCTCAGGCGTAAAGGCGCCCTGCACCGGATGCGGCCCGCGAATGCCGCAATCGATCGCCCAGACGCCCAGCGCGCTGCCTCCGATTCCCACCACGCAGATGGTGTCGTATGAACCGCGCACTTCCTCGGCGTGGCGCATCGCGGAGCGAATCACGGCTTCCTGAAAGGGCAGGTGCGGGAAGCCGTAAAGCCCCTGCTCGCTCTGCTTTCGAAACGATTTCAGCGCGCGCAGCGCTTTGGATTGCGCGCGCTCCACTTCCGCTCGCGTCAAACCATCTCTGGTGCCGACCACATCGGCCAGCAGATTTTTCTCGTCGAATTGAATATTCATCGAAGCCGCCGTTTCCGATTGTACCGGACCGCCCTGGAACGGAATTCACCGGCTGGCGAGTTTCCGGATTTCTTGTGTTTCCGGCGTCTCCGCGTCTCCGCGGTGAAGCAGTATTTACTGGCGATGGAAAACTTGGGTTTCCGAGGCGAGCGGCGTGGGGAAAGTCCGGGAGATGTGGTCCTGCCAGTTCAGGCTCTCTTCGTCGGCAAGCGACCACAGCAGCCCAATGACGGTGCACAAGCTCAGGCAGGAGCCGCCGAATCGCAGAATCCGATGTTTCGGCGTGGGAGGGAATCCGTCAAAGGTGATGAGCCGGATCTGCGCCCAGCGCATGCCGGGCGTTTCGGTGCGGGCGATGGTCCAGAAGAGCCCGTACGTGAACGCGACCAGGGGCAGCGTGCCCGCATAAACCAACGCGTTCGTTTTTGTGAAGACAAAAGAGCCGCCCGCCAGCAGGAAACCGGCCAGAAACAATCCGTAGCCGATCAGGACCATCGACCAGTCGAGCGCGGCCGCCACGGCTCGATGAAGCGGCGTGGCAACGGGCGCTTCGCACGAGATGACGGCCTCCACCGTCGTTCCCAACGTGCGCGGGGCGGTTGCCGACAGGGGCAGGAAATCCAGGGTTGCCTGCATTTCGACGTTGCGCGGCGCGGAACGCCGGGGCGCCGGCTTGGAGGTGGACTTCCGAGGCGCTTCCGACTGCGCGCGCGGCCGAGCTTCGACGCGCGATCCCGCGTAGGCCTCAAACGGAATGACGTTGGAAACCGGACGAGCGGCAAATAGCGTTCCCTGCACGGCCCGCGAGAGATCCGCCGGCGCTTCCGCGGAAGCCGCCGCTGCCGCGGCCGCCAGAGGCGCGGGCGCGGCCGCCAAGGCTCCGTCTGTGCGATGCGTCTGGAACGACGCGGTCGCCGTGTCGTCCGGACGCCTGCCGCAGCGCCGGCACCGGTGTTCCCCTTCTGCGTTCCGTTGACCGCAATACGTGCACGTCATAGCCGAAAAACCTGAAACCGTCTCCGCTGACCCTCGTCGAAAGTATGCTAACTTCCGGAATGAGGCTCGTCCTGAAAGGTCCTTATCCTCTAGTGTACATATCGGTACCCGATTGTCACTATTTTTGTTTTTCTTTTCAGCGGTTCTGCATTAGTTGCCTTGCTCTCCTGTTTTTTCTATTCGAGCCTGCCTTGCCCGCGCAGACCGCCTCCGCCGTGCAACCCAATCAGTCCCTCAGCCTTCCGCGGCCGGACGCGCCGCCGCCTCACGTCTGGAACATCTCGGCCGAAGCCCAGGAGGCCGAAGGCAAGGTCTACAAGCTCCACGGCAAAGCGGAAATCGAGAGCACCACCATGCTGTTCCGCGCCGATGACATCGAGTTCAACGAAGAAACCGGCGATCTGCGCGCCACCGGCAATGTCTTTTTCCAGAACTTCGTCAGGAAGGAAAAAGTGTGGGCCGACCGCCTGGAATACAACACCGAGAGCGAGACCGGCAAATTCTACAAAGTGCACGGCGAAACCTCTCCTCACATCGCTGCGCGGCCCGGCATCCTGACCACCAGCAACCCTTTCTACTTTGAGGGAGAGTGGGCCGAGCGCATTGAAGATAAATACGTTCTGCACGATGGCTTCGTAACCAACTGCAAAATGCCAAGGCCGTGGTGGACGCTCAGCGGCCCCACCTTCGATATCATTCCGGGCGAGCGCGCGATCGCGCATCACAGCGTTTTCCGCATCAAAAAGCTGCCGTTGTTCTATACGCCGTTCTTCTACAAGTCGCTCGAAAAGGAACCGCGCAAAAGCGGCTTCCTGATCCCCAATGTGGGGCACGATTCTCTGCGCGGCATGATGGTCGGGCTCGGCTATTTTTGGGCCATCAACCGCAGCTACGACCTCACCTACCGGTTTCAGGAGTTCACTTCCCGCGGCGAAGCGCACCATCTCGATCTTCGCGGCAAGCCGCGCCCCGGCACTGATTACGATGCGATCATCTACGGCGTTCAGGACCGCGGCCTTGCCCAGCCAAGCGGGCCCCCGCTCTCTTACAGCGGCGTCAGTCTGTATGCGGTCGGCAAATCGGATCTGGGCGACGGCTGGAATGTGCGCGGCCAGATCAACTACGTCACTTCGTTCCGGTTCCGGCAGCAATGGACCGAATCGTTCAATGAAGCCATCTTTTCCGAAGTCGGGTCCATGGCGATTCTGAACAAGAACTGGTCCAACTACACCTTCAACGCGGTGGCGTCCCGGCTGGAGAATTTCCAAAGCGCCGAAATTCCGGTTGTCAACCCGGTCACCCTGGCTACGAATTTCGAGACGAATGCCGTCACCATTCGCAAGCTGCCGGAAGCGGAGTTGGACGGCCGCGAACGGCAAATCTGGCGCAAGGTGCCGCTCTGGTATTCGTTCGCTTCGAGCGCCGGTCTGCTTTATCGGGACGAGCCCCTCTTTGATCCGAGTGGCGTCCTGATTGAACGCTTTCAGACCGGTCAGTTCATGGATCGGATGAACTTCGCGCCGAGCGTGATGAGCGCCATCGATATCGGCGGATTTCACCTGGTCCCCCGCGTGGGTTTGCAAGAGACGTACTATTCCGAGAGCCAGTCTTCCAGCCCCGCCGCCGCCCAGATCCTGAATACGAATGTGTACCAGGTAATCGGCACGAACCTGCTGCGAAGTTCGCGCGATATTTCGGTCGACCTGATTTTCCCGCCCCTGGCGCGCATCTACTCGAAGAAGACCGTCTTCGGAGATAAGCTCAAGCACGTCATCGAGCCGCGCATCTCCTACAATTACGTCACCGGCATTGGCGCCGACTTCCATCGCTTCATCCGGTTCGACGAGAACGAACTGCTGTCGAACAACAATGATCTGGAGTTCTCGCTGACCAATCGCCTGTACGCGAAACGCGGCGATTCCGTTGCGGAGCTCTTTTCCTGGCAGCTTTGGCAGGCGCGGTACTTCGACCCGACTTTTGGGGGGGCTTTGGTGCCGGGCCAGCCCAACGTGTTCCTGCCGACCGCGGAACTTTCGCCCTACGCCTTCCTGCTTTATCCGCGAAGTTCGTCGCCGGTGGCGTCCGTGATGCGAGTGACACCTCTTCCCAATCTCAGTGTGCAGTGGAGCGCGGATTACGACCACGCAGTCGGCCACATCGTGGACAGCACGATCTCCGCGGACTATCGCTATAAGAAGTATTTCCTGTCCGCCGGTGAGACCCTCGTGAACATGAACGCCCTCCTGACCGAGGCGCCGTCCGCGGCCCCGCTGCAGGCAGGCGCCGGCAAACAGAACCAGTTCCGATATCGGGCCGGCTTCGGAGACCCAAACCACCGCGGGTGGAATGCCGGCGTCGACGCGGTCTACGATTACCAGCAGGGCCATTTGCAGTACATGACCGCCCAGGTGACCTACAACACCGATTGCTGCGGCTTGAGCGTGCAGTGGCGGCGCTTCAGCTTTGGGGTCCGCAACGAGAATCAGTTTCGGGTGGCCTTTGCCGTCTCCAATATCGCGACTTTTGGGACGCTGCGCCGCCAGGATCGCCTGTTTTAGACCAAATAAAAAGGCCCCGAGCTGGGTATCTCGGGGCCTGCACTCAGAGGGGATGGCGGCGGGAGGGGACTCGCCGCCAAGGATGCTGTCTGTCTGTTGATCTTATACTAGCAGTTTAAGGCCTTCTTGTCCACTATTTTTTCTGGAAAAATACGTGGAATATTTCCACGATCTATCCAGGGCTTCGACCGGGACTCCCGAATAAACCGTACCGCGCCAACCGGCTCCGGTACTACACCCCGGGCTGTTAACCTTTTTGCCCCGCTTTGCCCGGAAGATTCCCCGGTTCAGGTAGTTGCGTATCGGCCGAAAGTTAATGGGGACATCTGGATAGCGGCACCCGAATAACCAAAGATGTATTGAGCGCGCGGCTCCGGCAGTGTAATTTTGCGGAAGAGAAGGCGGTGCGCGTGATCGAGAACTACGAAGAGGACGAAGTAAAAATCCCGAACGAACGCGAGCGCAGGTTGAAGCGTCGCTTCCACATCGAACAGGAAGTCCGCTATAAGATGCTCTACGGTCAGCGGATCGCGGAAACGGGCACGGGCAAAACCCTGAATATCAGCAGCAGTGGCGTCTGGTTCACCACCGAAAACATGCTGACCACCGGAATGCCGGTGGAAGTGTCGATGAACTGGCCCGTGCTTCTCAATGACTCCTGCCCCATGAAGCTCATGATCTATGGCTGCGTCGTCCGCAGCAATGAGAAGGGCGCCGCGGTGGCCATCGAACGCTACGAGTTCCGCACCCAAGGCCGCGCCTTCCAGCAGCCGAGCGTTCCGGCGGCGGTCGAGATGCGCCTGCCCGGCTAACTAGACGCCGGGCCATACGCGCGTCAGCTGCGGCCTCTGCCCACTCCGCTGAGGATTTTCGCAAAAATAGGGGCCGAACGCCCGTCCGAGTGACACGGCGGAGCCGTCCGCGCGAACCACTCTTGCCTCAATAGCCATCTTTCCCGGCTTGGCGCCCAGTCTGGCCACGACGAAGCCCTCATCCGTACACGGTACGAGACTCACGAGAGAGGCGCCTCGGAAATCGCAGCGTCTCCTGGTAGAATTAAAGTTACTCACTCTCCGGGGAGGAACAGCCTAGCTTGAAATCTGCAATCCTCGCCTTGGAAGACGGCACCGTCTTCGAAGGCAGGAGTTTTGGTGCGCCCACCGAACGGTCGGGAGAGGTCGTTTTCAACACCGCGCTCACCGGCTACCAGGAAGTTTTCACCGATCCCTCGTATTCCGGCCAGATCGTCATCCTCACGAATCCTCAGATTGGCAACTACGGAACCAGTGTGGAGGATAACGAAGCGACGCGGCCGCACATTGAGGGCTTGGTGGTCCGGGAGTTCTCGAGCGTGACGAGCAACTGGCGCTCGGACGCGGAAGCCAACACCTTTTTGAACCGGCACGGGATCCCGGTGGTGTCGGATCTGGATACCCGCGCCCTGGTGCGGCACCTGCGGACGCGCGGCGTCATGCGCGGCGTTCTTTCGTCGGTCGAAAGCGACGCGCGGAAGTTGGTGGAAAAAGCCCGCGCGGTTCCAAGTATGGTCGGGCTCGATCTGGCAAGCCGTGTCTCAACGCCCGAACGCTACGAGTGGACCAAGCCCGTCGAGGCTTGTTCGCCATCCGACTTCGTGCCCCGTCCGCCGGAGCCAAAATATCATGTGGTGGCTTATGATTTTGGCATCAAACGTAACATTCTGAGGCGTTTAGTGCAGGTTGGCTGCCGCGTGACCGTGGTCCCGGCGCTGACCTCCGCGGAAGACGTCCTGGCCCTGAAGCCGGACGGCATTTTCCTCTCGAACGGTCCCGGAGATCCCGAGCCCCTGCAGACTCAGGTCGGCAATATCCGGAAGCTGATCGGCAAGAAACCGATGTTCGGGATCTGCCTCGGCCACCAGTTGCTGGGCCTGGCGATGGGGGGCAGGACCTACAAGCTCAAATTCGGCCATCGCGGGGCCAACCACCCGGTGCGCAACGAGCTGACCAAAAGGGTCGAGATCACCTCGCATAATCATGGCTTCGCCGTGGATCCGGACTCGTTGAACCCGAACCAGATCGAGATCACCCACATGAACCTGAATGATGGGACGCTCGAGGGCTTCCGCCACCGCAGCGAGCCGGTGTTCTGCGTGCAGTACCATCCCGAGGCCGCGCCCGGGCCGCACGATTCGCATTATTTGTTTGACGACTTCGTTCAGCTCATGAGCGGAAAACAGTAACCGATGCCCCGACGCAACGATCTCCATCGCATCCTGATCATCGGCTCCGGTCCGATCATTATCGGCCAGGCCTGCGAATTCGACTACTCCGGCACCCAAGCCGCCAAGGCCCTCAAGGCCGACGGTTTTGAAGTGGTGCTGGTGAATTCGAACCCGGCGACCATCATGACCGATCCGGAATTGGCCGACAAAACCTACGTCGAGCCATTGACGGCGCCCTATCTGGAAGAGATCATCCGGCGCGAGAAGCCGGACGCGCTGCTATCGACCGTGGGCGGCCAGACCGGCCTCAACCTTTCCGTGGAACTGGCCGAAAAAGGCGTGCTCGATAAGTACGGCGTCGAGCTGATCGGCGCCAAGATCGACGCCATCAAGAAGGCCGAAGACCGGCTGCTGTTCAAAGACGCCATGCGGAAGATCGGGCTGGAGACCCCGCAATCGCAGCTCGTCAATTCCGTGCGCGCCGGCATCGAGTTTGCCGAGAGGATCGGCTACCCGGCCATTCTGCGGCCCAGCTTCACCTTGGGCGGCACCGGCGGCGGCATCGCCTACAACACCGAAGAGCTGGCCGAAATTCTGGAGCGCGGGCTGGCGCTATCGCCGGTCCACGAGGTGCTGATCGAAGAGAGCGTGCTCGGCTGGAAAGAGTTCGAACTGGAAGTGATGCGGGACCTGGCCGACAACTGCATCATCATCTGCTCGATCGAAAACTTCGACCCGATGGGTGTCCACACCGGCGATTCGATTACTGTGGCGCCCGCGCAAACCCTCACCGACCGCGAATACCAGATGATGCGCGACGCCGCCATCCGCTGCCTGCGCGAAATCGGCGTCGACACTGGTGGTTCGAACGTGCAGTTCGGGGTCAATCCTCAGAACGGGCGGATGGTGATCATCGAGATGAACCCGCGCGTGTCGCGCAGCTCGGCGCTGGCGTCGAAGGCGACCGGCTTCCCGATTGCCAAGATCGCCGCCAAGCTGGCGGTCGGCTACCGGCTGGACGAAATCCGCAACGACATCACGCGCAAGACTCCGGCGTGTTTCGAGCCGACCATCGACTACGTGGTGGCGAAGATCCCCAAGTGGGCGTTCGAGAAGTTTCCGGGCGCCGATCCTACGCTCGGCACTCAGATGAAATCGGTCGGCGAGGTAATGGCGATCGGCCGCACGTTCAAGGAAGCGCTATGGAAGGGCATTCGCAGCCTGGAGACCGGGAAAGCGTTCGGCTCGGAAAAATTCGACAAGAACCTGATCACGTCCAAGCTGATTACGCCCACGCCGGACCGCCTGAACTACGTCCGGTTCGCGCTGGCGAATGGGTACAGCGTGCAGCAAGTGCAGGAGCTGACCTCGATTGACGCGTGGTTCCTGGAACAGATCAAAGAGGTCGTGGATTTCGAAACCGAGCTCGCGAAGACGGCTCTGGATGCCGTTACGGCGGACGTGTTTCGCCGCGCCAAGCGCTACGGCATCTCCGACGTGCAATTGGCCAAGACCTGGGGGACCGACGAGATCGCGGTCCGGAACCGCCGCAAGCAGTTGGGCGTCCAAGCCGTCTTCAGCCGTGTGGATACCTGCGCCGCCGAATTCGAGAGCTTCACCCCGTATCTGTACTCCTGTTACGAATCGTCGTGCGAAGCCGAGCCCAGCGATCGCAAGAAGGTCATGATCCTGGGCAGCGGCCCGAACCGCATCGGGCAGGGGATCGAGTTCGATTACTGCTGCTGTCATGCGTCGTTCGCGCTCCAGGAGATGGGGGTCGAGTCGATCATGGTCAACTGCAATCCCGAGACCGTCTCGACCGACTACGACACCAGCGACCGTCTGTATTTCGAGCCGCTCACCCTGGAGAATGTCCTTAATATTTACGACACGGAGAAGCCGGACGGCGTCATTGTGCAGTTCGGCGGCCAGACTCCGCTCAATCTGGCGCTGCCTCTCAAACGGCTAGGCGTGCCGATTATCGGGACAGATCCGGAGAACATCGATTTGGCCGAGGACCGGAAGCTCTTCGGCAAGCTGCTCGATGATCTGAAGATTCCGTCACCGGCAAATGGCACCGCGACCAGCGTGGAAGAGGCCTGTGCGGTGGCGCGCCGCATCGGGTATCCCGTTCTGGTGCGGCCGAGCTATGTGCTGGGCGGCCGCGCCATGGTGATTGCCTACGACGAGGAAATGGTCCGGCAATACATGCGGGAGGCCGTAACATTTTCGCAGGACCGGCCGGTACTGATCGATCGATTCCTCGAAGACGCCACGGAAGTGGATGTCGACGCGCTGGCCGATGGCGAAGACGTGCTGATCGCCGGCATCATGGAGCACATCGAAGAAGCCGGTGTGCACTCCGGCGACAGCTCATGCGTGTTGCCGGCGCAATCGCTCTCCGAGAAGACGCTCGCGACCATCGAAGACTACACGGTACGGCTGGCCAAGGCGCTGCGAGTCGTCGGTCTCATGAACGTGCAGTACGCAATTCAGAATGGCACTGTCTATGTGCTGGAAGTGAACCCGCGGGCGTCGCGCACCGTTCCGTACGTGAGCAAGGCGACCGGCGTGGCGCTGCCACGGATCGCCGTCGGCCTGATGTGGGGCCGCAAGCTGCGCGACTACGGGTTGAACGTGCCCAAACTTTCGGTGACGCAGAATTTTGTGAAGTCTCCCGTCTTCCCCTTCAACAAATTTCACGGCGTGGATCCGGCGCTGGGGCCGGAAATGCGCTCGACCGGCGAAGTGATGGGCGTGGGGATGAACTTCGGCGAGGCGTTTTTGAAAGCCCAGATCAGCGCCGGCAGCCCGCTGCCGGAGAAGGGCACCGTGTTCATCAGCGTGAACGACAGCCACAAGCGGGAAGCCGTCGACGTGGCCCGCCGTTTCGCGGAACTCGGCTTCAGCCTGGTGGCGACCCGCGGCACGGCGGCGGCGTTGCGGGCCGCCGGCTTGACCTGCAAGACGGTGCTGAAGGTCAACGAAGGCCGGCCTAACGCGGTCGATTTATTGAAAGGCGGCTCGGTGCAGCTGGCGATCTATACCACTACCGGCGCTCCGGCCTTTTTCGATGAGAAAGCGATCCGCCGCAGCGCGGTAATGTACCGCGTCCCGTGCATCACGACGATGAGCGGCGCCCGCGCCGCGGTGGACGCCGTCGCCGCGCGACGGCGCGACCCCATCCGCGTCTGGAGCCTGCAGGAGATCCACGAAGCGAAGAAGACGGTCGCCTGACGCGCTGCGTCGCGCCCGCCCGGGCGCTACGTGCGTCCGCCGAGGCTGTAGCCGATCCAAACCATGCCTTGGGGCACCGTGGTTCGGCCGAACTGATCCGTGAAGCCGGGAACGAAGTGCAGGTCGAACTCCGGACGAATAAAAACATGGTCGGTCAGGTATAGCTCGACGCCCGCCCCGACGTGGATTTGGAAGTGGTTGGCGTTTCCGATCGGCTGATTGACCTGGGTACAAACCGCCGTGCCGACGCACTGATTCTGCGTCAGGTTGAAACTGGTGCGGGCTCCGCCGATTCCCCCCTGGAGCTGTACTTGCACCCGCTTCTCATTGATGGGCGCCAGGATGGCATTGAAATCATAGAAGGTCTGCCGATACTGTAAGGGACCATAATCACCCCGCGCCGGCCGGAAGTTCACCTCCGCTCCCAAGCCGAAATGTTTCTGAAAAATCAGCGCTCCTCCCAGACCCATGAAGAATCCGCCGAGCGACGGATTTGGCAAACAGGTGCTCGCGGCGGAAATCGGCGTGCACGGACCGAGGTAGTTCAGAGAGTTGAAGTTACTCTCGATCCCACCTCCGTTGGAACTGTTCCGCGCGGTCCCAAACCCGATGTTGAGATCAAACGACGTTTGTGCATTGGCAACCGGAAGTCCAGCCAGAATCAATGGAACGATCACAAGAGAACAGCGAATGAGCTTCACGTCAGCAATCTCCATTTCCCGTCTCGCGGAAGCGGCAAATCACCCGTTCACACGGGGGACTTCCACGATCGGCGCGTTATCACCTATCTTACTGCCTGGACGCGGTCTGAGTAACCCGCGTTTCGCCTAGGCACTAGCGCGCAATCGCAATAATCGCACCCATCTGTGCGGCATTGCGAGGCGGAACGGACCTTCGTTCTGTGAGGGATTACCCGGAAGGCGCGCGGCTCCGGTATTGACCTGCGGCGGAGCTTGCGGCCACTCGCTGGCGCAAGCGGCGCCGGACCGCCCGATCCGGCGCCGCTCGCGATCAAAACAGAAGCTTCAAGGCAAACTGAATCTGGCGCGATGACGTGGTCGTGGTCGTAATCTTGCCGAACGTCGGATTGGGAACACCGCCGCCGTTCGGCGTCTGCACGAAGGCGCTGGCGATCGGCAGGCCGAAGTTGGCGTGGTTGAACAGATTGAAGAACTCCGCCCGGAACTGAAGCCGGGTCTGTTCTTTGATGGGCGTCTCCTTCATCACCGCGTAATCGAGGTTGACAATGCCAGGGCCGGCCAGGAAGTCTCGCTGCAGATTCCCGAAAGTGCCGGGCGCCGGCAGAGAGAAGCCGGCCGGGTTGGCCCATTGCGTCACTTTGTCCTGCATGATTTGATCCCTTGGCATGACGAGGTTCGGCCTCTGGTTGGCGATCGTATTCCCGCTCTGGTCGAATCCGATAATCACGTTCCACGGCGCGCCGCTCTGCGCGGTCAGTCCGCCGCTCATCTGCCACCCTTTGACCAGGATGTTCTGTTTGAACGGGAACGCGTAGACTCCGCTGAGGCGCAAGACGTGCGGCCGGTCGAACAGGCATCGCCCGCGGTCATAGGAACCGTTCAGAGGAACGGACCACGGGATGCCGCCTTCCAGGCCGTATGTGCCGGAGGCGTCATCCATGCACTTCGACCACGTGTAGGAAAGCTGGCTTTGCACGCCGTGAGAAAAGCGCCGGTTCAAGCCGACCTGCAACGAATGGTAATTCGAGTCGGCTACGGGCGCTTCGCTGTTCAGCGCGGCGCCTGCCGGATTGAGCCGCGGGTTGGAAACGATGCCGGCGCGGCTCGGCCCGATCGGGACGCCATATACCTCGACGCCGTTGACTACTCTCGGCAGCACGGGATTGATATCGCGGGCACCGTAAAGATGAACGCCGCGCGATCCGACGTAGCCGACGGTCAGACTGGTCGATTCGAAGAGCTGGCGCTGAATGTTGAAATTCCACTGGTACATGTGGGGCGTGACGGTCGTGTTATAGTCCACGCCCACGAGCTGGGCCGGTGGCGGCAACGCCCCTGGGAAGGGGTTCGGGAACTGCGGCAAGGGAACGAAGGCAAGCGCGTACGGCGGATTGAAGTAGTAGCCGGAAGCGTAACTGCGCGCGCGAATTGGATCGTAAAAGATCCCGAAGCCGGAGCGGATTGCCGTCTTGTGATCGCCGAACGGATCGTAGGCGATTCCGATGCGGGGATCGATGTTGTGCAGCGCGGGATTGGAGGCGAAGACGTTGGGCACGCGCTGGAAGGTTCCGAACGGAGGGTGGATGAGAGTGTTCAAGGGATGCACGTTCGTGGTGGGATTGGTCACGAATTCCCATCGGAGGCCGGCGTTCACCGTTAACTTGGGAGACAACTTCCACTCGTCGTGAATGTATAAATCCAATTCCCGTTCGCGGAAGTCGCGGTAGGAATCCGTCTGCCCCGGTTCAGGCCCTTGGAAAAGGAAAGGGGTGCCCTGCAAGAACGCAGCGAGGCCGGCAAATGAATAGAAACCACCCCACCAACCTTGTTGCTGGAAATTGCTCTGCACGCGGTCGAGCGTTGCGCCAAATCGCAGGCTGTGCGCGCCCCGTGTCCAGAAGACGTCATCGGACAGAGGAAATTTGTTTTGCACTTCCAGCAGAGGAGCGAAGATGCTGGTGCCGATCGACGAGAGGCCGGTGATGTTCACGCCGCCGTTCTGATGCCGCTCGGGGAAGAAGTCCAGAGCGGGAGTCTGGTCGGGTCTGGCTTGCACGTCGGTTTCGCGGGTGCGGGTGAAACTGAAGCGCAGCAGGTTCACAACGGCCGGCGAAATCACCCGCCGGTATTCGATGGTCGCGAACTGGTTGCGGGTGGAGCCGATTTCCGGCCAGCGCGGAGGTAAGGGCGAGCCCAGGAACGGCAGCGTGGTGTCGCCATAATCCCGCACATAGCGCACGAACAGCGAATCTTTGCTCGACATCGTGTAGTCGATACGCGCCAGCAGGTAATTCTCACTGCCGGTGTTGGTGTCCACTTCGGGGACCTGAACAACGCCGGTGGGGGACGTTAACGTAGTCGCGGGATAGAGGTCTAGGATGGGCTTGGTCAGGGGGCTTACCCCGATGTTCACCCCGTTCACAATCCCCAGATGGGCGTTCGCGTCGGGAATCAGCGCAACCACGGTTTGACCCAACGACCGGCGAAGCTCTTCGTCATTCACGAAGAAAAACAGCTTATCCTTCTTGATCGGCCCGCCCAGGCTGCCGCCAAACTGATTCTGCCGGAACGGCGGTTTGGTGCTGCCCGTGGCGTTGTCGAAAAAGTTCGCCGCATCCAGAGCGCTGTTCCGCAGATATTCATAGGCCGAGCCGTGAAAGCTGTTCGTTCCGGACTTGCTGACCGCATTCACCACCGAGCCGTTGCCGCCGAACTGCGCGCTATAGGTGTTGGTGAGAACCGAGAATTCCGCGATCGCCTCGATGCCCAGCGTCGTTCCCATCACGCCCGATCCGGAGCCGTGATTCCAGAATCCCTGAATATTGGTGCTATCCAAAAGATACGCCTGGCCTTCGGCCCGCGCGCCGGAAACGGCGAAGTTGTTCTGGACCCCGTACAGGAGATTGTTGCCTCCGTTTCCAATCTGCGAGCCGCCGGATACTCCCGGGACCAGGGTCACAAGGTCGGTGAAGTTGCGGCCGTTCAGCGGCAGATCATTGATCTGCTTCTGCTCCACATAGGAGGAAACCGCGGTCGAAACCGTGTCGACCTGGGAAACGTCGGCTTCCACCGTAACCGTCTGCTGCGCCTGCCCGACTTGCAGGGAAAAATCGACCACCGCCTGCTGCCCGACCGTCAGCGTGATGCCGCGGCGCACTGTCGTCTGGAAGCCTTGCGCCGAAGCCTGCGCTTCATAATTGCCGACCGGCAGATCCGCCACCGTATAACGGCCTTGGCCATCGGTGGTTACCTGCTGCACCTGCCCGGTCCCGACATTTTTCACCTGAACGGAAGCATTCGGAACAACCGCTCCGCCGGAATCCGTCACCGTTCCCAGCACGGTTGCGTTCGTAGATCCCTGTGCGTCCAGACGGTTGGACAACAGAAGGCCCAAGCAGAGCAGGACCGGGACTCCGACAATAGCCGTACGACTACGAATCTTCAGACCCATCTCACCCACCTCAGGGAGAAACTATGTGTTCACGATTGTAATGTCAATAGCAGTTCTCTGATACGGCAGATCAATCGTAGTGATGGCCCTCGCCGAGAGGATCCACTCCTGGCGGCCGGGGCTGATTACGACCGAAGGCTACTTATGTAGCTCCTGCGCGGGCGGTGGCGGCGGAGGAGCGGCTCCGCGTCCTGCCCTCGGAGGAGGAGGAGGCAGCGCGGCGGTGCCGCCGACTTCGAAGGCGAACAACATCGGCGGGTTGTCCACCTTGGCGTCCGTCGGGCCCTCCGCTTGCGGCGGACGTCCCGTCCCGGCAAGAAACGCGATGTACTGCTTGCCTTCGATCATGTAAGTGATCGGAGGTCCGGCGCCAAACTTATTGAACCGCAGCTCCAGAAGCGGCTCGCCCTTATCCGCACTGTAGGCCAGTAAGCGGCCATCATTCACAACCTGAAATACCAGGTTGCTTGCCGTGGTGAGCGTGCCGCCGCCCGAAGCGCCGCCGCCGGGTTTCCGCCAAACCAGTTTCTGATTCACTGGGTCCCACGCTTCCAAAACGCCGCGCGTTCCGGATTCCGGCTCCGGCCCGATGATCGGGGGCACCCGCGGCTTCACCCCGGGCTGGGGGAACGCCACTCCCGGGTGCCCGTAGGGAAACCCGCGCACTTCATCGGCTGCCAGAAATGTGTAGCTACCCTGCGAGGCCGGCAAATACACCAGGCCTGTCGATGGGTTGAACGACATCGGCGCCCAGTTGTGCGCCCCGCCGCCGGTCGGATAGATCTGCACCGGGGTCTTGTCGTCGTAATACGCTTCTTGATTGATGAAAGGCCGCCCTGTTTTCTCGTCGAAGCCTTTCGTCCAGTTGACCTGCACGAACGGCGCGGCCGAGATGAATTCGCCGGTCACGCGGTCGAGCACGTAGAACACGCCGTTCTTCGGCGCCTGCATGATCACCTTGCGGGTGCGGCCTTTGATCTGCAGATCGGCCAGAATAAACCCGCCGACCGCGTCGAGATCCCACTGGTCGTCCGGCGTGGTCTGGTAATGCCACTTGAGCTTGCCGGTGTTGGCGTCCAGCGCCACGATGGAGCAGACGTACAGATTATCCAGGTGCTTGTCGCCGCCGCGGAACTTTTCCGGCCAAGGCTCGGCGTTGCCGGTGCCGGCGAAGACGGTGTTGGTGTCGGCATCGTACGCCATCCCGTCCCACACCGATCCGCCGCCGCCCCACTTCCACCACTCGCCGGTCCAGGTCTTGGCCGCCGCGCGTTGCGCGTCATCTTCAAATCCTTTGGCGGGGTCGCCCGGCACGGTGTAAAACCGCCAGGCGTGTTTCCCGGTGGCGACGTCGTAGGCGTCGACGAACCCGCGCGTCGGATGGTCGCCGCCGGCCACCCCGACCACGACCTTGTTGCCTGCGATCCGCGGCGCGATCGTCAGCGAATACCAATCCTGCGGATACGCGACGCGCGCTTCCCATACGGGCTTGCCGGTCAACGCATCCAGCGCCACCAGCCGGCCGTCATTCACCGGCGCGAAAATTTTGCCTTCGGAAAGCGCGATGCCGCGGTTGAGCACCCCGCAGCACATTCGCGTCCGCACCGCCGACTGGTTCACCTCGGGGTCCCACCGCCACAACATCTTGCCGCTGCGCGCGTCGGCGGCAAACACGACGCTCCACGTAGTGATGCCATAGATGGTGTTATTCCAGACCAGCGGGGTGGCCTCCTGGCCGCCGCCGCCGGCGCCGAGCTCCAGAGACCAGGACAGCCCGAGTTTGCCCACATTCGTGGCGTCGATCTGTTTGAGCGGGCTGTAGCGGGTTTCGGCCTGGGTCAGCCCGTACGTCAGCCAGGTGCCCGGCATGGCGTCGTTCGCGGTCCCGGCGGTTTTCAGAACTTTTGCGTCCACCGCGCGCGGCGCTTGCCCGGCGGCCGACATCATCGTGAGCGCAGCAACCAAGAAGAATTTCATTCAGACGCAGTATGACCGATTTTTCGATGAATTTCAGCCCCGCCCGCCGTGCGCGAGTTCGCGGCTCTCGCTGTAACCACTCGTTAGCACGCCGACGCCCCTTCTTCGTTCGCTTTTCTGTGATACAACGGAAAGACCATGCGCCAGCCGCAAATTGTTGATTCGGCGACGAATTGATGCCTATGAAGCGTTTCATCCCTGTGTTTGTCCTGGCGGCTGTGGCCGCTCCTCCCGTGTTTTCGCAATCGGGTGGACCGGACTCGTATCGCCGGTTGCTGGCCACTTACTGCTTCACGTGTCACAATTCGCGTGCGAAGGTCGGCGGCCTCGCCTTGGACAGCCTCGACCTCGCAAACGCCGCCACCGACGCGCAAACGTGGGAAAAAGCGCTCCGCAAGCTGCGCGGCCATCTGATGCCGCCGCCGGGCAGCAAGCAACCTCCACAAAGCGACGTGGATTCGTTTGTGGCCTGGATGGAGAATACGCTGGATTCCCATCCCAGGGGTCCGCAGGCCGGCTACGTGCCGATCCAACGCCTGAACCGGACCGAGTATGCGGCATCGGTCAAAGCGCTGGTGGGCGTTGAAGTGAATCCGAAGGACGTGCTGCCGCAGGACGTCCAGGTGGACGGGTTCGACAACATTGCCGCCGCGTTGAGCGTCTCGCCGGCGTTTCTCGATCAGTATGTCAGCGCCGCGCGTCACATCGCGAAGCTCGCGGTGGGCGAGCCGAACCCGCGCGTGTCGGATGTGAAGTACTTGATTGCGGCGAACCAGGATCCCGACACACCCCTGCCGCCCGGCACCCGCGGCGGCGTGCGGTTCAAGCACAATTTCCCGGCCGACGGCGAGTACCGCATCAACATCAATGATGTTTCGGTGGGCCTGTACACCAACACCATGGAGAACGAGAGCACGCTCGTCGTCATGATCGACGGCAAAATCGTGTTCCGCAAGGCGGTTGGCGGGCCCGCGGATCTGGAACTGGCGAACCGCAAAGGGGCCGAAGCACGCAAGCAGATCACGGAGCGTTTTCAGAAAATTCCGGTGCAGGTGCAGGCCGGCGTACGCGATGTCGCGGTCGCTTTCATCGAGCGGGCGAGCGTGGAGTCGGACGAAAACATCGCGGCGGGTTTTGGCGGCATCGGCGCGCTCGGGTTTGGCAACGGCAACGGGCGCATGGCACGCCTGCTGGATGGCATCGAAATCGTCGGCCCTTACAATCCGAGCGGCGTTTCGAGGACTGCCAGCCGCGCGCTGATTTTCGTATGCGACCCCAAAAAGACGGGCGAAGCCGCCTGCGCCCGGCAGATCACCGGGAACCTGGCGCGCCGCGCGTTTCGCCGGCCGGTGACCGCGGACGATGTGGCGGCCCTCATGCCGTTTTACGAAGAGACGCGGAAGAACGGCGGCAGCTTCGATCAAGGTATCGAGCAGGTGGTGGCGGCGGTTCTGGCCAGCCCCGATTTTCTCTATCGCGCCATTCGGGGGCCGAAGGGCGCCTCGCCGAATTCCGAGTTCGCGCTCACCGATCTGGAACTGGTGTCGCGGCTTTCGTTCTTCCTCTGGAATACGGGACCGGACGATGAACTGCTGAAGCTCGCCGCCGCGGGCGGACTCAGCAAGCCCGGGGCCATGGAGAAGCAGGTGCGGCGCATGCTGGCCGACCCGAAAGCCTCCAGCCTGGTGACCAGCTTCGCCATGAAGTGGCTGAACCTCGACACGCTCGATTCGGTGAAGCCCGACCCCAACTTGTTCCCGGGTTTCAATGAGCAATTGCGCCAGGATTACTTAAAGGAAGCGCAAGAGTTCATCAGCAGCATCCTTTTGCAGGACCGGAGCGTCCTCGATTTGCTGACCTCCGATCACACGTTTTTGAACGACCGGCTCGCTCGGCTGTATGGCGTTCCCGGAGTGATCGGCAGCCAGTTCCGGGAAGTCGCGCTGACCGGCAAGGAGCGCGCGGGCCTGCTGGGCAAGGCCGCGGTGGAAATGCGGAGCTCGTATGCTGATCGCACCTCGCCGGTGTTGCGCGGGGCCTGGGTGCTCGACAAGCTGCTTGGCACGCCGCCCGCTCCGCCGCCGCCGAACACGGCCACCGACCTTTCGCAGAAAGCGGGCGAGGCGCCGAAAACCGTGCGGGCGCGGCTCGAACAGCACCGCGATAAGGCCGTCTGCAAACAGTGCCATGGCGTGATCGATCCGACCGGCCTGGCGCTAGAAAATTTCGATGTCATCGGCCAATGGCGCACGGTCGACGCGCAGGCGAAAGCGCCGATTGACGCCAGCACGGTGCTGCCGAATGGAGTCGCCATCAACGGCCCCGTGGAGCTCCGGGAACAGCTGGCCAACCGCCCGGCGCAGTTCGCGCAGGCGGTCACCGAGAAGTTAATGATGTACGCGATCAACCGGCAGCTCGAATATTTCGATATGCCGCAGGTGCGCGCCGTGGTTCGCGCGGCGGCCAAAGACAATTACAAATTTTCGTCGCTCGTTTTGGGCATCGTCAACACCGATGCCTTCCGGAAACAAGGTGCGGCGCCGGTGGCGAAAGTGGCGGCCGCCGATGAACGCCGGTGAACGCCGATTCAACATCAGGAGGTAGCGTGTTCCTCACCAGAAAACACATTGCGCGGAGAACGGTACTGAAGGCTGCCGGAGTGAAAATGGCGCTGCCGTTTCTGAAGGCCATGGTGCCCGCGGCCACCGCGCTGGCCCAGACGGCGGCGGCGCCGAAGATGCGCGCGGCCTTCTTCTACATCCCTCACGGCGCCATCATGTACAACACTTCGCATGGGCCCGCGATGGACAAGTGGACGCCCAGCGGCGCAGGCGCCGATTTCAAGCTCAGCCCGATTCTCGCTTCGCTCGAACCGTACAAGAAATACGTGACGTCGTTCGGCAACCTGGAGAACGCGGCCACCGCGGGATCGGTCCACACCTTCAATCCCGCGACCTGGCTGAGCGCCACGCGTCCGGACACCGGCGGTCCCAAGGCGCACATGGCGACCACGCTCGACCAGGTCATCGCCAAGTACATCAGCCAGGACACGCCGCTGCCTTCGCTGGAACTGGCATCAGAAACCACCGCCCAGGTGGCGGCGGGCGGCGGCGGTTCCTACACTACGCTCTCTTTCCGCGACGCCGATTCGCCCTTGCCGATGGAGTACAACCCCCGCAAAGTGTTTCTGCAGCTCTTCGGGGAAGGCGACACCGCGCAGGAACGCGCGGCCATCAGCCGCCAGACCGGCAGCCTGCTCGATCTCATCCTGGACCGCACCAAAAAGCTCCAGGGCGAGTTGGGCGGCAGCGACCGCGCGGTGCTGGACGGCTACCTCGATAGCGTCCGCGAGATCGAGCGGCGCACCCAGATGTCCTCCGCCAAGGGGCTTTCCAATCTGAAGATTCCGAACGCTCCGGCCGGCGAACTGGACAAGTTCGACGAGCAGGTGAAGCTCATGTTCGATCTGCTGGCGCTCGCGTTCCAGGCCGATCTGACCCGCGTGGCCACTTACATTATGGTCGCCGAAGGCACCAACCGGACCTACAACCACATTGGCGTGCCCGATTCCTTCCATCCCGTCTCGCACCACGCCAACGACATTGAGCGAATCAACAAGCTCGTGAAGATTCAGACCTGGCATGGGGAGAAGTTCTCGGAGTTTGTCAAGAAAATGGCGGAGACGCCGGACGGGCAGGGCAGTCTGCTCGACCATTCGATCTTCATGTACGGGTCGAACATGAGCAACAGCGACCTGCACAACAACTATCCGGAGCCGAACATCGTGGTGGGCGGCGGGGCCGGTAAGATGAAGCTGGGCGGCCAGCACTTGGTGTTGCCGGAACGCACCCCGATTGCCAACCTTCATTTGACGCTATTGCAGAAGGTGGGGCTGGAGCGCGACAAATTCGGAGACAGCACCGGCACCATCGCGCAGATTTAGGAGGCCAGGTGGATCGCAGGGAATTCTTCAAGAGCAGTCTGGCGGGAGCGCTCGCGGTCTGGGGGGCGCCACGCGTTCAAGCGCAGCCGACGAGCCTGCGGCGCTTGAACGAGAAGCTGGCTGTTGTGGACGGCGGCGGCAGCAACATCCTGGTTTTCTCCGCGGGCGACGGCCTCCTGCTCGTCGATAGCGGCGCGCCGAAATCGGGCGAACAAGTTATGGCCGCGCTCAAGAATCTCAGCTCCGAGGCGAAGGTACACACGCTCTTCAACACCCACTATCACCTCGATCAAACCGCCAACAACGAATTGTTCGCCCAGACAGGGGCCAAAATTATCGCGCACGAGCGCACGCGCGAGTGGATGTCGACCGAGTATTGGGTCCCGGCGGAAGACCGCTATGAGAAAGCCCGGCCGAAAGCGGCTCGCCCGACCGAGACCTTCCAAAACACCGGCTCGTTGAACGCGGGCGGCGAGCAGATCGATTACGGCTACCTGCTGCTGGCTCACACCAGCGGCGACATCTATGTCCACTTCAAGAACGCCAATGTTCTGGCGGTGGGCGACGTGGCCTCGCCGCTGCGCGACCCTTCGCTCGATTACTTTACGGGCGCCTGGATCGGAGGGCGCGTGGACGCGATGGATCTGCTGCTCAAGCGGAGCAATGAGCAAACCAAGTTCGTGCCCGCCTATGGTCCGGTGATGACTCGCGCCGAGTTCCAGGCCGAGCGGGACCTGATGGAAGAAGTGCGGGCGCGCCTGTTCAAGCAGGTCCGCGAAGGCGAAGGTCCGACCGATATGTTCGAGGAAGGTTTGCTGAACGGGCTCCCCCGGACCTGGAAAGATCCCAAGAAATTCCTCTACGACGCAAACAAGGGGCTGTGGGCGCACCATGACAAACTCGACCCGAATGTGGTGTAGGGCAGGCTGCCGGCCTGCGGACGCGCTGCCGGCGGGTTCACGAATCAGGAGGCGCGTATGAAGCGTTCGATTTTGGCCATTCTCTGGGTAACCGCCGTGCCCCTGTGCGCCGACGTCGAGAAGGGCGCTCTCGCGACGCTTATTCAACAAGGCAACCACAAGGCGGCGCTCGATCAGATTCGAGCCGGCGCGGACGTAAATGAAGCGCAGCCCGATGGCACGCGCCCGATCCACTGGGCCGTGTACCGGGTGGATTACGAACTGCTCGACGCCCTGATCGCCAGGAAAGCGAAAGTAGACGTCACCAACGAATTCGGGTCCACCCCGCTGGCCGAAGCCGCCAAGCTGGGCGATGCCCGGATGGTCAAAACGCTGCTGCAGGCCGGCGCCAAGCCCGACACCCCGAACCAGGACGGCCAGACGGCATTGATGCTGGCGATCAAGACCGGCGAACTGCCCGTGGTCGAGCTGCTGATTCAGGCCGGGGCGAACGCCAACGCGCGGGAGACGTTTCACAACCAGACCGCGTTGATGTGGGCCGCGGCGGCGCCGAAGAATGCCGGCGCGATGGTGAAGCTGCTTCTCGCCAAAGGCGCCGATTTCAAGCCGCGCGCCCTGTACAGCGATTGGGAGAGCCAAATTACCTCCGAGCCGCGCGCGCAATACCGCCCGGTCGGCGGCCTGACCGCGTTGCTCTACGCGGCGCGCAATGGCTGCTATGACTGCGTCGAGGAATTGATCGCGGCCGGAGCCGATCCCAACGTTCCGACGCCCGAAGGCGTGACCGCGTTGATGCTCGCCATTGATAACGAGCACAATGACGTCGCCAAACTGCTGCTCGATCGCGGCGCCAATCCCCACGTGTGGGACTGGTGGGGGCGGACCGCCCTTTACATTGCCGTCGACCGTAAGGCCGCGGCGGCGGCTCCCCCGCGAGGCGGTGTGTTGGGAAGAGGGCGCGGCGGCCGCGGAGGGCTTCCACCGTCCGGGCCCGCGGGACATCCGGCCGTATCCAGCATGGACATCATCAACGCCCTTCTGGCCGCCGGCGTCGATGTCAATGTTCCGCTGAATATGCATCGTCCCAGCCGCGGAGGAAACAGCGGGCGGTTCATCGAAGAGTTTCTGAATACCGGATGCACGCCGTTGATGCGCGCGGCCATTGCCAATGATACCGAGGTGGTGCGAGTGCTTCTGGACAAGGGCGCCTCCCCCAACATCGTCGCGATGGGCCTGACCCCGTTTTTGGTTTCCGCCGGCGTGGGAACCGGCGGTCGCGGCACCGGCCTCGCCGCCTCCACGAGCGCCGGCGGCAACGCCAACCTGGAGATTATGAAGCTGCTGCTGCAGCACGGGGCCGATATCAATGCGCAGGTCACCGGGACGAAAACCTATTCGATGCGGATCGCCCGCGCTCCTTCTTCCACCGAGGGCATGACCGCACTACACGTGGCCGCGCAGGGGGGAAAAGTGGATCTGGTGCGCTATCTCCTCGACAAGGGAGCGAACGCTGAAATCGCCGACGCCAACGGCCGCAAGCCCATCGACTTGATTGGGAGCGGCGGAGCGCGAGTCGCCGCATCTCCGGGATCCGCGCCGGCGCCAGCCAGTGCGGCGGGCGCGGGCGCCAACGCGGAAACGGTCGCGGAAATTCGCACGCTTCTGCAGAACGCAGCCCGGAAGTAACCGGCCAGGGACTGCGGTTATCGCCGTCTGCCAAACCGCCGGCCGCCGCCGAACGCCGGCGAACGGCGTGGTTCCGGGCGCGGCGCGGGATGGTAGGAATGCTCCGGCGGCGCGGCTCGGGGCTCTTCCGGCCGGGAGTGGCGGCCGAACGTCTTCGGCGTCCGGTCGGTATTCCCATCGCGGGTCATCGGTGAGGCGTAGGGCGAATCGCGGTACGTTCCGCCCCGGGTGGCATACGGAGAATCGCGGAAGCCACCGTTTTTGGCGTAGCTGCTGCCGGCATAGCGTTGCTGGGTGGTCGAGCCGTTGGTTCCATATCTCGGCGCGCCGGAATTCGATTCGGCGTCGCGGCCGTAATACGTTCGGCCTTCGCTGCGGTCGGCCCGGTAACCCTCCCAGTCGCGCCGGTCAAGCGGGCGATAGTTGCGGTTGAAGAGCAGGTCGCGCAGGAGCGCGTACTGTCCGTAGAACACCCAGAAACTCTGGCCGTTGTGCTGTTCCCAGCGGCCATATTGATTGGAACCCTGCGCCGGCGAAGCCACGTAGGCGAAACCCGCCGGTTGCGGGACGCGATCGGCTTCCGAATCGTATTTACCGGCTGGTTTGTGCTCGATCGCCATCCCGAGATCGTTGCGCAAGGAATCATAAGTGCTCTGAGAGACGCGCACCCATTGCTCTTGGGAAGTCGTTTCGCCCTGCTGGGTCCGGACCGTTCGAATCTTCTGTTCGTAATCGCGACTCGACCCGGCGCCCCGCACCTCCATGTCCACGAGGATTTTGTCCCAGGAGGTGTAGAGTTGGCCGGCTAACGACTGCAGCGCCGAAGCTTGCGCGGGCAACGCGGCCGCGGAGGCGTCCAGGTCGTCGGAGGCTGTCAGCAACTCTGCGATTGCGCGGCCGCCGGCTTTGCCTTGCGAGGCTTCAGCCCGCGCGGCGGCGGTCGATTGCCAAACCGCCTGGCTGTGGCTGACGATGCCGCGGACCGAGCCGAGGCGTCCCTCCAGGTCGCTTTTCTTCTCGGGCCAATCATTCTCCGCGCGTTCAACGATGGCGGTCAGTGGAGCGAAATCGAAGTGTTGGATGGCCTGATAGTCCCGATTCATCCGCTGGAGTTCCGCCGGCAACTGCTGTTTGCGGGCGATCCAACGAGCCGCTTCCGTCTGGACGGCCGAGGCTTGGGTGAGCGCGGTGGTGCGCAACGCGCGCTCGTCGGCCAGCAGCCGCTGCGCTCGCTCGCGGTCGCTGTAGTGGCCGTGCTGTTCGAGCCGCGACAGCTCGTCCATATCGCGGCTGGCCGACTGCAGGGTTCCCGCCGCCACGTCCAGCTGTCCCGGCCACCGCTGGCTGGCGGCGATCGCCGCCAGGAAGCTTCCGTCCGCTTGTGACTCGTGTGTAACGCCGTCCTTGGCGGATTGCACTTGCTTCCGAGCGGCCGCCAGCGCGGAACGTTCGGAATCGATCTGGCCGCGGATGCCGGCGGGCAGGTGGTCCAACGCGCTGACCAGGACAACGATGATGAGGGTCGTGAGAACGACCGCGAGAAGTCGCAATGTTTGGCGGCTCATGAGCGCCTCTTCGCGGCCGGCTGGTTCTAGCTCCGGCCGCTTCGATAAACCGTGACATCCCCCGCGGGAATCACCGCGTAGAGGGAAACTGCGAACGGCTCGCCTTCGGATTTGCGAACGGTCAGCAAACGCTTCCCGGCGCGCTCCTGAAATTCCCAGTAATAGAATCCGGTGGCTTGAGTTTGCCCGTCGCGCCGGGCTTTGGCTTCGTGGCTGCGGCGGTACAGCCAGTCCTTGCCGTCGAACTCGAAGACGTCCTCCGGGTTTTGCCGTTCATCCATCTCCGCCAGGTCCTCTTCGCTGAGACCCAGATCGGCGACCGTGAGCTTGCGCGCGTCGTTGTGCAGGCCCACCTCGATTTCTTCGTCGCCGGCCACTCGCAGGATCACACGACGGTCGCGGTACGAGCCGCTGAGTTCCAACCAACGGAAAGACCCGGCTTCACAGCCGATCCGCCGGTCTGCCGTGAAATCGAGATCGGCCAGGTTGTCGCCGACCCCCGTTATCGAAATTACGTCGCCCGCGCGCGCCTCGGTGACTTTGAGACTCGACAGATCCGGGCCCGGCGCGGGCGGCGGGGATGGTTTTTTGAATAGTTGCATCAACACGGCTCCCAACAGCGCGCCGAGCACGGCAAGGAGGATGACGGTGGTCATTGGCTAGCAGCGGCTTCGGCGAATCAGGACCTGTCCCCGCTCTGCTGCCCCGCCGCCAGCGACTTGCTCGGGCCGGGCAGTTCCTTGGGCAGCACCGGCGGCGGATTCTTCCGGCGTTCCTGTTTTAGCGCCTCCAATTCGGCATCGACGCCGTGGCCGCCCAATTCCGCAAACTTGGCCTCCAGAGCCTCGTCTTTGCCGGTGGACGCGAGTTCGTCGAAGGCCTTCGCCGTGGCTTCTTCCCGCGCGACCGATTCCTCATAGCGGTTGAGAGCGGCGAAGGCGTTGTCGGCGCTGCCGACTCCCGCCATGGCTTCCGATACCTTGCGCTGCGCCGCGGCGGCGTTCTTTCGCGCCACCAGCGTGGTTGCGGTGCGCTCGCCTTCGTCGATTTTACGTTTCAGTTCCGCGACCTGCTGCTTCAGCTTTTCGCTGGTCTGCTGCGCGCTTTGAACCGCCTGCTGCATGGATACCATCTGACAGTCGCATTCGGCTTTCTTCGCGAGGGCCTGGCGGGCGAGATCTTCGTTGCCGGCATCCAAGGCAAGGCCCGCGCGATCCTTCCACTCCTGCGACTGCCGCGCATATTTCTGGTACTCGGCATCGAGCCGGTTGTAATTGCTCATGGCCGCTGCCGAAGCGCGAATCACGTTGTTCAGCTCGGTCTTCATATCGGCGACCGTTTGTTTGACGGTGGCTTCAAAGGTCGCGTCCTCGATCACATCGACGCCGGAGTTGGCTTGGCCGCGCGCAATCCGGCCCAGTCGGCTGAAAAAGTCGGCAAAAAATCCCATTTCGTTGTCTCCTTTTACGATCGCAGTTCGCTCAGCAGACGGCGCGCGCTCAAGACATCCGCCAGCAGGAAGTGCACGCACGACAGGATGTCATCCCGATCGTCCGCTCCCAGGCCCTGCAGCTTACAGAAATTGTTCAGGGTCACCGCGACCTTGCCGCCGCCCGCCTCGTAAAGCTGAAAGTACGACGTGGCGATGCCATTGCCGGCGGCCAGCATGCGCGCCATCAACTCGGGTGTCACGGCCGCCTTGGGAACGACCGTGCAGGTCAGGGAGAAGAACAGGATGTCGCCCTGGAGCACCGCCTGGATCGAGATGCCGCTCTGCACCTCCTGAATTCTCAATGTGTCGGGCGCCGGCTCGCTCACTTCGTAACCGCCTTCCGCGAGCAGCGCGTGGATTTGAGCCAACTGTGAAGTGGTTGTGGCTGTCATAGAGTTCGGCTTTCCCCCAGTGGTACGCAGGCGCGCTACGAATTGTTCCCGGATCTTCAGCGGCTGAATCTCGGAAGGTTGCAGAATTTGCACGGCACGATCCGGTCTGAAACCAGTGGGACAACCGTGCGCCGTCGCCTCGGGGGCATAAACATCCGTTTCACGCCGCGAGGAAACATTTTTTATCCAAGAAAACAAAGGCCGAATCGCCGGATTTCGCGTCCTCCCCGGCGTCGTTTGGCGCCCTCCCGCGAGATCCTGTGGGCAGGACAAAGACCTGCCGGCCGCGCAACAAACTCGGCAACCACAGCCCCAAAAGAGGTCGGCCGCGGCCCGATTCCGGCTATGCATTTCCGGCGTCGTCGCGCCAACTCTCCTGTTTGCAACGAACCCCTCGCGAAAACCGGAAACGCGTTTCCGGAAACCGCCTGGCCCCCGGCTGGTCGGCAGCTCGCGCGCGTGGTATCCGTCCCCACACTCCCTTGCCCATCGTGTTACCATGTGTCACTCAAGTTGACCTGGAACACAACGGTGGGCTATCCTGGGTCCAACTGCGACTACGGCAATCCCACCTAAACTAGCCCCACCATGGAGGATGGATGAGTCCGCAAGAAGTGCTGGAATTTGCCAAGAAAAACGATGCCAAGCAGCTCGACCTCAGGTTCACTGACATTCCGAGCCTGCAGCATCACGTGTCCTACCCGATCAATCAGCTCGAACTGAGCAGCTTTGAAGAAGGCTTCGGGATGGATGGATCGAGCATCCGCGGTTGGGCGGCGATCCACGAGAGCGACATGCTCCTGATCCCCGACCCCAATACCGCGTTCATGGATCCGTTCGCCGAAACCCCGACGCTGGTGATGTACGGCGACGTCAAAGATCCGATCACCAAGCAGCGCTACGAACGCGACCCGCGCTGGATCGCCCAGAAGGCCGAACTGTATCTGAAGAATAGCGGCATCGCCGACACTGCGTATTTCGGCGCTGAAGCGGAGTTCTTCATTTTCGATAACGTCAGCTTCGATCAGAATCAGCACTCCGGGTATTACTTCATCGATGCCGAGGAAGGCCGCTGGAACTCCGGCCGCCGCGAGAACAATCTCGGATACCGGCCGCGCTATAAAGAAGGTTATTTCCCGGTCCCGCCGACCGATCATTATCAGGATCTGCGCAGCGAAATGGTGCAGGTCATGGTGAAGTGCGGCCTCAATATCGAGTGCCACCATCATGAAGTCGCCACCGGCGGCCAATGCGAGATCGATCAGCGCTTCGACACGCTGGTGAAATCGGCCGACAACATGATGCTGTACAAGTACATCATCCGCAACGTCGCCAACCAGTACGGCAAGACCGTCACTTTCATGCCCAAGCCGCTCTTTACCGATAACGGCAGCGGCATGCACACGCACCAGAGCCTGTGGAAGGGCGGCAAGCCGCTGTTCGCCGGCGATGGCTATGCCGGTCTGAGCCAGCTCGGCCTGCACTATATCGGCGGACTGTTGAAGCACGCGCGGGCGCTTTCGGCGATCATCGCGCCGACCACCAACAGCTACAAGCGGCTGGTGCCCGGCTACGAAGCCCCGGTCAACCTGGCCTACTCGCGCCGCAACCGCTCGGCGGCCTGCCGCATCCCCATGTACTCGGCCAGCCCGAAGGCCAAGCGCGTCGAGTTCCGGCCGCCCGATCCATCCGCCAATCCGTATCTCGCGTTCGCCGCGATGATGATGGCCGGCCTGGACGGCGTGCTCAACAAGATCAATCCGGGCGAGCCGCTCGACAAGGATATCTACGATCTGACTCCGGAAGAGATGAAGAGTGTTCCGTCGATGCCGGCATCGCTCGATGAAGCCCTCAGCTGTCTCGAAGACGACCACGCCTTCCTCATGAAGGGTGACGTCTTTACCGAGGAACTGATCGAAACGTTCATCGATTACAAACGCAAGAACGAGGCGGATGCCGTGCGCCTGCGGCCGCACCCGTTCGAGTTCGCGCTGTATTACGACATCTAAGCCGGTAGGGCAGGCCTGAATTTACCCGAAACAGGCCTGCCCCGCTCGATGCAAGGCACCATCCTTCAGATCAACACTTCTCCGGGGGGCCTTCCGAAACGCCCGGTTTCGGAAGGCCTGATTGCCCCCCTGGGACTCGAAGGCGATCTGCACGCTCATCCCGGTATCCATGGCGGTCCCGACAAAGCGATTCTGCTGATTGCCTCCGAGGTGGTGGACGAACTCGCCGCCCGTGAATATCCGGTCTTCTACGGCGCGCTGGGTGAGAACCTGACCACTCGCGGTTTCCCCCTTCGCGACGTCCGCGTCGGGGACCAGATCCGCGCCGGGGCGGCTCTGCTCGAAATCACCAAGCCGCGCGGGCCGTGCAGCGGCCTCCATATTTACGGCGAACCGCTCAAGCGGGAGATCTACGATGCGCGCGTCAAAGCTCTCGACCACGCCTCTCCGCGCTGGGGCATGAGCGGCTTCTACGCGCGCGTGCTGGAGCCCGGACGCGTGCGAGTCGGCGACCCTATCACTCTGGTGGCCGCCTTGGCGTAGTCCGATGTTTCTGCGCTCGGGTTTGGTGCTGATTCTGATCGCGGGCCGCGCGGGCGCCGCCGAACCGCCGGATTTCGCGCATGACGTCGCACCCATTCTCTATCGCTCGTGTTCCGGCTGCCACCGTCCCGGCGAAAGCGGGCCGTTCCCGCTGCTTTCCTATGCCGATGCCAAAAAACGGGCGGCGCAACTCGCGGCCGTGACGCGGTCCCGCTATATGCCGCCGTGGCTGCCCGAGCACGGCTACGGCGACTTCGAAGGCGAACGCCGCCTGACCGACGCTGAGATCCGGGTTCTTTCCGAATGGGCGGCCGCGGGCGCGCCCCAAGGTCCGGAATCCGTGCTCCCCGAAGCGCCGCGCTTCACTTCCGGCTGGCAACTCGGAACGCCCGACCTGGTTCTGGAAAGTCTGTCCGCCTTCACGGCGCCGGCCGCGGGTGCAGACGTCTATTGGAATTTCGTTCTGAAGCCCGGCATAACGTCGGCGCGGTACGTGCGCGCTGTCGAAATCCGCCCCGGTAATCGCAACGTCGTCCATCATGCTAATTTGCTGGTGGACCGCGCGGGCGCATCGCACCTGCGCGAAACCACTTCCGGCCAAGGCTTCCCCGGCATGGACCTGGAGATCATGCGCAGCCCGTTCGACCCGCCCGGTCATTTTCTTTTCTGGAAGCCGGGCAGCGTTCCGCACGAGGAGCCGCCCGGGTTTGTGTGGCGGCTCGATCCCTCCGACGAGCTGGTCCTCAACGTCCACATGCACCCCTCGGGGAAACCGGAGCCCGTGCGTCCCGCGATCGGATTGTACTTCTCCGATCAGCCTCCCACGCGCTTTCCCCTGCTCGTCGAACTGGAAAACGACGAGGCGCTCGATATCCCGCCGGGCGCCTCCGATTTCTTGGCGAAAGATGATTTCCGCCTTCCGCTGGATGTCGATGCGCTCGGCATCTATCCGCACGCGCACGATCTCGGCAAGCGGCTCGAAGCTTATGCCACGCTGCCGGACGGATCGCGAAAATGGCTGATCCGGATTCCCGATTGGGACCCCGCCTGGCAGGCCGTCTACTACTACCGCGAGCCGGTTTTCCTGCCCAAAGATACCGTGATCTCGATGCGCTTTCATTACGACAATTCCGCGGGTAACCCGCGGAATCCCAATCAGCCGCCGAAGCGCGTCCGGGCCGGCAATCAGACCACCGATGAGATGTCCGCCTTGTGGCTCGAACTGCTGCCGCGCGGCGCGGGCGACCGCCGGCGCGAACTCGAAGAAGCCGTCCTCCGGCACAACCTGGAAAGAAATCCCGCCGATTTCACCGCCAACCTGAACCTGGGCGCCGTGCTGCTCTCGCGGTTGCATGCGGCAGCCGCGGTGAGCGCCTTACAGAAGGCCGTCGCCGCTGCCCCCGGCCGCGCCGACGCCCACAACATGCTCGGACTCGCGCTCGGCTTTGTCGGCCGCACTGCCGAATCGATCGCGGAGTTCGAGACGGCGGTTCGCTTGCAGCCGGGCTACGCCGCCGCCCGTTTCAATCTGGCTAATGCCGAAATCAAAGCAGGCCGCTTGCAGGAAGCCATCGCGAATCTGCGCCAGTTGGTGGCTGCAAACCCGGCCGACCCGCTCCCGCGGAAGCGTCTGGAAGAGATCTTGAACCGTCAGTAGCGCGGATTGCGAATCCGCGTCTGATTGGCGATCGGATACTCCCGCGCTAGTGCACCAGCACTTCGCTCTTGGTTTCGCTGCGGGCGTGCGCCTGAATGATGCCGCGCATCGCCAGCATGCCGGCGGCGCCGATCACCGCAGGCACCGCCGCGGCCAGGAAAAGCTGATGCGTGGTCCAGTGCAGACTCAGCAATATGCCCGCCACCGTCGGCCCGACAATCGAACCGATCCGCCCGACTCCCAGCCCGGATCCGACTCCGGTCGAACGCAAATCGGTGGGATATAGCGTCGCGGCCAGCGCGTTGATGGCCGATTGCCCGCCCACGATCCCAATCCCCGCCAGAAACACGATCGCAAACAGGAGCGTGACCGAGAGCCCCGGCAGCCCGATGTTGGCGATGCACAAGGCTGCCGTCACAAAGAAGGTCGTCAGCACCGGCACAAACCCGAACCGCGGAACCAGCAGGCCCAATAGAAGCGAGCCGGCCACGCCGCCGATCTGCAGCGCCGTCCCGAGCAGCAGCGCGTAGGCGCCCGAAATGCCCGCCGCCTTCACCAGCGGGGTCGCGACCGTGGGCAGCCAGCTGGACAGGAAGTACAGGTTCAGCAGGTTCATGAAATAAATCGTCCACAGCAGAACCGTGCGCGCCGCCAGCCCTTGCTGGAACAGCTTCACCAGCGGCGCGCCCTGATGTTTCTGCTCCGGCACGACAAATTGCACGCTCGCGGCCACCGGCGCCGCGGGATTGATCCGCCGGACCCAGCGCAGCAGCTTCTGCGGATCTTTGCCATGCAGCGCCAGAAACTGCAGGGATTCCGGAAGCAGGAAGAACATCGCGATCCCGATGGCCAGGGGAACCGCGCCGCCGAAGTAGAAAACCGACCGCCAGCCGAACCGCGGCACCAGCCAGAACGCGACGAAGCCGCCGATCGCGGCGCCCGCGGTGAATCCGTTGCCGACGATGATCATCAACGGCACCCGTGTCCGGCGCGACGCGTATTCGCCTACCAGCGCCATGGCGTTCGGCATAATGCTGCCCAGCGCCAGCCCGGCCACGAAGCGCAGAGCGAGCAGCTCGGCGACGCTCTGGGCGCGCCCGGTGAGAATCGATGCCAGCGAGAAGAACAGGCACGCTCCCACCAGCACCGGCCGCCGTCCAATCCGGTCCGCCAGCATGCTTAGCAAAATGGAACCGAACAGGACGCCGTAAAGGGCCGCGCTCAGCACCGAGCCCAATACCGCCGGCGCAATTTTCCATTCCTGGCTGAGTGCCGGCGCCACGTACCCGATCGCCTGCACGTCGAACCCGTCCATGATCAGGCAGAGCCCGCAGAGAATAAAAACTCCGACCTGAAAGCGCCCCACCGGGCTGCGGTCGATCAGCTCGGTGACATTAATCTTGTTCGTGTCCATCGCGCGGCTGCGAATAGTATACATCCAGCCGCTCCGCGCGGCCGGAGTTCACGCCAGATTCAGCCGGAAGACGGTCCACCCGTCGAGCGGTTCGGCGCCGAGCGATCGATAAAAAGCGATCGCGGTCTGGTTCCAATCGAGCACGATCCACTCCATGCGCGCGCAGTCCCGCTCGCGCGCAATCCGCCGCAGTTCGGCGAACAGAGCCTTGCCGATTCCCCGGCCGCGCAGCTCCGGCCGTACGAAGAGGTCTTCCAGAAACAGCCCGCGCTGGCCGCGCCACGAAGAAAAATTATGGAAGAACAGAGCGTAGCCGGCCATCTGATCGCCCCATTCTGCGATCAGCGCCTCGACGGCCGGGTTTGGTCCGAATAAGGAGTTGTGTAGGAGTTCGTCCGTGAGAGTGAGGGCGCCAGGAGCGGCTTTTTCGTACTCCGCTAGCGCGCGGATCAATGCGACAATTTCCGGAACGTCCGCCGGCGCGGCGGCCCGGATCTGAATCGGCGGCATCCGCTACGCGTGGTGCTTGCTCTTGCGTGCCTTTACCTTGCGCGCGTTGTAGAGTTTGCGTTTCTTCGCCGAATGCGAACTCTTCTGCTTCGCCGCCACCGTTCCGGTGATCCCGAAAGCCAATGCCAGAGCCAGCGCCACTGTACGAAATCTCATACTGATTTCATCGTATGCTGAAACCGGGACAAACCTCAACCTTTCGGTTAGTTAACCCTACCCCCCACCCGACGTCAGCCATTGATACATCCGGAAGAAGCTGATTGCGGTCAGGAGAATACAGGCGGCCGCGGCGATCCGCCAAACGCGCTCCACCGCGGAGCCCTTTGGCCGCGGCAGTCCTGCCGTATACGCGATCCCAAACCCGCCCGCCAGGCCCCCCACGTGAGCCGCGTTGTCGATGTGCAATCCGGGAAGAATTCCAATGATCAACATGTAGATCACCCAGCGGATGTACTGGCCGCGGATCGCCGCTCCGAGGGCGCTGCGGTGGTGGACCCCTACCGCGATCATCGCCCCGATCAGCCCCATCAGCCCCGCCGAAGCGCCGACGGAGAGGTAGGGGCTCCACAACGTGCTGAACACAAACCCGAGCACGCTACCGGCAAAATAAATCGTAATCAGCCGCGCCGTGCCATAGATGTCTTCCACCTGCGCGCCCACATCCCACAACACCCACATGTTCATTCCGATGTGCAGCAGGCCGCCGTGGAGAAAGCCGGCCGTAACCAGCCGCCACTGCTGGCCGCCGGCGATGTAGGCGCGAAATTTCGCTCCGAAGTTCAGCAGCGTCTCGGGGTCGAGATTCAAGAACGCTTCGTTGTTACCCGCGCGCATGCTGGCCAGCACCGTCGCAATATACAGGCCGACATTGATCAGCAGGAGGATGGTGGTCGTAAAGTGCGCCTGCGGAATGAGCCCGCCGAGAATCGGCGCGGGGTTGCGCCGGTCGATCGCCCGCGCGCCGACTTCGGTGTTGCAGTACGGGCAAACGCGGTCTTTGGTGGTGATGAATGCCCGGCAATGCGGGCACATCCGGCGGGTTTCCATCTGCCTCATTTTACAACCCGTTTTCCATCCGACCGGCGCGAAACATTCTGCTACAATCGAAGATCCCGAATCATGAAGAGCGAGCGCGAATACCGCGACGACATCGTGCAGATCGGCCGCCTGGTGTTCGAGAAGGGGTGGGTCGCAGCCAACGACGGCAACATCACGATCCGGCTGGATGAGGAGCGCATTCTCGCCACTCCTACCGGCATGTGCAAGGGCATGATGCAGCCCGACGACCTGATCGTGCTCGATCGCCAGGGCCGCAAGATTTCCGGGCGCCGCGAGCGAACCAGCGAAATCAACATGCACCTGACGATTTACGATCTGCGTCCCGATATCCGGGCGGTGGTGCACGCGCATCCGCCGGTGTCCACCGGGTTTGCCGCCGCCGGCCGCTCGCTCAATCTCGCGCTGCTGCCCGAAGTCATCATTGCTTTCGGTTGCGTTCCCCTGGCTGCCTACGGCCTGCCCGGCACCCCGGAACTCACCGAGCCGATGCTTCCCCTGATTCCCAAGCACAATGCGCTGCTGATGGCGAATCACGGCGCCGTGTGTTACGGAGAAGATGTGTTTCAGGCGTACTTCCGCATGGAGACGGTGGAGCACTCGGCGCGGATTCAACTGGTGGCCGAGCTGCTGGGCGGCCCCAACGTGCTGCCCAGGTCCGAGGTGGACAAGCTGCTCGAATCCCGTTCGCGCTATGGCGTCAAAGCGCGCTCCGCCGGCGAGCCCGATTGTCCGGTGGTCGCGGAAGAATATGACGACGAGCGGGTGACTCTCACGCGCGCCGAGTTGATCGGCTTGGTGGACGAAGCCTTGCGGGCGCGGGGTCTGGCGTAGCGTTAGTTTGGGAGAAGACTTATGGGTGAAGCGTTAGGAATGATCGAGACACGCGGGCTGGTGGCCATGATCGAAGCCGCCGATGCCATGGTGAAGGCCGCCAAGGTGACCCTCATCGGCTGGGAAAAAATCGGCAGTGGATACGTCACCGCGCTGGTCCGTGGCGACGTGGCGGCCGTCCGCGCCGCCACCGATGCCGGCGCCGCCGCCGCGCGGCGCGTGGGCGAGTTGATCGCGGTTCATGTCATCCCGCGCCCGCATCAGAGCCTCGAAGACGTCCTGCCGATCGGCAAGTCGCAGGCCGCCGGCAAGTAGCCCGCCATGATTCTGGCGCGCGTGGTCGGCACCGTGGTTGCCACCCGAAAAGACCCCCGTCTGGAAGGCAAGAAGCTCCTCATCCTGAAACCGGTCTCGCCTGAAGGAAAAGACGAAGCCGGTTATGTGGTCGCGGTCGATACCGTCAGCGCCGGCTACCGCGAACGCGTCATTGCCGTCTCCGGCAGCTCGGCTCGCATGGCCGAAGGCTGCAAGGACACGCCCGTCGACACCGCCATCATCGGCATCGTCGACGACGTGCGTCTGGACTAAGCCGTGTTTCTCGGCCGCGTCGTCGGTAGTCTTTGGGCCACCCAAAAGAATCCGCAGCTCGAAGGCCTGCGTTTCTTGCTCGTCCAGCCGCTCACTCCCGAATTGAAAATCACGGGCAAACGCCTGATCTGCGCCGATTCCACCGGCGCCGGGGCCGGGGAACTCGTCTACTGGGTGCGGGGCAGAGAAGCCGGCATGCCCTTTCTGCCGCGCCAGGTGCCTTCGGACGCGACGATTGTCGGGATCGTGGACGAAGTGCAGGTGAAGCGCCCATGCTGATCGGCCGCGTCATCGGCGAAGTGGTGGCGACGCAAAAGCACCCGAGCCACGAAGGCCGCAAGGTTTTGCTCGTACAGCCGCTCAACCTCGACGGCAGCGATCGCGGCGATGCCGTGCTCGCGCTCGACGCCGTGGATGCCGGGATCGGCGACCGCATCCTGCTCGCCACCGACGGCTGGGCGGCCTCGAGCGCTGCCGGCCGCCCGCAGTCCCCTATCGACATGGCCGTGATCGGGTTCATCGATCAGGTCGATGTCATTCCGGGCGTCTCCTAAAGATTTTCATCCGTTTGCCGATCACCGCCTCAGTGAGGCGGAATGCCAACCGTTCAAACGCAATATTTCGGAGAAATCTGTTATCAAGCGGAAGCGCCCGTGGACTTCCCTCGCGGCTTGCCTGGGTTTGAGGACCGCCGGCGGTTTTTGGCGTTGCACTTTGAGGATACGCGGCCGCTGGTGTTTCTCCAGAGTCTCGAAGAGCCCGGCCTGTGCTTCCTCACGCTGCCGGTGCTGGCGATTGACCCAGGGTATCGTCTGCGCGTGGAGAATGACGACCGCGAACTCGTGGGGCTGGCGCTGGGGCGGCCGCTCCGGATCGGAGAGGATGTCCTCTGCCTTGCCGTCCTGTCGATTCGCGAAACCGGCCCCACCGCGAACCTGCTGGGTCCGGTGGTCATCAATCTGAGAAACCACAAAGCGGTGCAGGCCGTCGCCGCTGATTCCGAATACTCGCACCAGCACGCCCTCGTGCCCGAAGAGGCGCCCGTATGCTCATGATGGCGCGGCGGGAAGGAGAGACCATTCTGATCGGCGACGATATCGAAGTGGTCATCGCGCACATCGGGCGTTCGCGGGTGAAGGTCGGCATCCGGGCGCCGCGCGAACTGGCGGTGATGGCCCGGGAAGTCAAACTGGTGCGGGACGAGAATGTTGCCGCCTCTGCCCGAAGTGATACGGCGCTGAGCCATCTGCTCACCCGTCTGCGGTCCGCCGCCTCAAGCTCTCCGGTCCCGGGCCGATGAGCCCACTGACCGGCAAGATGCCGGAACTGATCGTCTGAAAGGATTTCACATGTCATTTTCGATTCAAACCAATGCCAACTCGCTGATCGCGCAAGAGAATTTGCGCGTCAACAGCAATTTCCAAAGCCAAACCATCCGGCGTTTGACTTCCGGCTACCGCATCAACCAGTCCGGTGATGACGCGGCGGGCCTGGCAGTGGCCAACAAGTTCCGCAGCGACACCGCCGAACTGGTGCAAGGGGTGCGCAACGCCAATGACGGGGTCAGCCAGTTGCAGATCGCCGACGGCGGCATGAGCAATATCTCGAAGATGTTGGACCGGCTGAAGACCTTGGCCGCGCAGTCTGGCTCGGCCACCTTCACCGGCGACCGCACGGTATTGAACAACGAGTTCAGCACGCTGGTCGGAGAAATTGACCGGCAGGCGACCGCCATCGGATTAAACACGGGCGGCAGCTTCGCCGCGTCGCTGAGTGTGTATCTGGGCGGCGGGAAAGGCGCGACTAATGCCGCCCTGATCGCCAACGGCACCGTTGTCATGGACCTGACGCAGGCCACCGTGGATTCGGCCAGTCTCGGGCTGACCGGAATGCAGACCGGTAAGACCGATTTCGATCTGTCCACCGCCGAGATCACGCTCATCAAGGGAAACGGCAGCAACACGCAGGCGGTGGCCGGGTATGCCCGCTTCATCGTCTACGGGCCGGGATTCGGCGACGGAGTCAACGTCGACGCGGCGATCGGGTCCAACGTGACCGACGGCACGACCCTGGCGGCGGCCATCAACGCCGCGATCACGGCGGCGGGTGTTTCGAATGCGGCCTTTGCCGGAGCCGGCATCACGGCTTCGGTCGTCAAGAACGCGACTACCGGGAATCAGGTGCTTACCTTCACATCGGCCGGCACGGCGTTCCAGGTGCGCGCGGGCGACCGGATGGCCAATGCGTTTTTGGGCAATGCCACCGCCTCCACCGGCTTGGGCAGCGCCTTGTCCGCGACGCTGACCGGCAATGCCTACAACGCCGGCAACTTTGCCGCCGCCGACAGCCTCACCGTGCGGATCGAAGGCGCGGGCCTGACGGCTCCGGTGGACTTGTCGGTGACTGCCACGGCCGGTTCCGCGGCCGCCACCACAGCCGCCAGCATCCAGACGGCCGTGGCCGCCAATTCGACCCTGGCAGCGGCCGGCATCACGGTGAGCAACACCGCCGGCCATCTGGATTTCACCAGCGCGCAAGGCGGCTCGTTGAAAGTCACGATCTCGGGCGATGTGGACAACAAGCTCGGCTACGGCAGTTTTCTCGGCCCGGAAGCCACGTCGTTCACGGCCGCCAACGCCATGACCGACCCGACGACCGGTAACGTGCTTCTGGACTTCTCGTTCGCGGGCGGCACCGCTTCGATCTTGACGGTCGGGGTCACCAACGGCGTCGACACCACTGCGGCCATGGCCTGCCTGGAAGTCAATTCGGCCATCGCGGCAGCGGGCGCGACTTCGGTCTTTCAAAAAGCCGGTTTGATGGCCCAGGTGAGCGGCGGCAAAGTGCAGATCCTGTCGACCAACGGCACACTATTCCGGCTCGGCGCGCGCAACGCGGCCGCCGGCGTGAACACTCTCGGGTTTTACACCGATGGGGCCACCCGGACGGTTGGCGCCTATACCGCTCCCACCACTCCCACGGCTCTGTTTGTAAACCAGGACTCGGCCGGAGCGTACCAGCTGGGCGCCAGCAACGCGGCTACCCCGCTGGCCTTCTCCGCCATCACCTATGCCACCGACAGCCAGGCCCTGACGCTGTCCGCTTCGGATTCGGGCGGCGGCCAGCACAGCGTCGTGATCGCCCTGTCGCAAGCGAACGCCAAGGATATCGATCAGGCCATCGAGACCATCAACACGGCCATCCAGGCGACCACCGATTCGACGTTGAAGAAGATCAACGCGGTGAAGGTGAACGCCAGCGGCACCGAAAAAATCGAGTTCGTCAGCTCGGTGCAGAACTTCAGCCTGAACGTCGGGGCCACCACCAACGGCACTGGCGTGCAGAGCCAAGGCACTACCCTGAGTTCTACGAAAGTAGGAACCGGGGGCGCGCTCGATATCAGCACGGCTGCCGGCGCCAACGCGGCCGTCACCGCCATCACCGCGGCGGTCGGCAAACTCGGCAATGCCCAAGCCGCGGTCGGCAAGGGCCAGAACCAGCTCGCCTACGCAATCGGTCTGGCGCAATCGCAGATCAGCAGCTTTTCTTCGGCCGAATCGCAGTTGCGCGATGCCGATATCGCGTCCGAAGCGGCGAACCTCACCAAGGCCTCGGTCTTGCAGCAGGCCACCATGGCGGCCATGGCCCAGGCCAATACCGCTCCGCAAGCAGTGCTGGCATTGCTTCGCGGATAACCGGAACCGCTAAGCGGGTCCGGGCCGTCGCGCCGGGCCCGCCATCTCGGGCTGGATCGGATGACTCCTCCGCTCCAGCCCCGGAGTGTTTATGGGCGCCACCAGCAACGTGGCTTTTACCGGCAGCAGCCAGTTCTCCCAGGATCTGCAGAGCGTCGTGAAGCGCGCCGTGGACATCGCTTCTCTGCCGATCACGCAGATGAAAAACGATCTGACGAACCTGCAGAGCCAATCCACGGCCCTGACAGGGCTGGATGCGAAGTTCGCCGCCCTGCAGGCGGCCGTGCGGGGCATTCAGGACGCCATGGGGGGCGCCGCGTTTGTAGCCACCGTGGCGGACCCGGCCAAGCTCAGCGTCAGCCTGGGCGACGGCGCCATGGAAGGAACCTATTCGGTGGAGGTGGCGAGCGCCGGCGCCTACGGCACCAGCATGACCGCCAATCCCTGGAGTTCCTCCGGTTCCCATGCGTACGAACTTACGCTCGATGGCGGAACCACCAAGTACGCCATCACCCCGGCCGACAACACCATCGCCAGCGTGGCCGCGGCCATCAACAACCAGTACAGCGACAAGGTGCGGGCCATCGTGGTGAACGTTGGGTCGAGTTCCTCTCCCGACTACCGGATCTCGCTCCAGGCGGTGCAGTTGGGCACCGGCAAACCCGATATTCTGGACAATTCCGCCGGCTTGCAGTCGGGCACGGCCGGGGCGCTGGCGCAGTACATCGTCAACAACTCCGGCATGACGGTATCCAGTTCCTCCCGCACCGTCTCAATCGCCAACGGCGTGACGGTGAACCTGCTGGCGGCAAGCGGCGGCGCCGTTTCCATCACGGTGACTCGCTCCACGTCCGGCTTGAGCGAGGCGCTTTCGGCTTTCGTTGTGGCGTATAATGCCGCGGTCGACGAAGTCGACAAGCAGCACGGAACCGCGGCCGGAGCTCTGGCCGGACAAACGGTAGTGAACGACCTGTCCCAGGCGCTCAGTCAAATTTCGACTTATACGTCGCCCGGCAGCTCCGTCAGCGGCTTGGCGGATTTAGGCCTGACTCTGGACCAGACGGGCCACCTGACGTTCAACCCGTTCACCCTGATGGCCGCGGACCTGAACAATTCTTCGGCGGTCGCCTCCTTCTTCGGGTCTCCGGCGAGCGGCGCGTTTCTGCAAACGGCCCTCGGCGTGTTGAACGATCTATTGGATCCGGCTCGCGGCTCGGTACCAACCGCTGAATCCGACGTGCGGAACCAGATCAGCGCGACCAATACCCGCATCCATACCAAGCAGGATCAGGTGGATCAGCTGCAACAGCAGCTTCTCGAGCAGATGTCCGCGGCCGATGCGCTGATTGCCGCCATGGAGCAGCAGTACAGCTACGTCAGCGGCATGTTCGAAGCCATGCAGATCGCCGATCAGCGGTACAAATAGGAGCGCACGGATGAATGCCGCGGCGGAGTATATTCGCGAAGCCATTCGGTCCGAACAGTACCGGCAAGCGCTCGCTGAGTGGAACCGGTATGCGCGCCAGCTGCGGGAAGCGGTGGAAGCCGGCGCGCTTCCGCGCGATCAGATGGAACAGGCCCGCGCGTTGTTTGAATGGGGCCACGCGGCGCTGCTCGGCGCGCGGGCGCAGTTGCGCGCCCGCTATCGCGAGCTCGAAGCGGCGGCGGCGTATCGGGCGCGCCCGGGATCCGGGGAGGCCCGGCCCGGCCTGCTCGATACCCGGCTGTAGCGGCTACGGCTTCAGCGTCGGCGGCTCGCCCGTCAAGGCTTCGGCCGACAACACGACGACATCGACGCGCCGGTTGTGCGCGCGGCCTTGTTCGGTCTCGTTCGTATCGGCCGGCGCGTTGTCGGCAAAACCGGCCACCGACATGTGTTCCGGCGGGAAACGATACCGCTGCCGCAGCAGTTCCAACATGGCGATGCTGCGCGCCACCGACAGCTCCCAATTGCTGCGGAATCGCGAATTGTGAATCGGCACCGAATCGGTGTGGCCCTCCAGCCGCAGGGGATTGGGCAGTTTGCTGACTTCGCGCGCAATCTTGTCGATGATCGGATATCCGGCCGCGGTGATGGCATCGTCGCCGGTCGCGAAAAATGCGGCTTCCCGCAGACTGATCACCAGGCCGCGTTTATCCACCGTGACCGTGATCTTGCCGCTTTTCAATTCATTATCGAGACCCTTGTGGAGCGCATCGAGGGATTTGAACAGGTCCGCCTTGGTGGCTGGGATTTTGGGCGGCTCTTTCACGTCCAGTTTGGGGAGGGCCGGACCGGGCGTGCCGGGCACATCCGGCGGCGGAGGATCCAGGCGCGAATCGCCTTTTCCGGCCGGCGGAATCCGCGTATGGTTCAGAAGCCCGGTGATCGCCGCCGTCAGCTGCCCGTGTTCCAGCGCATCGCGGACCGATTCGGCTACCAGCTTGGCTTTGGTTTTGTCTTTTTGCGCGGTGGCGAACATGACGACGAAAAAGGCAAACAGAAGTGTAATGAAGTCGGCATAGGAGACCAGCCATCGCTCGTGGTTGTCATGGGCGGCCGGCCGCTGGCGTTTCACGCTAATCTCCGGTGGCGGCGGGTTGGGGAGACGAGGTCTTGGCGGGAGCCTCCGCGCCTTTGGGCTCCTCGGCCGGTTTTTTCTTCGCCGGCGGCGCTGGCTCTTGGCGGAACGCTTCGAGCTTCATGCGAATCAGGGTCGGGTTCAAGCCTTCGACGATACCGGCCACGCCCTCCAGGATCATCTCCTTCATGACCCGCGCCCGGTGGAGGCGGGACCGCATCTTGTTGGCGGCGGGCAGAAACAGGATGTTTGCCGAGCCAACGCCGTACACCGTCGCCACAAAGGCCACGGCGATTCCGTGGCCGACTTCTTTGATATCGTCGAGGTGCTTCATGACCTGAATCAGTCCCATCACCGCCCCGATGATCCCGATGGTCGGCGCATATCCGCCAGCCGCCTCCCATACCTTGGCTTCCGCCTCGCCCGCCTGCTCGGTTACTTCGATATCGATGTCCATCATCTTGCGAAGCTCGTTTAAATCGGTGCCATCCACCGCCAGGTTGAGGGCCTTGCGCAGGAAGGGGTCGGCCAGTTGGTCGGCTTCGCTTTCCAGACTGACGATCCCGTTCTTGCGGGCCTTGGTGGCCATCTGGAGCAGGGTTTCGATGGTGGCGCCGAACGGGGTGGCATGTTCGAACAACACGTTCTGGAAGCCCTTAACAGCATTCAGAAACACCGGCAAAGGATTGGTCACCAGGACCGCGCCAATGGTGCCGCCAAAGACGATGATGGCCGCAGTCGCCTGCGCGACATCCTGGATGCTGCCTTTTTCGAGGATCAGCCCGCCGAGAATCCCTCCCAGCGCCAGAGTAATGCCGGCCAGGGTTGCCCAATCGGGCTTGCTTGCTCCGGGGTTAGCGCCCGGTTTGGGAGCGGCTTTAGGGCCTTTAGGATTCGCTTGGTCCGCCATAGTCGCCCACCAGGCAACGTTCAGAAATTCGTCTGCGAAAATCGACGATCCGCTCGATCACCTCCTCCGCGGTTTCGCGCACCCGGAAAACCTGTCCCGTGGTCATCGCAATCACGGTATCGGGCGTGACATCGATGTGCTCAATCAGGTCGGAATTGAGGACAATGGGGGCACGGTTCAGCCGGGTTAACCGGATCATTGGCGGCTCCGCCCGTCTTATCGGTTGTTCCGGGTGGGGCGTGAGCCCAGGAACTGTCCGATAAGCAATTCGGACCATGATGTCGAGTTGGCAATCCGAACGCGGGGAAGTCCTGGAGAGCATTCGCCAGGCGTTGCAGAATCCATCGCTTGGCGCCCCGGGATGGGACGCTTGTCACTACTTACTAGCTCACCTGCAGGTACCGCGCGTGCTTATGCCTGCTGGCGCTCCAGTTCGTCCAGCAGGCCCGAAAGCCGCGGGGCGAGATCCGTGCGGCCGCCGAAGCGCCACGCGTTATAAGTGGCGGTGAACTCCGCCACCATGGCACCGAAGCCGTTCTGCGGCAGGGTGGCCGCGAACTCGGCGGGAGTGAACCAGGGCGGTTTCTGATACCCGCGGCGCCGCACGATGTGCAGCATCCGCTCGTACAGCAGGGTCGCATCGCCGGTGGCGGCCTGGCCGCGGCGCACACGCCGCACACGCTGGCGGACGCGCAACCGGCGCATGAGTGGCGGCGCGAGGATTCCCAGCAAGGCCACCAGAACCACTGCAGCAAACCCGGCTCCCGCTCCAAACCGGGAGAGAAGGTCCGCGATGCGGCCTGTCTTCAGGTTCGCCAGCGAGGCAAACCAGCGGAGGCCGGTGCGCCGCGCACTTTGCTCCATGCGGTCGGCCAGGGTGCCCTGGCGGTTGATGTCGTAGCTCACGACCCAGTCGCGCCAGAAGGTCTGAGCCGCATCCACGTAGAAGCCGAGCCGGGTCAGCAAGGCAAACCCTGAATTCGGATCGGGCGGGGTGGGATCGAACGTCGTCCAGCCATAGCCGGGAATCCAGGCCTCGACCCAGCTGTGCGCGTCCGAAGCGCGGATCACCCACAACTCGGAAATCGGATTGTAAACGCCGCTTTGAAAGCCGGTCACCAGCCGTGACGGAATGCCGAGCGTCCGCAGCATCACGGTCATGGCGGATGCGAAGTACTCGCAATATCCCTGCTTGCGGTTGAACAGGAAGTAAGCCAGGGGATCCCGTACCTCCTGCTGGGGCAGCTCGAGGGTGTAGCCGTAATCACTGCGGAGATGCCGTTCGATGGCGCGGGCCCGCTCCAGGTCGGAGGACGCGCGCCCGGCGAAGGCGCGGGCCAGTTCCGGAATGCGGGGGTCCAGCTCTTTGGCGGGGAGCTGGAGATAGCGGCGGCGGTCCACCAGCCCCATCACGGTGGCAGCATCCGGCGGCGGAGAACTTTCGGGCGGTTGTTCCAGCCGGCTGTAGGCATCGTAGCGGAAGCCGGGCGGGGGAAGCTGGGGCAGGCGATAACTGCTGGTGTCCGTCTTGAGAACGTAGGGCTGGCGAACGTCGAGCGTCTCCGGGATGCCCGCGAAAAACAGGGCATCCGTATCAACCGCATCCATTTCCACGTGGTAGCCGATGTGCCGGATCGAGGGAACGTCTCCGGGAGTGTTGAGCTTGGCGTGGCCGCCCTCCATCCAGACCGGCTCGGCGGCCGGGTGCGGGTTAGACCACCGCTTGCCATCGAAATCGGTCAGCGCGGCGCCCCGCCATTTCAGACCGGCCAGGGTTTCGCGGCTGAAGATGCGCACATGCATGATGGGCCGCGAAGTTGTTTTGATTCTGCCGATCTCCCCGAGCGTCACCTCGTTGGAAAAGCCGGGCAGGTGAATCGGGTGCGAGGCCAGACGCGAGAGGGCGGCATCGGCGGTCCGGGGCAGGATGAAGAACAGGCCGCCGGTCAGCAGCAGGATTCCCAGTGTGATCGAAAATGCCAGGCCCGCCAGCCGCGGGTGAAAACGCCGCAGCACGGTTCGGGGCGGCGCCGGCGTGCGGCCGAGGGAACGCCGGATTTCAGCGCTGGTCAGCGTCGCAATCGCGCACAACAAGAACAACGCGAGAAACAAAAAGAAATTGATGTTGATCGACAGGATGGCGGCCGATAAAAGCTCCAGGAACGCGATCGTAGCCGTGTAGAGATAGTCCCGATTGCTGCGGGCGGTGAGAATCTTCATCACCGCGAGGAAGAAGACCAGGTGGACGGTCGCGCTGAGAAAATCGCGGGACAGCAGGAAGTAATCCGCCGCGAAGAAGCCGATATACGACAGTGTGACGCCCGTGACCAGCCGTTCCGAGAGGTCCAGTTGAATCCATCCGGCGATGAGCAGCGCGCGAAGGAGCAATCCGGCGCCGGTCAGCACGATGGTCGGGAGGTCCAGATAACCCGAACCGGCCACCGCGAAATAGCCGCTGGCTACCAGCCCGAGCAGCGAGAATTGAAAAAAACGTTCGACCGAAGCCGCGGCGGCGGCCTCGTAACGCGCCATAATGTGTATTTTACCGGACACGGACAATGGACAAAGAACCCCTAGGGCTCGTGGTGCACGCGACCGGCAAGACCGGCGTGCTGCACCAGCTGACAGGCGTGATCGCGCGGCACGAAGGCGACATCACCTCGGTGGAGATTCTGGAGAACTGGCCGAACCCGGCCCGCACGTATTTCGAGGTGGTGCTGCCGGGCGATCCCGAAGCCCTGGTGGCGGACCTGCGGAAGCTGGAAATCGTGCAGCAGGTCGAAGTGGTCAAGACGCTCCAAAAGATCTACGGCAAACGCATCATCATCATGGGGGGCGGCGCGCAGGTGGGACAGGTGGCGATAGGGGCGGTGTCCGAAGCAGACCGCCACAACATCCGCGGGGAGCACATTTCGGTGGATACGATTCCACTGGTGGGCGAGCAGAAGCTGGCGGACGCGGTCCGGGCGGTGGCGCGGCTGCCGCGGGCGAAAGCGCTGGTGCTGGCGGGATCGCTGATGGGCGGCGAAATCGAAACCGCCGTGCGCGAAGTGCGCCAGACCGGCCTGATGGTGATCAGCCTGAACATGGCGGGCAGCGTGCCGGACGCGGCCGATCTGGTGGTGAGCGACCCCGTCCAGGCGGGCGTGATGGCGGTGATGGCGGTTGCCGAGACGGCGAAGTTCACGCTCGAGCGGTTGAAGCGGAGGGTGTTCTGACTTGCGCCAGACACTGCTGGAAGCCGGTATCCCGTTTGCCGCTGTCGCGAACCACGGTCTGCGCGGAGGGTTTCGTCGCCAAGATGCCCGTAGTCGAAGCAATTTCCCCCCAAGAGGAAGCCCACCACCACGAATGCCGCTGAAAACCCGGAAACGATTCCTGTGACAATCCCTTTGACACGAATTCCGATATGGAAGGGAACGTCCCTGCGTTATAGATGGGATTGGCTCCGTACGACGCCCTGGACCGGGTGACCTCGAAGAGCTACAGCGATGGGACTGCTTCCGTGCAGTACGGGTATGACAGCGCTCAAATCGGTTGCTTGGACTCGGTGACGAGCGGATCGTACACGACGACGTTTACGGGGTACAATCCGGGATGCCAGGTGAACGCCAGCCAGCAGAAAGTCGGAACCCAGCCGTACACCTTCCAATACCAATACAATCTGGCGGGCGGGCTGACGCAGGAGATGTATCCGTCGGGCCGCGTCATCAACACCACCTACGACGGCGCGAACCGGCCGAATGGAGTGACGGGGAGCACGCCGAACAGTTCGACCGTGTATGCGGGCGGGCCGCTGGCGAATTGTCCGGGAGTGCCGACCGGGATCTGTTACTGGCCGCATGGCGCGATGAAGATTCTACCGTTGAACAACGGTCTGATCCCGGAAACCACGGCGTTCAGCAATCGGCTGCAAATGACCGGGCTGACCGCCATCAACGCGGCCAGCCAGCAACAATTGCTGGGGCTGACGTTTAGCTATCCGCCGGCGAGCAGCACGGACGCGAACGGGCTGCCGACCGGCGGCAACAACGGCAACTTGGCCAGCCAGACGATCCACAACGATGCCGTGGGTTCGGAGCCGGCGTTTACGGTGACCCAGAGCTACACGCCGTATGACGGAGTAAAGCGGCTGACCGGATTCTCGGAGAACGGGCACAGCCAGAGCTACGGGTATGACGCATTCGGAAACCGGTGGGTGAGCTTGTCGGATGCGGTGTACCCGGCCAACCCGCTGACGCCGACGCAGCCGAGCGCGTACAACGCCGCGAACAACCGGTTCAACGTGACGACCAACTGCGCCGAGCGTGTCGGCGACCTACGGGTATGATGGGAACGGGCGGCGGGTGCAGAAGGGGATTGCGGGCGGCGCGACGACGACGTACGTGGTCCCGCCAGCCGCGGGTGAAAACGCCGCAGCACGGTGCGGGGCGGCGCCGGCGTGCGGCCGAGGGAACGCCGGATTTCAGCGCTGGTCAGCGTCGCAATCGCGCACAACAAGAACAACGCGAGAAACAAAAAGAAATTGATGTTGATCGACAGGATGGCGGCCGATAAAAGTTCCAGGAACGCGATCGTAGCCGTGTAGAGATAGTCCCGATTGCTGCGGGCGGTGAGAATCACTCTGGGCGACACGCTCCACTCCTGGAGAGAAGAGATCGCCCGCATGTGGCGCAGGCCCGGCGCATCACGCGTTTGCAAAACCGAGCGCTGGTCTCAGATAACGAACGATCTCAGCGCATCGCAACCAGTTCAATTCACGGACGGCGTGACTACCTGGAACGCTGCATTAATTTACACCAGCGCGACACAGGTGGGAGATGGTGACGAATGCCGGTGCAGTTGATCCTGCCAGTTGAGGGTGCCGATATTGGTCTGGCTCTGTAGCGCCTTGATCGCTTCCCCCGGAGATTTTCGGCCAGAACGGCGCGCAGGCAACGGGCTACGCCACTCACCGGAATTCTCCATGGCGGCAGACACGACTCTCGCGAAGGGTTGTAGGTTCGAATCCTACCTGAGGAGCCAAACCTACGTGTGCCTGCCTGATCCCACCGTCGTTTCCGCAACATAGCCAAACACTTGCGCCAGGCACGGCAAAACCGGGTTGGTACCTTTTCCCAGGCAGGATTGGAAGACCAGCCCAAGGGCACAAGCGGCCTTTAGATCCCACATGCCCGGTTAGCAGCCTCATGGAGGAATGTGAAAAAGAAGGCAGGGGTTGAAGGACGATTCCACGATGTTCGCCACACGCTGATTACTGAACTAGCAGAGAGTGGCGCGGGTGATCAGACAATCATGGACATCGCTGGCCATGTCTCGCGGCAAATGCTGTCACGGCCACATCCGCATGGAAGCGAAACGAAAGGCGCTGGAAGCGATTACAACCGTTCAAGCCGAAGACAAGAGCGAGGCGAATACAGAAGAGGGCACACCGGACGAGTCTCGAACAGGTGGGGCACAAAATTGGGCACAGTGGTCGCCCTCAGTTGATTTTGGACAGCTTGGCTCTTGATCAATTGCGGGGGCAGGCCCTAAATCCCAAGGTGGTAAAACATTCTTGGGAGAATACGTTTGACCGACTCTGAGATCTACTTGGGCCTGCCCCAATTCGAGATTAGCAGCATCGAGCG